>ERZ842401.4640-NODE-4640-length-15808-cov-6.964896_pt1 | contig 15808 bp, 12 predicted proteins | sample MGYA00521270_ERZ842401 | MGnify/ENA primary metagenome ERZ842401 (study PRJEB31892, sample SAMEA3878208) | bioreactor metagenome | biome: Moose rumen | place: Sweden | collected 2011-10 | study: EMG produced TPA metagenomics assembly of the PRJEB12797 data set...
CTTAACCTCGAGGGTTACTGGTGTTACATTCTCTGCCATAATCTGTTTCCTTTCTAATTATAATTGTTAATACTCAGTTGTTTGTTATTTTCTGAGTGCAAAGTTAAGGGGAAAATCAATAGGTTCCAACTTTTCTGCTGATTTTCCTCTCAGGTTGTTCGGACAGCAACGCCTATTTCGGACAAAACACGTCAGCGGAGTAGATTTTTGTCCGAAAAGCATCGGAAAAAGAGTGGGACCACACCATATACGGGTAGTCCCACTCCTTGAAGTGTGTGTGTCTCTTAAGTTTACTCAGCCTTCAGACGTTCAGCCATAGCGCGGCCTAAGGCTTCGCATTGCGCCTTAGTCTCAGCATTGAGGCTCTGCTTAATCTCTACTGGGGTGCCCACCGCTTCGAAGTGCAGGTGCTCGTCGTTCCAACGCTGAATCTCGCCAACAGCCTTCGATGCCCAGCCGAAAGAGCCGAACCAGCCCAAAAGGTGATTCTTGATGTCCTTGCCAGCCAACTCGCTGAGCAGCACGTCCATCTCGTGATAGAGTGCTGTATTATAGGTAGGAGCACCCACGATGAGACCCTTGTAGCGGAATACGTCGCGGATAATATAAGAGTGGTGCGTCTTCGACACGTTGTAGACCACGATGTTCTTCACGCCGGCCTCAGAAGCCGCACGGGCAATGACCTCGGCAGCACGCTCTGTGTTGCCGTACATGGTTCCGTAGCAGATAACGAGGCCAGGCTCCGTCTCGTACTTCGACAGTCGGTCGTAGATAGCTATCACCTTGTCAATGAATTCGTGCCATACAGGACCGTGTGTGGCGCAGATGTAGTCGAGCTTGACACCAGCCAGCTTCTTGAGGGCATTCTGCACGGGTGTGCCGTACTTGCCCACGATGTTGGAGTAGTAGCGTTCCATTTCAAGCCAGTAGGTGTCACAATTAATCTGTGAGTCGATAACGCCACCATTAAGTGCTCCAAAGCAACCGAAGGCGTCGCCCGAAAACAGGGTAGTGCCACAAAGCGTCACCATAGTCTCTGGCCAGTGAACCATAGGAGTGAGTACAAAGTTGAGCGTCTGCTTACCAAGCTCGATGGTATCGCCGTTTTTCACCTCCACAGTATTCTCAGTAATGCCATAGAATCCCTCCATCATTTGGAATGTCTTCTTATTACCGATAATCTGAATCTCAGGGTAGTATTTCTTGATGAGAGCGATAGAACCGCTATGGTCGGGCTCCATGTGGTTGATAACCAGATAGTCTACCTTGCGGTCGCCAATGACTTCCTGGATGTGCTCGATGAACTGAGTGAAGAAGTCGACTTCGACAGTATCAATCAGACACACTTTCTCGTCGTCGATGAGATAGGAGTTGTAGCTTACTCCATTGGGCAGGGGCCACAAACCTTCGAAAAGCGATTTGTTACGGTCGTTGACGCCTACGTAATAGATGTTTTCAGTAATCTTTTGCATAATTATTTGGGTTTTAGCAGAATTTTATTTTGCAAAGATACGAAAAAGTTTAGAGTTTAGCAGCTTGTGTTTAGAGTTTTTTGTAATTTTGCAAGCAATTATGACGAAATATAACACAACGACCCTCACTAACGGACTGCGTATCATCCATCTGCCGTCGACCTCATCGGTAGTTTATTGTGGCATTGGCATTAATGCCGGAGCACGTCAGGAGGCAGCAGGCGAGGAAGGGGTGGCCCACTTCTGCGAGCACGTCAGCTTCAAGGGTACTAAACGGCGCTCGGCCATACAGATACTGAACTGTCTGGAGAGCGTGGGTGGTGACCTGAATGCCTTTACCAACAAGGAAGATACGGTGTTTTATGCAGCTATACTGAAGGAACATCTCAACAGAGCTGTCGACTTGCTGACGGACATCGTCTTCAATAGCGTGTATCCAGAACAGGAGATTGCCCACGAGGTGGACGTCATCTGCGATGAGATAGAGAGTTATAACGATTCACCCGCTGAGTTGATATACGATGAGTTTGAGAACATGCTTTTCAAGGGACATCCCCTTGGACATAATATATTAGGTACGCGCGAGCAGGTGCAGACGTTTACCTCGCTGCACGCCCGTCGATTTACGCAGCGCTATTACCGCCCTGAGAATGCCATCTTCTTTGCCTATGGCGATGTGGACTTCGGAAAGTTGCTCAGGCTTTTAGAGGTTAGAGGAATCCAGGATAAACGCATCGCTACAGCGGAACCTACAGACATTTCTCCAACCTCTAACCCCTTACCTCTAACCCCTGAGAATCACCATCAGGCACATGTCATGCTGGGTAGCCGCACATTCGGATACGACGATGAGCGCCGTCTTCCACTATACCTGCTGAACAATATACTTGGCGGACCGGGTATGAACGCCCGGCTGAACCTGTCGCTAAGAGAACGTCATGGGCTGGTTTATACCGTAGAAAGTACGATGACCAGCTATAGCGATACGGGTTGTTGGTCGGTATATTTCGGATGCGACCACCACGATGTACAACGATGCATTCGACTTGTACGGCGTGAACTGGATTGTATGATGCAGCACCCCATGAGTGACCGCCAGCTGACGGCTGCCAAGCGCCAACTGAAGGGACAGATAGCCATAGCCTGTGACAACCGTGAGCAGTATGCGCTGGATTTTGCCAAGAACTTCCTGCATTACGGACGCGAGCGCGACATCGACGACCTGCTGTCCCGCATCGATGCTATCACGTCGCAGCAGATACAGGATGTGGCTCAGCAGGTGTTTGCATCTGACCAGATGAAATCATTGATTCTTTGAATATAGCGTCGCCTTTAGACGCATGCTCTCAGTTCCTGACGAACGGAGCGACGGGCTTGTCCAAGTCGATTCTCTACCTGTTTATAGGGCAGGGCCAACTGCTTGGAGATGTCGCTTACCTTCAGGCCGTCATAGATGTGTAGTCGGTAGATGGTTCGACACTCCTCTGACAGGCGGGCCAGTGAGTGTTCCATCCGCTCCATCAGTTGATGGGCAGAGAAGATAGATTCCATTTCCTCGATGGAATCAGACCTTCGAATATAATGTTCAAATTCCTCACGAACCCTTTTGCGACGATAGTAGTCGGCTATGGCATGACGAGCCATAGTGTAAACAAGACAGGGCAGCGCCTGCTGGGTGATAAGTTGACGACGGTCGAGCAAGCGCAGGAATAGGTCTTGTACCATGTCCTGTGCAAGCTCGGCATCAGTCGTTCTTACCGCGATAAAATTGACGATTTCATCGCGGTGCTGAGTATAATAGTTGGATAAAAGTGTATGGCTATTCATTGAGGACACGTTGTATCGTTCCGTCTTCATTGTAGAACAGACGCTGTACCTTCAGCGAACGCGGATGCGTGACGTTGTTGGAGGGAACACAATCGTGATAACAGAGATACCATTGGCCCTTGAAAAAGACGACGGAATGATGGGTCGTCCAGCCCACTACGGGGTCAAGTATGACACCCTGATAGGTGAAGGGTCCATAGGGATTGTCGCCGACGGCATAGCAGAGCATGTGGCTGTCGCCTGTCGAGTAAGAAAAATAGTATTTGTCTTTGTATTTATGCATCCACGAGGCCTCGAAGAAACGGTGGGGGTCGCCAGCCTTCAGGGGATTACCATTGTCGTCGACGATGACAACGGGGCGTGGAGTCTCTGCAAACTGCATCATATCATCGCTCATGCGGACTACCTGGCTGGGTAATGCTGGCACGTCGGCAGGAGCATATAGCTGCGTTTTGCGGTCAGGGGCTGTTCCTCGGGTACGAAAGGTCCTTCGGGACGGTCGGCGACAGCAACACCAAGATGGAACACACCATTGTAGTCTTTGGCAGAAAAGACGAGGTAGTAGCGACCGTCTTTCTCGACACAGTCGTTGTCCCACATCTGTTTCTCGGCCCACTTCACCTGCTCGACATCCAGAATGACGCCATAATCGGTGGCATCGCCCTGCTCCACATCGTCAAAAGACAACACGTGGTAGTCCTTCATCTGGAAGTGGCCGCCATCATCGTCGAAGGCGTGTCCTGCCTCACGGTCGTGGCTTGGATAGATGTATAACTTGCCGTTAAACACATTGGCAGAAGGGTCAGCCATATAGTCGCTGGGGAAAAGATAGCGTGGTTTCATATATCGTTGTGTTTTTTATTTGTTACGTTTTTCTATCTCGATGTTGATACGGTCGATGACCTCATCGGTCAGCTCGTAGCGTGAGATGATGTACATCGCTAAGCCAAGCAGCAAGGCAGGGATGGCACATACCAGCCATAGGATGCCCTGCTCGGCGAAAGCCGTCTGGACGGTCTCGCGGGCGTTGAAGCCTACATAGGAAAGTACCAATCCCGGTACAACACCGCCAAGGGCCATGCCCACGATAGCAATGCTGAGGAAGATGTTGAACATGCCGCGTTTGCCTACCTTCTTCTTGATGGCAGGTACCAGGGGCATGAAGATGAAGGCAGGCACGGAGTCCAAACCCATGAAGATAGCCAGTTGGTCGCTGGTTGCTTGCAGGTTACAGGTCATATAATAGGAACCGGCAGCATTGCCTACCGACATCATGGCAAAGGCAGTAATTAATTAAGGTATAGAGCATCGACATGCCCACGTAGGTGAAATAGGCATAGGCCAGCGAGGGTGCAAAGCCATTCCAGAAACACAGGATGGCAAAGCCCGTCAGGGGGATTCCGCCAAGTACCAGATATGACCGATACTAACCCAGCCGGGGGTTGTGTTTGTCGACATACGTACCTACCAGGGGGTCCCACAGCACATCGACGAGTCTGACTACCAAAAACATTGTAGCAGCATCGGCGGGGTCGAGTCCGTAGACGTTGGTATAGAAAAACAGCAGATACATGCTGATAGTCTGGTAGATGAGGTTTTGTGCCAAGTCACCCGAGCCAAAGCCTATCCGCTGTAGCCAGGAGAGTTAGTAGAAGCCTTTGTTGGCTTGCGTTTCGTTAGTTGCCATATTGTTATTGGGTTACAATTCTGCTGCAAAATTAGTATATTCTGATGAAATGGATGTTTTTTATGTAACATATACTATCGTGATTTGTAGCATGCCTGGAAAAAACCTCTTTTTTTTGTGTTAATCCGAAGGATTTTCCCCTATATTGCAGAAAAATCGGAAAATCTTTTGCAGTTCGCATAAATTGCACTATCTTTGCAGTCTATGGAACTATTGTTGCACTACTGCTGGAAACATAAGATGTGGCCATTGCAAGGGCTGGAGACTACCGACGGAAGGGTTGTCGAGGTGCTCGACCCAGGACTGCATAACCACAATGCGGGACCCGATTTTTTCAATGCCAAGCTGAAAATAGGCGGAACGCTATGGGTGGGTAATGTGGAGATTCACGACAAGTCGGGCGACTGGTATCTGCATGGTCACGATAAGGATGCACATTACAACAATGTGGTGCTCCACGTGGTGGAGATGGCCGACCGTGAGGTACAGACGCAGGAGGGCAACTTCGTGCCGCAAATGGTGCTGAAGGTTCCTGATAATGTGCGCGAAAATTATGAAGAGCTACTTCGCACCGATGCCTATCCACCCTGCTATCGGATTATCCCCAACTTGACTCCTCTGCTGGTTCATTCGTGGATGGCTGCCTTGCAAACGGAGCGTCTGGAGCAGAAGACAGTCGCTATAGCAGAGCGGGCTCAGAAGGCTGGAGGCTCGTGGGAAGATGCTTATTTCATCACACTGGCCCGCAACTACGGATTTGGCATCAACGGCGATGCCTTTGAGGAGTGGGCACGACATATACCCCTGCAGGCAGTAGGCAAGCATCGTGATGACCTCTTCCAGATTGAGGCCATCTTTTTGGGACAGGCAGGGTTGCTGGAGCTGAGCACCATACCTGATAGTTATCAGAAAGATGCCTTGAACGAAGGCTATTTCGCCAAGCTGCGCAACGAATACCAATATCTTGCACATAAGTTCTCGCTGCAACCCATGGATGTGAATTTATGGCGTTTCTTTCGGTTGCGTCCCCAAAACTTCCCCCACATTCGTATCTCACAACTGGCTAATCTGTATTTCAGTCGAAAGGCCGGCCTGTCTGACCTGTTGGAGTGTCGTGATGTGGTCAGCTTTGCAGAAATGCTGCGCACACAGGTGACTCCCTATTGGGAGACCCATTATACCTTTGGTTCGGAGAGTGTACGTAATGCCAAACACCTGTCGCCCTTCTCCATCAATCTGTTGCTCATCAACACCTGCATCCCCATGATGTTTGCCTACGGTCGACATGCCATGAGAGAGGAGTTGTGCGACCGGGCTTTTGACTTCCTGGAACAGTTGAAGGCTGAGAACAACCACATTATCCGCATGTGGAAGGAGGTAGGACTGGATGTCAAGTCGGCAGGTGACTCGCAGGCACTCATCCAGCTGAAACGAGAATACTGCGACAAGCGCGACTGTCTGCGCTGTCGTATAGGATATGAATATTTGAAGAGAGTTTAGAGATATGAGAAATTACGTTTTCGAAGCCAGAATGGAGGTGCGCGACTATGAGTGCGACATCGAAGGTATAGTGAACAATGCCAACTATCTGCACTATACGGAACACACGCGCCACTTGTTTCTGAAGCACTGTGGACTGAGTTTCGCCGAGATGCACGAACGGGGTGTCGATGCTGTGGTGGCACGTATGCAATTGGAGTATAAATCGCCTTTGCGTTGCGACGATGAGTTTATCTCGAGGCTATGGATTGAGAAGGATGGTTTTAAGTACATCTTCCATCAGGACATCTACCGCGCCTCCGATGAAGCCATCTGTTTCAAGGGTAAAATCATGCTCGTCTGTCTCATCAATGGCAGGCTTGGTGAGAGCGAGGAGTACGACCGTGCCTTTGCCCCTTATCTGAAAAAATGAAGAAAAAAACGAGGACTATGATTACATTTGATGTTTTAAAACGTCTTAAATGATGTAAAACTATATAGTTTGTAGCTACTAAATGGGCAAATCAAAATTACGAAAACACCTGTTTTTAGGGGTTTTGGCGATGCTGACAGCATGGCCTCTTGGTGTTTTGGCACAACCGAAATACCGCGTGGCTGCTTGCGACTGGATGATGCTGAAACGTCAGAAATTAGGCGAATTCCAGCTTGCCAAAGACATTAATGCCGATGGAATAGAGGTCGACATGGGACCGCTGGGACAGCGCATCCTCTTCGACAACAAGCTGCGTGAGCCCCATTTCCAGCAGCTGTTCCGTCGCACAGCCGACTCGCTGGGTATAGCGGTGCCCTCTATGGCGATGTCGGGATTCTTTGCCCAGAGTTTCTTAGGTCGTGAGAACTACAAGGAACTCGTTGCCGACTGCCTGCAGTCGATGGATGTGATGGGTGCCACCGTTGCTTTCCTCCCCCTCGGAGGTAGTGGCGATGCGTGGAAACAGCCAGGCGCAGCCCACGACGAAATGGTACGTCGCTTACGTGAGGTAGGGCAGATGGCCAGCGCCAAAGGCAAGACGATTGCCATCCGAACGGGTCTTCTTGCGTGCGCGAACATTTCTTTATTAAAGGAAATCGACAGCCCAGGCATCAAGCTCTACTACAACTTGCAGGATGCTGTCGACCAGAAACAAGACCCCTGCAAGGAGTTAAAACAGCTGGGTCGTGAACGCATTGCCCAGATTCACGCCTCGCTAACCGACAGCGTCACGCTCGACCGTGACCCCCGCATCGACCTGCGACGCATCAAGAAGACGCTCGACAAGATGCAATGGACAGGCTGGCTGGTCGTAGAACGAAGTCGTAATGCCCAAGACGTCCGCAACGTCCGAGGCAACTTCTCCACCAACGTAGCCTACCTCAAAGAGATATTCCAAAAAGAATAAAAAGAGAACAAATACAATTAATTACTAACTAAAATGCTTATGAAAAAGAATCATTTATGGGCAACGATGAAACTATGCTTGATGGCGACAGCCTCTAGTGCATTGCTATTTACATCGTGTGCTCAAGACGGATTTGACGAAGAGACGTTTGAGACAAGCGTCCGCAATACGCAAGTCGTATCGCCTTCGGCAGAAAAAATTACCATTAAGCAAAACTCGTCTGGAACCGAACAGATTATTTCGTGGCCAGTCGTGTTGGGTGCTGGTGGATTTGAGTGTAAAGTTGTTGATGAGAGCGACGAGAACGAACCCGTGGTTATTTTTGAGAAAGTCGTTGACGGTTGTTCTTTCCGTGCCAAGCGTGAGGATGATGCAAAATATCGTATCTATATCCATGCTTTAGGCAACAAGCAGTACAACAACACCGATGCAGCCTCTACCACAGAGATTGCCTATAATACAATTGTAGAGCCATACAAGGTTATTCCTTCAGGAACGGACTTGGCCGTGTTCTTTAAGAGTGAGCAGATTCCTGAGAACACCACAGACCCAACGACGAAGGAAATGGTAGCTGTCGCATACAATCTGGAGGCTGGTGGACAATACACCATGTCGGATACCGTTTCATTTGGCAATCGTAAGGTGCTGGTTTATTCCACCAAGGCAGGAGCCGATATAACGTTAACGGGTGAGAAGGCGATGTTCCAGATTCAAAATGGCTTTACGCTGCGCAACTTGCGTATCGACTGTGCTGAGTCGAACAGCATAGGATTTATTACCTGTTCAAACACCCCTGATGAAGATGTGCCCTTCAATGAGTCTGTATATACTAATGCCGGCACAAAGGGAAGCTACCTGATTTCAGAGCCTGTAGAGATTAAGAACTGCATGATAAAGGACTTGAAAAAAGCATTGGTAGCCACTGGTGAGAACTATGGTTGGGTTATGGTGACGCTGACTATCATGAATAATATCATTCAGATGGACAACGAAAAGGACTACTTCTTGAATTTCTATGGTAGTGGCTCCACTGCCAGAAACTCTGCTTTTAAAGAGCTGCTCATTCAGAACAATACCATCTATAACCTTAAGGAGAACAAGTCACAGTTTGCCACTCGTTTCGGTAATGCGTCAAATGCCATTAAACTGTTTGGTTCCAATAGCAATCCTGAAGTTGGCCGCTTCAAGTGGCAGATGTCCAATAATACTATCATGCGCGTCTTTACGGGCAAAGCTTTTGGTAATAACCAGCCTAACAATGCCTGTGTAATTAATATCATTACAGATAATATTCTGATAGATGACCTTCAGATTGAGAAATATGCGCTGGGCAATCAGACCAAGACGACCTATAACAACTATCTTTTTGGTATAGTATCGACTGTTTCAGCAGCAGATGCAAAATTTGGTACTGTGATGGATCCGGGAATTATTCCTCCTACCACTTCTTTAGACCTGTCGAAGACAAATGGCGGACTAAGCCTTACACCTTCTGGAGAAGTCTTTACCAGTGGTGCAGGCGATCCGCGCTGGCTAAAATAACAACTACTTACCTAGTAACAAAAATAAATAAGATATGAATAGAAATATTAAATTCAGCCTATGCTTGAGTCTGCTGATGGTATTCCTGTCGATTCCTGCATTTGCTCAAAATCAAACAGTGACGGGTACAGTACTTGACGAACTGAATGAACCAGTCATTGGTGCAACGGTTACGGTAGAAGGGACTAAGATAGCTACTGTGACAGATCTTGATGGAAACTATAAGATAGCGGCTCCTGCTGGTGCCAAAGTCACCATTACTTATATAGGATACATGCCTCTGACTGTAAAACCTGGTGGTACAGTCAAGTTGCAAGAAGACAAGCAGACCCTTGAAGAGGTGGTGGTCGTAGGTTACGGCACACAGAAGAAAGCCCATCTGACAGGTTCTATTGCTACTGTTGACATGGATGATGTACAGGATTTGGCCAATGCGGGTCTTGCCAGTTCGCTGAGTGGTCTGGTCAATGGTCTGGGTGTCAGCGGTGGCGATGCTCGTCCTGGTGAGCGTGCTACCATGAGTATTCGTGACGTCAGCTCGTTTGGCGAGATTGGCTCTACTGCCCAGGAGCCTCTTTACGTTATCGATGGCTATATTTATCCCAACGACGTGAAGGTGGGTAATGTATCACAGAACCTGGGTGCTGAGGCTTTCAATAACCTCGATGCTTCTGAAATCGAGAGCATCTCTGTACTGAAGGATGCATCAGCTGCTGTTTATGGTGCTCGTGCTGCCAATGGTGTTATCTTGGTAACCACCAAGAAGGGTAAGATGGGTGAACCCAGCATTAGCTATAGCGGATCGTTTGGTTTCACAAATGCCATTAGCCATCCTGAAATGTTGAGCGCATACGAGTATGGTCGTTTATACAATGCTGTTGCAGCTCGCGAAATAGATGCCAACAATACGCTGAACACTAAGACGGCCCTCTTCCAACCTGATGAACTAGAGGCTATGAAGTCATTGAACAATAACCTGCTTGACAAGTACTGGGAAACAGGTATCAAGACTAAACACGCTGTCAACGTGAGTGGTGCTACTGAAAAGATTAACTATTTTGCTGGCGTCAGCTATTTCAAGCAGGATGGTAACCTCGGCAAGCTCGACTACGACCGTTGGAACTACCGTGCTGGTGTAGATGTGAAGATTAGCAAGTGGCTGTCAGCCAACCTGACCGTTAGCGGTGACTATGGTAAGAAGAACAAGCCGCTTCTGAAGGTCGGTGGCACGAATGCTGAGAAGGACTATAACTTGATGCTGTCCCGTCCCTATTACATGCCTGAATATGTTAATGGCTATCCCATTGCTTCCTATGGACCAAATGGTAAGCAGGAAAATCAGAACCAGCTGTATTCGTTTGATGTCTTACAGAACAATGGCGACTATAGCCGTAATATGTCATCGAATAGTAATATCAATGCTAGTTTGAACTATGACTTCGGTTGGAGCAAAATCCTAAATGGACTGAAATTGAAATTCACCTACTCAAAGAGTATTAGTACTGACAAGACTAATGAGTATGGTTCTGCATTCGATATCTACCAGATGACTTCTCGTTTCGGTAGCGGAGCTCACCTCTATACACCAGTTGCGGGAATGACAGAGGAGGAGATAGCCGAGTATTATAATGCTTCTAACTTCAACAAGATTACCACGAACAATGGTGACTATCTGAGCCGTTCCATGATTCGTACGGATAACTACCAGATTAACTTCACTGCCCAGTATCAGCGCAAGTTTGGTCAGCACGACATTAGTGGTTTGTTCTCTATTGAGAAGTCAGAGGCTGAGAGTGAGTATTTGGTTGGTCAGGTAACTCAACCATATGAGTTCACCAGTGGACAGTCCAATTCTGCAACTGGCGAGCAGAGCACGACATTTACTCGCTCTGAGAGCGGTACACTGTCGTATATCGGACGTATTAACTATGCATACGCAGACCGTTACTTGTTCGAGTTCTTGCTCCGTGCCGATGCTTCTACAAAGTTTGCTCCTGAGAATTATTGGGGCACCTTCCCTGCCATTTCTGCTGGTTGGGTTGTCAGCGAGGAGCCTTGGTTCCAGAATGTAAAGTGGCTGAAGTGGGTAGACTTCTTGAAGCTTCGTGCCAGCTGGGGTCTCACAGGTCGTGACAACACGGCAGCTTGGCAGTGGATGAAGGTGTATGCACTGGATGCCAACCGTGGTGTCGTATTCGGTGAAGGAACTCAGAATGATAGCGGACGTCGTATTACCATTAATAAGACGAACTCAGCCGTTAATCCTGATGTGCATTGGGATAAGTCATACAAGACTAATGTCGGTCTGGACTTCCAAGTGCTCAACAAACGATTGGCTGTTAACATCGATTACTATTATGAGAGAAACCGTGAGATGCTGCTTAACCTGGTACAGGATATTCCTGCAACTATTGGTACTCAGTCGGCAGCTATGAACCTCGGTGAGATTAACAACTGGGGTTGGGAAATCGGTATTACTTGGCGCGATAAGATTGGTAAGGACTTCAAGTATCGTGTTGGTCTGAACACTGGCTTTAGTGACAATGAGGTGCTTAACATGGACTTCGAGGACGAGTATGTTTATCGTCAGATAACAAAAGGTAGTCGCACTGATATTGGCACCTGGGGTATGCAGTGTATTGGTATGTTCCGTAGCTATCAGGAGATTGAAGAGTACTTTGAGACTTACATGAAGAAGGATGATGGAACCTATGGTACTTATATGGGCTTGACAAAGACTGATGTTCGCCCTGGTATGTTGATTTACAAGGACGTACGTGGCGAGAAAGGTGTTGGCGGCCCTGACCATAAAGTTGACAAGGATGACGACCAGGTTTGTCTGTCAAAACGTAATAATCCTTATGGCTTTACAATCAATCTGAATGCAGAGTGGAAGGGTCTCTCATTGACAACTCAGTTTAATGCCAGCTGGGGTGGTTACACCACATTGCCAACACAGGCCATTTCACCTCAAGGTAGCATCGAGTATTACAATATGCCTTCATTCTGGAATGTAGATAACATGTATTCATATTCTGACGTTATCGCCAAAGATGCTGATGGTAATGACTACTATCTGGTAAAGGCTAACCATGATGCTTATTATCCTAATATGGGCTACAGCATCAATAGTGTTGCCTCTTCCTTCTGGCGCATCAGTGCTGCTCAAGTGCGTATCACTCGTCTGACACTGGCTTATTCACTGCCAAAGCATTGGTTCAGCAAGGTTGGTATCAAGAGTGCTCGTATCAACGTGACAGGACAGAACCTGATTAACTTCTACAATCCCTATCCAGACAAATTCATGAGCCCGATGGCAGGAACATATGGAACTTATCCTAACTTGCGCTCATGGACAGTGGGTGTGAACTTGTCATTCTAAGTTATTAAGATTAAAGCATAAATGATTATGAAACAAGTAACTAAATATTTCAGCATTGGTTTGACAGTCGCATTGACACTTACTTCATGTAGTGACAAATTCCTTGAGGATAAGAAGAACTACGACAATGCGCAGTCAGACATATACAACTATTATAGTGGTGCTAGTGCCCGTTTGGCTGACCTTTACAGTTGGTGTCTTCCTAGTGTTGGTGACATCGCCTGGAACAATCCGTCAATGGGTAGCAATGACATGTGTGCAAAGGCAACAGAGGAATATGCAGGCCTGAGCGACCTCGTAGACCCAGAGATAGAGTTGGTATCAAACTCTCAGACCAATAGTGTTCCTGATTTCTTCCAGCAGCAGCAGAATAACATTCAGGCTTCTGTCTATGGTCGCATCCGTAACGTGAACGACTGTATTGAGGGAATCGAGGGAAGTACATTGACTACTGAGCAGAAGAACGATCTCTTGGGACAGTGCTATTTCCTGCGTGCTTGGTGTTACTACAACTTGTTCAAATGGTATGGTGGTGTGCCCTTGGTGAAAGCAACAGCCGACCCTGTTGCTGAGAATGTAACCCCACGTGCCACATCTAAGGAAACAAAGGATTTCATCATTGAAGACCTGGAAAAGGCAGCAAAAATGTTAGGGACGACGAAGGCTAGCGGTACGAACTATGGCCGTGTCACAGGCGGTACTGCACTTGCTTTGAAGGGTCGTGTATTGCTCTTGTGGGCCAGTCCTCTGTTCAACCGAGCCAGCGACAAGTCTCGTTGGACTACAGCTTATGAAACCATGAAGGAAGACCTTGATGGCATTAACGCTTGCGGCTATGGTCTTTATACTGCAAACTCTTCAGGCGCTATAGGTGGAGCATTTGCGGAACAGTTCCTGCAATCTACATTCAACCAGGAAGCTATCTTTATGACACTGTATAATCAGGTAGCTAACGATGACGGTCTGGATGTGCAGAAGAACAACTCGTGGGAGCGTGGTATACGTCCATCTAACACTGGCGGTAGCGGTAAGACGGCATCTGCTTATCTGATTAACCTCTTTCCTATGGAGGATGGACGTCGTCCGTCAAACCTTGCTGATGCAAATGCAAATGGTGTCGACACTTACACCAAGTTGGAGGTGTCTGGAAAGACTTATAACCCTGAGTTCCCGTTTGTCGACCGTGACCCCCGTTTCTATCACACCTTTGGCTTCCCCGGTTTCCGTTGGGCATATAGCGGTGATGCCAGTCTGAAAGACGCTCGCAATCCAAGCGACGGTGCTAATTACACCTTGTGGAATTATGTTTGGTATGTAGACAAGGATGATGAAGGTAACATTGATAGCGGAAACTCATTCGGTGCAGACAACTTGTTCTCTAGCAAGTGTGGTGTCTATGTGCGCAAGAAGAGCGATGACCTTGACATCAACACCAAGCCTCTCTATCAGTATATGGCAACCTATACCAAGGGTGCTGCTCCATTCTTCTCAGCAGCTCCCCTTATTGAGATTCGTTATGCTGAGGTATTGCTGAATTTAGCAGAGGCAGCTTGTATGTCTGACCACATGGATGAAGCTGTAACCTATCTGCAGCAAATTCGTGCTCGTGCTGGTTATACGGCAATTAATAATTATGGATTGCAGGCTGACCTGGCAACAGATAAGGCTACCTGTATGAGCGCCATCCTGTATGAGCGTCAGATAGAGTTCGCATACGAAGGAAAGCGCTTCGACGATATGCGTCGCTGGTTGCTCTTCGATGGTGGTGCGGGCTTGGCTTCACTGAAAAGTTCATGGGCTCTGAGTGGCGAAATCACTAATACCTGCACATGGCTGGGTGTAACTCCTTTCAATGGTCAGTCTCGTTATAATATTGAGTTCCGTACTGCCAATAAATATGGTGTTGGTGGAAAGACTCAGGAGGCTTCAAGTGATCCTCTTGTCAAAGCAGGTGTTGTACGTCCTGATGGTGTTGACCTGCGTAATGCCGATGCGCTCGATGACCAGATCAGCACTCTCCAGAAATGGTATGCTGCTAATTTGAAGTTCCAACGTAAGCGTGGTGATGGCTATTACCAGACCGGTGATAACGTTGGTAGTGATAAGGTTGTGAACTTCAGAGCCAAGTATTATTTCTTTGGTTTAAGTAGCGGAGCCCAGTCTGGTAACAAGGCTCTTCCCCAAACAATTGGTTGGGAAGCTACTGTCAATGAAGCAACTTTCGACCCACTCGCTGAATAGTCAGAAATATCTCTATATAAAGACAGGCTTCACGAACGAATCGTGGAGCCTGTCTTTTTCTCTGTTGACGTAGGCAAAGCTGACTGACTCTCGCTAAATATTCCCAGGGTGGGAAAAAATGCCACGAATAAGGCACAATAATCTTGTTACTTCTTATACTGGATGGCCAGCATGGTGAGGTCGTCGCTCTGTTCGGCTTGCCCTACGAAGTCGTGGACGGCATCGGTCATCAGCTGTATGAGTGTGGAGGGTTGGTTCTGTCCTCGCCGGAGCAGGGTCTCTGCCATGCTGATGATGCGGTCGTCGCCAAACTGGGCGTGGAGGATGTTCTCGGCCTCGTTGAGTCCATCGGTGTAGAGGAAGATGGTGGTTTGCGAGTCGAGGGTGACCTGTTGCAGGGTGAACTGCCAGTCGGGCATGACGCCGATGGGCAGGTTAGGGTCGCAGGGCAGCGTCGCCACGTCTTGTCCGATGAGCAGGGGTGAGTCGTGACCGGCGTTGCAGTAGTTTAAGTGTCCGGTAGCGAGGTCGAGCACGCCAACAAAGAGCGTGACGAACATGTTCATCTCGTTGCCCTCGGCCAGCGAGTCGTTCAGCGCACGCGCTATGAGGTGGGGCTCCGACTCGTGAGCTGACACGTTGCGGAACAGGGAGCGTGTGACCGCCATGACGAGCGAGGCAGGGACACCCTTGCCCGACACGTCGCCAATGCAGAAGAACAGTTTCTCGTCGTGGATGTAGAAGTCGAAGAGGTCGCCACCGACGGCCTTTGCCGGAG
>ERZ842401.4641-NODE-4641-length-15806-cov-10.292616_pt1 | contig 15806 bp, 15 predicted proteins | sample MGYA00521270_ERZ842401 | MGnify/ENA primary metagenome ERZ842401 (study PRJEB31892, sample SAMEA3878208) | bioreactor metagenome | biome: Moose rumen | place: Sweden | collected 2011-10 | study: EMG produced TPA metagenomics assembly of the PRJEB12797 data set...
TATGTTCGCGCGAGGGACGGCGAGGACGAAGGAAGAGAAAGTAATAAATGATAATTATTTAACAACTAATATACATTTTACAACTTATTTAAACAATCAAAATCATGAAAAAGATTAACTTATTAACAAGAACGCTCCTGCTATTCGCCCTGATAGTAGTAAGTACTAGTGTGTGGGCACAAACCATTCTGTTTCATGAAACTTTTGGCGACAACAGTGACGGTGCAAGAGTGTGGAATGATAGTTATAGTGTAAAATCTGGTATTGCTGCAATTTACGAACAAGCAGAATATTCCTTAACAAACGTAAAGCAAGGTAAGAACACTACAGGTTCTACAAAATCTGGGTTAAATCAGACTACAAAAGGCACTGATGCAGTCTTTATAGTTGGGCCATTGAATGTAAAAGGTTACAATGGACTAACATTGAAGTATCAGTGGAATGCTGCTTCAATAAAAGGAACATACTCTACAAGTGCATCTTATTCGAGTAGTCTTGGGGGAACTTATACAACAATTGAGACGTTTGGAAATACGGCTGGTGCTACCGCTAAAGGTGCGACATCGTTTGTAGAATGTGAATATACCATTCCTGCTGCGGCTTGTACATCGTCATTGTATGTTAAAATTGTATTTAACACCTCTAATGTTGGTGCTATTATCGATGAGATCGATTTAAGTTGTTCAGAACCAGTTTTACCCGTAACTGAAGACAATATTCCTGTATGCACGATGTCTATCGCAACTTGTGACTACTCCAAACCGACTTGGACACATAAAGAAATTAGTGCCTACACCTTAGGTAATGGTGCTACAGAAATTCCGACGAAAACATATGGTGAGGATACTTATGCTTTAATTAAATTACCTGCTGGTAAGACATATAACATAACAGTTCCTGCTGGTGTTGCTGTGACAAAAATTGCGATTACAGGAAAATCTGCTAGCGATGATGGAACATCTATTACCGTTGGAGAAAAGACGAGTCTGATTAAGAGCACTATAAGCACAGCTTATTATCCTATTGCAACCCCCTCAGCAGGAGCAAGTGTATCTTTCAGTACTGTTTCCAAGGAATTTGGTCTTGAATCCATTGTTCTTTATACAAATGACGGTATCACCCTCACCACCACCGCCAACATGGACGGGTGGCGTTCGTTCTATGATGCTACGCAAGACTATGAAGTGGATGCAAATACCAGCATCTATGTGGCTGCTAAGTCAGCTAATTCAGGGGAAGTGGAGCTGACCAAAAAGGACGGTATTACGAAGATTCCTCACGGAGAGGCTGTTATCCTGAAGACTACTGCCGGCGACCATAAGATGACGCTCACCAAGACAACTGGTGCCGCTACGCTGGGTGCTAACGTGCTGGCTTATGCTGTAAGTGCTGCTGTTGATGGCTATCGCCTGGGATACAAGTCTGGAACGGGTGTTGCTTTCTATAAGTATACTGCTACGGCTCCCGCTTCTGGCGTGGTGTATATCGACAAAGCTAATGTAAATACCGGTGCTGGTGCACATGAGTTCCTGGCATTAAGCTTCGGCGATACGACTGGAATCAATGCTGTAGAGGCTAAAAAGGCTGAAAACGGCGTGTATTATAACCTCGCTGGTCAGCAGGTTGCTCAGCCCACTAAGGGTCTGTACATTGTGAATGGTAAGAAAGTAATCATCAAATAAACTATGGAGGACACTACAATGAAAAAGACATATATCAATCCCGAAATGGAAATTATAAAACTTCAGAGTCAGCAACAGATGCTGGCAGGCTCAGCTAAGGCCATTTCTGATGAGACCCCAGGCGAATGGGGCGCTCATGAGGAAGACGACTTCGATTGGTCAGAATAAACCATATAGAAAACCAGGCAGCAAAGTTTGCTGCTTGGAGTTTTGAGTAAAGTAGTTTTGGCCACACACACATGGTGTCGTGAGGCACGCAGGGCCGTAAATGTTTCAAAAAAATTTTATGTTAGTAAGAGCTCCTCGCTTTCCGTGACGGATGGCGGGGAGTTATTTGATTATCGTTTTGTATTCCCATCTTCAGAAAAACTCAAAAAGATTGTAAGCATCCGTTGAAATACACATTGTTGCAACAAGAAAAACAAGGATAACCGTTCTTTTTTTGTCGAGAGTTGGTCCTTTTTAAAATAAATTCGTACCTTTGCCGCACAAAATAAGTGGAACATGAAGAAACTTTGTCATTACATATCTGAATACATGGGCGTTCTGGTATTAGCAGCGGCGCTGCTGGCACTGGCGTTCCCGGAATTTTTCGGTCAATTGCGTCCAATGGTTATCAACTACCTGCTCGGACTGGTGATGTTCGGCATGGGATTAACACTGAATCTCAATGACTTCCGGATAGTGTTCAGCCGTCCAAAAGACATCTTTATCGGCTGTGTCTCGCAGTTTACGGTCATGCCCCTACTGGCATGGGGCTTAGCCCGATTGTTTCAACTCGACGAGGCGTTGGCTCTTGGTGTCATACTAGTAGGCTGTTGCCCTGGTGGTACGGCATCGAACGTTATTACCTATCTGGCAAAAGGAGACCTGGCACTATCGGTTGGAATGACGGGTGTGTCAACGCTCCTGGCTCCGCTGGTGACGCCTCTGCTGACATGGGCTTTGGCGGGAAAGGATGTCGATGTCGATGTGACAAGTATGTTTCTGAGTATTCTGTGTGTGGTCATTCTACCTATTATTCTCGGCTTGTTGCTGAAATGGATATGGCCGCATTTTACAGAGAAGGCAACCGACTATCTCCCTGCTTTTTCTTCGATAGCCATTGCGGTTATTGTTGCCATCGTGATTGCTGCGAATGCGGGTAAGTTGCTTACTGGTGGCTTACTGATAGTTCTTGTTGTCATGCTTCATAACATCTGCGGTTTGGGCTTAGGTTACCTGATAGGGCGCCTGCTTGGACTCTCGGAAGCAAAGAAGCGAGCCATATCCATCGAGGTTGGTATGCAGAACTCAGGACTGGCAAGCAGTCTCGCAACCATCCATTTCGCCACTTATCCTCTTGCCACTATTCCTGGAGCTATCTTCAGCGTGTGGCATAACCTGTCGGGTGCTGCCGTCGCGTATCTTTACCGGAGTCATAAAACAGAAGGTAATTGACTTCGTGAAGTATTTCTAACAACGGAAATTTCCTGAGATTACGTCTTATAGTGTCATGAAGTACCCCAACCGATAGAGATTGAAGACGGTGAGCGAGGGGTGACTGCCTGTCAGTTGTCTGCGCTCCCATCGGTTGTTGAGGCGGTGCCACAGTCTGACGAGCGGAGCCAGGTGCTGTAAGCGGTTGGCGAGGGAGAGTAGGGAGGAGTAGCCTTGCAGTTCAGCTTGGAACTGGTGGAGGGTACGTAGCCCTTCTTCGGTCTTTTGTACGAATTGCAGGTTGGTCTCAAAGACTTCAAAGCTCATGGGGTTGTCGATATGACTGACAGGGACGCCTGCTGCCTGTAGCTGCTTGCCCAGCAAGACGTCTTCGTAGCCGTAGTGACGGAAGCGTTCGTCAAAGGGGTTGTTGAGGAAGATGTCACGACGGATGAAAAGGTTGGCGGTGTGCAGATGTTGATAGGGTGTGAGCTGACGGCATTGCGCTGTATGGTGAGGCTCCGCCGCCTTCTCGTAAAGGGAGCGGAGGTTGCCTTTAATGGTGCTTCTGATGACTACGCCACCGTCTACAACCATTTCATTCTCTGATGTTTGCAGATATTTATTTAAGAAGTCTGCGCGACACACCACCATGTCGCTGTCAATGAAGAGCAGCCACTCGTAACGGGCTTGCCGTGCAAGGAAATTGCGTATGGCAGCACGTCCTGCATTGGTCTCTCGCTCCGTCATGCGACAGTTGGGCAGCTCATTGACGGCGCGGTTCTGCTGAAGCACATCGGCGCGTGTGGAGCCGTCGTCACCGACAATGATTTCGTAGGTAGCCCCAGCCGCTTGAGCCTGCTGCTGCAGGGTAGTGGCAAGTGTCACACACGGGTCGTTGTAAGTGGGTATGAGTATGGATACGTGCTTCATCAAAATGCAAAAGTAATCAAAAAATGTTATATTCTGTCTTTTTGCAAGACTATTTTGCACAAAATGACAGAAAAAATGGTAATTTTGCAGCAATTTTATTAAAAACAGACTAAGAATTATGAAAAAGAATGTATTGAAGGTGGCTTTCATGGGGCTGATGCTCATGACAGCTCAAGGAATGAGTGCACAGATAGACCTGAAAGGTATTGCCGGACAGGTGTTAGGTGGTAATAGCAGTAGCAGTTCATCGGGCAACAAGCAGTCGTCGGGCAATGATCTGATTCAGTCGCTGACAACGGTATTCTCGAAGGACAAGCAGGCCAGTGCCAATAACATTGTGGGTACGTGGGAGTATAGCGAGCCGGCAATAGTGCTGAACTCGGGTAACTTCCTGTCGAATGCGGCATACAAGATTGCTGCAAACAAGATAGAGAGCAAGCTGCAGACCTACCTGACACAGTATGGCATCAAGCCTGGCTCGTTCTCGATGACATTCAACGAGGACGGCACGTGTACCGAGACGCTGAAGGGCAAGACCATGAAGGGAACTTGGAAGATAGAGAACCAGAAGCTGGTGCTTAGCATTGGAAGCATGAAGAAGGGTGTGGCTATCACTACACAGATTAGCGGTAAAGAGATGCAGCTGGTGACTGATGCCACGAAGCTGCTGACGATGTTCCAGTCATTTGGAGCCAACTCGAACAACTCGTCAATCAAGACGGCGGCTTCGCTGCTGAAGGGTGTCAAGGAGATGCAAGCAGGAATAACGCTGAAGAAGAAGTAAGAGCTAAGAAGTACGAGGTAAGAAGTACGAGGTAAGAGTTGAGACTGTTAATTAACGTTAAAGTATAGGAAACTGCGGGTGGCAGACGCTTTACTCTCGACTAAAATGATTACCTTTGCACCGCCTTTACGAGATAAGGGCATGAAATTCAAGTTAAACAATTAAAAAACAAACAATTACACAATGGCAACAAAAATCAGATTGCAGCGCGGCGGTCGTAAGGGCTATGCTTTCTATCGTATCGTCATCGCTGACGCAAGAGCACCACGTGATGGTAAGTTTACTGAGAAGATTGGTACGTACAACCCAAACACCAATCCTGCCACAGTAGATCTGAATTTCGAGCGTGCACTGTATTGGGTCGAGACTGGTGCACAGCCTACCGACACCGTTCGTAACATCCTGAGCCGTGAGGGCGTGTACCTGATGAAGCACCTGCGCGGCGGTGTGAAGAAGGGCGCTTTCGACGAGGCAACAGCTCAGAAGAAGTTTGACGCCTGGAAGGCTGACAAGCAGAAGGGTCTTGAAAAGATTGCTGCTGAAGAGGCAAAGGCTAAGAAGGATGCTGCTGCTAAGGAACTTGCTGCAGAAAAGAAAATTAACGAGGAGATAGCCAAGAAGGTAGCTGAGAAGAAGGCTGCTGTTGAGGCTGCCAAGGCTGAGGAAGAGGCTGCAAAGGCTGCTGAAGCCGCTGCTGCTGAGGCTCCCGCCGAGGAAGCTCCCGCTGCTGCTGAGACAGAAACTGCCGCTGCAGAGTAAATGACCAAAAATCGATACCTGCTCGCATTTACCGTTGTGGTATTGCTGCTGGCTGTGGTTAGATGGGTGTTCCCATCGGTTGCCGAGTCGCAAGCTACTGCTAACGATAATAGCGAGCAGGTTTCGTTGTCACCAGCAGAAACTGAAACCGAAGGCGAAGTCGACAATACCCGAGAAGCCTCAAAGCCGCACAAGCATCGTATTCTGAGTGTGCCCAGCTATGCCAACGCTTTTCCCGACAGCCAGAGTGTACAGATACGTGCTGCAGAAAAGTGGGGTGTCAAACCCGTCAGAAACCGTCAGGATGCAGAGAAACGTAAGAGTGAACTGGTGTATGTCGGTGTGAGCCCTTACTACCATGTAGACCCCATGCACAGCAGCATACCCTATCTGGTGCCTCGTGCCTCTATGCTCCTGCAAGACATCGGGCAAGCTTTCTTTGACAGTCTGTACCAAAAGGGGGTTCCCTTGCAGCAGCTTATCGTTACAAGTGTGCTGCGAACCATGGAGGATGTCAGCAAGCTGCAGCGTCACAACGGCAATGCCGTGGAACGGTCATGTCACCTTTATGGTACTACGTTTGACATTTGTTACAACCGCTATCATCCCATTGAGCGCGCTGTCCGCGACGACACACTGAAGTGGGTGCTCTCCGAGGTGTTGCGCGACAAGCGTATGGAGGGGCGCTGCTATATAAAATACGAGGTGAAGCAAGGCTGCTTCCACATGACCGTAAGATAATAAGTGAAATAAGGGAAGAGAATATGGAAGAACGGGAAGTGTCGTTTCCTCCCGCCCACACGGCGGAACACCTGCTGAATCAGGTGATGGTACGGATGTTCGGTTGTGAACGTTCGTACAATGCGCACATTGAGCGCAAGAAGAGCAAGATGAGTTTCCATCTGGACTACAAGCCCAGCCGTCAGGAGGAGAAGGAGATAGAGCGGCAGATGCAGGAGCTCATAGATGAAGATCTGCCCGTCAACTTCGAATACTGCACCCTGGACACACTGCCAGAGGGCTTGAACCGCGAGCGATTGCCAAAAGATGTGGGTGATGACATCAGACTGGTGCGTATCGGTGACTTTGACGTATGTCCCTGTATCGGGAAACACGTCAGGAGTACATCACAAATCGGACGTTTTGAGATGCTCGGCACCAATTGGGACGAGCACGAGCGTTCCTTCCGCGTTCGGTTTAAGATAGTTTAAATAGCTATCTTCATAAAGACCGGATAGTGGTCGGAGTAGGTGATATCAGTCTTGTAGTAGTCCAGACCCTTAATGCTCTGGTCGTGGAAGATGTAATCAATGCGTACGGCCTTCTTGCCGCCACGGAAAGTACTCATCCAGCCTTTTCCACACTCGCGGAAGCCATCAACCATATCGCCCAATACCGTATTATAGACGAAAGAGTAGGGGACATCATTGAAGTCGCCGCAGAGTAGAACGGGGTTGACAGACTTGCGTACCTCGTTAGCCACCTGAATGGCTTGTCCGGCACGGAAGTACATTCCCATCATGTAGTTGCCGTAAATGGCATCTAGAACCCTGTTGGTAGGAACGTTGTAGTTCTGGGCTGCCAGTTTTCCTGCCTTACGCAGGGTGCGGTTGATGCCCGTTGTCTCCAGGTGAACGTTGAAGACGCGATACTCGTTGCCTTTTACATCAATGTCAGCCCACATGGCGCTGTTATTCGTTTCCTCGAAGAGCATGGTCTTATGCTGATTGATGGGATATCGGCTGTAGATGACCATATCGTCGCGCCCCTTAGCCATATAGGGGAAATACTCCTTGTAGCTATCAGAATTCTTCTTGTCACCGCTGCTTTCGTTATACTCCTGCATGCAGAGAATGTCGACATTCTGGCTGCGCATCTCGGCAAGGATATCCTGTGCCATAAATCCTGAAGTTTCGCGGTTGAACATTGCCACGTTGTAGGAGGCAATCTTCAGTCCGTTCTGTCTCGCGGCATCTTCGTCGTGGAAGAACGGAACCTGATACATTGTACCCATATACGGTACGCAGCATGCCACTGTGATGACGGGAATAGCCAGAAACAGCCAGCGGCGTCTCACAGCCCAATAGACTATGAGCACGACGTTTGCCAAGATGAGCAGTGGCAGCACGTATACCAGCATAGCTCTGGCAGAGTTACCCACTGGTGTGACGTTACCTCCGAAGAGTGCGACGAAGGTAAAAATGCTGACCACGACTTGTATCACGAGGAACATCATGGCCACATATCTGTAAACAGCTAATTTTCCCATAGTCTATGATTATTGATTTTTGTCATCAACATATTTCTGAACCGTATCCAGCAGGTCTTCCACACGGAATGGCTTAGCCAGGAATTCGTCACAGCCAGCCTCCTTGGCTTCGCGGATGTTTTCCTCGAAGGCATAGGCACTCAAGGCAATGACGGGCATGTCGTGGTTCACCTCTTTAATAATACGCGTAGCATCCAGTCCGTTCATCCCCGGCATCCGTACGTCCATAAGTACCAGACTGGGGTGTTCATCCTCACACAGCGTTACCGCCTCGATGCCGTTGCAGGCCCTTAGTAGCCTGTAGCGCTTCTGCAGCACTATCTTTATCAGTTCGTAGTTGCTGTCTTCGTCCTCGGCAACGAGAATGAGGGGCAGATCTGCCATATTGGTCTTGGTGCTGACGCGAATGGTGCGTGAGTTGGTGGTGATGCGGCTGCTCTTTGCCATTCCACCGATGGTTCCCTCGAAGGGCAGCGTGAAACGGAACGACGACCCTTTGCCAAGGGTGGATGTGACTTTGATGGTGCCTCCCATCTTCTCGACAATGATTTTGCAGAGCGCCAGTCCCAAACCGAATCCGTTCTGTTTCTCGGCATCTCGCGACATGTATGTATGGAAAATCTTGTCAAGGTCTTCTTCGGCTATTCCTGTGCCTGTATCTGTAACATAGAACTCAACCTCCTGTCCGTCGTTGTTCAGTCTGTATCCGTAGGTGATGCTGCCCGACGAAGTATGTTTCAGTGCATTGCTGATGAGGTTTGACATTACTTGTGTAATGCGGTTGGCATCGGTATTGAGCGTCACGTTCATGTTTGAATTGACACAATGCAGTTGCACCGTCTCAGGACAGCGGAATTTAAAGATGAGCTGTATGTTGTGACACAACTCATTTAAATCGGTCATTTGCTTCTTTATGGAAATCTCTCCGGCTTCAACCCTCGACAGGTCCAGAATCTCGTCAATAAGCGCCAGTACGCGTCCGTTGTTGCTCTCGACGATTTCCATGTACTTCATGCGGTCCTCGGGCGAGTCGGTCTCGGCCATCACACGTGCAAAACCCTCAATGGCGTTGAGGGGGGTACGTATCTCATGGCTCATATTAGCAAGGAATAGCGACTTCATCTGACTGGCTTTCTCAGCCTTGGCAGCCTTCTCTTCGTACTCGCTAATCCTCTGTCGGGCTGCTTCCAATTCTTGTTCAGCAGCCTGATATTTTTCGTTAATTTCTACGATTTTCTGCAGTAGTAGTTCTCGCTCGTCCTGATTCATTTTAATAAAATCTCAATACGCTGCAAAGATATAACTTTTTTTGTCAGCATGCAAAAAAAACGGCATCTTTTTTTATTACTTCTGCGTTTTCATGTTCTAAATCATTTCTACAGATGCTATCCGCGCTTTGCTTTCTCCCATGCACCTCCGCCCTGATGGTGGCGTAAATAATACATTCCACGAAAGACATTCAGATTCATGAAGAGGAAGTAGTAGGGAATGAACAGCAAGCGGCTCTTCTTTCCGCTTTGCTCCTTCAAGTATCCAAGCAGTGCTGCCAAGTAGAAGAGCAGCTGTAACAGCCAGATGACGGTGTAGACGGTGCCTGCCTTCATCATTACCAGTGCCACATTGAGCGGTATCAGCGCCATCATGGCAACAGGTGTGACGGTCCAACGCAAGACACGGTGAGACACAAACTGGAAGGCAACGATAAACCTGCGGAAGGGGTTCATCATTTCTCGGAGCCACCAGCAGCTCTGTAAACCGCCGGCAGCTATGCGCTGCTTGCGCTTCGACTCCTCTGCAAGATTTGCCGAGCCGAATTCCATTGCGTAGGCTTCAGAGGTGTAAGCTATGCGATAACCTTTGTCTACTATTCGCATTGACATGACGAAGTCGTCGAGCAGTGCCGTCTCAGGCATAGGTTCATAGAGCCGCGTACGGATGGCATTCAGTTCTCCGGCGGCACCCATAGCCGAATAGAGCTCGCTGTCCCAGCGCTTCAGTGTGCTTTCGTATTTCCAATACATGCCTTCACCCTCGGCAGCGATTTCTCCTTTGTTGCGAGCTGTCACCCTTTTCTCGCCAGCTACACAACCCACCTGGGGATTTAAAAAGCAACGCACGATGTGTCGCAACGCTTCGCGATTGACCTGAGTGTTGGCATCAGTCATGACGGTGATGTCGCTCTTCACCATGCTGATGCCGTGATTCAGCGCTGCCGTCTTTCCACGGCGTTCAGGACTATATACAACCTCTACGTCAGTGTATTTCTGCAGGCGTTCGTTTGTGGCGTCTGTAGAACCGTCGGTAACCCACATCACATGAAGTTTGTCGGCAGGATAGTCAAGCTCCCTGATGTTCTGCATCTTCCAGTCCACAATGTCCTGTTCGTTATAGGCACAAACCATGAATGTCACTTCCGGCAGCTGAGCATCATCGGGCAGTTGCTGTTGCTGTGGCTTGCCTTTCAGCCACCGTTTGACACATACAGCCAGATACAACATGACTCCATATCCTAAATAGGTATAGAGACAAATTACGAGGCATGTCCAAAACAAAATCTTCAGTAGTGTCATCTGCCGTTTTGGTTTTTCATTCAGCAAAGGTAATGATAATAGTTGAAACCGCCAAGACTTTTTTCAATTATCATGGTAACACCATATTTTTTTTGAAAAAAGAATTGTCAATTATCAATTTTTTTGTACCTTTGGCACCAATTATGAGAAATTTGTTCAGAAATATCGTTCTGCTGCTTGCTGCCGCTGTTGTCATCAGCGGCTGTCGGAACAAGCAGCCAAAGGCGCAAGCTGTAGCTGGTGTTACCGCTGCCGACTCGCTGGTTGTTGTCAGTGTGAAATATGCAACGGGCTTTACAGTCAAAGACTCGGCAGGCATGCGCCTTGTGTCCATAGAGCGCCAGGATATGGGTACTCACCGTAAAGGCGGCATGCATAGAACTCATAACAGTCATAGCAAACACGGCAAGCATGCTGAATCCATGGGGAGCTACCATTTTGCCCTGGTTTCCGCAGACGACGTACAGGTTCCTGAGGGTTATACCAAGGTGCGTGTTCCTATTGAGCGTACGCTCTGCATGACAGCCCTCCAGTTGTCAAACTTCACGGTACTTGATGCCCTTGATGTTGTGCGTGGCATTACCGGCACCAAGAATATGTTCAATAAAGACGTCTTGCAGCGAGTAGAAGACGGCCGAATGGTGAAGATTGGTATGGAAGGGGAGTTCGACACTGAATTGGTGTTGGCTGCCCATCCAGATGTCATCTTCATCTCTCCCTTCAAGCGTGGCGGCTATGATGCCATCAAAGAGACTGGCATTACGCTGATACCGCATTTAGGCTATAAGGAACTTCACCCATTGGGGCAGGCCGAGTGGATAAAACTGGTAGGTATGTTCATCGGCAAGGAGCAGTTGGCGAATGAGGTCTTCAGCGGTATAGAAAAACGCTACAATGAACTGAAGAAGAAGGCTGCAAACGTAAAGTACCGTCCTACAGTGACTAGTGGCGAGATGCACTACGGCACGTGGCGCGCAGTAGGCGGAAAGAACTATCTGGCACAGATTTTCCACGATGCCGGTGCCGATTATGTAGTAAAGGATGAAGAGACAGCAGGTGAGAACTTGGAGTTTGAGAAAATGTATGCCCTCTCTGCCAATGCAGACTTTTGGCGCATTTTGAACAGCTATCCTGGTACTTTCGGCTATGACGAACTGAAGGCTGCCGAACCACGCAACGCGCTGTTCAAGGCTTTTCGTGAACGAAAAGTCATCTACTGCAACATGCGGAAAACACCGTATTACGAAATATCACCTGTTGAACCCGATGTGTTGCTGAAGGATTTTGTCGCTATTTTCCACCCTGAGTTGGTAGAAGAAGGCTACACTCCTAAATACTACAAACTCCTGAAATAACAATGGAAAGACAGTCCTCAAGGTGTTCGCATGCTTCACATCTCATGGCACTTGCTGCTATAGGCTTGACAATTGTGCTGCTGCTGATTGTCAACGTACTGTTGGGTACGGTGAAGATTCCCTTTTGGGAGGTGTGTCGCATCTTGACAGGTGGTGGGAACAACGAGATTTGGACTAACATCATCTTTAGCAGCCGACTACCGCAGGCGCTGACAGCCATCGTGGCAGGTGCAGGTTTGGCAGTTAGTGGTTTGCAGATGCAGACGGTGTTTCGCAATCCGCTGGCAGGTCCATCGGTACTGGGTATCTCCAATGGTTCGGCTTTGGGTGTGGCTATTGTCGTGCTGCTGTCAGGTAGTGTTGGTGGTGTCGCCCTTTCCAGTTTAGGCTATTTCGGCGAAGCAACAATGTCGGTGGCAGCTGTTGTCGGAGCCTTGGCAGTCCTGCTGCTCATCATGTGGGTTGCTCAGAAGGTAAAGGGCAACGTAACGCTGCTCATCATTGGTGTGATGATTGGTTATCTGGCTAATGCCATCATCGGTGTGCTGAAGTTTCTGGCACCCGAGGAAGATGTAAAGGCTTTCGTCGTGTGGGGATTGGGGTCATTCTCGCGTGTCAGCGGTGATGAGATGATGGTCTTTGTCATTCTGATGGCTGTACTGTTGCCATTGGCTTTCCTGTTGGTGAAACCCCTCAACCTGTTACTGCTGGGCGAGCGCTATGCTGCAAACCTGGGACTGAATGTCAAGCGTAGCCGTATGCTGGTCATCATCTCTTCGGGTGTGTTGGTAGCTATTGTTACTGCTTACTGCGGACCCATTATGTTTATCGGAATGGCTGTCCCTCACTTGGCGCGAGCTATCTTCCGAACCAGCGACCATCGTATTCTGATGCCCGGGACGGCATTCTGTGGCTCGGCATTGGCGCTGCTTTGTAATCTCATAGCCCGGATGCCCGGCTTTGAGGGAGCGCTTCCCGTCAATAGTGTAACGGCGTTAGTAGGTGCTCCGATTATTGCGATGGTTATCTTCCGCCGCCGTCATCGGGAGGTAGCGGAATAGCCTTTCTATAGTATTTCCATGATGTCTTGCAGACGAGTCACCGTATAGGTTGCTTCTTGTGATGGTTCAGGCACCGACCAACGGTTGAAGAACAGCGCGTCGATTCCTGATGCCATAGCACCTTGAATGTCGGTCTGCAGGTTGTCGCCAATCATTAGCGTTGTGGCACGCTGTGCTCCGGTCTTCTGGAGGGCATAGTCAAAGAACGCTGATGATGGCTTGTTAGCTCCCGCATCTTCGCTCAGCACAATGGTGTCGAAGTAGTCTTTCAGTCCACATGCCGCCAGCTTTTTATACTGTACCTCATGGAAACCGTTGCTCGTCATGTGCAGTCCATAGCCTTTCTGCTTCAGATAGTCCATCAGTTCATGGGCTCCTTCTACCACGCCCGACTTGCTGGAGCAGTAGTCTAAAAAGCAATCGCTGATGGCTAAGAGGTAAGAGGTGAGAGATGAGGGGTGAGACAGTTCTTCCTTGTACGCTTCACGAAACTGTTCACTGACTGTCAGCGGACGGTGAAAGCGCTCCTCGATGAGGAAGTCGCGCGTGATTTCTCCCTTCGAATAACGTGTCCATAGGTCGATGTTCGTTTGCCAATAAGCGTCATAAAACACCTGAGGGTCAGCGAAATAGCGTTCGAGGTGGAAAGCCTCGAAAGTCTCGCGCAAGGCAATGACAGCATTGCCGTAAGTATCATATAATGTGTCATCGAAGTCTATAAACAAATCCTTGTATTTCATCTCAGTTCTCAGTTCTTAGTTCTTAGTTCTTAGTTCTCAGTTCATATACCTTGCCTTTCTCGTCAATAAGGACGATGTCCAGGATAGCATTGGGAAGCAGTGGCTGACAGTGTTTCATGCAATGTCTGATGACAACATGTGCGAAGGCCTCAGTCTGCGAGAGAGGAATGCGTTCCCATAGCTCCCGAGCCAGCGTGAGGTTAGTTATATCAGTCTTACATCCAGCCTCTTGTAACATCTGTGCGATGAAATCCTTGTTCATCGTTACCTTCTTGCTGTGAGTGTCCAGATGTCCTTCGGCCAACTTCACTGCCTTGCCTAACATGACTCCCAGCGTTATATGCCTGATGTCCAGTTGGTGTGCAATCTTCAGCGTTTCGCCGATGTAGTTGCCGTATTCTACGAAAGCTTGCTGTGGCAGAGCGGGGTAGAGGGTTTTGATGAAACGTTCGCTCTTGCCTCCACTGTTGATGACAACGTGGTTGGTGCCGCTGGCTTTTGCTACCTCCATGCATTTGCGGATGCTGTCAATAAATGCCTCCTCGCTGAAAGGTTTTACAATGCCGCTGACACCAATAATTGATATTCCACCTTCTATACCCAAACGGGGATTGAAGGTGCGGCGCGCTATTTCTATTCCCTTTGGAACAGAAATGGTGACACAGAGCATAGTGTGTGGACCGATGAGCGGCTTCAGGTTCTGCACCATCATCTGTCGAGGTGCTTTGTTGATGGCAGCTTCGCCAGGTGGAAAGTCGAAACCAGGCAGTGTGAAGTGTCCCACACCCTTACCACCTTTTATTATTATATAGGGCTCGCTGTCCGGAGTGGCATCCATAGTGACGGAAGCTCTCACCTCCACACCATTCGTCACGTCGGGGTCATCGCCAGCTTCCTTGATACAGTAGGCATAGCTGTCACCATAACCAACAGTCACACTGATGGTTTCGCCATTTGGCAGCATTACTGGTACCTCAGCAGGAAGAGGCGCGGATGTGGCGTTGCCGGGCCGTTGGAGTGCAAGCGTTGCTGCTATGGCTGCAGCAGTAGCACAAGTTCCTGTTGTTAGTCCGCTGTGCAGCGGATAGAATTCTGGCAACAGGCGTTCTACCATACGGCGCAAACCGTGAGGACCATTGACTGTTGAGCATTGCGTATTTGCATAAGACAACTGGGGGCGTTTCAGTGCGATGATACGCATTCCTTTTTTTCGTGCCGCTGCCACTTTCTCGATGAAACCTCCTGACAGTCCGCTCTCTTTTAGCAGAATGGCTTCAGCCTCAGTGTTCATGCTGTCTTCGTCTTCATAGAAGCACAGTTGTTCGTCTGTTGCCCCCTGTTGATGAGCCAGCGTGATGGACGATTCGCGCCTCAGGATGCGATACCATATCTTTATACCCTCGGCCTCCAATGGCTTCAGCTTGCTGATGCTCTGAACTCCTGTTGTTGCCAGCAGCGAGTGGATGTGGTGTGGCATTTCGTTGTAGTTGTCTATCCAAATAATGTCCGAATCGCGTGGCGGATAGATGCGTTCGTATCTGACTACCGGTAGGTTGAGCTCGTGAACTACCTCACTGATGGTCTCGTGTAGCTTCTCGGCAAACGGATGTGCTGCGTCTACCACCAGTCTGATGTTGTGTTTCGTACAAAACGACACCATCGACGCTTTATCCATTGCCCCGTCGGTACGCACACCATGATGTAGACTGATATCCTGTTCTCCTGTTTTGGTACTGTAATAGAAGGTGGTGCCAGCTTCTTCCAGCACCTCCGCCGCCTTGCGTCCTTCCGTTGTTCCACCGAATACCAGTATCATAACTGCGTGCAAAGATACACATTTTTATTTATGGAAAAGCATAATATGCAACTAAAAAATATTTCTACGAATAAAAAAAGGGACATCACTTGTGTTGTGATGTCCCTTTCTTTGTTCCGTATTTGTCACACGTGCGTTACTGTGCAGGTGCAGCAGGAGCCTCAGTAGCAGGAACCTCAGTAGCAGGAGCCTCGGCAGCAGGAGCTTTAGCATCTTTCTGCTGACTGGCACCAAAACCTGGGAGGTTGTTGGGATTCGTAACGGGGTTTGTCACGTTCTCCATTACAGAGTTGTCGGTGTGAGCCGTGGGAGCTACCCATGCACAGGCGATGCTGACAACAACCATTGCAGCAGCAAGGAACCATGTGGCTTTCTCGATGAAGTCGGTGGTCTTGCGAACACCAGCTACCTGGTTGTA
>ERZ842401.4642-NODE-4642-length-15806-cov-5.927751_pt1 | contig 15806 bp, 14 predicted proteins | sample MGYA00521270_ERZ842401 | MGnify/ENA primary metagenome ERZ842401 (study PRJEB31892, sample SAMEA3878208) | bioreactor metagenome | biome: Moose rumen | place: Sweden | collected 2011-10 | study: EMG produced TPA metagenomics assembly of the PRJEB12797 data set...
GGGCAAGTCAGCTTAAACAGAATATGAACACCTGTTCCGCTCGGACTTACTTCCGTATAGCTATTCATCATGCTTATTATATCCTGCGCAAATTCCTTCAGCGTCCCGTCAGCTTCTATCACATGGTCTAGGTCTATTCCGGCATAACCGCCAGCAAACTCAAAACCTACTCCGCCAGATTTGCCAGCTATTAGCCCCTGACGATGTGCATAGTTCATAGCCTCGTCATACGTTCCCCATGTCGCTGGGTCATTCGCCTTCGCTCCTTTCCCGTCATGAGGATTAACAGGAATTTTGTCAGCCTTGCCCTTCTTCTCATTCCAGACGAGCCTATAAGCTACCCATTGAGGCAAGGATTTTAATTCATCAAGTACCTTCAAGCCAAAACGCTCTCCTTTCAAGTAACAATTTTTAGAAACACAAGGTAGGTAGGGGGACAGTCCTTCCTCCCTTCTGTGTTCCTTGATTTTGCCGGGTAAGATTTTAACAGAACGGGGGGCGACCACAAGGAAGCCCCCGTTCCCTATATTAGTATATTAGAATACTAATATATTAGAGATTTTTTAGGCGACCTAATCCCTTATAATTACTGTGTTTACGGAAATGCCTTCACCCACTTCCCCGTACTTTTCACCCACTTCCCCGTACTTTGCAGAAATTACTTAGTGGGTAGAAAATGAGTGTTTATGCGACTTTCTCTCTAAAAAATCTGAATTGCGTAAAACGAGGATAAAAAATTGCAGAAATTACTTACTCACCCACTTCCCCGTATTTAGCTCATGTATTAGCACATTATATTATTGAGTGCTATCCTTCTGCGGATTTCTTTTGCCGTTATGAGGGAAGGTGAAAGTGTGTTTGTAGAGTTGCGAATAAATTGGAATGTTGCGTATATCACTAGGGTCAGGAAGGACAATCCCGTCATAGTATTCTGTGAGCCTTGTCTTATCTCTGAGCAGTTCCCAAGTTTTAGAGAAAACTCTTTTTAACAGTCGTGAAGCATGACTGCTATCGTTCTCTAATCTGAGTTTGAGGTTTTCATTTCTATCAACGATAGTCTTTGCGCTGATGTGAGGAGTGTTGTTGCCAGCTTGCTCAATGACAGTAATAATGATAAGAACGTTGATGACAGCGGCAATGTTACGTTCTTTGTAGATTTCAGGTTTAACGAGGTAAGAATGGCTAGGATTTAAGATAGGAAGGCCGTCTTTTTTCAACTGTGGTATTCCTTTTTTGTTTTTTCTGACAGAGGCGTTATAGATGACCTCGATAATGTAGTTAAGATAGGGGCTATAGAAGGAGATAGTATTAGTCTGGGCATCGTAGCCTTCAAAGTTCATGACAGGGAAGTAGCTTTCTCTAGGTCTTCCGTTTTGAGTGAAATGAAGAACCCCGATGATATTTGTGAATTTTCTGGTGTTGTTAATAATGCTCTGAATATCTGACTTGTGCAGGTTTTTTCTTCCTAAGCCTAGAGCTTCAGCAAGGTCTGGCAGATAAATTGTAGCAACGGTATTCAGAGTTTCTGGAATATTTCCATTCTCGTAAAAACGTTTGAGGATAATGCTGTAATATACGTTGAGGAGCGGAATATCAATGTGTTCAATGCCTTCTCTTGTCTTTAAGTCCTGAACGAGTTCGACAGTGCTTATAGGTTTTAGGCTACCGCTGAAGAACATTTGACCGTTCTCGAATTTCAGTTCAGTAGTGCTTATCTTTATCAGCATGAGGTGAGCGTCTCCCTCTTCATGAAGGCTGATACTGTGTTCATAACGAGGCAGAGTAGGAATAGCAAGGGCAGTTATCTTCGGGTCAAAGATTTCGTTTTTAAGTCCCTCAGCTTTTGCGATAGTTCTTATTTGCGCGTTGTCAGGAGTTTCCTTCTGACTGTCCTGTGTTTCTTCTTTGTCGTTTACAGCTTTTGTAGCTTGTTCAGCAAGTCTCTTTTTTGACGGAATAAATACTCCGTCTTTATCGTAGTGTCCAAGACAGACGTGCTTTGATCTTTTTTTGCCGTTTTCATCACGGTAGCTCGTAACTTCGTATTGATAGATTACATTTCCTATCATTCTGTGTATAATAAACATAATAAAATCCTTTCTGTATTGTAAAGATTTTTATCGAGATTTATTTTACAGAGGGATTTTATTTTTTACAACCACAAGGAGAAATTTTACAACCACAAAATTAGAAAATTTATTATTATGAACTGATTTTTACAACCACAAGGAGAAATTTTACAACCACAAAATTAGGTAAAATTTCCTTGACAAAATATATTTTATCTGAACTTAAATTCTATATTGCTTTTTATTTTTTGCTACAGATTGATTAGACTTATTTCTTCTAGCTTTTCCGCTGTTAATTCCGCCTTTTCTGCCTAACTCTTGAGCAAGTTTATATCGTTCCTGTGAGTTCTGTATAGAGTCTATAATAGGTCTAGCTATCATCTTTACAGCCTGCTCTTGTTGGAGAGTAAGGTTGTATTTTGCTAAATCTATATCATCTTTCCCGCTAATTCCGAAGTTACAGATTTTATCATATAAAGCAAGTCTAATTTTTTCGTCCTGAATCAATAAACAGGCTTCAAAATATTCTTCTCTGAACAGGAAATTCAAGAGTGGACACCTCCATTTTCATTATTACACGTATTTTTTCTTTTTGTTTGTTGTCCAAATTTTCTTTCCCAAAGAAATTTTGGCCACCAAATAAAAATAAAAAACACATGTAAATTACATTTACATGTAAATATAAATATAGGTTCAAATTTAATGAGAAGATTTGCCATTTTGTTCTTCCGTAGTGTTGTTACTTTTATTTTTTGCCTGAAGAACTTTGCGTTCTTTTCGCTCTTTCGATTTTATAATTTGAGGGTATATAATTTTTAGAGTTGCTTTAAGGGCTTTAAGAATTTTGTCATCAATTCCAGCTAACTCTTTTTCTTCAACCTCTTTTCCCTCAACCCCGAAACGTATTATAGCCAAAGCGAATTTTTCAGCTATGTCTTCACCGTAAAAGTCTTTGACGTTTAGAATATAGTCGTAAAAGTCTCCGTAGAACATGAAATCTGTTCTTTCTTGTGAATTTTCGATATTGTTCATCGTGATGGAAATTGATTCGTTAATCCTTCTCCCCTTGAACGTTTGGGAGTATTGTTTTGGTTTTGTTGTTGCATTTTATCTTTTTGCATTGATTGAATTATTGTTTGAGGTAGTACAAATTGAATTGCTGCTTTTATATCAAGAATATCTTGACTTCCGGCTTTAATAAAGAGCCTTTTTAGTGCCTTTATACCTTCTTCCCTATCGGCAAAAGGGAATTTTCTTAGAAGAGCGATATAGTTATTAATTGTTTGCTTGTTTCTGTATCTTCTCTTTTGAATATCAATTCTATCTTTAATGGGTCTTAAAACCATGTCTATTGTTTTTTGCTCTTCCTGTTCTGGGGATATAACTTCTTCTGTTATGTCCAGTCCGTATTGAATTATTTTCATAGCTATTTTACCTTTTTCCTCTTCGCTAAAGCAATCAATAGCGTCTAAGAAGGAAGCACGGAACAAAAAAGCCTTGCGTTCTCTTTGGGGACTTTTCAACTCCTGTGTTGCTGTATTGTTAATTACTTCTTCCATACATTAGTCTCCTTATCGTTTTATTTATTTTATGGGATTATACACTTTTTTAGTCCTTATTGAAACACGCTTGAGTGTGGTATTATATTTTCTATAAAAATATTTATGAAAGGAGTTATTGATTAAACGTTGGATATAGACATTGTAATTGACAAGGAATTTGAGCAGTTAATACCGCCTCTGACAGAAGAGGAATATAAAGGTCTTGAGGCAAGTATATTAGCGGAAGGTTGCCGAGACCCTCTTGTTACATGGCATGTTCTTGGTGAAATTCTTATTGATGGTCATAATCGTTATAAGATTTGTACCAAGCACAATATACCTTTTACTACTGTTCGTAAAGATTTTGCTTCTCGTGATGAAGCCTTGTTATGGATAATGCGTAATCAGCTTTCCCGACGTAATCTTTCCGATATTCAGCGAGTGGAGTTAGTACGTAAATGTGAAGATGCTGTAAAGTCTCAAGCGAAAAAGAGACAAATTTCTGGTCTTGTTCATCAAGAGGATACCGTTGTGGAAAATTTGCCACAACGAGATGATACGGAACAGACTGGGAAAAAATCAAGAGATGAACTCGGAGCAATGGCCGGAGTATCAGGGAAAACCTATGAACACGCTACAGATGTTCTTGATAACGCCCCTTCACCTGTGGTTAATGCTGTTCGTAAAAAGGAACTTTCAATCAATTCTGCATATGAAGTTACGAAAATGCCACAAGAGGAACAAGCTGAAATTACCGAGCGTATCGAACAAGGAGAAAATCCTAAAAAAGTTGTGAGTGAAATAAAGAAACGCGGTAAAACACGTAAGGTAAAGTCTCAAAATGATGTTCATGAGCAGGAAACTGAAATTGAAATTGAAACTCATTCAGAAAAATATAATGTTATATCTTTGAATTTAGGAACGGATTATAGTCATGCTACTCTTGCGAAGTTACCTGTGAAGAAGTTAGCTGAAGAAGATTGCGCTTTATTTTTATGGTGTCGTTATGATATGTTACAAGACGTATTTAAATCTCCGATTTGGGAAAAATGGGGGTTTAAGTATAGGACAGTTGCTTTTTTATTGATGAAATCTGATATAGAGCGTGAGCTTTGTATTCTCGCTACTCGTGGTAACTTTGTACTTAATGATAGTTCCTTGCCGAAAGTTATAGATAATATTTCAGGTAAGGAGTTCAAGGATTTTATACAAGAACTTGTTGGAGATATTCAAGTATTTGAATTATCTTAACTCAAATTTTCAAGCATAGACACTCTCGCTAGTTTTTCAATTTCTGAGTGTCTATTGTTTTGCTTCAAATCGCTTATATAAATAGTGTTATTAGAAGTTAAGCAACTCATAATCCCTTTCGTAGTGTGCGTAAATGGTTTTCTTTACTAAGTTGGGGATAAAGGTATTACCTATAAGACAGACAGAGTAATTTTTACTTACTACCCTGACTGACTTTGACACTATACCAAAAACCCGTTTAAGTTCCTGGCAATTAACCTTTATCTGTAATAATAATCATTATCCCAATCTATGAGACCCTTCTTTACAAGCAAGTCATCCCAGAACTGATAACTCTGTAACTCCTGCAAGTCCCAATCATACCCAAGCTGTTGAATTATGCCTATCTTAACCTTATTTTTCCTCTCAGCTTCAGATTTCAGATTTTCCCCTGTCCCTAAATAAATATCAGGGTCAGTCAGGATTGGAAAATCTTTATCCCAAATACGAATGAAATCCTTGACCTGAAAGACATACGGGAATTTGTTAATCTCATCACAGTTATCGAGAATTTTAGCTAAGGTAGCATACTTTAACTGAGAACAGACACCAAAGCACTCAAACAGAATATTGGATAACTGATGAGGAGTAATACACATTATCCTAAGACCGAGCCGAACGTGCTCCCCCAAATCTCCCAATCTTGGATACTGTCTATCATCAGGATTAGTTTCTCGCTCCCACTCTTCCCATTCAGCAATCTCAGCTTTAACATTAGCACGAACTTCAAGTACAAATCTATCAGCATTGTGCTTTAACAGACTTCTAACCTCATAATCATTAACTAAATGACTGCTAAATCTCTTACTCATGGAAAATAGACCTCTCTTAGTTCTCTTTTGTACTTGTAATATGCGTTATGCCCTATGTGTAATTTAGGGTCAGGGTTTCCGTTAATGATAGCCTTTACTTCAGCGTCAGTATTTGTGCCGTTAAAATCTCTGCTGTACTTCAAAATCATCTCCTTAATTGGTGTTGCTTTCTTTACTTTCAATTTGCGTCCAGCCTTCTGGCCTATTTGCTTTCCGTTGCGTCTAGCGGTTTCAATGCCTTCACGAGTTCTCTGGTGCAGGTCGTCAACTTCTTTCTGAGACTGAATGAACGCAAGCTGAATTTGTTTCTCCGCTAAGGCTAATATGTAATTGTTCAGGGCTTCAAGGATTGCATTCATAAGTGCGTCTGTAGCCTTATCTCCGCTTTGAACAGATACATTAAGCGTCTGACGTTCCAGTTCGTTTTTATAAACGTCTGTATCAATGTGATGTTCCTTCAGGAATACTAAATTTATTCCTCTATCGTACAGACTTTTATACAGAGCAAAGCCTTCATCAGCGTTACGGCTCATTCGTGAAACGCTATCAAACACGATAGTATCTCCAGCCTGTACAGACCTTAAAATCTTGTCGAGTTCCTTGCGCCCCTGATACTTAGTACCTGTGAATATCTCCTTGATAATTATGGCGTTAGGATATTCTTGCAAGATGTTTCGCTCCTGACGGTCTATATTCTGCTTCACTGTGCTAATACGACAATAACCGTAGATTTTATTCAAGTTAAAAGCCCCTTTCATCACTCTTTTAACGGTCGTTAGTTTCAACAGAAATATTTTATACCGCTTTAAGATAATTCACAACACCTAAAATAGAACTTTTAACAAAATGAATATCAACGTTAAATCTAACAGACTAACTAGAGATTTTCGTAGTAGTCCCGAATATACTCCGCCATGAGTTTCCTTCGCCTTTCAAGAAACTCATGATATTGAGAAAACTGCATATCCATAAACTCCACAGGTACGCAATTCTCGGCCAAGTTTGCCTCTAAGTCAGCAATGTCCGATATTCCGCTGTAATATGCTTTCCCCTGTGAAATCATATCTCTTGCTTTCGACATGTAGCTTGACGGCGATTTGTCCTTGATTTTGATATTCACCTCTGACTGCGTATAAACGTAGTTCGCAATCTGGTTATAATCTCTGCGACTTGTGATTTTGTTGTCCTGTAAATATTTCTTCGGGAACAAGTGATGAATATCGCCTCTCATTTCTATTAACTCACGGACGGTTAATGTCTTTGACAGAAAGCCTCTAGCCCCTTTTTTGACTTGAGCCATAAGAAACACAAGGAAGGAAGGACTGCTTGATGAGGAGGTTTCGAGGTTGGTTATTAAGACATTATTCCAGAATGCACTTGATAACTCTCCTGCTTCTGTGTCCTCTAAAAATTTCACAGGGTCTTGTTCCGTGAATTTCTTGATGTCGTATTCTATTGCTGAATCAGCAGACCCAGAATAGCGTCCTGTTAGTATCGACAGCACTACCCAACGGCGAACAATGTTCTCTATCATTGAGGCTTCCAACTTCTTAGCCTTCAAGGACAGATACAAAATATACCCGAAGTTCAGGACATTTTGTGAACGTATCATGTCAACAGAGACAATACCCACTGAATGAAGTATCATGAGGTATCTTTCAAAATTCGTCTGGTTCACGAAGGCTTCAACTCCAGCACGGAGCATTTTGAAAGAATTTTCTTCAACGTCCTGAGAGTAAATCCGCTTCTCAAAATCACGGCCAGATAACAGACTTACTAAGTCCGAAAGTTTACCCCTGTGAAACATATGAGTAAAAGAAACTCGGAGAACGTCTACATAACTCGGAACGTAAATGTTATCCTGCTGATTTACAGCCCAGTCAATTTTTTTCCGAGCGTCAGATTTCGCAAAAATCGTGTCGTTTTTCAGTATCGTATCGTAATCTGAAGGCGACTTCATGAAGTGGCAGAAGTAATCTATCATCTTGCGCATTTCGTTACCGCCGTAGTTAGTATCCGATGAAATCTTCGACATTGCAAAATCTGCCTGTGATAACGAAACTCCCTGCGAGTTGATACGAATGAATATCTCCGTAACCTCGTCAATATCAAGATTGCTGTCTAATTCGGTTATCCCGATATTTACTCCCTTAACTGCTATCAGCTTCGTAATTTTCTGGCTGACCTCTGCCTCTTTGCCTGTTATACCGTTTGCCTTGCAGTAGTCCATAGTGAACGAGAATAAATTGAAGTCTGACGCAAAGACTTTTGAAATGTCATCTATCCACGCTGAATTTTTCGCTATGGCTGGGTTCAGAACTTCAAACCGCTCTTCTAATGGATTGAACGAGATTTGAATTGTCTTCTTGGCATAATTTGAATCGACGACTTCATCACCAAGTATAGCCGCTTTAAGTGCTATCGTTCTCTGCTGGCCGTCTATCAATATCCGTTTGCCTTTGGACACTCCGCCGTTCTTTAATTTTGTATCAGGATTTCTCCACAGAATTATGTAACCTATTGGATAACCCTTGTACAACGAATCCATTAGATCACGTACCCTCACTGCTTCCCATACAAAGGGACGCTGAATTTCAGGTATCGCTACTTCATCTTGTCTGAGCCAAGATATTATGTTCTCCACAGAAGCGTTATACACGCTGAACGATGATGACATTTCTACTTTTCCTTTCTTGTCAGAATAATTTTTTTTTAAGCCCTCTTCATGAAGTCTCTTTAAGTACGTCCGTCTAAAACTCTCAAAGTCATAACGGTTCAAAGGTAGGAACGGTATCAAGGTTACCGCATAATCGGAGTAAAGCAGAAACACAAAGATGACGTTCTCTATCAGCGCATAACGCAGAAATTCAGAAAAATATTTCTTGTGAAATTTGTAGTCATTCCATTTGTTAGTCAGAATTATTACGGCCTTGTGGTCTTCTGCCTCATAATGATTTAATACAAGCTCACAGTACCTTAATGCCTCATCTAAAACGAGGTCTAAGTTTGAACGCTCTGCACAGATACCGAAAAAATCACGATAAATATCATTCGTAGGCTCTCCAAACGGATATGTATTTATCCCAGACAGACAAGAAGAATTTTTATCCCCTAAGAACGTTTCTATTCTCTTGCTGTACGTTCCTTCGTACTCTGAAAATATCTTCCTAAGAACACTATAAACCTGTTCAGATATTCCGCCTATTTCTAGCTTGGCAAGTTCGGGCGGAAAATCGTCATTTCTAGCTCCTTGAAAATGTCTCAAGAAATCACGATTTATTTCTAGCAATAATTCTTCTGTCATGTTAGCGTCTCCTCTTCTTGCCAGAATTTTGACTAGCTGAAACAATTATGACAAGTATTAAGAGAAAAAGATTAAATATAGCCCATAGACTAGCAACAGCGGCTACTGGATGCTCAGGTGCTTCGTCAGAATATACTTGAATAGCTATCCAAATTGAAATTAACACATTAGCAATAGCTAATAATACGAAAAGAGGGGGGATAGGGAACTTCATAGCAACTCCGTTAAGGACAGCAACAACTGAAGAAGTACCCGGAGCAAGGATAGCACAAACATATTCAAAGATACCCGGCTTTCCAAACCCTGAAAGACCAACATTAGAAAATATAAATCCCCAAAGAAGAGAGCAAACCAAAATCAGGCCAGAATAGAAACTAATCCAATATAACTTGGGTATTTGGGGTAATACAACTTGCGTGGGAACATTAGCAACTGGGGTAACTTTCTTATCAGCCTTACTAGCCTTCACACCAGTCTTAGCCGACTTAGTTTTTCTCGTTCGGCTTTTCGTTACCGTCTTAGCTCCAACATCAACGCTCGGCTCTAGTACAATTTCCTTTACTGGCAAAACTCATCTCTCCCTCTTCATGACATCTACAGCCGAAAAGTGAAAGTTTCACAGAATAATACACGTTACGAGTTCTGCCGTCCGTGCATAGAAGCCTTTTACACCTCGCTCCCTGAGCCGTCCCCTTGAGCGTCATGCGCATAATGAAGGTCTAAGAAATAACAGATCGCCCCGCCTTTCGTCAACTTGTTCTCTTCACAAAATCGGTCTAACAAGTCCTTATACTCTTGGGGCAGATAACAGCCAATCCTTACAGCTCCTCCTTGCTTCTTAGATTCTCGATATGCCTTCAACTTTTCACTGACTGAAGCATACTTTCTCGGCCTTCCTCTGTCTGCCACTATGCCACTAACAAGCGTAAGAATTTGAGTGCCATTCTTATTATGTTAATGGCTTTAGATTTTCGTGGCGCAAATACGAAAATCAGAAATCAATATAACAAAATTTCCCCGTTTGTCAATCAGGCCGATATTTCTATGCTCACCTCGTCTCCTTTGTCGTAAAATTTAATGATAGAATTTTAAGCATAAAAATTCGTTAAGTCGAATGCAGTTGATTAGAGTTTGCGACAACTAAAATTTTTATGAAAGGAGAATATTTTTTGACTAGCTTCAAACTCAGCACAGACACTATTGAACGATTAAAAGCTAAATTCTTCGAGTTCCAGAAAGCTCGAACTATCGTCAAAAGATTGATGAAAGACTACGTGAACGACTACTATAAAATTCATACAGACAAAAAAGAGCGTGAAGAAATACTCAAAGAAAAATACGCTCCACTCGCTCCAAACACAAGCCACCTTATACGTATCACAAGGGAGATTTTTTACTGGAACATTATCGACATCGCTATTATTATGGGACGTAATGAGACTTCTATATCCCGAACTATAGTGCAAATGAAAAAATCAAAACTCTGGAAAGAAAAAATTTCTGCTCTACAACACGACAGCAAATCTAACAACAGAAATTCTATTTTCGTTTACGATAACGGTATCTTCTCTCTTATTTTCGACTATTACGAAGATGAATACCTGCTACGTTTCTCTAAGCCAAGAAGAACCACAAAGAATATCGGGCAAGATATTACGGAACTTAGAGCCTTTTGGCATTTTCTCAAAACTCAATATACGTAGCTTTAATTTATATCCCTATAAGACAAAATAAACCCCTTCTCGTGCATTTTTACATAAAACAACATAACTTTACCCTAAGTACAATTATTCGGTGGAATTAAGCCCCAAATCCATATATCCAGAAAATATGACAATTATTTTCATAATATAAACCATGATAAACACTTAACTTCTATAAAAATATGACAATTTTTATGTTCAAAATTTCAATATTTTCTTACTTAAAGTCAAGTAATCCGTATTTTTCAGACAAGCACCATTAAACAAAATCTTTGGGACGGTCTGCGCTCTCATTCAATCCTACTAACTTGATTGCTCTTTCTCTGGGCATTCCGTCAGACAAAAGACTTTGAAATATTGACTGCCTTACTCTTTCTTCCCCTATGGCTATGCCTTTAGCTTCGGCCTTCTCTAAAAAACTTTTCATCGTAAAATTTCCCCCTTCGTAAAAATCTGCCAGATTGTTTACCGCTTCCGTAAAACGCCTATCACCCGTCAACGCTCCCATTAACTTCAATAATGCGTCGGGGTAAGTAACTCGTTCATCAGAAGGGATAAACTCTTCGCCTGTCCTCTCGCTTCTTACTTGACGCGCTACAAACTTAAAATCACTCTTGAATAATTCTATCTGGTCATCCGTCAGCCAAGCAAGTTCCAGCACGTTCACATGGCAGTCGTTCAGTAACATCTTCAAGCTGTCAGGAACTTTCAGCAGTTCAAACAGCGTCCTAGACTTCGGCCAACGCTCTGAAGTACCAAAATAAACTATGATAGTGAACACAGGATTTAGCTTCCTGTCCTTCTGCGTCAACTGATAACGATAATCCGCTCCCTCATATCCGAATATCCTTAACGGCATTGTTCGGTCTATTACGCTCTGATTTTCTAGCCCTATCAACGAAATCACCGCTCCCTCTGTTACCCATAACTTGGTTACGTCCCGTTCCTGCTCTCGGATTTCACCTACAGACTTATACACTGTTCGGGTCTGTGCGTCCTTTAGGTCTTCAGGCCGTTCTATTCGCAAATCCTTTATTCCGTTAATCGCAAAATAAACGTTCACAATGTCTAAGAATACATCGTTATAGCTCTCAAGGTATTTTTCCGTTATGTCTTTTACTCCCAATCTATCATCTCCAACTGAATATTCTTCAGAATATTTTATCATTCACAGAAATTTTGCACCTCTATGTAAAAAGAAGATTTTTCTTTATTGTTCTTAACAATAGTTCGGCTGTATAACCATGAACCACTTTTATATCACTTGGTAAAATTGAAAGAGTAAAGAAATGCAGATTTTTGTTTCGACTTTTCCACTCCCTGAGTTTATTATGTTTGATAAATTCTTCTGGTGATCTAAACTCATTAGCAACTGAAGGGTTAAAGTTCACAAGCATTACACGCTGTCTATCTCCGTCCTTCAACCTTAAATCAAAAAGTACAAAGAGATTACTCAAATACATCTCAAACGTATTATCATTATTACCGCCTTCCGCTAATTGTCTATAATCTTCAATTTTCCAATGGCGGTTGAAATTATTTACTGTCTTTTCATCTATACCCAAAACCTTAGATACAGACTTAACAGGTATATGAATACAGAGAATACTTGCATATATCTCAAACGCTACGGTAAATCGGCTATCAGGTCGTGCAAATGATGTATTAACTACACGCACTCCACAATTGGGACATTTCACTCGAGGACGTTGCGCTGATACTGACAGACCGCCTATATGCTTCCAATACCTACGCGAAGGCTCAAAACCATATTTCTTGGCCTCAGCTCCACAATTAGGGCATTTTAGCTCTCCCTTATACTCTAAGGCAAAACAATTATTTAATGTTTCATCTAATCCCTTGATTGTCCATTCTCGGCATAAATTCAATGAAGTAAATATATGTTCTTGCTCCTGCTCTTTCATTTTCAAATCCTCCTGCAACTTAATTCTCCGTTGAAACAAAAAAATAACCTAATTTCACGAATTTTTAGTTGAAACTTCTCTGAAAAATTCAGTAATACCAAGACTTACTAGAATTATATATACACAGATAGCACCGTTCTTAGTTGTAATTATTTTAGACACGCTTCAACAGAAAATCAGAAGCCCTGCTTGCCTGAGCAGCTGCCCTGAATATTGCGTTATTATCGCTTTCCAAACATTTAATCCAGCTATCAATATAACTCGCGTGATTTTGAAATTCACCCTCGCTCTGCGGAATACCTGCCTCACAGCTCAAGAACATGCTACCTATTTCAGCAACTAATTCTTCAAGCGCACGGTTACTCTTACTCCGATGATAGCCCACGAGCCTATCTAATCTGCTTGAATGCCCTGTCCAATGTATAAGCTCATGCAGAAGCGTAGAGTAATAACTTTCAACACTCTTAAAATCCCCTTTGACTGGTAGCTGTATATAGTCGCCTACCACTTCATAAAACGCTTCGTTGCCACAGTGAATGATTTTCGCTTGGCTTCCTGCTATAATCTGCTCGGCTTTTTCTTGCGCCTCAAACTCACTTAACAGAATAGGTCTATACTCTCCTATGCCGTCTATCTGGCTTGCATGAAAAACTGCAAATACTCTCTGCATTACTCCGAGAATTTTATCATCACAAAGCTCTTCATCTTTTTCCGCTATTATCGGCTTCCAAAGTATAACGTGCGTTCCCTTTGAGCCTTTTTTGATTTTCCAGCCATTACAGACAGCCTGCCTATATGTCAACCAACGCGGATCTGCCCCGCCGTCTATCTCCATACCCTTAGCCATTAACAGAATTTGATTTATCCCGTTATACAGCCTATGTGATACTGCGTTTTGCGCTCCGTAACTGCCATTCCAGGGACGTTGCCAGGGTGCTGTTCCAGATTTAATTGCTTCGATAAGCCGTGCCGTCGTTTCATCTCGGAATTTCATTATCGCTTCGTTCATAATTTATTCCCCTTTCGATAAGCTATAAAGTCGCCTCATTACTGCTCTTACGCTTAATTCTGAGCCTGACAGCCAATATTATATTTTATATTTGACATATCATAATAAGTAATTTCATGTATGTTCTTTTTTGATATTCTAAAAAAGAAATATTACAATTACACTCAAAATAACTATTAGCGAAAGGAGATTTTTCTTCATGCCGAGATGGACAAACGAAAACAGAAGCCCACTAGGTAATATTAGGGCAAATGCTGGCTACTCACGAGAAACAGCCGCAAATATTATGAAATTATCACTATCAACTATGGTACGCTATGAAGCCGGAAGTTCGGACATTCCCATAGGAATAGCTGAAGAAATGGCAGTTTTATATCAAGTACCTTTTGACACCATCAGAGAAGCCATAAAAACCACAAAAGAAGAAAAAGGCATTAACATTATGGGTCATCGCTCAAGAAGTCGAAATAATAACCTCAATCATCAGTCTGAATAATCCACAGGTATAAAATAATCATACTGCGCGTAATATCTGAACCTACACGTATATGAGGACACTCCGTAGCGATTTTTTAAGCACACTAAATCTATTTCACGGGGTGTTGCCTTCTTCGCGTTTCTAACCCGTTCACGTTTCTGCTTTAACCCCTTTTCCTTCTCGAATATATCATCATTCATTACAGACAACTGCAAGCCCCATATTACGTCCGCTGTATATTCGATTCCTCCGCTCTCCTTGAAACTCTCAAAATCTATCGGCGTTAAATAATTCTGTCGGTTCAATGACGAGATTACAATGACAACTAAATTATTATCCGTCTGGAGCTTCTTCAATGCCCGTACATGCCTATCTACTGTGTCCTTTGTAGATTGACGCGGGTCTAAGGGACAGATTATTTGCAGGTAATCCACAATTACGATAGGGCTTACTCCCCTTGACCTGATATATTGCTCTACTGCGTCCGTTATTGTCCGTATCGTCGTGTTAAATCCGCATTCTACTACGTATTCATTTTCGGACAGCTCCGCATATGTATCTTGCGCTTTGATTACTTCCGCAGTATTTACTCCTCGACGTATATCTATTGAGCTTACAGCCGTATTTATGTCGACCTGAGCCGTCAATCGACTTATACCCTTCGTTACAAGCTCTAAGCTCGTCTGTTCAAGACTGAAATACAGTACATGCTCTCCTGCCTGTGATAGCTGATCCGCCATTTGATGAACAAACGTTGTCTTGCCTAACGAACTTATTGCTCCCAATACGTAAAGGCCGGGATACAGGCTCATCTTCGCGTCTATATTCTCATATCCTGTCTTACGAGAAATATAATTTTGAAAAACATTCAGGTCTTGCCTCAACAGAGAAGTCCCCTCATCATTTCCGCGAATATACGTGCGAATATTTTTGAAGACTGCTTCAGGACGTTCGGAATTTTGCTCTGTCTGGTCAACTTTATCATCTCCAATCGAAGAATTACTCTCGACCTTAATTTTACTCTCAGGCCTCAAGTCAGCAGAAACATTTTTTTGACTTCCCTCTATCCTCACAGGAGGAACATACTCCATTACCCTGCTTGATAACGCCTTCGATATTGTTATAGCTCCATACGTCTGACCCTTGATACTTTTATCCCACTTGTCGCGCATTAATCCTGACTGACGGAACAGACTATCTACCCGCGAAAAATCTCCGCTTGTCCAATAAACTAAATGACTGCATAAAGCTAAATCCGCCTCGCTCTGACTTCCATAGCCTGATATATCGCCATTAAATAATGCTCTGATTTCTCCGCCTCGTCTTGAAGAAAACATCTTGTCTAGCAAATCATAATCGGAAAGCTCGCTATAGACAAAAACATTCTCGGATTTCACAGAAGGAAAAGAAACTTTTGAAGTTGGAACTTGAGGCTTCGGCTTCTCTGGCTCTCTCACACTCAATAAATACTTCGCATAAACTAAACGCAATTCCTCTGTCCGTTCTGCTATCGGCTTCTGCTCCCCGTACGCCCTCCCTGTTACCGTAAAATATCGGCCTTTATCGTAAACCTCTATTCCCAGTTTGCTATCTCGGTTTCTATCTCCGATTTCAGATAAAGGGCAAGTCAGCTTAAACAGAATATGAACACCTGTTCCGCTCGGACTTACTTCCG
>ERZ842401.4644-NODE-4644-length-15801-cov-6.671345_pt1 | contig 15801 bp, 9 predicted proteins | sample MGYA00521270_ERZ842401 | MGnify/ENA primary metagenome ERZ842401 (study PRJEB31892, sample SAMEA3878208) | bioreactor metagenome | biome: Moose rumen | place: Sweden | collected 2011-10 | study: EMG produced TPA metagenomics assembly of the PRJEB12797 data set...
TCTCCGGTACAATGGCATAGAAATCCCGGCTCTGCACGAAGATGTCCCCAACCCCAAGCTCCTCCAGCTTTTCCCTGAGTCCATAAACAATCTGGGCGAAATAGTTCCGCTGCTTTTCTTCATCCACTGCCTCATCTCCCCACAGGATTGCCCGCAGCTCGGCGTTCGTCGCAGATGCACCCCTTCGGTCGATGAGATAAGCAAACAGTTCCTTCACTTTTGCCCTCCCGAACCGGACAGCTTCCCCATTATCAACGAAACGTTCGGCAAGAATTTTCCTCTTGATGCCCATGTGGATATCCTAGCGGTGGAGACATCTCACAGGCTGTTTCTGACCTGGAGTGCTTCCGCAGCAAAATGACCGTGCTCCATGCAGCCGGGGAATTGGAAGGCATGGAAATCATAGATTTGATGGGTTTTGTAAACACGGTAATTACCCATATTACAGATGGGAATGATGCAGAAGAAAGGCTAGTGAACGTTATGGGCGGCGTTGTAATGGAAATGGAATCGGAGAAGCTGATTTCAAGCGGTATCGACATTGGCGAGAAGCGTGATGAGGAAAAGGGCATCTGCTCCTTTGTTGAGCTCTGTCAGGAACTGGGGCTATCCCAGGAGGATACCTGACAGAAGCTGGAACTGAAATTTGAATACACTCCTCCGTGTGCTCAGGAGTTAAAAACTGTTTCTTATACTAACCCGAAACAGTTTAGCATTCCTTAAACTGAGGCAGCTGTATATCGCTCTCGGAATTACCCAGTTTTCTGAATAGCCATATCTGCTCCGGAGACTGTTTTGTCCATGCAGAACAATCAAAGTTACCCATCAGAGACAGCACCTCAAAGCCTGCCTGCTTTGCGAGCGTTTCAATTTCATCGGGGTTTCTCCAGTGAATTTGAAAGTCTTCGAACAGTTTATCATTAACAAAAGCTTTCACATTCATGAGATTGGTTTCAAAATCACATTGAAAGTGATCCGAGATTGTTATTTCCGAGTCCTGATACTCTATAATCGGTTTGTCTGTATTTGCCCACCAAGGTATGTTTTCAAGATTCAATGAAAAATCATCCATCAAAAACCAACCTCCCCGCTTCAGGGCTGAATACACACCGTCAAAAAGAGAGTTTGCGACCTCTTCTGTCATCATATGGACAATGGTATGGTATGGCATGATGACACCTTCAAATTCCTCATGATATGCAAGCTGTGTCACATCACCTTTACATAGACTAAGTGTTCCTTTCTTATCGCTAAGAGAGTCATATCTTTCCTTGCAAACAGAAAGCATCTGCTCGCTAATATCAATACCGGTCATCGAAATTGGTGCATGTCGGATTGCTTCTAAGGATATCCTTCCTGTTCCTACGGCAAGTTCAAGATATCTTCCGCTTTTCATCTGGCTGAGGACTGAAACATAAAGAGCCCCGCTTCCCCGGTATGCAGGATCTGTTGAAAGCCACTTATCGTACAATGTTGCAATATTTCCATAATTTTCCATAAAAAACCTCTCTTTCTTTGCTTGGAGTTTATTTCTTCCTTCATTTTATTATTTTCTCCAATATCGATCAGCTTGTCCTAAGTTTTTCTTCTCAAACTTAAACCAAAGTTTTCATTGCGGCTTCAATTCCAACCTGTACCTCGGGAAAAGCGTATAAGGTGCCAGCCTGCTCTTATACTTTCTAAGTCCCTCAAGCCCCATATCCTCCATATAATTGATCACATCCACGCCCTGTAAAAACCGGTCATAGCATTCTTTATGTAAATACTCATTAATCCCCTGATAACCACGCTCTGTTTTCTTAAACTGGTACATCCCAAGTCCTTTTAATCTCGATACAATACAGTAAGCAATCGCCTTTTCCCCCTTTCTCACCAAGATCCCCTTTGCGTTCAGCAAATGAAAATCCTGCAATACCGACCGGATTGTATCCTTTAAGCATCCAAAGCCGCAATCCTCACAGGTATGTGTCCCGCAAAAGGCCCTTTCGCATAGCTCAATGCATTCCCCCACGTATTCCGATGACAGTTCAACAGTCTCCGGCTGAAACTTCCGAATAAAATATCGGTAATAATATCTGGTTTTCTCCCTATCCATGGAAGTCTCAAAATCCTTCGCCTGATAGAGATAATCACACAGATCCCTGTCATTTTCCACCTGCCAGTCAAAGTCTGGAAGATTCTGATAATAAGGCAGCATCCATTCGCTGACACTCTCAATAATCAACGGAACTCCCATCTTCTGGAAAAACGACTTTACCTCTGCCATTACCTTCATAACCGCTCTCTGCTCATAACGCCCAAGCAATGGCACCATCAAAAAACGATTGTCAGATCGATTATCCCATACCATGCAGAGAAGGTAATCATCAACCCTCTTATAAAAGATTTGGAAAGAGGGGCGCCATGCAATCATGTTGGTAAAGCTCATGGGAGATACCCAATAATCGTTCATGTCCCGATAGTATGCTTCAAACAGTTTCCAATCTCCTGCCTGCACTTCCCGAAATTCATGCTCTTGCATCTCCTTTAGAAATAATTCCTTATTCACAGTATGATACCTCCTCTAATCTGCCATTGTCAGAGAAATATAACCCTCCCCGGCAAATGAAGGCGTTTTCCCGGACACAGGCATGCAGATCATGGCATCCTCATATTTATAAACAATCTCTGATCTCTCATAACAGATGGCAACAGACTTCATCACTATTTCCTGAAATTCCTCATCCACTGTCGTCTCCGTAATTTCCAACATACGTTTCTTTACTTCCGCCAAAATATATCCATACCTGCACCAAAGGATTTTTCTCCCCTCGTACAGGTGATTTGTGAGTGCAAAATAAAGATACTCTTCGCTCCAGGACACATGTGGTATGTTCCAGAGCTTTTCCTTCCGTTTTTTTGCATAATCTGCCGTCAGCACATCAGTAACCTTGGTGATTTCCTCAAATCTAATCTCCGGTTCTCCTTTCGTATCGTAAGTTTTGTGTTGACTTTTGCTGACAAATCCATTCTTAAAACCCAGATCTTCATAAAAAACCTCTAAGGACGGTTCCCCGGGATGAACAATCAGCGGTTTCCGATAAGCACGACTCAAATGTCTCACAATGGAAGAACCAAAACCCTGTCCCCTGTATTTCTTTACAGTTGCCACGGCGTACAAATAAAATGCTTCTATTTCTTCTGTTTGGAACCGTACTGTTGCGGGAATCACCGAAGCCATAGTGATAATCCTGTTGTCCTTGCTGATACAAAGGATACGGTTTTTTTCAAGAAAAAATGACAGATACAGGTCTATAAACGGGCGGGGGTCATCAAAAGATTCCTCCCACAGCTTTCGGATATTGTCATGATCCTCCTTAGAAGCATAGGTGAACCCACTTTTTACCGCCATATATTTTTTTATCATTTTATCCGGATAATAGGAAAGCTTGGACTTTCGAAGTCCCAAATCTCCCACGTCTTCCTGACGGTTAATATACAAATATTCCGGATTATGTAAAGCCATCTGTTGGTTGATAATCTGATAAGCCCCCTGAATATTTCCGTATGCTTTCTCAAAATGAATAACAAAAGTATCTTTGTTTTGTCTTTCCCCAATAGAAAACGCCAAAACCTTGCCATCCCTTCTGATCAGCCCTCCGTTTAATCCAAGCTCGTCAAAAGAATCCAACGCATACTTAAGTGCAGTTTTTTCTTCTAACAGCTCCACCGCCTCGGGGTTCTGCTGCAAAGCGATCCAATTCAACTCCAGCTCCCAGCATTCTTTCCGGTTATCCTCGCCAATCTCCTCATAGATCCAAGATCCCTGTTCCTCAAACCGACGAATATGATTCCTTTTTGCCGCCAGCTTCTTTCCAGCAAGCGATGCCAGTCTTTCTCTTTCGTACACATAATCAAAAATGTTCCGATACTCTGCGAGTTCAAATTCATTTTTGAAGTTTGTCGCAAGCTCCCTTGCATACTGTTCTTCAATCCATAAAATCTGGCACATAACGCCTTCGTTTTCACACAACGCCATCAAACTCTTGATGCATTTGATCTGTTTTTCGGGTTCCGGACTAATCGGATAAGAAAACCATATCTGGTTATCTACCTCATATTTTACAATCAGACAATCCTCCATAAATCCAATACAGCTATGGAACTTGTCTTGCCATACATAGCTAACCGTAAAAAGATAGTCATAGGCCTCAAGCCTGACTTCCCTTTCCCTCTGTTTATAGATCTCCAGATCATGCAATGTTATTTCATGAAATATTTCATCAAATCTCAACTCCATAATATCTACAAAAACCTCCATCTACTGCGTTTTTATATCTTCGCTCGTTTTCTCAGTTTTCTCCAATCACGATCAACTTATCCTCCGGCTTCAGTTGAATCGTTTTGCCAAGAGGCAGATCGTAGACGCTCTCAAGGCTGTCGGCCTTCATGTATCCAATCATCAGGTACTGCTGCCGCAGCAGGCGGCGGCGAACCTCAAGGACTGTCCGGCTGCCTTCACAGCCCATCTCCATCGCTGATTTAAGATAGATTTCATTGCCCTCATTGGTCAGCAGCTCGCTAAACACATCCACCAGCTCCGGAGTTTCCGAAAGCTGGGTCAGAAACAGGGAAGACATATTGGAGGAAACCACAAACTCTGTGTCATTGTCAGGAATCAGCAGATTCTGGTTATTTTCACGCAGCATTTCCGCTGTAATATTGAAGTCCAACCCAAGGCGCTTGCGAATGTTCCGAAGGGTAATAATAGTGAAAATATTCTGCATATCCACCTTTGCATCCTCCTCGCCGACAAGGGAGAGCAGCACGACATGATTCGCTGTTTTCACCAGCTCCTCCAGTACCTCTGTCTCGGAAATGTCCTTCTCAAAAAATGTAACTTTTATCGGCGTTTCCCGCTGTTCCGCAGAATGAGTAATTTCATCTCTGGCTTCTACCGGCACATTTGCCAAAATTACCTCCGGAACATTTTCAGGCAGTTCAAAAACGATTATCGGCAGAAACGCATTACAGCCTATGATCACAACCTTACCTGCCTTTTTCGGCTCATGATAAGCGGATACGTCATCGATCTGTGGCAATTCCCGCTGTTCCGTCAGTTTTGCACTGTCACTTTCCTCACAAAAGACCAAAAGCCTGTCACCTTTCTCCAGCCTCATATCCGACGGTGGATTGAGATGTACTTTGTTTCCTTTGAATATGCCCAGCGGGGAGGCATCATCCACCCGGCAGACCAACTCTTCAAATGTCATCCCCTCGGTTCCCGGCAGGGAGACAACATGCATTTCCGACCCATCAAAGTGAAATACTTCCATCATGGTACGCGACAACCCGGGTTGTGTGCATACATGCGCCATGATTTTGGCAATGGTATCGCTGGTATGGAGGATCAGAATATTGTATTCGCTGAGAACATCCATTGGAATCCGGTAATCGTTCTCTGGAAGAACAGCAACCGTACATATATCGTGTATGCGTTCCTTGTTTTGGTGCAGAGCTTTTGTGACCGACAGGATCGCATGCACCGTGGAATCGCTGTCCATGGGGCTGATGAGGACCGTGGAGCAGGTATCTATACTGCAAATCTCCAGATCATTCGGGTCGAAAATATTCACCGACCGACAGAGAATACGGACATTTTTGGGACACTTTACATTCGCCCGAATCGCATCCTCCATCTCATCACGCTCACTCTCCCCGGCTACAACGATGCAGCGTTTTCGCTGGTCTGCGCCGTAGACAAGCTCCTGAACCAATGTGTACTCTCCCGGCTGAAAACCCAGAACAATCACATGATCCTCCTCCATCACTGGAATATTGCCCTTCTTTAGGTTTTCCATTTTTTCCTGGAGCGCAGTTGCGATAATACCGAACGTCATACTGCCGAAGAAGAAGCCATACATAACAACGATACCAACATGCAGCTTATATCCGGTAGAGCCGTCGCTATAGTATGGCATAAACGGACTGATAATTGCAGAAAAACTCGAATACAGTCTGGCACCAAACGTATCATACTCGCCCAGAACGAGCACCCCGTCCGCTTGCATAATGAGTGCGTTTACCAGCCATACAATAACGTTGAGAACCATAAGTAGTTTAAGAAGACTCATGCTGCCATGCGACATTTTGTCATCAAACCAGTGCATAATCTTTTGTTTTAATGTATATTTTTTCTTCATAATGTGTTCCCCTTCTTGATTTAAATAGTGTCAACTTTATGTCCAATCATCCTATCCCGGCTTAAAAAGGGAACCGAAAACATCGAATATCTATTCCACATTCACCGGCACCACAAGAGTATTCTCCTTACCGTCCTTCCATTTAATCGTCATGTTGTAAGTCCCCTTCGGGATATCCTCCATGTCATATGATGCAGCTCCGTTTTCGACAAAGACTGTCTCCTGCTTCACGTTTTCGCTTTCCCCCTGCTTTTGCAGAGTGACCGTCGCTTCACCGGTATAACTGCCGAGCTTTAAGCTGCTTCCAACCGTATAATATGCTGAATAGCCGATTGCATAGGTGGAGAAACGGTTTGTATAAATATAAACCAGTCCTTCCTTTTTATCGATATGGAACGTGCCGTCCTCCTTCGTTTCTGCTTCCTTAAGTGCGACAGTCTCCGAGTTATGGCAGCGATAGACCATCAACCCCTTTTTTTCCAGGTGGGAATAAGGAATTATGATCTCCATGACCGTCTGTGTTTCTGCCATGACAGTCGTTACCGAATCCACTGTCTTCTCTACCGTAATGCTCAGGTATTCCAGCTTTTTATCGGCCGCAAATTCTTTCAGTGCATCCGTCTCGGACCCGTCGCCCTGTTCTTTTTTCTCAACCGTCATTGTGACAGAAACATTGGATGCACCTTCTGAAGCAAGTGCTGCCTCTTCATCCAGACCGCCCACAAGCACGTCAGGCGTACCTTCTGTTACCTGCAGGATTGAGTTGACTTTGCCGGAAGGCATGACGATATCCAGTTCCGTCTCTGTTTTCAGATTCAAAAGCTCTGTTTTTGTCACGAGGTCCTGACTATCATTTGCATCATCCCGATTCCACTCCACGATGACATTGTAACGCCCTTCATCTGCCACAAGTTGGTAGGCCCCCCCTGAAATTGTAACAGAAACCGCTATCTGTTCCTTGCCTTTCATCAGGCGTACATTTGCTCCTGAAATCGGTGTAGAGCCGTCAGATTCAAAAACATGACCGCTGATGCAAATCATGTCCGTTGAGGAAATCATTACATGGAAACTGCCCTGCGGCGAATCTGCACTGCCCAAGTCGGTATGATTTTGATCTCCCTTATAGTAATAGAAAACCGTATAGCTTCCCGCCTCAATGCCAGACGGAGGTTCGCCGGAATAGTCCTTTCCGTTCGTCGCATACAGGATCTCCGCTCCTGTTGCACTGCCTGCCGTCACAAGGATCTGCTCTTCCCCTGTATAGGAAAGTCCTGTGACAGGTTCGGGAGCCGTCACTTCGGGAGCTGCTTTTTCGATACTTACCGTTGCACTGCCCTTTGCAGGCGTAAGCCCATCGTTATCCGGATCCACATAATAGTAAACAGTATATTCGCCCACATTCGTATAAAGGAGGTTCAGCGTACTGCCTAGTGTCTTATAGTTATCATCTGTCAGTTCCACAGATGCATAATAGATTTTTGCACTGTTATTGGGGACACTGTTGTTTTGGGTGTTATCCGTTAAAACCTCTACCTGAATGCCGTGTTCCTTGCCGTCATATGTGCCGGTATATCCTGATGCGTTTACCTCCAGTTCGTTTTGCGTAATCGTATAAGTTCCGTCTACAAGTGTCGCCTGATAGTTGGAATTGTTGTTCCAAGAAACCACCGTCGGATATTCAGACGGAGCAGAAAATCTGGTTGCAATTGTAGATACGGAAACGCCCAGGCTGTCACCTTCTACATAAGCGCCGCTTACCCGATAGGTCAGCTCCTTCAGTTCTTCGCCATACTTGCTGCTTATGTCATCTGCACGGATTGTAATAGATGCCTTCGCAATGCTCACGGCAATGCAGACCGCATCGCTATCTTTATAATTTCCATTCCCGACCGCTTTGTACCAGACATAATAGGTGCCCGCATCGGTTCCGGTTGGAATGGAGGCACTCCACTTCTTCTCCGCTTCCGGCGTGTTCTCAGCATCCGCTTCCGGTGCCGTGTCGGCATTTGTCCCAAGGGCGTACTGCACTTCACCGCCCTCTGCCGCACCTGCCTTCACAAGTGCCTGTTCCTTGCCATTGTAGGTAAGATTATTTGCCTCCGGCGCAGTCACGGCTGCCTCTATTTTTGTGATCTTAAAATCTGCCCCGGTAAAGCTGATGGTATAGTTGCCGTTTGCCGCCAAGGTTCCCTGTGTAATCGCGTAAGTTCCGACATCTTCACCGCTATCCCTGGTCAATGCTCCTGTCAGTACCCCGACAGTATCTCCGTTCTTCAGGCCCGATACCTGATAGGTAAGCTCCGGATCGTCCTTGCCATAAGACTTGCTCTTCGCCTCGGCAGTCACGGTCAGGGTCGCCTTGCTTATCGTCAGGTTCGCCTCTGTGTAACTGATGGTGTAATTCTCATTTGCCTTTAAGGTTCCCTGTGTGATGGCATAAGTCCCGGCATTCTCGCCCTCTGCCCTTGTCAGTACGCCGGAAAGTACAGAATCCGCCTTGTCCTCATACTTTAGTCCTGACACGGTGTAAGTTAATGCGGGATCTGCGCTGCCATAAGTCTTTTCCTTTGCCTCTGCGGTTACAGTCAAGGCTGCAGGCGTGATCTGAAAAGTGGTTTCTGCACTCACTTCCTTGTAAAGACCTGTCGTCCCGTATGTCACAACGGCCTTATAGGTTCCCACCTGAACAGGCTTTGTTTCACTTTCTGTCCGGTTGGCTTCGGGGATTTCCTTTCCCGCCGCATCCGCTGTCATGGTGTAGGTGATCGTTGAGGAAGCGACCGCGTTGGTGGAGCTGCTGATCAGGGCAGTGATGCCGTTCCCGTAAACCGTATCCGCCACGGTGATCCCTGCACTTCCGTCTGCCTTACCTACGCTCAATGTCCCTGTCGCAGTAGTCTCTTTGATATACTCCGCTGCCGTTTCGGGCACTGCCGGAACGGTCTTTCCCTTTGCAACCGTCGCTTTGATGGTAATCAGTCCCGCCCTGGTAATGGTGAGCTGTGAGCCGTCTATCGTGCCTGTGCCAGCCGGAACGCTCTCATCCGCATTCCCTACAATCGCATAGGTGCTGACGCTTACGCCATCCTCAACCGTAAAGATCTGTTTCAGGTCATAGGTCTTTCCCTCCTCAAAATCTGTAGTCTTGTCGCTTCCGGTGATTTCTGCAGCCCTGCCGGTGATGGCAAAGGTCACTTCCGTGGAATTATCCGCCTTGTCCTTTGCAGTGATCGTATAGCTTCCCAGCTCTGACAGGCTGCTTTCGCCTGCAAGCTGTGTCGCACCTGCCGTTGCAGATTGATTATAGATTTCTGTCCCGGCCGCCTCTCCCTCTGCCGTAAACGTAATGACAACATTGTCCAGATTTTCGTCCTCTGCCGTCCAGCTTACTGCCTTGTGGTACTCGCTTTCCGCATTTGCACCGTCTATCTTCACCACAGGTTTGGTGTTATCCAGCACAACGCCGTTGGATGCCGCATAGCCTGTATTGCCCTTCTTGTCTGTCACCTTCGCATAGACAATAAATTTCACATTCGGATCTTTGCTGAAGCTCTTTCCTTCTGTCCAATTCTCTCCCGCAAGAGTGATCAGTTCATCAACACTTGAAACTGCTGTCCCGGAAGTAAAGTAGTAAACCTGATCCACACCGCTCCCTGCATCAGTCGCCGTGATGGTGACGGTTTCCGTTTCATTGAAGAACAGACCAAAGGTGATCGCATTGAAAGCGGTCTTAATACTGCTCTCCTTAATCGTGATCTCGATTTCGGGAGCTTTATTGTCTGTAATCTCCCAGCCTTTGGAAACACTTCCGGTATAATTGCCCTTGCCGTTTACCCTGATCGTATAAGCTCCGTATGCCGTACCGCTTGTGGTGGAAGTGGTGTCAACCGTGTAGTCGGTATCCTTTACCAGCTCCTTTGTCCCGTCCTTCACCGTGATCATCGGTGTATGTACATTCCCGTCATGCTCAAAGGAAACTGCCGAAAGTGCCAGCATATCGTCTGTCAGGGATTTCGGTGAGATGACAAAGGAAACCGGCTCGCTCTCCGCACCATTGTAATTTTCTGTCTCTGTAACAGTCGCTTTCACATAATAAGTTCCTGCGTTCTCAGGAACCGTTTCCGTGTAGGTTCCGGTCTCCCTGTCGCTGTAGGTATAGCTTACCGTTTCGTTGCCCCAAGTTGCCGTTGCGGTGGGCGCATTGACGGTACTGTCATATCCGCCGTAAGTCCATCCGGTGATGGAAACGGTGACTGTGTTGGAAACTTTTGCAATATTTACAGACACACACGCCGCATCGCTGCCACTATGGTTTTCGTCTCCCACAACCTTATACCACACATAATAGGTTCCGGCGTCGGTTTTTGCAGAGATGGATGTGGTATAAAGGTTATCGGCGGGGGCGGTGGTGGCGTTTTCGCCAAGAGCGTACCACATCGTGCCTCCGGTTGCCTCGCCAGCAGTCACAAGCTCCTGTTCCTGTCCGTTATAGGTTAATGTATTTGCTGTAGGAGCTTTTGTGATAACAACGTCCGCCGCACTCACTGTCACTTCCACGTCTACACCTGTCTTGCTATTGTAGTTCGCATTCGGTGCCGTGTAATTCGCTTTGAAACTGTTCGTTCCGACACTTCCAACACTCATCGTGCTGTCTTCCCACGCCCAGCCGGTCGGCAGGGTCACATCCGCAAGGGTTTGACCATAGGTTGCGGTCAGACCGGTCGGCGTGGCCGGATCGGCCATGGCAATGGTGTAGCTCACGCTCGCAGTGACTGTGTCGACCGTCACGCTCGCAGTATATACTCCCGCATCTTTAGGCGTGCCGTTAAAGGCTGTATTGTCCTTGGTATAGCTGATGCTGTACGCATCCGGGAATGCCGTGGTATTATATCCCGTGCTTAAGGCAGCTGGATACGTCGTCGTGCCATCGTAGACCAGAGTTCCGGCAGGGGCGCTGATTGTCAGTGTCAAACCCTCGGTGATGTCGCAGTTGCCAGCACCGGAACATGTTGCCGTGATGGTAGCGCCATTTGAGGTATAACTCCAGCTGTGGCTGTGGGATACTTCATCCCACTGTGCATAGAGCGTGGTATCCTCTGTGATACTAAACGTTGCGTTCGCCGCATAGGAGGTTCCGCTGCCGTCCGCCGCCGTGTTCCAGCCATTGAATGTACTGTTATCCTTGGCAAGACTGCCTGTGTTTCCGAGAACGGTAACAGTGCTGCCACTGGAATAAGGACTGTTGCTGTCCACCGGAACCGTCCCACTTGTGTTTCCGTTGCCGTTATAGGTAACAGAAAAAGTAGAAACAGCTACAAGTTGCTCGTTTTGGTTCGTACTATCGAATACAGCTTCGCGGTCCGTGGTGCTGGCGACGAATTTTCCGCCGTCCGCCTCTGTCAGCGTATAACCATCGCTGCCCTGAGCGATCACGCCGGTCAAGTTGTCATTTCCGTTGCTGTCTGTCCTTCGCACGCTCATGGTGTTTGCCATGGTCAGCGTACCGGTCACATCAATGACCTTGCCAGGGTACAGGCAAATATCCTCCTCTGTACTGCCGTGGGTGTTGCTATCGATCACCGGCCCACCAGAGAGGATGAAGATCCCGTCGTTGATACACACACCGGCATACCCTTTATCCGTGCCGTCGCATTTGTTATTGCTGATTTCGCCGCCGGTCACATTAAGGGTACCGGTAGAATAGATGCCACCGCCCTCGGTGGCTGCACTGTTCTGTTCGATAGTCCCACCCGACATATTAAATTCGCCGCAGTTGTAAACGCCGCCTCCTGCCCAGTAGTCCGTTATGTTGCCGGCGATGAGGCCGCCGTGCATATTGAATGTTCCATCGTTCACATATACGCCGCCGCCACTTGTCGCTTTGTTATTTTCAATGACACCGCCAAACATCTCAAATGTTCCACCGTCCACATACACGCCGCCGCCATCTGTCGCTTCGTTATATAAGATGTCGCCGCCACCGGTGCCACCGATGATGCCACTTTGCAAAACAAATGTCGCATTTTGGCTGACCAGCACACCGCCTCCTTTATCTCCGCCGCCACCGACGATCATGCCCCAGTTGCTGAAGTCGGTGTTGTCAAGCAATACCAATGTAGACCCTTCGGTGATGGTAATCGTGCTGTGTTGCCCGTCGCCTTTGATGGTGTGTCCGTTCAGATACAGCTCAACATAGCCTTTGATCGTAACACAGCCGTCAATGTCTTTATTTAGTGTCTTACTCTCGGTAAATGTTATCGTACCTGAAGAAGACGAATAGCCTGTTAAGGTGATGGTATTTGATTCCCATGACGTTTCCACCACGGTCCATGTGCTGACCTTTTCACCGTTGGCGTAGGGGTAGCAGTTTGTGTGGCCATATTCTTCGGTTACTTCTATGCAGCCCTCATTGCCGATACTTATAGTTTGTGTTTGGAACTGTTTTGGCTCACCGACCGCGACATAACTACCTTCTGAGATCCAGCCCTCGGCCTGGAGTATGACCGTCATGCTGCCGTAGGCGGAGATTTCTGCACCGGGATTCAGAATATCGCCCGGTTTCAAATCATAAAACTCAACCTGGCTTGAGTAATCCGCTGCCAGCAACGTCAAGTTCGTCTTCGGCAGCATCCCCAGCAGCATGGCCAAGCAGAGCAGAATGCTTATAAACCGTTTTTTCATTTTCATAGACCATCCTCCCATAATAATCTTTGTTTTTCTCTTGTTAACTCACGTTTTCACTTTTTCATTTATTCACTGAGATGCTTTCTAAGTCTATGTCATTCCCCTTGACCATAAATCATGGATATCTGGATGTATTACATCGTTCCTGACAAATCCTGATCCTGTGTCCTGACATCTGGTACCGGTTCCGTCTGGGAAGTCTCCTGTGACGGCTGTGCACTCTCCATTCCGGTCTCCTCTTCTTTTCCTATCCCTGTTTCCGGAATAAAAGCCATATTCTCTCCAAAAAGACAATCATTCTTCTGCTATTCTAATAGTAATTTCAAATTCCTGATCGCATTCGCTGCAGTGGTATGTCATTGTAATCGTTCCGTCACTATTCGTTGTCGTCTGTGCCACACCGAAACTATGTCCTTTCGCCGGAATTGTTTCCGTGCGGGTATCTGTATAGGTTTTACCGTTTAATTCAGCCGTTGCTGTAAAAGTTCTGCTTCCAGCCGTTGTACAAAGTGCAGCATCTTCCGTGCTTGTAATGGTCGCCGTTGCCGAACCCACACCGGAAATCTGAACGGTTGCACTGCTGTTATCACTTTCCCATGTCCATACAGGCACACTGTTACCATTCCCAGTGCTGTCATCACCATCACCGTTATCACTATCGTTGTCATCTGCTCCACGATTGTCCGCATCACTGTTTACGCCACTGTTATCGCTGTTATCACTGTCGTTACCGTTGCTGCTGCCGGACTCTCCGCTACTCTCGTTACTGTCGCCGGTGTTGTTCCCGCTACTATTTCCCGCAGTTTCGCCACTGTTTTCGTTCGCGCTGTTGCTGTCTTTGCTACTGATTCCGTTATTCCCGTTTTCGCCATCCCCCTGCGTATTGCTCTGATTCCCGTCCTGTGTGCCGGTCTGATCTTCTTTCCCCGTTTGCTCAGTGTTATTCTGTGCCTGACCCGTTCCGCCGTCTGCGGGATCCGTGTCATCGGAGACGACGACAATTTGGTCAGGTATCTTATTCCTTTCCGCATTTCGTGCTTCAACCATGCTTTGGTAGGAACTCGTTATGATGACCGATCCGGCTGCCAGAGATACGATCTGTCTGGCAAATTTTCTTGCCATATCCTGAGTTCTGCCCTTGGGGCGCTGCCTGTTCTGCTTCTGTTCAGCAAGAGACTGCCCTCTTTCTTCTCCGGACTGTCTTGCCCTCAGATCCTTCATCTCTGGAACGCGATTAAACTCTTTGACCTTTTTGCCCGCATACTGCTGTGGATTCGGATGCCTTTCATTTTTGAAAGAACTATTAAATTTGTTACCAGCACTCCGCTTTCTTCCCCGGATTACATTTCGAGGCGTGCGTCTGTTGAATTGTCCAACTCTCATACTACTGGTCTCCTTTTATGATCAATCGTCATCATCGTCAGCCGGCTCACCAAGCTTAATACCGTTTCTTTCAAAGAGCAGTTTTAATTCGCGGTTTAAAATACACTGAACGGTATATTTGCTGCCTTCCTGACAGCCTGCCCAAAAGGTAGTGATCATTACACCTTTGTCGTTGATTTCGTACAGTCCGAGATAATCCGGTCCTTCTTCTATCTCCGGGTACTTCTCTTTCATGCTTTCAAAATCAGCGTTATTGATAATCTCCTCCACATGCTCATAAGATTCCAACGGACTTATGGGAATGTCACAAAGTGCATAGGACATCTGACTGGTCATGTTGATCAGCGACCCAATGTATGAATTACGCAAGATCAGAACATCTCCGCCCTCGTCAACAATCTGGGTGGACCGGATGCCGATGGCCTGAACGGTACCGCGGAATTCATCCACCACAACAATGTCTCCCACATCGAAAAGACGCTCCGCAATGATAAAGAAGCCTGCGACGATATCCTCCACCAGACTCGTCACGCCAAGACCAAGGATCAGACTCAGAACGCCAAGACCGGCAAGAAGCTCCGTTGTATCCACGCCTAACGCACTAAGAATCAAGAATATCAGCACAACCACCGCCAGATACTTGACCAGATTACCCAAAAGCTCGATAACCGCAACTCCTGTACGTTTTGTAACTGTCTTATTCCTCGCCATCCTGCTGATAAAAAACCGCAGAATCCAGCTTACGCTCAGTGTCAGGATTGCAAGACTTATGACCCTGATCAGGCGGTTCGGATTTTCATTATCTGAGAATATATTCAGACTAAGCATAAACTCGCCGTCCTCGGGAAGAAAAAACTTTCCAAAAATCAGCACCACAAAATACGCAACTGCAATCACTGCCATGACCACTTGAAGCAAAATATCTCCAGTAGTCTTTTCTTTCTTTTCTTTCTCCGTACCAGCACTAATGCCCTGCTCCCCCCTAAGCTTTTGCACCTGACTCCTGTCGATTCGTGATCCGGCTTCCTGCTTACCCATTTTTCTTTCCTCCTGTTGTTACGATAGTTTTATATTTTCTAATATTATTGAACCTTCATTACATTTTCCAACCGCTACTCTTTCCCGTTTTCTGTCCACGTTATGACCAGACAATACTCACCTTCCGGATATGTGAAAACAGCTTTGTCATGCCTCCGCCGGACAATGGCGAAATATTCTTTGTAGAAAACGTCCTGGTTTTCTCCACCTCCGTCAGCTTCTCAACAGCGTCATTGTGGTAACGATAGACACCATATCTTCCCGGCCATGGAATTCGTAGGAAACAACAATCTCCAGAACATTTTCATTCGTATCCGTGATTGCTGTCGCTCCCGCTTTTTGTTCAAGCACGATCTCAAAACATTTATAAACATAAAAAAACCGGAGAAAGGAAGTTCACCCATTAAATCCGGTTTTTATCCGCTGTCTATATTTTTATTTTCCAAAAAAACACAGTTATGCTGTGCTGTGCTGTGCTGTGCTGTGCTGTGCTGTGCTGTGCTGTGCTGTGCTG
>ERZ842401.4645-NODE-4645-length-15798-cov-21.278664_pt1 | contig 15798 bp, 31 predicted proteins | sample MGYA00521270_ERZ842401 | MGnify/ENA primary metagenome ERZ842401 (study PRJEB31892, sample SAMEA3878208) | bioreactor metagenome | biome: Moose rumen | place: Sweden | collected 2011-10 | study: EMG produced TPA metagenomics assembly of the PRJEB12797 data set...
CTTCGCGCGGCGGAAATCTACATTGAAGACCCGCACGTTAACATCATTCATATTTGGGATTGTAGCAAGAAAAAAGACGTTTTCACTTGGTCGCGCTAAGCGGCCATTTTCTTTTGTTAAAAGAGTGTAAAGTTTAGCGCCGGCCCTAATTTTAACGCATTCTTTACTTAAAAAAGTATTGACTTTCTTCGAGTATTATGATATACTATATCCAGAAAAAGAAAGGAGCAAATCAAAATGAAAAGCAACTGGATTTACTTCGATATGGATGGCGTGCTTGTGGGTTTATATGATGTGCCTAATTGGCTTACTATGCTTCGCGCATATGATGCCACGCCGTATAAGCTGGCTCGGCCGCTGGTAAATATGAGCAAGCTGGCGCGCAAGCTGAATCAGCTCCAAAGAGCTGGTTACAAGCTCGGCATTATCAGCTGGCTTTCCAAAAGCTCCACTGTTGCTTATGATGAAGCCGTTACCACGGCAAAGCTGTGGTGGCTCCATAAGCATCTCGCAAGCGTTCATTTCGATGAAATTAACATCGTTAGCTATGGTGTGAACAAATGGGAAGTTTGCGGCGCGGGAATCCTGTTTGATGATGAAGATAAAAACCGCGATACGTGGCAAGGTGAAGCATATCACCCTGATATGATGATGGATGTTTTGAACAAATTGATGAAAGGGGTTTAATTATGGAACGTTTCCTTACATTGCTTGTAATTATTGTTATTGTTCTTGGATTGATTTTCTCCGTTTATAGCTTTTCAAAGGTTAGAAATAATACTTGCCCTTATTGCGGCGCGCCTATTGAATATGAGGGCAAAATTATTAAAGATGGAGAAACGTTATATAGATATACTTGCACTGAACATTTTTGGCATATTGTAGATTTTTCAGTCAAATTAAATTAAGTTAAGCGCGGGTTAAATTCCGCGCCGGGCCGCTTCTTAACACATCTTTAACTTGACTTTCTAATCTAAAAGTGTTATACTAATTACAGAAAAAAGAAAGGAAGTGTAAAAGATGCCCGCGCTTTGTGTTGTAATCGGTTTTGTCGCAGGTCTGCTTTCTGTTGGTTTTAATATGGAAAATGGTTTGAGCTTTCGGCGGTCAATCCCAAAAGGCATTATCATTATGGTTCTCGTAATTTTCGCCGCTTATGGTTTTTTTAGCGGTATCCGCGGCCTTGCTCCTGACCTTCACTAATTCTTAACTTGACTTCTAAGAAAATCTGTGGTATACTAAATACGTAATCAAGGGAAGGATAAACCCTTAAAAACCAGATTGGAGATTCTATATGAGCATCTTTGGTTACTTCGTTACTTACACCAATTATGACGATGGCGTTTCTCGTAAGACTCACGGTTTTATTGCGGCTGAATCTCGTGCGGAAGCAACTGAAATTATCGAAGAACAGTATGATACTGATTGGTCGTCGATTGAAGAAATCGGTATTTCTAATGTCACTTCTGATGATGATAATCCCGCAGTGCTTGATGAATATCAGATTGGTTTCTTCCTTGACGCAATGCGTCAGAATGGATATAGTGAAGAGGGGAAGTAATCCCCTCTTTTAATTTTATGTTAAATTGCGGGCCGGGCGCACTTTTAACAAGAACTTAACATTATATGTAAAAAAAAGAAGGCTTACGCCTTCTTATTCGCCGCCTTTTCGGCAGCCTTCTGAGCCTTTTCTTCCTTCTCCATTTCCCACTTCTTGACAGCGGTTTCAGGATTGAACGCAGGCGCGGTCTTAGTGTCCTTCCACGCCTTAGTCTTGACAGCGACTTCCGCGTAAACCGTCATACCGTCAACGCTCACGGGAATAGCCCACGCGCCATCATCAAACTGAATAGCATCATTCGCCGCAAGAAAATCTTCCATCTTACCAACCACATATTCACGAACCGCCGCACGAACCTCATTCACATTCATAGCCATAATCAATACCCTTTCTGGTTTTTAAGTGTTTCCCTCACTTGTTGGTTTTATTATATCATAGAGTTAGAAGAAAGTCAAGTTAAGAGTTTGTTACCAATGATTTTCGCCAATAATTTCTTCGTTAATATCAACCCAATGTTCAAATTCCTCTACAACTACAACTTCATCAGGTTCAAACATTTCACCGCAACAACCACAAATAACATTTACAAGACTACCATCATCATTATAAATTCCAATGCCGCCCAAAATTTCATTACTATTCCAAATATCAAGCGCCTTATACCTTACCTGCTTACACATTTTAAATCCAAACCCCTTTCCTTTTTTCTGAAAATAGTATACCATACAATTTCTCGAAAGTCAAGTAAAGATTATGTTAATTCGCGCGCCGGGCGTGAAATTTACTTATACTTAACTTGACTTTTTTGTCTTGATTTGATATAATATAACCATCAAAGGAAAGGAGACAAAACAATGTTTCTCAGCTATGGAAAGGATGACCCTAAAAACATTAAGCGCGCCCGAAATAGGAATAACACTTCTACTGCTCAATATAATTGCGGCGGTTTTGCTCTGGGCATCTTCTCGTGGTATACCCCCTTTAATGAGATTACTGATATTGAACTTGAAACTCCCGAAGATTATTTTGAAATTGAAGAAATTGCTATTAACAATATCCTAGCCGACTTTCCCGATTTGGAACCCGTTTCTAGTACTAAGGTCTATAATATGGAAATTGATTATCATACTAATGAAATCATCGCATTTCGTTTTAGCGCATATGATTTTCATTTTTGGAAACTGGAAGCCGATGGAAAATGGTATGATAAAATGGGCGGCTCGTCTCTAATCAATAACCATACTTATTATGATGTATTTGATTATTGGGGAGCCTATGATGGCACAATTTATTTCTTTACGCGCAAACGCGCGTAATTTTTTTTAAATCAATGTTAAATTATTGGCCGGCCGCCAACTTTACCTATAATTTACAATCCTAATACTTGACTTTTGAGCGATTTTCGGTTATAATATATACAGTTGAGAGGGAGAAAAGAAACAAACTCTCGCTATATGCGCTTGTAGCCTAGTTGGTCTAAGGCACCAAACTTTTAATTTGGATACCGCGAGTTCAAATCTCGCCAAGCGCACCATTAACAGATTCTTAACTTGACAAAGCGCAGAATCTGTGATACAATAAGGATGTTGAAAGGGAGAGGGTTCGGTTACAAATTGCGGCTCATAACCGCGATGAAGTCTTTCATTAGGACGCCGACGGATGATAACAGTTGTTATGCCAAACCTCTTTTAACAAACTTATTACTTGACTTATAGCACGTAATGTGTTATAATATAAAAGAAATAAGGGAAGGACACCCTACAAACCAAAGGAGAATTACATTATGGCTAAGATGACTTATTCCACCGCTGTTTCTAACGCTATCGACTTTATGACCGCTAATGGCGCCGAGGAGAACGCCGAGACTATCGCCCGTCTGACTGAGCTAGTTGCTTCTTTCGAGCAGCGCGCTAAGGCCGCCGCTTCTAATGAGAAGTCCAAGGCCGCCGCTAAGAAGCGTCAGGAAGAAAACCACGCCGCGCGTGAGGCCCTTATGGCTACTGTGCTTCCTGTGCTTCGTTCTGTAATTGGTACTGAGGAAAAGACTGCCGAGCAGATTTACAATGATGCGAAGGATAGGCTTCCCGCTGATTGGAACGTTCGTAAGGTTCAGTATGCGCTGATTCACGAACTTGCGGGTGAGGTTCAGAAGATTGACCAGGGCCGCAACTCCAAGACCTACAAGAAGGCTTAATGGCCTTCTTTTTTTGAATATGAAATGTTAAATCGGTGTAAAATTTGCGGCCGGCGCGCTAATTTACACATTCTTAACTTGACCCCGTGCTTAATTTATGATATACTATAATCAAGAAAGAGGAAAGGAAGTAATCGAATATGATGGCAATGGTTCATATCTATTATACTGTCGAACAAGTAGCAGATGCGGGGCAGGGGTTTAGACCTCAACGTGAAACATTAGCAACTTTTGAATACGAACACGAAGCAAAAGAATATGCCGCTAAATATGAAAAAGAACATAACTTACTTTGGGATTATATTGAAGTGCGCGAACATATAGAGCGGTAAAACCGCTCTTTTAATTTTACGTTAATTTTCCCGCCGAGCGCAGAATTAACGCATACTTAACAAACAAAACTATTGACTTTTCGCGCAATTTCTGATATACTATAATTGTTCCAAAGGGATGACGATAGGACGCAGAGCGAGCATTGCGTTTCGCTTGTGTGAGTTCGATACTCACCATCCCTACCATAACAAACTCTTAACTTGACATTAAGCACAAAACGTACTATAATGTATACATCAAGGGGAGCGAACGTGACATCAGGGGAGTCACCGCTGTGGCTAACTACCACCGACCTCGGGCAAACAGAGGCTAATGCGTAAGGGCTTTAAGCATTTTAATTGCACGCGCCGAAGTGGATACGCACATCCATTGGAGTTCAATTCTCCCGCTCTCCACCAGATTATAACAGATTCTTAACTTGACTTTCAACTGAGAATCTGATATAATAAAATCAAGAAAAGGGAAGGAAACCCTAAAAAACCAGAAAGGGAACCATAATGAAGAAGTCTACGCTCGAAGCTATCCGCAACTATCTGAACGGCGATGACACTGTTGACCTGTCCATCCTCAAGCAGGAAGTAGATAATGAATGGGAACGCACTACCGCGAAGTCTCGCGCTAACGCCGACCTTTACGCGACCGCTGTTCCGATTGTGGAAAAGGTGCTTAGTGACACTCCTATGACCGCGCGTCAGATTCACGCCGCCTGTTATAAGGAACTGCCTGACGGCTTCACCGCTAACAAGGTGTCTTACATTATGCGTAATCAGCTTGCGGATAAGGTTGAAAAGCACGAGAACGGCAAGAATCCTCTCACCTATACCCGCAAGATGTAAGAAAAGCCCTTCGGGGCTTTTCTTTATGAGTAATGTTAAGATTGCGTTAAATCTGCGGCCGGAACGCAAATTTACATTCTTTTAACTTGACTTCCTTTAATATATATGATATACTATATTTGAAAGTGAGGAAGACAAGAATGAAGAAGAATACTGAACGCGGCGAAACCTTTGTGGGATACCGCCCTTCGGTGATGATGCCGAAGAAGAAGAACAAGAAGCAAGACCGCAAGAAGAACAAGCAGATTTGCCGCGATGCGATGAAAGGAGAAAAGGATTGATGATTATCTATATTTGTAGCATTTATGATGACGCATTTGGAACACACCTAATTGCGCAGAAATCTTTTTTCAAAAAGAAACTAGCAGAAAAATGGGGATATAAATTTGTATGTAAACGTCGCAAACTTGAAGATTGGATGTATGAAGTTACACAAAAATATATTGTAGATTAAGGGAAATGTTATGTATACCATTTATTACATTTACAATAATCGTATGGACACTATGAAATGCGCATTAAAAAAATTTCTGCCGTATTGTATAGAAGGCATTAAAGCAAGTGGCGCGAAAATTATCTGCGTTAAAAACTCCTATGGCGAAGTAGTTGAATGTTAAGACGATGTTAACAACGTCGCCGGGCGCGAACTTAACAAAAATTTTACTTGACTTTTTTCTAATTTTGTGGTATACTATTTATAGAAAATGAAAGAAGAGAAAAGTCAAATGACAAGAATTACTTATAATCTGAACTTGAAGGTAAATCCGTGGTTTGCCATTTTCGCACCTTTTATTGCTTTTTTCGCTACGTGTTGGGTTAATCTAAAATTCCTTTACAAAAACTTAATTTGACTTTCTTCTCTCCATATGCTATAATACTATTGAAAGGTGAAGGAAACACCACAAACCAGAAAGGGATATGATATGGGTAAGGAAATGAAGCGCACTGAACAGCGAGACGAAATTCTTGAGAAAGTGAAACAGTTCCTTATTAAGGAATATGATTCAGATGTCCGCGCGACTGGCACTGGTGAAATTATGATGCCTGCGGTTGATTCTAATGGTGAAGAATTTTACTTTACCTTTAAGGCGTCTATTCCGCGCGGTAAGCGTAACGGCAACGGTAGTTATATCCCCTATAATGGTTATGACGCCGCCGATGAATGGCAGGGTGTTCTTGACGAACGCGCGGACAATGAACGCGCGAAAGCGGAAAAGAAGGAACGCGCGGCTAAGGAAAAGGAACGTAAGGCCAACGCGCGTAAAGTTGTTAAAGAACTGAACGAAAAGGGCCTTAACAAGATGATTCACGAAGAGGGCGAGTAATCGCCCTCTTATTTTGTTAAAAGAATGTTAAATTCGCGGCCGGATGGCAATTTTACAAATTTTTAACTTGATTTTTTGTCGTGAATATGATATTATATATACATCAAAGGGAAGGAAACCCTGAAAACCGAAAGGGGAAACAAAATGTCTACTACTTATATTACCGCCGCGATGCTTAATTGCACTAACGAAACAGTGGAAGAACAAATGAAAGACTTGAATGAAAGACTATTAAAAGCCAATAATACAGCCGCGCGTCATTATCTTTATAATCAAATGTGCTATCTTTGGGATAATTTTCCCATTCTTCAGACCGTTTATAGTCACATTGAAACAGCAGCGCGTATCACCGATCGTTTTATTAAGGCTATTGATGTTATTATTACAGCACAAAATAGAATATATTGGATGAATGTTCCGCGATTTCAGAATGGCGTGAATCAGGCTTATTTAATTCGTCTATTAGATGAAAATTACAAGGTGTTTTATTCAAAAGTTGGCACCACTACAAAACCAACAGAAGAACGAATGAAACAACATCTTCGTTATTATGCTAAGAATGGTGTTGCTTACTGTTACGTTGACAGAGTATGGGATTGCGGAGACATTGATCCCGAAGGGCTTGAAAGTGAATTTCGTGCGCGATATATCCGTAAATATAAGGGCGCTTTCCGCAAAAATGACCGATTTGAAGGAGTTGTTTTTGACCTCGATGAAGCGGATAAAATTGCAGAAAAATATTTGAAAGAAGGGGAATAACCCTTCTTTTAATTTTATGTTAAAATTTCCGCCGGGCGCGCGATTAACATTCTTTTAACTTGACTTCTTCCTTTACTCGTGATATAATACAGCTATGAAGTGAAGGAAAACACTTGATAAACCAGAAAGGATTTTTGCTTATGATTGATGAAAATATGTGCTTGCTTGATGTAGAAACCGCAAACGACACTAAGGACGCGCTTACTTATGATGTAAGTTGTCGTTTTCTGAATACGCAAAATAAAATCTTTGATGAACGCGCGTTTGTTGTTCGTGATGTATTTGTAGATGAACACGAATTGATGAAGCAAGCCTATTATGCTTCTAAGATGCCTGAATACAGTGAAGATATTCGCGCGGGCAAGCGTCAGATGATTAACTTTCTTGATATGAGATTGGAAATTCTCAAATTGATGAAAGAATACGATTGTCATACTGTTGCGGCTTATAATTGTGCTTTTGATAGAAACGCACTGAATACCACTTTGCGCTATCTTACTAAATCAAAATATCGTTGGTTCTTTCCTTATGATACTAAGTTTGTATGTATTTGGAATATGGCTTGTAATACCATTTGCCAAACTTCTGAATATAAGACGTTCGCAGAACTCTATCGCTACTATTCTAATCACGGTAAAAATTATCGTGCCACCGCAGAAACGGTTTATGCTTTCCTCTCACAAAATCCTAACTTTAATGAAGAGCATAAGGGAATGGAAGATGTGAGAATAGAACACGAAATTATGAAAGAATGTTTGAAGATGAATGATGAATTGATGGGAATCAGTCGTGGGTGTTGGCAGAAAGTAAAGCGCGGGGCTTTGTGCCTCGCGCAGTAACAGAAAAGGAGAATTAAAGATGACGGTTATTTGTTACAAAACCAAGTCGCCCGTTGTATATAATAAAGGCACGAAATACGAAAAACATTGTGATGAATTTCTTTCCTATTATACATACAAGACGCGCGAAAACGCAGAAATAGAATGTAATGAACTTAACACAATTAAACCGCGTCAGTTGTGGAACGGTAAAGAAATAGATTGGTCAATGATTGATTATTTCTTTGTAGATGAGCAGGAACCGATGGAAGGTTAAGGCCGCGTTAAATCGCGGCCCGGCCCCGATTTTTACATTGATTTAACTTGACGTTTTCCCAATACTACGCTATACTATATCCAGATGAAGAAAGGAGATTAAAAATATGGCTATCAACATTTACCACTCTTACAATACTACCGTAGAGATTTATTATTATGGCGAAAATGGTCTTATCTGTCGTAGCCGTGATAACGGCAGTATAGATGACATTTCGGAACGGGTTTGTGAAGTTCTCGTTAAGCATAACTTTTCTCGTGCGGAAGTATGTTTTGCCAAAACTCTTGAGCTTCTGATGAAGATTGAAAGGAGTTAATCAAATATGATTAAGTGCCACGTTGAATTTAACAATGGTATCAGCAAGAACTTTTATAGCGACAAGAACGAAACCGAAATTTTAAAGAAAATCTTGGAATTTTGCGAACGCTACGGCGTTGAAACTGTCGAAGGACAATGGAGTCACGAATATGGCAAGAAATGGAATAGAGACGCGGACGCAGGCACTATGAACGGTGAAAAGACTTATTGCCCGTTAATGGTTGGGATTGTCCTTATTATAAATATGGAGTTTGCCATATTAACGACCCACAGAAAGACTGTGATGATTGGGCATCTGTGTTTGAATGTTGGGAAGATTGGGAGGACGCGTAAGTTAATTACGCGTTAACTTCCCGCCCGGCGCCAAACTTTACTTAATCTTTACATTCAAAACTATTGACTTTTTGCCGCCCTTGTGGTATTATATAATTGTTCCAAGGGCGAGGGGTCAAAAAGAGCTTTGTTCCTTCCTCTCTTTAGAATCAGTTATTCTTGCCTCTAACTGATTCGCCTCTCGCCAATGTAACAAACTCTTAACTTGACATTACAGCGCGAAAGTGCTATAATGAATACATCAAAAGGGGAAGGAAAACCTCTTACAAACCAGAAAGGGTTCTACTATGACTAAGAACATCATCACCTATCCCGTGGCTCTGGACTATGTGCTGACCAATTACGAACTGCCCGAAAACATTGCGGAGCGTCTGACCGCTCTCAAAGCTTCCGTGGAGAAGCGCAATGCGTCCCACGGTTCCGATGAAGCCAAGGCCAAGCAGGCCGAGAAGCGCAAGGCCGAAACCGCCGCGAAGCGTGCGGAACTGACGGCGCAGGTTATTCCCGTGATTCGCGCGGTGATGTCTGACAAGCCGATGACGGAAAAGGAAATCTTCGCGGCCGCCGCGGACAATCTTCCCGCTGATTTCACTCCTATCAAGGTGCGCAACGTGCTTCTGCGTGAAATGGCCGATGAAGTGGTTAAGGCCGATAACGGACGCAATCCCAACACCTACACTCTGCGGAACTAAGAAAAGGGCGAAAGCCCTTTTCTTTTTAGTGGTAATGTTAAGATTAGGTTAAATTCGCGGCCGGGCCTATAATTTACAATTTCTTAACTTGACTTCTTGTGGGAAATCGGTTATAATGTAACCAGATGAAGAAAGGAAGTGTTGATAGTGTATTGGATGGTATTCAAGCAGTCTTATCTCTATGACGAAGATGGCGCAATTATGGAAACGAATCACGAAGTTTATTGCTCAGGACGATTTGATGAGTTTGGAAGCGCGTTTGGCTATTTTGTTCTTGCTTGCGGTGATAAATCTACTGCAAGAGTATATGTGAAAGTATACCGCGATGATTCAGATGTTGATGGCGATATTGTTTGCGCTTACAGTTGTGAATGGAACGATATTAAGATTGGAGAGTAAATAAGGTATGAAGTTTATCGCGGATGATGGCAAGATTTTTGACACGATGGAAGAGTGTGAAGAATACGAACATATGGCAAATGAAGGTAAGAAAATCGCGGAACTGTGGCAAAAGTATATTACAACTTATAATAAAAACGGTGAAGTAACAGAATCGACTTATGATATAGATAAAAACACCTCATTGTTTCTCGAAGAAACTTCTGAACTTCTCAATACAGACGAATCTTCATATATTAGAATTGACTGTGATAACAATTATGATTGGGATACTATTTGTAATTTCTTTCGCGATGAATATGGGACTATTCTTCCTAAAAAGAAGGGATTTTGGCGCTATGATTGGGAATGGGGCGAATGGGTAAATTTTGAAGAAGAATATACAGACTTCAAAAACAAATGGGCGCCTATGGGTATCTTCTTTTGAAGATACCCTTTTGTTATATAAATGTTAAATTCGACGCCGGCGCGCAATTTAACACATTCTTAATTTGACTTCTTTGAAATTCTGTGATATAATACTTACAGAACAAGGGAAGGAAAACCCTTCAAACCAGAAAGGGATTGAATATGCCTAAGATTACTAAGAATGTGGTTGACGCCAATCTGCGGAGCATTGTATTTGATGATTGCCTTAATGAGGGCAATGAACTTGACTGGCATCGTATAAATGATCGTCAGTTTGGTGTGCTTATTACTGACCTTAATGGTGTTGAGCGTTATGTGAGATTGGGAGCGATTGTGGCAGAACTCAGGGAAGATGTAACCGCGCGCGAACTGATGGAAAAGGAAATTGACGAATACAACGCAAAGCAGGCAGTCAAGGCACAGAAGGCCGCTGAACGCACAGAAAAGGCCGCACGTGATAAAGCAGAGCGCGAAGCCAAGAAGAAGGAAAAGGAAGAAGCGGATTAACCGCTTCCTTCCTTTTGTTAAATATATGTTAAATTTCGCGCCGGAGCCATAATTAACATTCTTTTAACTTGACTTCTTGCGCCCTATCTGATATAATATAACCAAGAAAAAGGAAAGGAAATGATAAATATGAAGATACAGAAAGGCGACCTTTATTCTCGTAACTCTTTGACGCTTGCCTTGCTTAATCAATTAGAAGAAGAAGAAAGAAGAATAAGGGCACAAGCCGATAGACTTTGGGGTCTTGACATTGCTCTGACCACTTATATTCAAGAAGGAAAAATTACCGATACCGATGAAATCAGTTGCGCCATTAGTTGGCTTAATCATAGCAATCTTTCGCCAGTAGAAATTCTTAATAAGGTATTAAATAAAGAAGGGAAGTAAAGAATATGATGAGTAAATGGAAATACGTTGAATATGATTGGGCACTTAACCTTTTCTTTCACGGCGAAAATCCCTATTGGTGGGGCGCGGTAAATATTGAATACTGTAAATCGGCAGAAAATAAACGTTGTCTTTTGGCCTACTATCGTGCGCGAAAAAATAAAGCACGTCGTTTCAAAACCCTTACGAAACATAAGCATATTAAAGAAATTAGTGAAGAATATAATTCAAAGATTAAAGCCAACAAAATTCTCGGTGGTTACTATATCCATTAAGAGCGCTTCGGCGCTCTTTTAATTTTATGTTAAATAGCGCGCCGGCCCTACAATTAATACAAACTTAAAAAAGAAAAGCGCCTCACAGGCGCTTTACACATTCGCTAACATTATACTTAGCAGAATCAGGAAGAACATTTTTCAGCACTTTACTATCATTCTTAGTAGGACAGAAAACCGCGAAACTCAGCCAATCATTATAAGAACCGTCCTGATAATATTCCATATCGTTTTCTTCCAACTGCTCAATAAACGAAGGCGCATCAACATTAGGCACCGAAACTTCAACCTTCCATCGCACTTCGTGCGCGAACACCTTATTAAAAAGCATATTCGCAATATAAACCCCGCTAAAATTCGCAGCCGCAGTGATTAGCGCTTTGCCCCACAATTCAAGCCCTTCGGCGTTTGTGAAGAAGATAACATACACATACAGGCCATACGCAATCGCATTAACGCACGCACTGATGAAAGTAGAACACTTGACAGTGCAGAGGGACTTGATTGTCTGAATGACAACATTAACGAAGGACAAGGCGCAATACAGGACAAGGAAATTCATATTCATATAATCTCAACCTCACTTTCAAATATATTATATCACATCAACATACAGAAATCAAGTTAAGAGTTTGTAAACTTCGCCGCCGGGCGCCAACTTAACCAAACCTTAACTTGACTTTACCGCGAACCTATGCTATAATTTATACATCAAATGAAAGGGGCGATTACCTTATGACGATTCTTCTCTCTATCCTTGGTATCCATCTTCTCAATGTTTTTTTCGTATTCTTTACAGTAGCACACACCGCTAAGAAGTGCGGCATTGAAGGCGCGTATAATATGCGTTATTTGCTTTGGCTTTTCTGCCATCCGCTTTTGAATATTCTTGCGATTATCTCTCTTTTTATTGCGGGTGAAGAAGGTTTGGCCGCCATTTGTAAGAAAAAGATGGAAGAGGAGTAATAATTATGAAGGCATATGTGGTTTACGTCATTACTGATTATTCCTATCCTTTGGCAATTACTACCAATAAGAGCAAGGCAGAACAGTATATGAAGAAATGTAAAGAAGAAGATAAATATTATCACAAATACTGGATTGACACCATAGATATTTCTAATAACATATTTGAATTTGATAGTATTTGAAGCGCCTTCGGGCGCTTTAGTTTTTGTTAAGTGTATGTTAAAAACGCGGCCGGGGCTAAACTTTACACACTCTTAACCTTCCCGCTCCCGCGCCCTTAACGCGCCTATGCTATACTGGAAGTAGACTCTCGCGGTTAGTTATCCCTAACTCTTATTGATACATATATAACCATCGCTTTATCACGGTGAAGTGGTAACGCTTTAACGCGGTGAAGTGGTAGCACGTTAAAACGCTAACGCGCTAAAATATTTGACTTTTGTATGAAATTGCGGTATAATTATTATAGAAGGAAGGGAAAAGGGATATGCGTGGGCGCGAACAGGTGGCGGCAAGCTGGAAGCTGGAACGCATAAGCTGGAAGCTGGATAAGCTGGATATAAGCTGGTGTCAAGCTGGAAGCTGGATAAATTTTATTTTAAAATAAAAATAAATAAAAATTTTTAATTAAAACATTTATAAAATAAAAAATTTTCTCAAATTTTCGGAGTAAAAAAGCTGGATTTAAAACTATAAAAAATACAAATAGAATAGGAGGTGAGAATATGCTTTTTGTTGAAAAAAATTCTTCACAGCATATATCAATTCTAATTAAAAAATTTAAAGAAAATTATAATTTTACAAATCAGCAATTATCACAGAAGCTGGATACCACAGAGACGCAAATATCTCGTTGGCTTAATGGGCAAGCAACGCCTAATAAAACTAAGACACAAAAAATTTGGGATTTATTTTTACAAACTTGGCAACCAGGTATTTTAAAAATTTCAGCAAATTCTTATTGGAGCTGCGAATATTTTGTAGAAGTAATGGACATAAAAAATCCATTTGAAACTTTTATTTTTGATAGAGATTATGAAAATGGTTTATCTGTATTTTTAGATATGATGGCAGAATGTGAAAATTTACCATATGAAATTTACCGCACTTATTCACCACAAAATGCGGCGCTTATTCATTTAGCAGTATTAAAATTAAATACTACAATGAGTTTTATGAATTGTTTTCTTACCGACTTAACATTAGAAGATATTTTTATAAAGTATCCTGGTTTGAATCCAGCCGCTTTTGATTACCTTTTAATTAAGGAAAAAAGAAATGCGTATTTTGGAAAAGCGTAATACTTTCGCCTGGCAAGACATACAAAAGTTAATTTGGGATAACGATTTAACCGATTATAATACTTTTCTTGTATTAAACGGCGGCACGGGCGTAGGCAAAACTTCGAGCGTTATGAGTCAAGTGCAGGCTGAATTGGAGAAGAAGCTGGAAAAAACGCAATCTATGCTTGTTGTGGAAAGCCGCACCGCGACAGTAGACCAAATTAACACTCAATATATAGATAGAATAGAAAAGATAAATGGCATTGACGTCTGTCAACGCCTTGCTTTTATGCACAAAATAAAGAAGAACGCTATTCATTATGATTGGGTGGTTATTGATGAATGTCACGGTTTATTTAGTGAAGCAAGTTTCGCAGAAGACGCAGAATTTATAGCAAGCTGGATTACTAATGCGCGAAAAAATACACACATAATATTCGTAACAGCAAATGATGAATATTTTGAAGAATTGTCAAGGAAATACTTCCCTGGCGATTTTAACTTTATCTACTTATTCCCTGACTTTACTCATTATGTAAGTAATACATACGTTAAAGAAATACAATTCATAAAAACTAATAGGGTAGATAGCGTATTATCGTCGCTATCTACCAAGTTAGATGGGCAAAAGGGTATTATTTTTTTAAAGCGCGCAAGCGATGTTAAGGATTGGTTTTTCCGTCTATTGAGTGAAAAGAAACGTGTTGGTATGATAGTAAGTCAAGCAAATGAAACCGTAGCTTCACTTACTAACTATCAAGCTAAACAAGCACAGGACGCCGCCATTAACATAAGTGATGGTCAAGCTGGATTAACTATGGCAGACCTGTGTAATTTATACGATACGGTGCGGCAGCAGCAAGGTAAAGAAGGTATAAGAAAAGCGATTAACAATGAAAGGTTACCCGATGACGTAGATATACTATTGGCTACGGATACTATACAGGAAGGTATAAGTATTAAATCGCCCATTCAATATATCGTTATAGAAGGGTATACAGAAGTTGAAGTGCGGCAAAAGCTAGGACGATTCCGCGGCAACTTAGATTTATTATATATAATTTTTAACCCAAGCTCCGCCCGCACGCAAACAGTAGATAAATTAAAAATATTTGAGCAACTTCAAGCATTGTATAATGCGGGAGACCAAGTGGCATTAGCTGAATTTTATGGGCGTCAAAAAGCCGCAAAATCTAAGGTGTCATTCTTAATAAAGAAAATTGATACTGAAACTGGCGCACCAACCTATTACATCAATATGCCCGCGCGCCTAAATGCTGAAAACGAGTATAACTTATATACCAGGTTAATGAGCAATACAGAAGAAACGGTGCGCTTAACTTATAGTTATCCTTTGCTTGCCGGCGAACCGCAAATTTTAGACTATAATGAAGATGTGCGCAATTTCAATTTGGAATTTGAAATTAAAAAGATAGCAAAAAAATGGTGCGGAATACCTTTAAAGGGACCCGCACAAGAGGAATTTTTACAGGACGTAAAAAACGCTGGCATTACAGATAAACAACGCAGACCAATTGATACCTATAAAAAGTGTGTATCACAATTTGAATCTTACGGTATCGTTTTTAAAGAGAAACAAGCGGGTAAAAAAGATTTAGAAACCTGGCCCCTCTATTTAACCAAGGCCCGCGAAAAATTTAAAATTATCGTTGATACGTGGTCGTAAGCAAAAACCTTAGTTAGCCCTACAAGAAGCTTCAACATAATTTTTTTAAGCAAGTCAAAATTTGAAGGTGGAAAAAATCCCCACGAGCTGATGCAAATATCTTATATATATATTTGCATCAGGATAGGGGGATTTTTTAATAGTTGAAATTTGAAAGTGGATAAAATTTTTTAACATTTTAAAATAAAACGCGTAATTTGAAATAAATTATAGGAAAAGTAAGTAAAATGGTAAAAATATTTAAAAATGTGTTATCCCTACCCCTACCCCTATTTCAATTGTTTCAGATATAGTTTTTTGTAGGTGGATAGAAAACGAATTTTGAGAGAGAAATACTTGACAAAAGTGTAAATTTGTGCTTCGCTCTCCCCTAAACTCCTCTACCCTATCAAAAAATCCCCTACCCCACCCCTCTCCCCACCACACGTATGCCCCTA
>ERZ842401.4647-NODE-4647-length-15791-cov-7.046136_pt1 | contig 15791 bp, 7 predicted proteins | sample MGYA00521270_ERZ842401 | MGnify/ENA primary metagenome ERZ842401 (study PRJEB31892, sample SAMEA3878208) | bioreactor metagenome | biome: Moose rumen | place: Sweden | collected 2011-10 | study: EMG produced TPA metagenomics assembly of the PRJEB12797 data set...
CACACTTCAAGGCATGTACAGTCAGTTGCTCCGCGACCAGAGTTCGGGCTGCTACAGCCGTTTGTACATCAACCTTACGGTGAACGACACCCTTCGCGACACTATTTATCGGATCATCTGCGCCGGCGGCAGTTTCGACACCAACGGCCATCAGTACACACTTCAGGACATGTACAGTCAGCTGCTCCGCGATCAGAGCTTGGGTTGCTACCGCCGTTTGTACATCAACCTTGCGGTGAACGACACTTTCCGCACGGAGCTTTGGGCAAATGTCTGTGCTGGAGCTATTTATACCCATGGCGGACAGTCGTATTCGCAGCAGGGAACCTATTATCAACGTCTCACCTCTGCGCAGGGGTGCGATAGCCTTACGGTGATACACCTTACGGTGAACGATACCATCCGCGACACTGTGGAACAAACAGTGTGCGCTGGACAATCATACACATATAATAGTATAGTATATAGTGTGGCAGGCTGGTATCGCCAACATTTCCGCACAACAAACGGTTGCGACAGCATTTTGCATGTGCATTTGATGGTGTCCGACACTATTCGCGACACTGTGTATCTTTCGACTTGTGCCGGACGGGCAGTGGAGGTCAACGGACACAGCTACAGCACTGCAGGATGGCATAGGCAAAACCTTCGTACTCCTAACGGTTGCGATAGCGTTCTGCATATCGCCCTGCAGGTTGCCGACACCATACGCACCACCATTAGCGACACCATTTGCAGGGGACAGACATATTCGTACAACGGCAACAGCTATACGGCCACGGGTGTGTACCGCAACATTCTGCGTACCACCAGCGGCTGCGACAGTCTGGTACTGCTTAAGCTCTTTGTTCACGACTCGTCCCTGATACATATTTACGATACTATCGACGTGGGAAACAGCTATAGTTTTTACGGACAGAGTTGCGATACCACCGGCGTCTATTCCCATCTTTTGACAAAAGTGTCCAATGGCTGCGACAGCACCATACTGCTGCATTTGTATGCCTGTCGCCCACAGCGTACCGAGCTGTTCGACACCATCTGTCAGGACAACAACTTCGTTTTCGCAGGTCATATTTTTGTAAATGAAGGGGTTTACTACGATACTCTGTTCGATGTCAACGGTTGCGACAGCATCATCAAGCTCAACCTCACGGTATTGCCTTACCCATCGTTGTCGTTGTCCGATTCCGGTTTCTATTGTGCCAACGGAGTGGCTACCATTGTGGCCAATACCAACGCCAACTCCATTGTGTGGTCGTCGTACCCCATGGACAGCACCCTTTCGGGACAGGAGACCAATATGGTTATTTACGTCTCCCCACAAAGGCTTACCTCCTATACCGCCACAGTCGATATCCAACCGTTCAATTGTTTTAGCACCGCCACCGTCGATGTCAACAAACCGGCAGTGCTTGAAGCGGCAATGGCCGTAAATCCGCCGCAGATAACGGAGGACCACCTTCAAACAAAGTTTGCCGACAACAGTATCGGCAATGTGGTTTGGCGCCGTTGGCTTTTCCATGAGGACAACCCCACCGCTGCCGATTATTTGCGGCTGAACGACAGCATAGTTTATTACACCCCCACGCCCGCAACCGACACCATCGAGGTTACGCTGGTGGTGGCCAATGCCCAAGGCTGCCACGACACTGTGGTCAATGTCTTGCCCATACTCAAAGGCGATTTGTGGGTGCCCACGGCTTTCACTCCCGACCGGCGTGGCTACGGCAACAACCTTTTCAAAGTGGGTGCCCACAACGTTTTGGAATACGAAATATCGATATACTCTCGCGAAGGACTGCTTGTGTTCCATAGCACAAATCCCGAAGCAAGCTGGGACGGAACGTACAAGTATCGCGACTGCAAGCCAGGCTCCTATGTGTATGTGGTACGTTATACAACCCAAAAGGATCCTGGTCATACCCTCGAAAAAACCGGCTCCGTGCTTCTTATTCGATGAACGGTGGGGAGGGGGGCAAATGTATTTTCCTCTTGCCGAAACAATAGAAATTTGCACAACCCTTCGTCAAAAGAAAAAACTTCGCGATGCGTAGATGATCGGTTGATATTTTTTTTTCGCCTCGTGAACGCATGAAAACACCCGCCGAATATGAGATATTTGTTTGAGTTGTTGATAATCGGCTGATTTTTAAGTTGTTCGAATTGGAAATGGGAGGAATTTATGCAGGCTGTTATCCGTAGATGAACATCGAAAACTTTCGGCAAAAAAAATTATTCTACTCCTCACAAAAAAAAATGAGCAAAAATCAGGATAAAGAAAACTTGAGAGGTGTGGTCAAATGTTAAAATGTTGACAAATAATGCGGTGTAGTGAAACTGAAAAATAGATGCTTTTGCATTTGTTTGATAGACAAAACTATATGAAAAGTGTGTGGAAACTAAATGATTATATAAAGTTGTTTGTTGTAATATGCTGATATATAATAAAATGTGTAAAATGTGTAAAATTGTAGATAAATATATAAAAAAAATATTGGAAAATCTTTTTTATTTGAAAAATAAATTGTATATTTGCCCCAAAGGTGGTGGTGGTGGTGTAAAAGTGTGTCAATAAGAAAATTAGGATTTTTTTAAGGAATTGATTCCTAAAGAGGGGTAAGATGTTTACAAAAAAAAAATGAAACCACCAAATTTTTTTTTGAACTTCACAAAAAATAATTAGTTATACATTTGCATAAAGATAGCACCAAGTGTGCAAATAGTATATATAACAGAAAAACAGCAATAAACAATCAATGACGACCGAAAAAGATTATAGGAAAGTTTGGAGTAATTGCCTTGATGTGATTAAGGCGGTAGTTCCACCCGAAATGTTCAACACATGGTTTGCACCCATCGAACCTATCGACTTGGCGGAAGAACCTACAGGCACAGTACTTACAATACGTCTGCCCAGCCACTACTATTGCGAGCATTTGGAGGCCCGATTCTCCGATATTCTTCGTCGAACAATAAAAAAAGAATTAGGCCCGTCGGGCAGGTTAAGGTATAATATTAAAGTGGTTATGGACGAAAACAAAAAACCGATAGCAACAGTAAGCCTGCCATCGCATGGCTCCACAGGTACTATAAACAAACAACCCGTAAGTATGACAACGCCTACCATGCAACCGGGGGCAGGTGCAGTGGTAAACCCGCTCATGGTACCCGGCCTTAAGACTATCAAAATCAACTCGCAACTCAACGAGTCGTGGCGCCTCGAAAATTTCGTCGAAGGCGACTGCAACCGCCTTGCACGCAGCGCTGGCTTCACCATAGCCCAAAACCCGGGCACCACGTCATTCAATCCAATGCTCATCTATGGCAACAGCGGATTGGGCAAATCGCACCTCGCCACTGCCATTGGTTGGAAAACCAAAGAGCTGCACAGCGACAAAGTGGTGCTCTACGTAACCTCCGACCAGTTTATGCGTCAGTACACCACCTCGGCTCACGACAATACCACCAACGACTTCATCCATTTCTACGAGTGCGTCGACGTGCTCATAATCGACGACATACAGTTCTGGGCAAATCGGGCTCCAAAAACTCAAGAGGCTTTCTTCCAAATTTTCAACCACCTGCACCTGCAGAAAAAACAAATCATCATCACCTCCGACAAAGCCCCGTCCGAACTCTCAGGCATCGAAGACCGCATCGTCAACCGCCTGAAATGGGGGCTGCAAGCCGACCTCCAGGTGCCAGATGTGGAAACACGTATCAACATCCTGAAACAAAAATTGGCACAAGACGGCATCGAAATGCCATACTCGGTAATAGAACACATCGCCTACAACATCAACACCAACGTGCGCGAACTCGAAGGAGCTCTGGTAACGTTGCTCGCCCAATCGTCGTTCAACAAAAAGGAAATAACCTTCGACCTCGCCAAGCAGATGATAGAAAAATTCGTGAAAAACACATCGCGCGACATCACTATCGACTACATACAAAAAGTGGTTTGCGACTACTTCAGCCTCTCCGTCGAAAGCCTGCAGTCGCGTACCCGCAAACGCGAAATTGTTCAGGCCCGCCAACTGGCAATGTACTTTGCAAAACACTTCACCAAACTGCCTCTGTCGATGATTGGCCTGCAATGCGGAAACAAAGACCACGCCACCGTGCTCCACGCTTGCAAACAAGTGTCGAACCTTATCGAAACCGACAAACAATTCCGCTCGTGGGCCGAAGATATTGAGAAAAAAATACAGCAATAACCAGATTGAACAGTCAAAATGCTAATCAAATAAAAATAAATATTTAATCGCAATATGCTGGTAATTAGATATTTGTTTAAAATGGGCGGCTTTTTCCTTTAAAAGAAAAGACCGTTCATTTTTTTTTGTCAAAAAAAAAACGTAAGTTTGCATTTGCATTTAACACCATTTAAAACATAACAACCTACCCAGATAAACACACTTAAAAGCAACATGGAAGAGACCGAAAAAAATCTGCAGCCGGAGATGGCCAATGCCGAAAACACCAACATCGACCCTCAACCCGCCAACACTATCGTGCCCGACAGCGAGCAGCAATCTGTCGCCGAAACACCCGCCGACGAACAGCAACAGCCAACCCAAGCCGCTGAAACTCCTGCCGATAGCCAGTCCGAACAGCAGCCCGAACAGCCTTTCGTGGAACCACAAACCGACTACTCAGCCTACTCCCGCGAACAGCTCGTCGAAGCACTGCGCGAACTGCTGCAGCTCGACATAACACAAATCCGTAACCGAGTGCTTGCCATAAAACAACAATTCGCCGAGAAAAACAAGCAATACCTTTCGCAACAGCAAGAACAGCAAAATCAGCCCGACGAAAACGCCGACGAGCAAAAAAACACCCCAAATCCCGACACCGTAACCGAAACATACAACGAACTTTACAGCCAATACCGCAAAAAACGCCAGCAGTACAACCAGCAGCTCGATGCCCAAAAACAACACAACATGGAGCTGAAAAACCAACTCCTCGACGAACTGCGGCAACTCATCAACAGCACCGACACCCTCAAAGCCTCGCACGACAAATTCAACAACATACAAGAACGATGGAAAACCATCGGCGACGTGCCGCGCAACGAAATAAACAACCTCTGGAACAACTACCATTTCCTTATCGAACAGTTCTTCACCAAAGTGAAGATAACAAAGGAACTGCGCGACAAGGACCTGAAAGCAAACCTCGACAAAAAAATCGCCATCTGCGAAAAAACCGAAGCCCTCATTATGGAACCCTCGGTGAACAAAGCTTTCAAAGAACTGCAGCAATATCGCGAACAATGGCGGGGCATTGGCCCGGCTCCATCCGAACAAAACGAAGAAATATGGAGCCGTTTCTGCAACGCCGCCGAAAAAATAGACCAACGCAGACGCGAACACTACAGCCATATGCAGGAAGAAATGGAACAAAACCTGCTCGCAAAAACCGAACTCTGTCAAAAAGCCGAAACTCTCGCCGAAACCCAGTGCAACACCATCAAAGAATGGAACGACAAATCCAACGAAATGGACGAACTTATGAAAATTTGGCGCTCCATAGGACCAGTGCCGCGCGAACACAACGAAACCATCTGGCAACGGTTCACCGCAACTATGTCCAAATTCCACCAAAACAAAAACCAGTACCTCTCTCAGCTGCGTTCCGAACAGTCGGAAAACTACAACCGCAAAGTGGACATCTGCATAAAAGCCGAAAACCTTGCCGAAAACACCGACAACGACTGGCGCAAAGCCACCGACCAACTGCTGGCTCTGCAAAACGAATGGAAAAGCATTGGGTCCGTACCCAAAAAACAATCCGAAAAAGTATGGCAACGCTTCCGCGCAGCTTGCGACAAGTTCTTCGAACGAAAAACCGAGTTCTACAACTCCCGCAAAGACGCCGGACAAGAAAACATACAGAAACGCCAGCAACTTATCGATGAAATGAAAAACCTACAGTTCACCGACGACAACAAGCAAAACCTCGCCGCCATACAAGCCCTGCAGCGCCGCTGGAACGAAGTGGGATTCACCCCCGGCGAAAAACGCTCACAGTTGCAGCACGAGTTCAACAACGTGGTGAACGCTCATTTCGACAAACTGAAAATCACTGTAACCGACATGGCCGCCGCCGACCAAACCGACCTCTCGCCCGAAGCCACACGCCGACTTCACGACGAGATAGAAAAACTGAAAGCCGAAGTGGCCACTTGGGAAAACAACATCGGTTTCTTTGCCAACTCAAAACAAGCCGACCTGCTCAAACAGGAATTCGACAAAAAAATACATTCGGCACACCAACGCATTGCACTCCTCGAAGCAAAACTGAAAATGGCTTCGAAAAAAAATAACAAAACAGAAAAAAACAGCGAGGCCGAAAGCAGCCAATAGCGTATTGATACTCTCGGCAAACAAAAAAATAATTGGAGGACATTTTTTTGTAGCAAAATGTTTGCAAATTTGTCAAAATAAAAAAGGAGCGAGTATGACAATTTATAAACTCAAACACAAAACAATATTCTCCACCGTGTTATTGTTGTGTCTTATTGTGGCACCTGTAATGCTCAGTGGCCAGAATGCACCCACCGGTTGCCCGTCGATACAGGCCTCCGGAACGGTGAGCGGAGCCGACACCACCATACAGTGCGGCGGATGTATCATCCTCCATGCCTCCGTAACCGCCACCGCCACCACAGCTAACGACTACACCGTGTCGTCGATACTTTACAATCCCCCATTCTCCTTCCAGTCGGGTACACAGATAAACCTCACCCAAGACGACTACTATGCGGCCATCATCAACCTGCCGTTTTCGTTCTGCTTCTATGGCCAAACCTACAGGCAGGCCTGCGTGGGAGCCAACGGCGTGGTCTCCTTCAATGCATCCAACAACGGCGGTTACTGCGCGTACAGCTATTCTTCATACACACCTATCCCCAACGCACAGTTCCCATCATCGTTGCTCAACGCCATATATGGCGTGTGCGAGGACATCTACCCCGGCTACAGCGGCAACGGCCAGATTTATCAAGGTGTGCTGGGTACCTATCCATGCCGCGTGGCCTGTATCAACTACTATCAGGTGCCACTGTACGGCAACTATAGCGTGGGAAATACTTATCAGATAGTGCTTTACGAAGGCACCAACATTATCGACGTTTACATACAGCAGCGCAACTGCTGCTCCTCCACTAACAGCGGATACGGTCTTGTAGGCGTGCAGAACTCCACTGGCACCATGGCCGTTGCCCCTCCAAACCGCAACGGCGGCACATGGACAGCCTACGCCGAAGCTTGGCGCTTTACACCAACAGGCACCGCCAACTACGTGGTTACTTGGTACGACGGCACCGACACCTCGGCGGCAACAGGCGTGATTCTCGGACACGACACCATCAACAACGACACCGCCGTGTCGCGCATACGCGTATGCCCCAGAGGTGTGAATCCTTTCACCGCACGCCTGCGATACACCGCATGCAACGGCGACCATTTCGACATTCTTAGTACCACCACCATCACCAGCAGCGAGGTTACTTACACCGACACATCGTTCTGCCATACAGGGCCATACGTCTTCCACGGACGCACCCTCACCCAGTCGGGCATGTACTTCGACACCATCCGCAACCGACAAGGCTGCGACAGCATAATAGAACGCCTCGAACTAAAACTCGACAACTCATCCATCGACCGAGTATATTCGTGCAACCAATACACATGGCAAAACGGCGAAACCTACACCCACAGCACCAACACCCCTACCATAACACTCCGCAACCACCTCGGCTGCGACAGCGTGATAACGCTCAACCTCATAATCGAAAACACCTCTTACGACACCATCTACGACACCATCTGCAATAATACATCATACTACTTCGCCGGCAATTACCTCACCGAACCGGGCACCTACTACGACAGCAGCACCACAGCCCACGGCTGCGACAGCATAACAGTGCTGAAGCTCGAAAAACTGTATGTCAAATTTCCATCCTTCCAGCCAGATTTCGCCATTGAAGAAGTCTGCCTCGGCACCACCATAACGCGCATCGACGCAAGTCCCGAAACACAGGGCAACACCTACATTTTCGAGTGGGGCGACGGCTACACCAACACAATACGCGGAGGTGAAGGCGTCACACATACGTATACCACCCCGGGCACGTACAATATTCGTTGCGCCATAATAGCGCCCAACGGCTGCTGCGACACCGTGTACTTCCGGGTGATAGTTTACAATTTCACACGCGCGGCATTCTCATGGGACCCGCCAATTATTACCATGCTCTCGCCCGAAGTGAATTTCCACAACCTATCGCAGCCACACGACCCGCAGCACAACTCGTACTTGTGGCACCTTTTCGGCAACGCCCAAGGTGAAGGCACCCCCGAGCAGCTTACCGAATTCGAACCGCACTACCAATGGCAAATTTCCGACGAAAGCGGCGTGGGCAACTATCTTGTACGCCTTGTGGCAATAACAACCTACACCAAAATCGACGGATCCCAGCTCGTTTGCACCGACACTGCCGACAAACTGATTTACATCACCAACGATTTCCTGCAATTCCCCAACACCGTTACCGCCAATGGCGACGGCAACAACGACATATTCGAAATCAAAAACCTTATCGAAGGCCGCGGATTCACCGACACCGAACTGTATATCTACAACAGCTGGGGACGCATGGTGTACCACAAGCTGAACATCACTAAACGTGAGGACTTCTGGGACCCCGCCGCCAACAACGACCCGTCGGGCACTTATTACTACCGTTTCTCCGGAAAGGGATACAAAGGCAACATACAGCGCAACGGCACCGTGCAGGTGCTGAGATAGAGCAATCCATAGTCACCCGCAATTAGAAAACAAACAGCGGCGCGCAAACCAACAGCGTACCGCTGTGCTTATTGTACCAAAATGCACCACCAAGCAAATTTCACCATCCCCACAATGCAAATTGTGCAAAAACAATGTTGCAAACATACATTCAGAGTGTCTATAAAAATAAGTAAAGCACTGCCGATGCACGTTGCACAGCACCTGTGAAACAAAAATAATAACGCCATAATATATGCGTAAAGCGCTGAACAACAAGAATTAACCAGATTGCGGTTGGTAAAAACAGTGCAAATGATTTGTTTGTTTCGCAAAAAAAACGTACCTTTGCAGTTCGGTAGTCGCTATAATAAGTAACAAAAAAAGAGAAAAACAGACACGTTATGAAAATTGCGGAAAAACTGATATTCAAGCTGGTAGGAACAGTATTGACAGTGGTGCTTACATTGTTTGCATCCACAGCCATTTCCCAAAACTTGATAGGTTCGGGATGTCCATCCATACAAGCCCGTGCCACCAGCAACAATAACACAAGCACCGACACCACCCTTCACTGTGGCGAATGCATAACCCTGCGCGCACTTTCAAATGCCACAGCCACAACTGCCAACGACTACACCGTGATGCAAATACCATACAATCCCCCATTCCCGTTTGTGGGTGGCGGCCTGCGCCTTGTAAACCTCACCGGCGACGACTACTACGCCGACACCATAAACCTGCCCTTCGATTTCTGTTTCTATGGCAACACCTACGGCACTTGCGTGGTAGGAACCAACGGTATTGTAACTTTCGACCTCAACCAGGCCGGGCAATGGTGCCCATACAGTTTCTATTCCGGTTGCCCAATACCTAACCCCAATTTTGAGCCCGATGCAATGAATGCCATATATGGCGTTTACGAAGATATATACCCAGGCTCTAATGGTGGAGCTATATACATGGGCGTTGTTGGCGAATATCCCTGCCGCGCAGCTTGTTTCAGTTTCTACCGTTGCCCCCTTTTCGGCAATACCGACTCTACAAATACTTCGATGATAGTGCTTTACGAAGGTACCAACATTATCGATGTGTATATCGAGAACCATACAGCATTCGGAAGTACAAACAACGGAGAAGCCCTTGTAGGACTGCAAAATGCTACAGGCACATTAGGCTTGGCGCCTCCAGGCCGCAACGGAGGACACTGGCGATGCATACGCGAGGCATGGCGTTTCACCCCAACAGGCACACCAAACTACACCGTTACTTGGTACCAAGGCTCCGATACCACCGGACGCCGCCTGTTCAGCGAACAAATCTACAACGACACCGCCATATCGCGCTGGCGCGTGTGCCCCACCGAACCTACCAACTATACTGCTCGTATGGAATACCAAGCCTGCAACGGCGACTATTTCGACATATCGAGTACAGTACATATAAGCGCCGACACTATACGCCGCGAATATTACGACACCTGTAGCGACACACCAATAGAATTTGGCGGAGTTATGCGCTACACCACAGGCGTATACTACGATACCGTGAAACGACGCCTCAACTACACTTGCGATAGCGTTATAAGGCAGCTTACATTCGGACGAATAACACACTCGTGGGACTCTGTAGTAGCCTGCGGACGATACGTTTGGCGCAACGGACGCACCTACACCCGAAGCACAATACTGCCTACTTTCAGAACAACAAACTCCGTGGGCTGCGACAGCATCATCCACCTCTGCCTTACCATGGACTACAAATATCAGGACACCATTTTCGACACCATCTGCGAAGGTCAGCAGTCGTTCCTGTTCGGCAACGCCTACTCGCGCACAGGTCGCTATGTGGATACCGTTATATCCAAATATGGCTGCGACAGCATTCAAATGCTCGACCTTACGGTGATTCCTAAGCCAATAATAACCCTGCACAACACCGGTTTCGACTGCGAAACACAGACTTTCGGACTGCTGGTGCACTCCACCGACGACACCATGTTCCATTGGACAGCACGACCATACGACCTGTCGCTGGTGGGACAAGAACGCGACACCCTCATTCATGTCGCACCACGTGTGGGCACTACCTACACCCTCTCGGCCGGACGCGCTGATTTCGACCCGCAGTGCGAAGCACACGCAAGTATCTTTGTAACACCATCGCCAAAACTCGAAGCAAGAATACTCCGCACTCCCGAATATGTGCTCTCGTACAACACTCAGATGAAATTTACCGACGTAAGCCTCGGTAATGTGGTGGAACGCTGGTGGACTTGCGAACGCAAGGATAATATCGACACTCACAGCTACACCTACTACAATTATCCGCCAAACTACGACAGCACTTGGGTGAAACTGGTGGTTCGCAACCAATATCTATGCTACGACAGCACTACACAAATAATCAAAGTCAACTACCACGGCGGCAACGCTTCTGGCGACTCCACCGGTGGTATCGGCAACCGTCATGAGCTGTGGCTGCCCAACGCCTTCTCGCCTGACCTGCCCACCAACAAATATTTCATGGCCAAGGGTGTTGGAATACTCGAATTCCATATCACCTTATACAACCGAGCCGGGCAAAAATTGTACGAAAGCGACGACATCAACGACAAATGGGACGGTACCCACAACGGACAGTACTGCGACCCGGGCGTTTATACCTATCTCGTAAGATACAGAGGACAACGACAACCTTCGACAGAGGTTAGCCTTAAAGGCTCGGTGCTCCTTGTAAGGTAACACTATAACTATAAACCTAAGCGGCTAAATTATAGCCGCTTAGTTTTTTTTGAGAGAAGATTAAAATAATAAAGATAATAGACGTAAAATTAAAAAAGAGAGAAAAAAATGACAAAGTATGTTTACACTTTCGGCGGAAAGACAGCCGAAGGAACAGCAGCAATGAAGAACTTGCTGGGAGGAAAAGGTGCCAACTTGGCGGAAATGTGTTTGTTAGGACTTCCTGTGCCCGCAGGTTTGACCATTACTACAGATTGTTGCACCGACTACTACGCCAACAACTGCCAGCTGCCCGCTTCCCTTATGGACGAAGTATGGAAAGGAATGCAAAACATTGAGACCCTGATGGGTATGAAATACGACGACCCCGATAATCCTCTTCTCGTGTCGTGCCGCTCCGGTGCCCGCACATCCATGCCCGGCATGATGGACACCGTGCTCAACATCGGCCTCAGCACAAAAACTATTCCCGGTCTGATAAAGAAAACCAACAACCCCCGTTTTGTTTACGACTCGTACCGCCGACTGATAATGATGTACGCTGACGTGGTGATGGAAAAATCCGAAGGCATAGAACCCGAAGACGGCAAGGGCATACGCAAGCAGCTCGACGACATGTTCGACGCTTTCAAAGAGAAACGCGGCTACAAGGTTGACACCGAAGTTACTGCCGAAGAGCTGAAAGAGCTTGCTGAACAGTTCAAAGCCAAAATAAAAGAGGTTCTCGGCGTTGCCTTCCCCGACGATGCCAAAGAACAGCTTATCGGTGGTATCAAAGCCGTGTTCAAATCGTGGAACGGCAAAAAGGCCATCTCGTACCGCCGCATCGAAAGCATCCCCGATGACTGGGGTACCGCTGTAAACGTGCAGGCTATGGTGTTCGGCAACATGGGCGAAAATTCGGCCACAGGTGTTGCCTTCACGCGTAACCCCGCCAACGGCGACAACAAATTCTACGGCGAATGGCTTATCAACGCCCAGGGCGAGGATGTGGTGGCCGGTATCCGTACCCCCAACCCCCTCAACGACGACACCAAAAACGAGCAGAACAAGCACATGCACTCCATGCAGGAGCTTATGCCCGCCACATACAAAGAACTCTGCGACATCCGCGACATTCTTGAAAAGAACTACCACGACATGCTCGACATCGAGTTCACCATACAGGACGGCAAACTGTACATGCTGCAGTGCCGCGTGGGAAAACGCACTGGTTTGGCCGCCCTCACCATGGCCAACGACATGCTCAACGAAGGCCTTATCGACGAAAAGACCGTTGTTATGCGCGTTTCGCCTACCCAGCTTGACGAACTTCTGCACCCCATCTTGGATGCCGAAGCCGAGAAAAAATGCACCGTTATTGCCAAAGGTCTGCCCGCAGGTCCTGGCGGCGCCGTTGGCGTTATAGCCCTCACCAACGAAAAGGCTTGCGAATACGCAGCCGCTAAAATCCCCAACATCCTTGTGCGCGAAGAAACCAACCCCGAAGATGTGGAAGGTATGCGTGCCGCTACCGGTATCCTTACTGCCCGCGGAGGTATGACCTCGCACGCCGCCCTTGTGGCCCGTGGATGGGGCAAATGCTGCATAGTAGGCTGTGGCGATCTGAAGATAGATTTCGAAAAAGGCGAAGTTCACCTCGGCGGCAAGACTTTCAAAGAAGGCGACCTGCTGAGCCTCAACGGTACCAAAGGCTGGATCTACGACCAGAAAATAAAGATGATCAACGCAACGGAGAATCCTCTGTTTGTGAAATTTATGAATATCGTCGACAAATACCGCACCATGGGTGTGCGCACCAACGCAGACACCCCCGAAGATGCGCGCAAAGCTATCGAATTCGGTGCCGAAGGTATCGGTCTGTTCCGCATAGAGCACATGTTCTATGGCGAAAACAGCGAGGAACCGCTGGAAAAACTGCGCAACATGATTTTGGCCGACAACCGCGAAGACCGTATCGCAGCCCTGAAAGAGCTTGAGCCTTACATCAAAAATGCCGCCAAAGGCACAATGGAAGTGATGGACGGCAAACCTCTCACTTTCCGTCTGATGGACCCCCCGCTGCATGAATTTGTTCCGCAAGACGAGGAAAAACAACGCAAAGTGGCCGAGGAACGCCATATCGATTTCGAGACACTGAAAAAACGAGTGGAAGAGATGCACGAAGTGAACCCCATGATGGGTTTGCGCGGTGTGCGTCTGGGTATTGTTTACCCCGAAATCACCGAAACACAGTTCAGCGCCCTGTTCTCCGCCACCGCCGAGTTGCTCAAGGAAGGCAAACACCCCATTTTGGAGATAATGGTGCCCCTTACAATCAACTCGCTGGAGCTGAAACACCAGAAAAATATCGCCGACCGCGTTCACAAACAAATTCAGGAGAAATACGGCATCAATTTCGAATATAAGTTCGGTACAATGATTGAAATACCGCGTGCCGCACTGGTGGCCAACAAGATAGCCGAAGTTGCCGAGTTCTTCTCGTTCGGTACCAACGACCTCACCCAGATGACCTTCGGTTTCTCGCGCGACGACGTCAACTCCATCGTTGCCAAGTACATGGAGGACAAAATCATCATGGCCGACCCGTTCAACACTTTCGACCAAGAGTGCGTGGGCGAGCTGGTTAAGATAGGCGTGGAACGCGGTCGCAGCCAGTGCGCCAACCTCAAATGCGGCGTGTGCGGCGAACATGGTGGCGACCCCACTTCGGTTGAGTTCTTCTACAAAACAGGCCTCAACTACGTGTCGTGCTCACCTTTCCGCGTGCCAGTGGCACGTTTGGCAGCAGCACAAGCAGCTATAAAAAATGGTAAATAATAAAGGTTATTGATAAAAAGGGGATGCTCCAGCATCGGTAGCATCCTCTTTTTTTATAAAATAAATTTTGAAAATATGAAAAAAAAATGTTTTTTTGCAATACTGCTTGTTGCAGTGGTGATGTTGTACACCAATTCTGCAAAAGCCCAGAGTCTCGAATCCAAGACAGACCGCTTTGAAATAGGCGGACAGTTTGGCATAAATGTGCAAAACAAGATGGGAGCCGTGGAGTTCTCGCCAGTTATTGGTTATCGCGTTACCAATTTTTTTACCGTAAATGTCGGCGTTATAGGGCAATATATGTGGAACAGGGACAACGACATGAGCGAATGGGGCTACGGCTTTTCGGCCGGTGCCCGTTTGGTGCTGTTCGACCTTATTTTTGTGGAAGGACGTGGCGTGTGGAATCCGCGAGTGATAAACTACAAATCCATCGACTTTAAGGAGTATTCCACCGACAACTTGCAACTGTGGGCCGGTATAGGCTACCGGCAGAAGTTGAGTTCCAACACGTACGCCCATGCGGGTATTTTCTACGATTTTATCCCTCTGATAAAAAACGACGAAACTTTGGTTAACGACTACAACCCTCGTGTTGAGGCCGGTGTGGTTTACACATTTTGAAATGGCTAACGTTCTGCTTTTGGAAACCGCCACACCCGTATGCTCGGTGATGCTTGCCGAGGATGGGAAAATAGTGTCTAGCCGCATCAGTGCCGAGCCCAGCGCCCATTCGTCGCGGCTGGCCGTGTTTGTCGATGAGGTGATGGAAGAGTGGGGTAGGGGATACGAAAACATCGACGCCGTGTGCGTTAGCAGTGGGCCTGGCTCTTACACCGGATTGCGCATTGGTGTGTCCACCGCCAAAGGCTTGTGCTACGCTCTTGGCAAACCACTCGTTGCCGTGGAGACACTGCAGGGCATGGCCACCCTTTTTCTGATGCAAAATCCCGGTTTCGAAGGGTTTGTGTGTCCGATGATAGACGCGCGCAGGATGGAGGTTTACACGGCTATGTTCGACAGCGAGGGCATTCGTCTGGAACCCACCACGGCACAGGTGATAACAGTGGAGAGTTTCGGCGGATATCTGGCCAAGGGAGACGTGGCTTTTGTGGGCGACGGAGCGGAAAAGACAATACCCATTTTGGGTGCATACCCCAACGCCGTTTATGGACTGCCGTTTGATTTTTCGGCGCAGGGACTCCTGCCCGAAGCCATCAGGAAATACCAAGCGCGCGAGTTTGAAGACGTGGCTTATTTCGAACCTTTCTACCTTAAGGATTTTGTGGCGAAAAAGCCTGTGGTTAAAGGACTGAAGTAGTTAGTCCATCCTTAAATACATGTCAAATGTTTGTCATTCAATACAGTAAATGCGATTTTTCAGCGTTATAAATGCAAGAAAATTTGAATAACACATCAAAA
>ERZ842401.4648-NODE-4648-length-15790-cov-15.637305_pt1 | contig 15790 bp, 1 predicted proteins | sample MGYA00521270_ERZ842401 | MGnify/ENA primary metagenome ERZ842401 (study PRJEB31892, sample SAMEA3878208) | bioreactor metagenome | biome: Moose rumen | place: Sweden | collected 2011-10 | study: EMG produced TPA metagenomics assembly of the PRJEB12797 data set...
CCCAATCCCCAATCCCCAATCCCCAATCCCCAATCCCCAATCCCCAATCTTATTAATATTTGTGTTTAATATAAATAAATTTAAAAATTTAAATAAATAATTAATTTAAAACTTACATATTAATATCCAAAAAATTTAAATTTTTAATATAAAATAATGACAGACAACAAAAATGAAACTGCAGGTCCTCCGAAGGAGGAAGTCCAGCCCGTTCCCAACCAGGAACAAACCTCGGACAATAAACCTCCCGAGTCATCTCAGGCTCCTACCATAGTCAACGCAATTCCAGTCACCTCAGAACACCAAAATCCTCCATCAACCGAGGAGCAAAAACAAGAAGAGAAAAAAGACGTAAAAGAAAAAGAGCAAGAGAAGAAAGAAGAAAAGAAGCCTTCGAAGCCTTCGTCGAAACAAGGCACGAAACCTGCTTCGAAACAAGGAGCGAAACCGACAACTCAAGCAACTAAAGGAAAGAAAAAAGATGGAGGGAAAAAAGAAGGAGGAAAAAAAGGCAAGAAAGGCAAAGATAAAGAAAAAGAACAAGCTGAAAAAGAAGCAGAAGAAAAAAGACTCGAAATGCAAAGACTTGAAGAAGAAAGAAAAAAAAAGGAAGAAGAAGAACGTTTAAAAAAAGAAGAAGAAGAACGATTAAAGAAAGAAGAAGAAGAACGCCTAAGATTAGAAGAAGAAAAACGAAAAAAGAAAGAAGAAGATGAAGATAAACGTGTCATATTTTTAGTTCAATGTTTAATTGAGTCATCTTTTGTCAAAGATAAAAACGATGAACGTCTTACGAAAGATATCGTCAATAAATTATTCGATTTTCTCGACAAACCAAAATGTGTCCAATTATTTCTCAAATTCAAAGACGAAAAAGAAGACGAATTAATCTGCCGCGAAAATATTCTCGAATTATATGATCCAACAATAAACAAAGAATCACAAGATAATTTTTCCGGAATGCAAAACTTTGTTTCTAGAAGTGATTACGAGTTTTTCTTTTTTTTAAAAAAGAAACCATGTCGTATTACAAAAAAAAATATGCACGAGCAAATCGTTTACGATAAAGTCGATGGAAATATAGATAAATATCTCCTCGATAAAATGAAAGAAAGTCTCAGTGATAGAATCTTCAACCTTAATTGGCCCGAAGGAATCAAGAATGACCTTATATCAAACATGCATAAGTTCTTAATAATATTAAATCAGTCTTATTTCCAAGAATTAAACAAGGTAGTTCTATATATCCCAAGAGAAAACGTTTCTGGCTCAGAAGCGAGCAAAGATAAAGAATTAGTGGCGAGATTAGAAAGTATAATGATCGAATGGACTAATCAAATAAGGGACTTTTTAAGTAATCAAGATAATGCATCGAACCGAGAAGATTTTGACATAAATGAAGAAATATCTTATTTAGAAAGCCGTAATAGTAATTTAGCGGCAATTAGTGACCAATTAGAAAATAAAGAATTAATTGATATTGTGAATACATTAAGTAAAACTCGTGCTTCAAGCGAAAATTTAAAAGGTTTCAAAGATTTAAAAGATAAAATCCTCGAACAAAAATATATCACATCAGATACCCATCGTTTTCTGAAAATATTAAAAAGTCCTTGCGATAAAATACGTAACCCAAAAACCGAAATAAAAGAGATAAAACCAATTTTAATGGAAATAATGAACAAAATTCGAGTCATCACTGAATTTTGTGATACATATAAAACACCCGAAGACGTCGATAATTTATTAAAAAAAGTTTCGTTCCAATTAATTCATAAATTCACTCAAAAAATTCAAGAGAATGATAAAAATATTATGACCGAATATAATGATAAATTATATCAGAATATTTTAGATATTAATAAATGCATTAATGATTGGGTGAGTATCTATAATCAATTCCAGGAAAGAATTGAAATGTTCGAAAAAAACGAAGAACTTAAAAAAAAATGGAAAAAGGATAAAAAGCATTCACAAACGGTTTTTTATGAACTCGAAACTTTCCAAAAGCGTTGTAATAATTTAGAAGAAATTTGTCTTTGTCAATTGCAATTTGGTAAAAATAAAAATTCTTCTATTAATCCCATCTGGGGAGGGACAAAGCGTTTCGAAATTACGAAGCAATTAAATGACATCAAAGAAAAATTCGACGATAAAATGTATATGTTATTCAAATCAGGAAATAATGTGCTTAATACTAAAGTAAACAAATGGCAAGAAGAATTCCGTATTTTCTCGAAACATGTCGAAGATTTAGAAGACATGTACAAAAACACAATAAGTTCCGCTTTTAAGCGTGTTAATACATTAGAAGAAGCTGTTAACTATGTCGAGAATTTTTACTCTTTGGCTAAATTACAAAAAATAAAGAACTATATAAAAAATGATATTGCTTTAGAAGTTATATATATTTATACTAATGAAATCGAACAAATGAATGAAAAAAATAATCAGAAGACTTTCGTGAGGATGAATATGCAAACGGCGGAAGGAAGTAACACTTTATGGAGTAAATATTTAAGTCTTCGAATGGAAGACTATGAAAAATTAATTCAGAGAATGAATACGATATTATTAGGCAAAAACAGCAAAGAGGAATTACCATATGAAAAGAATAAAAAAATGGAAGAACTCAGAAAAGAATTAAAAACATTAAAAGGCTCAGTCAAAGCTTATTTGCAAGGAGAAAACCCTATAGTAAGAGATGAATTGGATGCTTTGAGTAAAATAGATCAAAATAAATTAATGGATAAATTAAAGCATCCTTTAATAGTCGAATTGGTTCAAACTAGTCAATTTAATCGAAGTGAAGAAATCTTTTTCAAATTATATCAGTGTAATTACCCCTCGGAATTAATGAAATATAGTGCCTATGTTAATTGCTATTCTCGTTTCGAAGAATTCAGTATCACAGGTGATACTGTTAAATTCATTAAAGAATTAGAAACGCAAAAAAGACGAATTCGAGAATTAGTAATAAATGCTTGTAGAGAATATAACCATTTAGTATTAAGTGTTAAGAAAGAAACCGAAAAAATAATATTCAAAGAAGAATTTAATAAATTAATAAATGATAACGTAATGCGATTGCAAAATAATTACTGGAATCAACAAGGTGGCTTTGATAAAGTAATAAATCAAGTCCGAACCAAAGTCAAAGAAATGTCCAAAATGATAAATGAATTCAAATCACACTCAATGAAAATTAATGACATCTGTGAACAAATAAGTAAAAAGCTTTTTTTCCATATCGAAAAAAACGCAGACATTTATAACAAAGACGACTTTATTTTAGAGCAAGAGCGAGTCTGTAAAGAAACGTCTCAATTCATAGAAGAAAAAGCCACTGAAATTATTGATTTATTAATGAAGAGTTATAGTTTTATATCAAATGTCGACGAAGTTGAAGTATTCAAAGGATTCAAAGCTTATATTGAAGAAATAAGCAAAAAAGGATTTAATGACGCTTTGGAACGTTCTTTGACAAATTCAATAATAACTATGCATAGAGCAATGTTAGGTGAAGGTGGTAATGCGTATCTTAGTGCTTTCTTTAGAGTCGATGTTTTATTGAGCGAAGGTAAATTTAAAAAAAGTAATTACAAATTCGAACCTGATGATAAAGAATTAACAACCATAATAAATAATACCGTTGCTAGAATGAAATCAAGTGCTGAAAGCGCACCTGAAATTTATTCATTGTTTACAAAGCGTAATCCAGATTTCGAAAAAAAATTAAAAAATACTTTTGGCTCGAAAAAAACAGATAAAAATATTAATAGTTTAAATGCAATAAAGGAAGAAAATGCCGAAGAAGATAAAGCCTTAGATAAAACCAAAAAAGGAAAAAAAGGTAAAAAGGCTGATAAAGCCAAAGCACAACGAGGTGTGCCTCAATTTTTACAAAGCACAGAAAAAGTCGAAAAAGAAAAAGCACGTTTTCCTAAAGCGGAAGAAGCCAAGAAAATATTTAATAACGATTTAAAAACGAATCAATTAGATAAAAAATTCCAAACAATTATCCAACCATGGATAAGCAATGATCGTCTAAAGCCTTTCCAACAAATTTTACAAGAAAGTGAAAACGTAAGAAAAATCGACAGTGTCTTTAAAAGTTTTCTCCAAGAAGGAAACAGTGATAAATTAATTTCGGCTTTAAATGATTACATTATTGCTATAAATCGTTTAAAGACAGACGATTTATCCAACGCTGATTCGAGAGAAATTCCTCCAACAATAGTTTCGAAGTTATTTATTCAATTTGACTCGACGAAAGTCAAAAATAAATTGATTGAATTATGTGAAGGTATAATTTCATTTGATTTGAATTATATCACGAAAAAAACAAAGACGGAATTAATCGATAAAGTCAATCAAGAATTCGACGAACACGAAATAAAATTCAGAAAAGAACCAGAGACTCAAGATGATTGGAAAACCTTATGGGAAGAATTGAAAAAGGCCGAGGCCGAAAAAGACGACCGATTTAAAAAGATCACTGGTGCTAATGATGTCGTGAGTAATGTAATCCAAAATAATTCGACAAATCGACCAAATGAAGAATTGTTTAAACAAGTGGAAGATTTAGAAAAAAGAAAAGATGTATATACTGCATTATTAGAAGATTCGAAAAAGATTTTAAATGATGCAAGAAATAAATTAAGTTCACAAGTTGCAGAACAAGAAAAAAAGTTCATCGATGACGTGGACGAAATGCAACGAAATTTCTTGGGACAAATACCGGATAAATTAGAATGCAAATTACAAGAAGAAATCGAAAAGACTTATGAAGCCCAAAAAATACTAAAAAAATATGCGGATCAATGCGCCAAATTAGAAGAGGAAGAAAAAAGCGTAACAAAAGGTATCAATTTATTCTGGGACATTTTCCACAAGTCACCCCAGTCAAATAAAACGTTATTAGACGTCAAAGATCAAATTAAAGAGTTGAATAAAATTTGGAACATCAAAGCCGCGATGAATGAAATCGTTAAAAGATGGAGAGAAACACAGTTTTATGAATTTAACTTAGACGAAATGGAAAAAGAACGAATGCAAATAGAAAACAGACTTAGAAATGAATGCAAAGAATTAACCAAGAAACCAATATATATTACTATGAAAGATCAACTCGATTTATATAAGGCTTTAATCGAAGTGCTTGTTTTATTAAGAGATGATGCGATGACGAAAAACGAACAAAGTCACTGGGAAAAAGTTCAAAATACTTTAGGCTTAAGTAATCTCGAGCCGAAATCGATCGATTTCAATTTCGAGAAAATTATCGAATTAAAATTAGAAATGTATCGTGAACAAATCGAAAAAATAGTAAAATACGCTCGCGAGCAATTAAAATTAGATCAAGGTTTAGAAGCGATAAAAGCCGAATGGAAAATAAAAGAATTAAAATTCGAATTCAAAGCGAAGACGGAAAATACAGACGGTGATTTTAGATTACTTCCAGAAAATAAAGCCTGGGTCGATGCTTTAGAAAGCCACTTAGCGAAAATCGCCGAATATAAATCGACACCGTATTATGAAGACTTCAAAGAAAAAATAGATAATTTAGAAACAGAGTTAAATAAATTCAGTGATTTATATCAATTACTTAAACAAGTCCAAGATAAAAGGAATTATTTAAAAAATATATTTTCAAAAGACATCGATGATATATATCAACAAGCTGGTAATGATATTGCCGTATATAAAACAAACAATGAAAAGTTTTTAGAAATTTGTAGTTCCTTTAATGCAAAGAAATTAGTACGAGAATGTTTTAATCAAGAAAAATTAGAAAACGATTTAAATGATTTGTTTTATAAATTCAGCGAAGTCGAACGAAGTATGAATTCCTTACTTGATACTAAACGACAAACCTTCAAGCGTTTTTATTTCTTATCCAACGATGATCTTTTCGAACTCATGGGTAATTCATTCGATATGAAAGTAATAAATCAGCACTTGACTAAATTATTCACTGGAGTCGAGCGAATTAAGATCGAACAACCCACACGAAAAAAGGACGAAAATCCTTTCATTAATAATATCTATGATAGTATGGAACACGGCGAAAAATTAAAACTAGATAACAGTGTTATAGTTATATCAATGGTCGAAACATGGATGAACGATTTAGAAAAAGCGATGATATCCACATTAGAAAACAATTTATCCAAGGCTTATAAAAAATTCATGGAATTTCCCAAATCGTTCGAGCTTGACTTAGACGAAAAAATCGACAAAAGCGATAAAAACTCGGAAAAGATGGAACTGATTAAATATATCATGAAAAAAAAATTCGGAATTACTGGACAAGCTTTATTAACCCTTACTAATTTCGGATGGCGTGTTAAATTAGAACGAGAACTTATCGAGGCTTCCAAAAGCGAAAAAAAAAACGTGGAGTGGGATAATCAAATGAATTATTTAACAACCTGTGTTACAAAAGCCGCGGCGTATTTAGATAAAAGGAAAAAGAAAGATTTGCAAAAGAAATATGTGATTATTTTATATAATTATATTTTGTTAATGAAATACTTATATGAACTTACTTCCAATTTAAAAAACGAAAATGTCCGTAGCACAGAAAATTACGAATGGCAAAAGTTATTAAAAATAAATTTCGTTAATAAAAAAGATATCATGAGTACCAATATGTTCCAACGAAATCGTAATAGAAATATAACCGAAGAAAAATACATAGTTCAAATGGAACAACTTCAAAACAAAGCGAATTACGGTTACGAATATATCGGTAATAAGGAAAGATTAGTCATTACACCAGTTACTGAAAGATGCTTTTTAAATATGATGACTGCGATATTTTATTTCCGTGGTGGTGCTTTGCAAGGACCAGCCGGTACTGGTAAAACTGAGACAATAAAAGATTTGAGTAGAGCCATGGGTAAATATGTCATTGTATTTAATTGCTCAAATAAAAATTCATATAATACCATGGCAACATTATTCTTAGGAGTTATTAATACAGGTGCCTGGGTATGCTTTGATGAATTTAATCGTATCGAAGTCGAAGTATTAAGTGTTATAAGAATTCAATTAATAACAATTTTCGACGCATTGCGTTCTAAAAAGATCAGTATACCATTTAAAGGCAATGCTGGTGTAAGAATAAATCATTCATTGGCTATTTATATCACAATGAATCCGCAATATATTTTCAGAACTGAATTACCTGATAATTTAAAAATACTATTTCGTCCTGTGGCATTAAAAGCAGCGGATAGACAACGTATATGCGAAATTAAATTCTTAGCTGATGGTTATCCGGCGCAAATAGCCAATAGTTTAGCTAAATTATTAATAGTATCTTTAGATGTCTTAATGCAACAATTAAGTCCTCAATCACATTACGATTTTTCTTTAAGAGCTATAATGAACATATTAAAATACGCCTCGAGTTTAAAAAGTATGCAAGGCCACGATGAAATGTTTGTACTAAGAATGGCCATTTGTGACATGCTTAAACCAAAATTAACCGCAAATGATGAAGAAATTTTCGATAATGTATTAAGCTCAGTATTCAATGACGGTTTACAAGGAGACGGTGCGGACTTAAATGAACAGATCGAAAAGGCTAAACAAGAACGTCAAGAAAATTTAAGAAATGAAGTAAAGCAAATAATCGAAATGAAAAAGTTAACAGGCTCGCTTTTCTTAATAAATCAAGTAATACAATTATATAATAATATGCAATTAAAACATGGTTTAATGCTAGTCGGTGGAACTCTTAGTGGTAAAACGACCACATTGGAATTGCTCAAAAAATTAAACGAAGTCCAGAAAGCCAAGCCTCAACCTAAAAATAAAAAAGACAAAGAAGATGAATTCACCGACGTTGAAATAAGACGTATTTTCCCGAAATCAATCGAATTAGATGAATTATATGGTCGTATCGGTTCAGATGGGCAATATCATGACGGTTTATTACCCTTCCATTTAAAAGATATTTCTAATACAAGATATGACGATGGCAAATCGAGAACAATAAAATGGTTAGTGTTGGACTCTCCTGTCGATACATTATGGATCGAGTCATTAAATACTTTATTAGACGAGACTCGAATGTTATCATTACCGAGTGGTTTTCGTATCAATTTAAAAAGGGACATCAAAGTCGTTTTCGAAGCTGAAGAATTAACAAGTGCGACTCCTGCTACTATATCAAGAGTCGGGTTAATCTTTTTCGATCAAGATAAATTAGGATGGTTCCCAATGGCAAGGAAATGGCTCGATGAACATAAAGCAAGTAAAGAATGGTATGAACTTATCGCTAAATGGTTCGATAAATATGTATATGGAATATTGGAAGAATTAGAAACGATGAATTTGGGATATTTATGCAAAATGAGCGGTTCGCAAATTATAGTTAATTTAATCAAGATTTATGCCGCGTTTATTCCCGAATTAAATTCGATCAATCCTTATTTGAAATCCGAGGAAGAAAAAGCCATGGATAAAAAAGCCAATCAAACCAAGATGGAAAGCATGGCTCAAACATTAAATGAACCCAAAGAAGCCAAAGAGCAAAATAAAGACGCGAAAAAAGAAGAAGAAGAAGAAGAGGAAGAAGATAACGGTGCGGAAAATACTAAATATTGGGAAATGGCCGAAAGATTATTCGTTTTTGCTTTAATGTGGGCCATAGGAGGTCCTTTAGGTGAACAAGGTCGAATTAAGGTGGATAATTTAATACGTAAATATAGTGCTAATTTCCCTGCGAATACTCTAATATTCGACTTTTTCGTAAACCCTGATAAAGATGACTGGGCCACTTGGGACGAAAAAATGATACAAGGTTGGACACCGAATCAAAACAGTTTATACTCGGAAATATTCGTCCCAACGGTTGATATTACTCGAAATAGAATAATTATATTAAACATGCTTAAAAATAATCAAAGTCCTTTCATTTTAGGTGGAGTCGCCACAGGAAAAAGCTCGATTATTAAAATGATATATAACACTTTAGAATTGACTAAATATCAACCATTTACGGTTAATTTAAGTTATGGTATAACGAGTAAAAATTTACAAAAAGAAATCGAAATGCATTTCGAGAAAAGAAACAATAAATTATATCCTCCTTCAAATAAAAGGTCTTTATGTTACGTCGATGATTTGAATTTACCAAAAGAAGATCAATTCGGAAGTAAAACAATAGTCGAAATGTTAAGGCAATATATGGAATTAGAAGGGTGGTATTCAGTAGACTCATTAAATTATGTTAATATAAAATCGATGTTACTATTATGTAGTACTTGTATACGTAATGCTGACGAACAAAGCAATATAAGTCAAAGATTCCTTAGTAAATTCGTCCCAATTTGTATTCAAACGCCAAATGACCAAGTGAAAAAGAAAATCTTTAGTACTATATTAGCTTTCTATTTGAGTTCATCGCAAAGTGAAGACGTTAAAAAATTAAACGAAGGTTTAGCTATGGCTGCTATTGGCCTATATAAAGCCGTCGCGACATTCCAAGATTTTCAACCGACGCCAAGCAAATGTTATTTCATATTTAATATGCACGATTTAACCAAGATCTTTGAAGCAATATCAAAAGTAAGTGGAAATTCAAAAACCGGAGCTCAAAGTTACTTTACTAAAGAATATTTTGTTAAAATATTTACTCATGAAGCTTTCAGAACTTATAGTGATAGATTTTTATCCCAGGAAGATAAATCACATTTCAAGGATTTCTTATCTAGGCAAATAGAAGCATATTTAGGTATGTCATATAACGATACTTTAATGAAAGATCAAAGAGAATGCATTTATATCGATCCAATCCCAGAAAAAGACGAAAACGGTAATTATGATAGATCCATAAGACCTTTCGAAGAAATAACCGAATTCGAAGAGCTCAAAAAGACAGTGGTTAATGCAGCACAAAGTATGCGTAAATATCAAGATATGGTTTTCTTCGATAATTCGATATATAACATTTTCTTCTTACGTAGAATTATTTATAAGTCAGTTGGTGGTCATGGTATATTAATAGGCTTAGGATCAAGTGGTAGAACGAGTTATGTTAAAATAGCAAGTGATTTATGCGGATTTACTACTAATATATTTAACGGGGCCCGAGATGCTAATGAAGGAATCTGGGTAGACTTTATAAAAAAAATGATAAGAGAAGCCGCGGGATTTAATAAACAAATTTCCTTAGTTATAAAAGAAAGAGACTTCTTTTGCCAATTAATGATAGAACATATACATTATTTAATATCTATAGGATTTGTGCCGAATTTATATTCGCCGTCAGATTGGGAAGAAATTAAAGTCGGTTCTGCTTCGCCCGAAATCCAATCGATGACCATGGATGCTTTCCAAAGTTACTTCATTAAAAATTTGAAAGATAATTTAAGAATATTTATGTCCTTTTCACCTTACGGGGAAAAATTACGTGATTATGTTCGCAAGTATCCAAGTATTATAGATCATACTACCTGTTTATCTTTTACTGATTGGCCAGAAGCTGCTTTGAAAGAAGTCGCGAATAAAAAAATTGTTATGGAAAATTTAATAGTGCAAGAAGACACGAATAAGAAACCAAAAGAAGAAAAAAAAGAGGAAGAAAAAGAAAAAAAAGAAGACGAAGGCGAAAACGGCGAAAATGCCAATGTGACTTCTGAAGAAGATACAAAGGAGGCGAAAATATCTTTGCTTTTGGGTATTTCGGATATCTTTGCTCAAATACATTTAGGTGTATCGAATAATGTCATTGAAGTAATGAAACGAGAAATGAAAAGAGAAGCATATTTCACAAGTCAGAATTTCATAACGTTAATTGATACATTTAATCAATTCTTGAAAGAAAAAGTCAAAGCGATTAATTTAAGCATCGAGAAATATAGATCAGGTATCCAGAAAATCCAAATCGGTAAACAAAAAATAGAAGAAATGAAAACCGAGCTTGAAGAGCGTAGTAAAATCGAAGCAGTGAAAAATCGAGAAAATCAAAAATTATTGGATGAAATCCAAGAAAAACAAAAAAATGCCGTCGAGCAAGAAAACGACGTTAAATTCCAACGAGAAAAAAATGCTAAAAATAAAGATTTCTTCGAAAGGAACAAAAAAGAATCCGAACGTGAAATGAACTTAGCAAGAATACCCATGTTAGAAGCTATTAAATTAACCCAGGAGAAAATAACACGTAAAAAATTATCCGAATTTAAAGCGGCAGGTGAAAGACCAAAAGAAACCAAAGAAGTATTTTATGCTTTAATGGCTATATTTAACAAGCCACAAACATGGGACGCAGTTAAAACCTATCTTCAATCTTTAGATTTTAATTTAATCCAAGACGTCGAACATCTCCCTGTTACAGAAAAAGGTAATTTCCCCACTATTCAAAAGTATTCTCGTAATTTCGATTTAGCCGTATTGAAAAATCAGTCTGAATTAATGCCAGATCTTGCTATGTATATACAAAATGTCGAAAAATATTTCAAAGCAAAATGGGTCGCAGAAGTCAAACAAAAAAATTTCATGGAAGCGAATAAAAAAGTCCTGGAAAGTATGAAAAATTTAGAAAAGCTAGAAAAGCAATTAGAAGACATTAAAAATGAAATTGCAAGTTTGCAAAGACAATTAAATGAAGGAAAAGAAAATTTAGCACGTATTAAATCAGAGAGTGAATCGATCAAAGCTAAATTAGGGCGTGCTTCATCTTTAGCAAATGCTTTTGCAAAAGAAGAAGAAAGATGGGGAGCATCATTGAAAAAAAATAAAGAACTGCTTAAAAATGTTTTAGGTGACATTATCTTAGCTTCTGCTAATTTAACATATTTGGGTGTTTTCCCTGAAAAATATCGAACCTTATTAAAAAATGATTGGGCTGATTTATTACGAAAAAAAGGCATTCAATATAATCCTAAATTTGACTTTTTGAATTTCATCTCGAATCAAAACGAAATTCAAAACTGGAAAATATTCGGCTTACCCGACGATGTCACCATGGTAGAAAATGCCGTAATAATGAAATATTCTTTAAGGCCTTCATTAATCATCGATCCACAAGATCAAGCCATAGATTGGATTAAAAATATGCTTTTAGAAAACGAAAACAAACCTTCCACAGAAAACCTCGAAGTCGAAAATGTCCAAGGTCAATCCTCTTCAGCCTCAAATAAAAAGAAAGCTGCTATTGCATCTTTAGCTAACAGGAAATACTATGAATGCACTACATCAATGAATGCTTATTTAGCTAATATGACAAAGGCAATGCGCGAAAATAAAACTGTTATTATTAATAATGTCGGTGAATTCCTTCCGCCAGATTTAGAAGAGTTCTTAAAGACCTTTGATAAATCGAAGCATTCGTTATATTTGAGAACGAAAGTACCGAATCCTAAATTTGGACCGGAAGTGTCCACTTCGGTAAATATTATAAATTTCTTAGTTAATGAAAAAGGCTTAGAAGAACAAATTCTTAGCACTGTTGTGAGAATAGAAAGAGAAGAGGCGGAAAATAATATCAGAAATAATATTAAGAAAATGTTCGAATTGCAAAAGTCCTTAGATAAAAACGAAGAAAATACTTTAATGAAATTAAATAATGCTGGTGATAATTATTTAGACGATGATTTACTCATACAAGAATTAGAAGGCTCTACCAAAAATTCAACCGCGAATCAAAAATTAATTATGGAAACATCACAAGACATCGAAAAAATTAATGCATCAAGAGAAGAATATCGTCCTTTGGCCAGAAAAGTTTCGAAATATTTCTTCGTTCTTTATTTAATGAATAGTGTAAATAATATGTATGAATTCTCCCTCAAGCATTATATATCTTTATTCGAAAAAAGTGTCAAATTATCCACTGATCCGAGAAACATGGGCGGTGACAGTTCCGAAGACCGTATAAAAAGTATCGAGAAAGTGCATTTAGAACGTGTAATAAGTTATGCGAATCAATGTTTATTCGAAAAAGATAAATTATTATTCGCTTTTCAATTATGTCTAGAAACAATATTTTCCAACGACGAAGAACAAAAAAAAGAAATGGAAAAAAAAGGCCTTACTAAATTTATGGCTCAACAAAAGAAGGACGAAATGGACGAAGATAACCCACAACCCAAAAGAACCTTAGGTGGTATGCCGACATATGATTTCTTTAATATCCAGGAATTCTCTATGTTATTAAGCAATGACTATGGTCACGTCGATGATAAAATGGTAAAACCTTCGTGGATAAACGACCAAAATGCTTGGAGTTTCTTAGTCTCTTTAGAAAAGATCCCAGACCTTAAAGGCATTGTGGCAAGTATAAGTCATAACAGTTCCGATTGGCATAAATGGTATCAGAATAAGGAAATAGAAGAATTACCAGTTGAATGGGAAACGAAATGCAAAGGAACTACTAATATAAGAAAGTTATTATTTATTAAAGCGTTAAGACCTGATAAAATCGCGAATGGTATTAGAGACTTTATTGAAAATAATTTAGAAGTGGATTTAAGACAACAAGGACCAAATTTAAATGATATAATAACGAAAGAAATAAATCCTGATATTCCTTTATTAATAGTTCATGGAGGTGGAGTCGAACCGAGTGATAATATACTTCAATTATGGGATGAAATAAAAGAGAAAGAAGAAAAAGAAAAGGAGAAAGTGCTCGATGAAGACGATGAAGAAAATAGAGAAAAAGAAAAAGAGAAAAAGAAGAAAGAAAAAGAAAAAAAAGAAAAAGAAAAAGAAAAAGGTAAAAAAGACGAAGAAGAAGAAATTAAACCAAGATGCGTTATAACAACATTAAATCAAGATCAATGGCCATTAACACATCAATTATTAATGGACATGGCCAAAGTAGGAGGATGGGTCTATGTAGCAAATACTCATTTAACTTTACAAGGAATACCTCAATTCGAAAAGACTTTAGACGATATTAAGGCAATGAAGCCTCATCCCAATTTCAGAATAATTATATCGACAAATCCTCATCCAAATTATCCAATATCTTTATTACAAAGATGTAACAAAATAACTTTCGAATTACCTCATGGTATAGGAAATAATATGGCTTTATTATTCGACGATTTAAGTAAAGAAGCCGCAGCGGAATCAAATGCAAATACAATAAATAAATATGAAAAAGCTGATAATAAAGCTTCTGCCTTTAGTAAAATGGTATATAGTTTAGCAATGTTTCATAGTATGCTTTTAGAAAGAAGAAAATATAAAGGCTATGGATGGACTAAAGAATATGACTTTAATAATTCAGACTTTAAAATATGTTTAGATATATTAAGAACTTATAGTAAAAAATTCATCACACCACAAGAATTCCCTTGGAAAGCGATACAAGAATTAATATGTATTAATTACGGAAGTAGATTTACTAATAATAAAGACTCAGAATTATTACAAACATATGCTGAACATTTCTTTAATCCTAATTTAATTTTAGATAAAAATTATAATTTGAGTTCATCGCCGGATTTCCCTTATCCGTTATTAGATGACTCTTTATTCGAAAAATTCAAAAACACGACAAGTTCCGAAAATACCAGTTCAAACCGTTCCGATTTTTATATGAGAATGTGCTTCTATAAAGAAGAGGCTCAAAAACTTCGACAAGAACAGCCTGAAGTCTTTGGTCTTCATTTCAATGCTGAAATAAGTAGTCAAATCCAGGATAACTTAGAACTTTTAGACAGTATAAGAATACTTAATCATGACTTAGTAGCTTCAGCCGAGTCAAAAAGCACTGATGAAATTGTTCTGAATAAAATCAAATTCGCAAGGGAAAAATTACCTAAGCCGTTAGAAAGCGATAAAAAGAAATTCGAAATGATTATACCAGATGATGCTAATAATGCCGGAGAAAAAGGAAAGAGTTATAATCCGATAAATATATTACTTTATCAAGAAGCTGTAAAATATAACAATTTATTAGATTTAATAAATAATGACTTAATCAATTTCGAAAAAGCTTTATTAGGTCATATAACATTAACACCCCAAATCCAAACAGCGATTCATTCCATAAGTGAAGACAAAATTCCAGTCGAATGGCTCTGTTATTATCTTAGTACAAAATCCTTTATTCATTTTATCGAAGATTTAAATAAACGTTTCGAATTTTTCAGAATGTGGATCGGAAATGGTTTATATACTCCTACTTATTATTTAGGATATTTCACAAATCCAAATTCGTTTATTACTGCAATAAAACAAAGATTTTCTTTAATAAATAAAGTTGCATTTAATAATATCACGTTGCAATTCAAAGTTTGTAGTGATAATGAAGATAAAGCGATGAAAAATACTAATGGCTATGTCATTCAAGGAATTGAAATCGAAGGAGGTTATTGGGATAAAAAGAATATGGGTATCCGCGAAGAAATGGTCCAAGAATTGACAAATGAATTACCTAATATTATTATAACACCTACAGCAAGTGAAGATCGTTTACCCAATTTCGGCGCTAATGCTTTATTAGGAGATGCTGTTGTAGAAGTTACTAGAAATTTCCCACTTTATTATATTCCTATAAGAGGTGATTATCTTGGAAGAAATAGTTATGTGATGGATATTACTTTGAATATCGTGAGAGAAAAAGATAAAGAAGGAGTGGAAAAATCGAAAGAAGAAATTCTGTCTTACTGGATTAAAAAGGGTACTTGCTTATTATTAAGTAAAAGTGATTAGAGGAATAAAGACAATTTTGAATTAATAATTAAATAATATTTATTTTATATTTTCAGAATAAGTCTTTTAATTAAGAACTTATTTTAATTATTATTTTCGAATATAAAAT
>ERZ842401.4649-NODE-4649-length-15790-cov-5.719352_pt1 | contig 15790 bp, 13 predicted proteins | sample MGYA00521270_ERZ842401 | MGnify/ENA primary metagenome ERZ842401 (study PRJEB31892, sample SAMEA3878208) | bioreactor metagenome | biome: Moose rumen | place: Sweden | collected 2011-10 | study: EMG produced TPA metagenomics assembly of the PRJEB12797 data set...
AAACGACGTCTCCAATCTCGTTCCATAAACTGCCACAGAGTGCTGGTAACCGGACTTGAACCGGTACGGTGTTGCCACCGAGGGATTTTAAGTCCGTCAAAATGATTGCACTTTAGTTTACTCAAACGGAATTTATTAGCTCTTAGAGCCTTCACACACCCTTGTATTTCGCCTACTCCAAAGAGAATGATAGCAAATATCCCTCGAAAAATCAAGCTATTTGCCATTTTAAGAAAAATCCTGAAAAATATCTTTTTGGAGGGATGCTGGAGGGATAAAGAAGATACGTGTGAATCTGATCAGTTTCCTGTAACAAGTCAACAATTACTCTCTTTGCCATGACATGTTTAAAGGAGACATCTATGGATTACCAATTAGAAATCAAACAGATTGTAGATTACCCGCGATGCCGCATCTATCGTGAATTTCTACAGACTCTTATGAAAGATAAGGGCATCCGCACTACCGGAAGCTCTTATCTTTTTTATTACATGATACTGTGTTCTTATGCAAACTTCCGCTCATCCTACCGAAAACTGGAAGGCATCTCCTATCTGATTGGGCCAGGCGAATGGGTATGTACGGTTTCCGAACTGTCGGAATGGTTCCGCACAAGATTCCATCATCAGGCTCTCTCCATTCTGGATCACCTTCAGGAAAACCACTACCTCACATATACAAGGCTCGGTCGTGGAAACCTGATAAAATTTTCAATCAGCGGATGGGACAAACACAATACAGCGTTAGATTACAACTACCCATGTCTGAAGGCTGTGGGCTTTTTCTTTTTCCCGATTGCGTCTGTCCATGAACTGATCAGCATGGGAAAATGCTCGGAAATGGATATTGTGCTGGATCTTTGGGTCCACGCTATCTACAATGACGAACAGGTCGAAGGCTCGGAGATTGGCCCCGTGGTCTATTTCCGCAACTGCACCGGCAGCCCCTTAATAAGTTACAGTGACCTTGCGATCAGATGGGGTATATCCAAAGCAACTGTATGCCGCATTCTCAACAAACTGCAGGAAAAGGAATACCTGTCACTGGTGTCCTTTACCGGCAGGCATGGCAGCGTGATCTATCTCTGCAGTTATCTGTCCACCATGTTTAATATAAGTGACGTAATGATTGATAAAGAGGAGGTTTCTATGATATTTCAGGTTCCCATTCATACATCCTGTACGCAGGATGATAGCACAAAAACAACTTCTGCAACCCTGGGTAATGTTCAAAAAGAGGGCAGAAAGCCGCTTGTTTATGATTCCCAGATCATCATGGAAGCAAGCCCTGACAGCGTTTCAGTAAAAGAATTTAGCGTTTCAAAATCTGACATGAAAACCATGATTGAAAAAGTGGCTCAAATCCTTGCGGCACAAGGTGTTCCGTGCTGTGAATGTCCCCGAACCCAGTATAAGTTATATCCCTTATCCGACTGCAGGGAAACCGGTAATAGTACAGATATACGCTGCCACCTTCAGATTGGCTGCCCTGAAACTGACAGGCCATACCGTTTTGAACTGACGGCAGTTCCCCTGAAAAACGGTATGGATGGCGAAACCGGCATACCATCCGGAACAGAGGGGAGGGATGAGTGACCATGGCAAACACCAGAAGGAACAAAAATATTCCAACTGAGCAGGAAAATCCCCTGTTTCACGACACATGGCGGCTGTTGAAAAACTACCGGGATGCCGTATGGAACCTTGAGCTTGCCGTCCAGCAGGTACGGAACACCTTTGAGATCGAGTATGGAAGCAGCATTGAGGACTTTCTGGACTCCATGTACCTTGCGGGTGCGGATGTCGGCGGCTCCAGGCTGGAAAGCTATGCAAGGAGCATTGAACGGAGCAACAAGATGTTGAACCTGTTAAATTCCGCTGTGGATGTCTTACGAAACAAGCATAAACACGGTGAACAGTATTACTGGATTCTGTATTACAGCTATCTTTCCCCGCAGCAGCTTCAGAATACGGATGAGATCATAGCAAAGCTGGAGCCGCACATTGCCAACATATCCCGCAGGACCTATTACCGCAAACGCCCGGAAGCAGTCCAGGCACTCAGTTCCATCCTGTGGGGATACACGTCAAAGGACTGCCTGGAGATGCTGGATAAATTTGTCCCAGATAAAAACAGGTAATGTGGCATGAAATTGGCACTATAATTTCCCAAACTGGCACAGCATTGCGATTTACAGGCGAATTTTGCCATGCTATAATGTTCATGCTTAAAATTATGCCTATGGCAAAAATCCATTCCACTTTCATATTTACGGGCATACGCCCGCCAGTGACATCTGCTTATTGCGGATGTTTTTTTGTGCAGGAAAAAGCTTTCTGTACCCATTTTCAGACCGACAAAATGTTGGTCTTATTAAATTTTTAGGAGGTTATCGTGAAAAAGAAACTGAACACAAACTGGGAAAATCCCACCAACAAAAGCAAAAGAATTCATTTTGACAGGCTTTTCATGGGCGCATCCGCCTTTCTTTACGGCATCGCCCTCAATACGGAAGCGGTCTATGCAACAGATATGTGGACCAAAGCCGAAGCCATCATGAAAGATGTTTACAACCGGATACTCGGCATTTCCACGATTGCTGCCATCGTGACCGCATCCGTGGCACTCTTGATGATGAATTTTTCCAAATCCGGCAAGACTGTTGACGAATCCCGGGCATGGCTGAAACGTATCGTGATCACCTGGGCGGTCTTAAACGGTCTGGGATTCATCATGGCATATATCTCACCATTCTTCAAAGGCGGGAAATGGACAAGCTGATAAGGAGGAATCCGGTGTATGGGAATACTTGACGGCATAGTGGAATGGATTGCCGAACAGGTAATGAACGGACTTGACCTGATCAATTCCTCGGTTCTTGGTGCACTCGGCTGCGACATGAATACTTTTTTGCGGTATTTCCCTGCCGCAAAGTCCATGTATAGCATCTTCGTCGCACTGGCAATCGGGCTTGTCCTGCTGAACTGGGTATGGCAGCTTTTTAAGAATTTCGGTCTGATTGCAGGTGTGGAAGCGGAAGACCCGGTAAAGCTGAGTATCCGGTCTGTCCTGTTTATTGGTCTGATTTATTACTGCAATGACATTACGGACATGATCCTGAAGATAGGCGGCACACCTTACTCCTGGATACTCGATTCCACACTCCCACCGCTGAATTTCGCAGACTTCAATTCTGTCCTGCTGACAATTCTTGGCGTATGTGCAAACGGTTCCGTGGCTTTGATCGCACTGATCCTGGTACTGATTCTTGCCTGGAACTATATCAAACTCTTATTTGAAGCAGCGGAGCGCTATATCCTGCTTGGGGTGATTATTTATACCGCCCCTGTCGCTTTTGCAATGGGCGCATCCCAGAGTACCTCAAACATCTTCAAATCGTGGTGCCGGATGCTTGGTGGACAGCTCTTCCTGCTCATCATGAACGCATGGTGTCTGAAGCTGTTCACTTCCATGGTGGGAAGCTTTCTCGCTAACCCGCTATCGCTGTAAAACAGGAAAGACACTAAAAAGGAGAACCAATGAAAAAAACAAAACTTTTATCATTTTTTACTTTATCCCTGCCCCTGTTCTTCATCCAGTCCCTTCCGGTACTGGCTGTGACAGAGGCAGAGGTACAGGCAGCAGGTAAGGATAAGGCAGCCGGAAACCTCTTTATATGGTTCCTTTGCTCCATTGCCTTTCTGAAAATCAGCCAGAAGATTGACAGCTTTATGTCCAGCCTCGGTATCAACGTGGGGCATACGGGCGGTTCCATGATGGCGGAACTTATGATTGCTGCAAGAGGCATCACGACTGCAAAAAGCATTGCGGGCGGTCACGGTTTTGGCGGAAACAGCTTTTTTAGGGCAGGTGGCGGCTCCGGCACTGTCGGCACTCCTTCTTTCCTCTCCGGCGGGCTTGCCGGTGCTGTGGGAAGGCATGTAAACCAGAGTGCCGTGCAAACCATGACCGGGCATACCAACAACCCGATCAGCAGGCGGGCATTTGAGTCCTCCATGAGAAAGGGCGGCGATTTTGCCAACGGGGTAACGGGTGCCGTGGCCCAGGGAAGCATCAATTATACCGGTTCCATGACCGGAGCCCAGGCAGCCCAGGCCCTGACTTCCTACCTCGGGCAGACCGGCATGACAGACGCTCCCAGCTTCAGCAACGTGGAGATTGGCGGCGGACGCATCATGGGGACGGAAACTTCCATTTCCCATCCGGATGGCGCTGCCTTCGGAATGTACAGTACCGAACAGTACATGCCGCCGGATGGTGACTACGAAACAATTACCACGGCAGACAATGCCACATGGTACAGGCAGTACGCCACGGATACCGTGGAACGCACCCCCTATATGACCGGCGAGGGAAAGATTGCCTACAATGAAAGCATTGTCCAGAAGCTCCCGCCGGTGCCGAAAAGAAAGGACAGGATATAAATGCAACAGGATGGACAGAACAGAAATTCCCTGCATATTGCATCTGCCGCGGGTACTGCAAAGGGAGCCGTCAAAACGGGAAAAACTCTCGCTGGGATGACCAAGGGGGCTGCAGCCGGACCATACGGCCTGATTGCTGCAGGCTTGTGGGAAAACAGAAAAGTGCTTGCCGGACTAATTGCTGCAATCGCAACACTTTTTCTCCTTCCGGTTCTCTATATAGCGATGCTCCCTTCCCTGATCTTTGGAAATAACGGGATAAAGGATGTTCCGGATAAGGTAATGAATGACAATACCGTGATCCTGCAGAATATTGCTGAAACAGAGGGAAGCATAGAGGAAATCCTGCGTAAAAAGCACAATGCCCTGATTGACAAAATAAACAAGGAAGGCTCACGTCTTGGAAAAGACTGCGAATACGGCATCACGGATGACTTTGCGGACCAGATCATTTACCAGAGTTCCAGTATCATCTCCCAGTTTTGTGCTTCCACCGGAAACTATAACGACATCAATCTGAAACAGTTGAAGAAACTGCTGGACCAGAATTCGGATGGTCTGTTTTCCTGCACGGTTTCCGTGACTGACCATGAGGAGACGGATGAAAAGACCGGAAAAACAAATACTGTCCACCACTATGAATACACGGTTGTTTATGGCGGTGATACCTACTTTGCAGAAAAAGTATTTGCACTTACCCCCGGACAGGCATCCATTGCCAGCGCTTATGCTGACAACCTTCACCTTTTCCTGTTTGACAGTGTTTATCAGATTGAATATAACCTGAACCTGACACCCGGGGAAACCGGAAGCGATGCGGTTGTCCTTGCGATGACAAAACTCGGCACACCATATAGCCAGGAACTGCGTAACCAGGACGATTATTTTGACTGCAGCTCCTTCAGCTACTGGGTGTATGAACAGCTGGGGATCAACCTGTCCTATGATGGTGCCAATACCGCTGCAGCCCAGGGCAGGTATATCGTGGAAAATGGTCTTGCCATCCCCTATGAGAACCTTGCCCCGGGCGACCTGATCTTTTATTCCTACGGGATCAATAACCGCTACATGAACATCGACCATGTAGCGATTTACGCCGGGGAAGGATATGTGGTGGATGCTTCCATCGCCAAGCACATGGTAGCATACCGCCCGATCTTTGGTATCTCAAACATTGTGCTCTGCGGCAGACCATACGCAAAGTCAAATACCCCTTAGCAAGTTACGGGGTATTTGACCCTCGCGGCATTCGCCAAATTGACATGCAAGCATGTCACCTTGGCTCATTGCTCGCGGGAATAAAAATTAAATCATATTCAGGAGGTACTTCATGTCCGTAAGACAAGAAGATAATGATATTTACATAATCCCGCCGAACTTTATTGAAACGGGGACAATCTTCGGTGGAACCATCAAACTGCGGAATGCGGCAGAGGCACTATTCCTCTCCCTGCTTGTAGGAATCCCCATATTTCATATACCGCTTTCGCTGACAGTAAGGATCATCATAGCCTGCCTTACTGTCCTGCCCCTTGCCCTGTTCGCCCTGATCGGCATTGGCGGGGAAAGCCTTTCGTCCTTTGTGATCAACTTTTTTCTATTCCTGAAGAACAGGCGTATTGTCGGGATTTCTGCGGATACAGATGCAGGCAAAGCTGGCAGCTCAGGACTGAAAAAGACAGATACGGCTAAATCTGCAAAGACACGGTTAAACAGAACGGCAACCAGACCAAAAAAAGAGAAATTCTCAGAGGAATTTGGTGATTTCCGTGACCGCAGGCATATCCGGAACAATAAAAAGAGCGGTATCCACTCTCAAGAACACTATTCTGGACAGATGGACGAGCGGATGGATGCCCCTGCTCCCACCCGTGCAGACTCAACACTAAAACTGCTAAACCCGGTTGCGGAGTATCTCCCTGTTAAGAAAATTGAAAACGGCATCATTTACACAAAAGACCACCGCTATGTGAAAATCGTTGAGGTAATGCCGATCAACTTCCTTCTGAGGAGTGCCAAAGAACAGCGGAACATCATCTATTCCTTTGTGGGCTACCTGAAGATAAGCCCCATAAAGCTGCAGTTCAAGGTACTCACCAAACGTGCGGATATTAACCGGCATCTCGAAGCAATTCATGAGGAGATGAAGACGGAAACTGATGAAAGGTGTATCGCACTTCAGAAGGATTACGAACAGCTGATCCGCCGGATTGGTTCCAGGGAAGCGATCACCAGACGTTTCTTTATCATCTTTGAGTATGAGCCGGTCAATGCGAACCGTGGCGACACGGAAAAGGATGCCATCTCCGCCCTCGCAACCGCTGTCCGCACCGCAGACACCTACCTGAAACAGTGCGGCAACGATATCCTGAACCCGGAGAATGAGGATGAAATGGCAACAGAAGTCTTTTACAACCTCTTAAACCGCAGGACAAGCATTGCAAAACCGCTGTCCGTCCGTGTCAATGAGGTGGTCGGGCAGTATATCAATGCGGGCAGGAAAGAGGAGCTTGACCATATCCCGTCCGTGGAATTCCTTGCACCGGAAAGCATTGACTATACGCATGGGAATTATGTGGTGATGGATGGCGTGTACCACACATACCTTTTAGTGCCTTCCGATGGCTACCGCTCCCAGGTTTATGCCGGCTGGAGCTCCCTCCTTGTCAATGCCGGGGAAGGGATTGATGTGGACATTTTCTTTGACAGACAGCCCAAGGACACCATCCAGCAGAAGCTCGGACAGCAGCTTCGGATCAACCGCTCCAAGATCAAGGATACCTCGGACACCAATTCCGATTTTGATGACCTGGACAGTGCCATCCGCTCCGGCTACTTCCTGAAGGAAGGGCTTGCAGCCAACGAGGATTTCTATTACATGAACATCCTCATTACCATTACCGGGGACACACTGGAGGAGCTGGAGTGGCGCACCAATGAGATGAAAAAACTGCTAATTTCGAGGGACATGGATGTTGTCACCTGCCATTTCCGGGAAGAGCAGGCACTTCTTTCCGTGCTTCCCCTTGTATCGCTGGAAAAGAAGCTGTTTGAGCGTTCAAAGCGGAATATCCTGACAAGCAGCGTGGCAGGCTGTTATCCCTTCACCTCCTTCGAGATGTGTGACGACAACGGGATCCTTTTAGGGGTCAATAAGCACAACAATTCCCTGATTATCGTGGATATTTTCAACTCCCGCATCTATAAGAATGCGAATATGGCGATACTGGGAACAAGCGGGGCGGGAAAGACCTTTACCATGCAGCTCATGGCTCTTAGAATGCGGCGGAAAAACATCCAGGTATTCATCATTGCCCCTCTGAAGGGACACGAATTCCACCGTGCCTGCAGCAATATCGGCGGGGAATTTATCCAGATTTCCCCCGCTTCAAGAAACTGTATCAATGTGATGGAGATACGGAAGGTGGATTCCTCCGCAAATGATATCCTTGACGGACCGCAGACAGAAAAGTCGGAGCTTGCTTCCAAAATACAGAGGCTGCATATCTTCTTTTCCCTGCTGATCCCGGACATGACACACGAAGAAAGGCAGCTCCTGGATGAAGCCCTGATACAGACTTATAAGAAAAAAGGCATCACCCACAATAACGACAGTCTCCTCGATCCGGATAATCCCGGGGAATACCGTAAAATGCCTGTGCTTGAGGATGTTTATAACGTCCTCGTAAAGAACCCGGACACCAAACGCCTCGCCAACATCATGAACCGTCTGGTACATGGCTCCGCATCCACTTTCAACCAGCAGACAAACGTGAACCTGGACAACAAATACACGGTACTGGACATTTCGGAACTTACCGGTGACCTTCTGACCGTGGGGATGTTCGTTGCCCTTGATTATGTCTGGGACAAGGCAAAGGAAGACCGGACTGTGGAAAAGGCGATCTTCATTGACGAGACCTGGCAGCTGATCGGTGCCTCTTCCAACCGCCTTGCTGCAGAATTTGTGCTGGAGATCTTTAAGATTATCCGTGGATACGGCGGCTCCGCCATCTGTGCCACGCAGGATCTGAATGATTTCTTCTCCCTTGAGGACGGAAAGTATGGGAAAGGCATCATCAACAACTCCAAGACCAAGATTGTCTTAAACCTTGAGGATGAGGAGGCAATGCGGGTACAGTCAATCCTTCACCTGTCGGAAGCGGAAACCATGGAAATTATCCACTTTGAACGTGGAAACGGACTGATTTCCACCAACAACAATAACGTGACCGTGGAATTTAAGGCATCCGAACTGGAAAAGGAACTGATTACCACCGACAGGGAGGAGTTAAAAAGGCTTCTGGAAAAGGAAAAGCAGAAACACACCATGGCAGAGGCAGTGTAATACATATCCAATACATAGGCATTATGTATTATGCCCCGGCTCAGTGAAACGGACAGACCTTCGGGCTTCCTTTAATTATGTAACAAGTATTCTTTATGTATTACACCCTTTTGTATGGCAGAAACTGCAAGATCCGGATTTTTATTAAGTACGTTATATGTATAGATTATGTATAAAACAACCGGTGTCCATGTCCCGTATTTTTAACAGCCTTCTAACGGCAGAAACCGGGCGGACACCATGAATTGAGGTAAACTATGCACCTTAAAAGCAAAGAATATGAAAACCAGACGGCTGGGATCATACAGCTTTTATCCATGTATCAGGCACTTTATTTTGAGCAGATAAGCCGGTTTTATCCGGAGCTTTCTGCGGAAAGACTGCACACGATCATCCGCCATCTGGAAAAAAGCGGACGGCTTATTTATCGGCACGATACAGGGATTCTCCTTTATTCCGCAGACTGCACCCCGGAACCTGCAGTGCTTGCAGCTTTCTGGATACTGCTGGACTTCAGGGATGAACTGGTTTACCACACGATTGGCACGTTTCCGGTCACGCTGACTTTTTATGCCGGTCCGGAAGCCTATGATGTGGTCTATGTGCCGCCCGAAAAAGAAATGCTGATAAACCATGCACTGTCCGCATTAAACGGTGAACCATCCAGGCGGCTTGTGGTCGTGGAGTCCGGAGAGCAGATCCCGCTTCTGGATTTTCCCGATATAGCGGCTTACTGCATGGTTACCGCTGATGGACAGGTAAATTATTTCAAAAAACAAGGAGTTACTGACAGTTAATGGACAGATACAATTTTATCTCCCGCCTTTCGAGGATCGAGGAGGAATTACCAAAACTTTCAAATACAATAAATGCCATGAAAATCACAGATACCGGCACTTACGAAAAAAATTATGAAGCACTGAGTACGGATGCCGCACAGCGGGCAGAACGGATCGCCTGCTCCCTTCGGAATCTCATTCTGGCTTCCAATATCGTTGACAAGCCTGCCCTGATGCACAATATCGCAAATGCCCAGGGCATCTGCATCACCCATACGGCTGACAGGGTGGAGATCACGCTTCCCGGACTTATGCCGAAACGCACAAAGCGGGTAAATACCACTTTTCTGACGGAACCGCTCTATTACGCACTGGAAAAGTATGTGAAGGAACACGAGCTGCCCCATTTCTCGGAGTGTGTCGTATGTTTCTCTCATATCTATGACCGATCCCTCTCCTCCAGACGGATCAGGGACTACGACAATCTGGAATGCAAGCAGCTGCTTGATATTGCTGCGGGCTTCCTGATGACAGATGACAGTGGACTTTTGTGCGATGCCTACCATACCACGGAGCTTGGGGACAGGGACTGTACCATACTTGTGATTATGAAAAAAACGGTATTCCCGGACTGGCTGAACGGGCATGAAAGTTGGGTAAAAACCATGTCGGATTTTTGAAATAATTTTCGATTCTCAGCCGACAAGGGTAAATCCTCACCGGAATATGCCGCAAAATCCGCAAAATCTAAGGGATTTACCTGACCTCTTTTACCTGAGATTCAGTCTGATAGGGTAAAACTTTGGTCTGAAAATATCTCATCCACCCACTACTTCGAGAAAGGAGGAACACACTATGAACACCGACTCTTCCGCTTACCGTCTGCTCACGGTTACTGCCCTCTCCGGAGAATGCAGCCCAGATGTCCTGTCCTATATGGATGTTGCAAGTACCTATGCGGAAAAACTGATTACCAAACTGAAAAATGAGAACTATATCAAAGTACACAACAAGGATGGACTAAAAGGTTACAGGCTTACAATCAGTGCCAAAAAACACCTGCTCTCCACCTGCCCCGGGCGGTTCGATTTTTATTTAAACGGCGGAACGGATACAAACCGTCCAAGAAGTGATTACAACAGAAGGCTCAGACTCCAGCAGGCATCCATTCTGTACTCCATGTTTCTCAATACGGGTATTACCGTATTCCGGGATGCGAAGCCGGATCTGTTTTCCGGGAACGATTTGAAAGATGCCAGACTTCCCCTTCCCGCCTTTTACCACTCAAGGGAAATCAAGGAACTGGGGGCAGAATCCGCCAAGATAAACAATTCCCGTCTGCTCGGACTCCTGATGGTCCCGCAATGTATCTTTGCAGTCTTTTACACGGGCGATTCCCTGCTGAAATGGGAATACCGGACGGAACTGAAGGTAAAGGCACTGATTGGATTTCATTTAATCAAGGGCATCCTGTCGGCAGGACATATATCCCCTGCCTATCAACGGGATGTTCCGGTCAAGGCGCTTCTGATTGGCAGCCACATGTCAACAGCAACCAAACTGATCACCAGCCGGGGCGGACACAAAAAAAGTTACTTTTATCTGGACAACAGCTTTGACCATTTTCATTATCTCCCGTATTCCCACGAAGGAGATGTTGTCCTGAAGCTTTTATGCCATCCTGAGCTTACGGACTCTTTGAAAGCCCTGCTGGTATCAGACCTTCATCCAGCCAATAAGAACCTGGGATTCGACCATGATGCCACGACGGATGCCGGTCTGCCCGTGCTTCTGGCATTTGACTTTGACATGCTAAGGATCACCCGCTTCCACACTGCCCTCTCCTTCCGGGAACTTACCGGGCATATCATCTGCTTCGATTTCCAAAGGGATGTCCTTGCAGAATATTTCGGGGACAGGGCAGCCATAGAAACGATTGACACACTGAAGTTTGAAAGGAGGTTTTTACACGGAACACAGAAACAATCCTAAGAAACGGATCCTGTCATTGTCCGTACTGCCGGTGATGCTTTTCTTCCTTGCCTATGCAGGCGGATATGTCGCCCAGCTGCTCAACAATTACCAGATATGGGCTTCTGCCGGGGGCACTCCGGGGACAGATACTTCCCCTGTCCTCCCTTCCGCCTCCATATCCTCATGCCTGAAAGCCCTCACCATCTTTCCGTACAGTCTTTACGGTATTTTAATCTGCCTCGGCAGTGCGGGGATTCTGATTTTCATGGTAATGCGGATGGGCTTCGGGGGCAGGGGAACCTTTGACAGCGAACGGAACCTGACATACTCAGACAAAGGAACCTACGGCACATCCGGATTTATGTCGGATGGAGAGATGGATAAGGTGCTGGATCTTGTATCGGACATCCCAGACTGCAGAGGTGTGATCCTCGGAAAGCTCTACGGAAAAGCCGTCTGCCTTCCGGAAAAAACCAGAATGAACCGCAATGTCGCCGTATTCGGTGCCAGCGGCAGCATGAAAAGCAGGGCTTATGCAAGGAATGTGGTCTTCCAGTGTGTGAAGCGTGGGGAAAGCCTGATCATCACGGATCCAAAGTCGGAACTGTATGCGGATATGTGCCTGTATCTTGAGGAAAACGGCTATACCGTCAAGGTATTCAACCTGATAAACCCGGAAAACTCCGACAGCTGGAACTGCCTTGCAGAAATTGAAGGACAGGAGATCATGGCACAGCTCTTTTCCGACGTGATCATCAAGAACACTGGCTCCGCAAAAGGCGACCATTTCTGGGACAACTCGGAGATGAACCTCTTAAAAGCACTGGTACTGTATGTGGACCAGGGATTCCCACCGGAAGGGAAAAATATCGGCCAGGTTTACAAGCTCCTCACCATGAATTCCGAAAAGGAACTGAACAGCCTGTTCGACCTGCTCCCGGTCACCCACCCTGCGAAAGCCCCTTACAACATCTTTAAGCAGGCTTCCGACACGGTACGCAGCGGCGTGATCATCGGACTCGGCACACGCCTTCAGGTGTTCCAGAACCGCTTAATCCGGGACATCACCAGCTACAATGAAATCAACCTGACACAGCCGGGCAGGGAAAAGTGTGCATATTTCTGCATCACCTCCGACCAGGATTCCACCTTTGACTTCCTCTCCTCCCTGTTCATGTCCTTCGTATTCATCAAGCTGGTGCGTTTTGCGGACAAATACGGGGAAGGCGGAAAACTTCCTGTACCAGTACATATCCTGGCGGATGAGCTTGCAAACGGCGGATGTACCATTGCGGATCTGACAAAGAAGATCAGCACCATCCGCTCCCGCAGCCTCTCCATCAGCTGCATCTTCCAGAACCTCCCGCAGATGCAGAACCGCTACCCGTTGAACCAGTGGCAGGAGATCATCGGGAACTGTGACACGCAGCTCTTTCTGGGCTGCACGGATGAGATGACGGCGGAATTCATCAGCAACCGTTCCGGGGAAGTGAGCGTCGCTGTATCTACGCAGGCAAAACAGCTCAATACCTGGCGGGTATCCGACTACACTCCGGAATACCGGGAAACCCATTCCGTCGGTAAACGGAAGCTGCTGACCCCGGACGAAGTGCTCCGCCTCCCTCTGGATGAAGCTCTGATCATCCTGCGGGGACAAAAGGTACTGAAAGTGGAGAAGTTTGATTATACCCTGCATCCGGAAAGCAGGAAACTGCGAACCTGCCGGGCATGCGACCATGTCCCGGAATGGCGGAGAAAACCGGAAACATCAGAACCGGATTATTCCGTATTGATGAAGCCGAAGGCAAAGCCAGCGGCTACAAGAGCCAAAACTCCTGCAACAGACCATACACCCCGAAAGAAACCTATACCTGATCCGGATGACAAACAGCCAGCTTCTCCTTCTCAAACCATTGTCTCTGCTGAAAATTCAGAAGGAAAAGAACAGGCATATACGATTGTAATGACGGATAAAAAATCCATCATGTCTTAACCGCTGGGACACACTTTGCGGCATGGCAACCTTTCATACTTGAGAAACATCTGTGTCCGGACCAGCAATACCTGAAGGTAATGATTTACCAATATATAAAACAAAATCAAAAAGGAGAACAATTATGCCAAGAAAAGCGAAAGCAAAAGAAACTGTCGTGACAGAAGAGCCGGTTATCACCGGCGAAGAGGAGATTCTTCCGAAAGACAAAGAAACAGAAAATGAACCGGAACCAGCTCCTGCCCCTTCCGCAAAAAGAACTGTGCCTTCTGCCATCCTCACCTTGAATGTGGATGACGAGGTGGAAACGAAACAGAGCCGTGAGGATGTAATCTGGCATGAACTGCAGAATGCCTACCGCACCCACAAGATCCTGACCGGCAACCTGGGGGGCATTGAAAAGCTGGAGGGCGGTGGAACCATCGCCGTTGTCTACTACAAGGAAATGCGTGTCGTCATCCCCCTTTCCGAAATGATGATCCGGCTCGCCGTGGATGAATCCCACGATTATGGCGAAGTAGAGCAAAGACAGGACAAGATCCTCGGCAATATGCTGGGCTGTGAGATTGATTTCCTGATCAAAGGTCTGGACAATGAAAGCCGCAGCGTTGTTGCCAGCAGGAAGGATGCCATGTTTAAGAAACGCCAGATCTTCTACCTGCCGGATGCAAACGGAAACTCCCGTGTATGCGAAGACCGTATTGTTCAGGCAAGGGTAATCGCTGTCGCGGAAAAAGTGATCCGTGTGGAGATCTTCGGAGTTGAGTGTCCGATCCTTGCCCGTGACCTGTCATGGGACTGGCTTGGAGATGCATCGGAAAGCTTCCATGTAGGCGACCAGATCCTTGTCCGGATACTGAATGTGAAGATTGATACCATAGATAATATCACCGTTAAGGCGGACGTGAAGAGTGTCAACGGCAACACCAGCAAAGCAAACCTCTCCAGATGCAAGATACAGGGAAAATATGCCGGGACGATCACGGATGTCCACAAGGGAACCGTCTTTGTCCGGCTCCATATCGGTGTCAACGCCATTGCCCACTCCTGCTATGACAACCGGATGCCCGGAAAGAAGGATGAGGTGAGCTTTGTTGTCACAAAGATCGATGAGGAACGGAATGTGGCAATCGGGCTGATTTCGAGGATCATCCGGCAGAATCTCTAAAAAACAAACATCCGCCCTGCAAAACCTAATTGCGGGGCGGAACGGTTCAAAAATCATATTTCCAACGTAGACATCTACCTGCTCAGATGTCAACCAGTCATTTCTCTTGCAAACTGCTCTCCTTCATCATAAAGTTGACATTTTCATTCTTCTGCATATAAAGGCCTGCTCATAAAGATACAGCCTTTATCATACTTCGGTTTATAGTTCCTATGAATAAACGCTTCTTCAATCTTACTGAGTCTCCTAAAATTTAATGTTTCATAGTATTTTATCAAGTTTCTGTAAGGCAAAGCAAAAATATAGATAATACTAACACCAACTCGTTCCGCAGCCATCTTTACGATTGGCAGCACAAAATCCAAAAAGATTATACTCCCTATCCCTTTCTGTTCTTTGTGTGCATCTTTATAGACACTATTAACTGCAAAATTTGCGAGCTCTACCCCAGGAACAGAATCTATATCCATATGAAAAAAATTCCATTTTCTTCTTGATGCGACCATTCCTGTTTTTAGAGAAAAATATCCTACTATCTCATCTGTAACATTATCTTTTACCAGATATGTCCTCGCCTCATGCGATATTTCATCTGAAACAGCATATTTTTTCAAATACAATTCCAAACCAATACCCGTTTCTGTTGCCACATGGAATTTTTGAATCAGCCGAAGATTTTCTTCCGTAGCCATCAAAGGCTCACAATAAAATATCTCATTTTCTATCAGCCTGTTGTCCATTCGATCTACCTGCCAATATCCTTTCTTTGCATTCCTCTGCAACTTTACGTATATTATCATCTGATTTCACTGTTTGTTTACGGAGTGTTTGCAATATCTGTTCACCTATTCTGCCGTGCAGATTTGCCATGTTAGGTTTTGAATAAGTTTTTGCTTCCATTGTCCAGCGTCTCCTTTCCATTCATTGTCCCCATGTCTTTTCTTATATCTATATTATAACTTTTTTATGCACCTTAATCAATAATAACAAAGTAAAAGTTACATTAAAACGCATATTGGCACTAAAATGTCCCAAATTGGCACACCTTTGCGATTTACAAGCGAATTCCTATATGCTACAATG
>ERZ842401.4650-NODE-4650-length-15789-cov-27.632198_pt1 | contig 15789 bp, 13 predicted proteins | sample MGYA00521270_ERZ842401 | MGnify/ENA primary metagenome ERZ842401 (study PRJEB31892, sample SAMEA3878208) | bioreactor metagenome | biome: Moose rumen | place: Sweden | collected 2011-10 | study: EMG produced TPA metagenomics assembly of the PRJEB12797 data set...
CATGATGGCCTTGTTCACGTCGCCCGCATTCGACAGGCGCATGATGATGTCCCAGCGGGTTTTCTCGGCAAACATCTCGAAGGTCTTGGGCTGGGGCATCTTCTCGGCCAGTTGCAGGGGGTTGTGCCAGTCGGGCACGCGCAGCAGCAGGCCGTCCTCATAGCGCTCCAGTCCCCACACTTTTAGGTAGCCGGCCGACGGCACTAGCGGTCCGTAGTAGTAGTCCACGGTGTCGCCCAGCGTGTAGTAGTCGCTGTATATCTGTCCGCTGGTCTCCAGCAGTTTCACCTTGTCCGAGAAACCGCGGTCGGTGAACACGCGGATGGCTTCCTCGGTAGTCGACTCTGTGCGGCGGAAGGGCATGTCGAGGTCGATAATCTCCTGTATGCGCTGGCAGATGCGACGCACATCGTCGTCGGTCAGCGGGTCGCTGTTCGCCATGCCCTTCTTCTTGAAGTTACAGTAGTAGCCGCGACAGAGCGAGTGCTCCACAAAGAGTTTCGAGCCGGGAAACAGGTCCTGCGTGGCCTTGTAGAGCACAAAACTCAGCGACCGCACGTAGCAGCGGTGGCCCGAGCCGTCGCGGGCATCCAGAAACTCCACGTCGCGGTTCTGGTAAAGCCTGAACTTCAGGCCCTGCGAGGTGTTGTTCACTTTGGCCGACACCACGGGGTAGGGCAGTTTGATGTCGTCGGCAAACTCCTGGTACACGTCTATCAGCGATGTGCCCTCGGGAAAACTCTTTGTCACATTGTTGTTCTTACAGCGAATCTGGAGCATGGTCGTAGTGGTTTAAAACATCATGTTCATTTATGCTTACTTGCATTCTGTTTGCAAAAATACAAAAAAGCAGGCAACTAATCAAACATTTTGCCTGCTTTTTGCTCATGGGGGTGGAGAAAGGTTCATTTTCTCCGGCCCATGGCTCAAAATTCTATCGAGATAACTACACTATTCTCAAGTCACCGGTCTACCCTCACCACGCGGAAGCCAACGTTCTGATAACCTTGCGAGCCGTCGCGGGTGTCATCGGAATATTCCGAGCGGCACTGGTCGCGGCTGGAGTCCCAGGCTCCGCCCTTGACGATATATTCGCCGTGGGCCGCCTGTGTCGATGTCCACTCCCAGCAATTGCCCCAGAAGTCGATGCCGCCGCAGGCACCGGTGGTCTGTGCGTAGGCATCTACTGCTGTCAGCCCTTGCTCCACGTGGTCGCTGTTCATCTTCACATCCTTCGGCATGTGACCGGCACCGAGAATCCAGTCTTCCTCCGTTGGCAGACGGTAGATGTGGCGGGTGTCGTTGGCTGTCAGCCATTCGCAGTAGCGGGCGGCTTCAGCGTAAGTGATGTTGCAGACGGGATAATTGGCAATTGATAATTGATAATTGACAATTGATAATGGTTGGTTGGTAGCTGTCAGGTAAGCTGCGTACTCGGCATTAGTTACGGGCGCATAGCCGATGTATGGATTGTTGCCTGTGGCTCCACGCAGCACGCACCACTCATCGTTGGGGTCGTCATCCTCGCGGGGGTCGATGAGTCGCAGGAACTGCTGTTCCAACCGGATGTCGCGGTTCTCAACCATCTCGTCGACGATGGCCTGCATCTCCTCTACCAGCGACTCGTGTTTGGCCTCGCGCTCCAGTTCGCGTAGCTTGGCTTTCTTGCGGGCCACCACTTTATCGTAGCGCACGCCCATCACGTCGAGCAATGCCTGGCGGTTCTCTTCCGTAGGGTTCTGCTTGTAGATGCGCATGGCATCACGTGTCTGACTATTCAGACCTGGCCGTTCTTCCTCTACAAGGGGCGCATCAGGGTCGTCGAACTCCAGCTCGCTCTCGTCGAGGTCAAGGGGAGTGATATAGCTGCCAGCCTCCGCCACCTGATGTACACCGAAGTAGTGGGCCACTTGTCCGTCCTTGAAGATAGACAAGCGATAGCCGCCGTATAGGTCGCAGGGCAACATAGTGACCACGTAGTCCTGTCCTGCCTGTAGCGCAGAGCCATCGGGAGCGCTGAAGGTTATGATGCTCCTGCCGTCGAGATTGGTATTCTGCTTGTCAGATGCCTGCGATGTCAGGTCTATCAGGCTGCTTTCGCCGCAGAGGGCATAGCCGTCAACGCTCTCTACTTCGACCTTCGTCACGCCTTCCATATGGAAACGCAAGCACAGTCCGCTTGTCAGCGACTTGTACTCTGTGGCTTCAATAGCGGAGGCATACAGAGTCTCAAAGCCCGTCTGCTGCTCCTTGGCAACAGTCGCCATTACCTGGGTCTCGCTGCCTGCTGTAACCGTTATCTCTCTGATGTCGCTCAGGCGGAAAGTCCGGTCCATCACGGTCAGTACCGTGCCTCCGCTGTAGGTCATCTCGCCAGTCAGTGCAGCAGGAAAGCGGAAGGTTGTGTTACCCAGTTCTACGTTGAGTGTCTGTGCCCCAAGCGTCATCGTCAGCATGAGGGCAGCTAAAAGTGTATATGCTTTTTTCATTGCAGGAATACCAATAGATTTCTCATGACTGGCGGCGCTGCTTTGACTGGCGGTCTTTCTTGTGGTGGCTCACATGCGTACGCTTCTGCAGCCGCTTCATCGCTTTCTTTTCCAGCTCATAGACGCGCTGAATCTGGCGGGGTGTCAGGAACTTCGAGTACTCCTTGTAGTACTTCTCGCGCAGGTCGAGAATCTGGTGGCTGCGCTCCATGCGGGCCTTGATGACCTGGTCGGTCTCGGCATCGTTCATCTCAGCCTTTTTTTTTGGCGCTTTCACCTTCGGTCCCAGTGCCCACACCTCCTGCTGATAGTCGCAGAATGTCTTGACGAACTTCTGCGTGGTAGCATCGTCAAAGGCCAGTTCGCGGGCAATGTGACGGGCCTGCTTCTCGGCCAGTTCCTCGCGGCTGATACGCTGCTGGTTATTACTCTGTGCTGACATGTTGATGCTGGTGAACAGCATGGCGATGGCGATTACCATCATTGAAATCATTTTATTCATAATCTGTAGTGTTGGTTAAATCATTAATATATTCTTCATTTTTGAGTATTATCGGATTGTGTCCGTTCCTTCTCGATAGCGGTTAAACAATTTTGCTGTTTTGCCGTGGGGCTGTTTTGCTGCTGTTGGGTAATTATACTTATTGATATAAGCAACCCCAGAACAATTAACAAATATCGTATCACCATGTAGATGACTGTATCGTATTCTTGGATAGCGATTACCATCATTGAAATCATTTTATTCCTCATCTTCAGTGATGGTCATATCACTAATATATTCCTCATCTTCGTAGACAGCAATCAGAAAGTCCTGGTCGTCAGAGGAGAGTTGCGCAAATGCCAGTTCGACACTGGAAAAGTCATCGGCAGACGCCAATACGGGTTCGCTCTTGGGCAGACTCGTGTGTACGACAAAGAACAAAGCTACTGCTGCGGCAACAGCAATTGCCGAACTCACAGCCATTTTGATAGTGCGAGCCATCTTATGACTTTTAGGACGGGCGGTCCCAGCCTTGACGTCCTGCATCACATCCTCCTCGAACTTGTCGAAGAACCCGTCGGGCACGCTGTAGGGCATCCGTTTGCCTACCTGATTGAAATCAAACTGCTTCATATCTTAGTCGTTTTTATTCATATATTCAATTATCTTCTCCTTGGCCAGATGGTAGTTCATCTTCATGCTTGCTGCCGACGAGCCCGCCACCTCTGCAATCTCCTCGTATGACAATTCGTCGTAGTAGCGCAGGTTGAAAGCTAACTGCTGTTTGGCGGGCAGGTGCAGGATGGCCTGTTGCAGTCGGGCGGCTATGGCGTCGCTGCTGTCGAAGTGCTCGTCGGTCTTCTGGCTCAGCATGTTGGCAGTCACGTCTTCTAAAGACAGCATCGTTGCGTTCTTCTGACGGCCCAGCAACCTAAGAGCCTCGTTCGTGGCGATGCGGAAAATCCAAGCCTTGAAGGAGTTTTCCTCGCTGTATTGCCAGAAATTCCTGAAGATGCGGACGAATGTCTCCTGTGCGACATCCTGGGCATCGGCATGACTCACCACCAGTCGGCGGATATGCCAGTACACTGGCTCCTTGTAGTTTGCCATCAGCAGTCGGAATCCCCGTTCCTGGTCCTCCCGCATCGCCACTATGATTTCTTTGTCGCCTACCATGGTTTCCGTTTATCCTCTGTGTAAATGTTTGTGGGGGCGTACCACCACAACTTTCTTCACCACTACGGGCTTGGTCTTCACAACCACGGGTTGCTTCTTCACTACCACAGTTGTCACTACACGCTTCTGAGCGGGATGGTGGTGATGGTGTGGACGGGCAGTCATCACGCTGCAAACTGCCATCAGAGCCACAAGGGCTATACCTTTCTTCAAAAAATCGGTCTTCATATCATTTTTCATTTATTTGTTCTACAATGTGGATTACTACCATTCGTCATGAGCTTATTTCTGATGGTTTTCTGTTTATATGACCCGCAAAAGGGAAGATAGTAAAATTTGTTTTTCCTTTTTTTGAAACAAAAGGAGGCACAGAATCACTGCGCCTCCAAACTTTCCAAGAAGAATTGCTTCGTCTATCTGCCTATCTGTTTTTTCAGTCTCAGGATGCGGCGCACGCTCTGGTCGATGCGCTGCTCCGAGAGGGTGCCGTTCTCTACGGCCTTGACTACAGCATCGAAGGCTTCTACGAAGTTCTGTGGACCCAGCACGATGTCGGCACCGGCCTGCAGGGTGCCCACAGCGGCTTCGGCATTGCTGTACTGGCGGGTGATGGCTCCCATCTCCATGGCGTCGGTGATGATGATGTTCTGGTAGCCCAGTTCGCCGCGCAGCTTGTCCTGCAGCAGGATAGACGACATCGTGGCGGGGACGTCCGAGCCCGTGACGTTAGGCGTGGCGATGTGTGCCGTCATAATCAGCTGCGTGCCCCACGCGATGCCAGCCTTGAAGGTCACCATCTCGCACGTCTGCATCTCATCCCACGTCTTCAGGCTCTGTGCATAGCCATAGTGCGTGTCGGCCTTGGTGTCGCCATGACCTGGGAAGTGCTTGATGCACCCCGTCACGCCGGCATCCTTCAAGCCTTGCAGGTAGCTGGTGACCATCAGCGCAGCCACCTCGGGATTGTCGCTGAAGGCGCGGGCGCCGATGACGATGTTATCGGGATTGGTGTTCACGTCGGCCACGGGGGCAAAGTCGATGTCGAAGTCGAACAAGTGCAGGTAGGTGCCGATGACATTGCCGCAGTAGTAGGCATTCTCCGCTTTGCCCGTGGCACCGATGGCTGCCATCGACACAAAGGTCTCCACGTTGAATTCCTCGTTGTTGCCGATGCGGGCCACGCGGCCTCCCTCTTCGTCGATGCAGAGCAGCGGCGAGCCTTTCAGGGCACGTATCTGCGGGATGAACGCCGCCAGCTGTTCCTCGTCCTTGATGTTATGGGCATAGAGGATGATGCCGCCCACGGGGTATTTCTCGTTCACACCCCGCATCGTCTCGTTGACGGCCTGCAACTTGATAGCCTTGATGTCATCCCCACTCTCGTCGATGCCGCTGGGCAGGTTGAAGTGGATGGTGGTGTCCAGACACTCGGGACGCACGTAGAACAGCTGGCCCACCTTTTCGCGCAGCGTCATCTTCTGCAGCTGAAGCTCCACCGCGTCAGTCGTCTCGGCAGTGGTGTTGTCATCGTCCGTACACGAGGTCAGTATAAAGCCGCAAACAGCCAGGAAGGCCATTCCTTTTGACAGGGTGGCGGCAAGCACCCGAAGTTGAGTCTTTTTCATCTTTAATTATGTGAATTAGTCGGTGCTGATGGCCACGATGGCATCGCCCCTGTCGAAGGCGGCCTTGATTTCCTTGCCACCCCTCTGCACCTTGCAGAGTGAGATGTCGTCGCCCATGGTCTCGCGCACGCGGATGCGGCCTATCTGCTTGCGTGTCTCGCGACCGGCTACCTGTCCAATGACATAGACGCCGAAATGCACATCCTCGCCGATAAACCTGCTGCCTACGTCGATGTATAGCTCCTTGGTCTTGTCTCTCTTCTCCGTGCCACGCTCAATGATGTTGGCACGAATGGGGTAGGCGTCGTTGTAGTACTCGTAGATCTTCTCGGCCAGCTCCTGAAGGGCGGCACGGATGGCCTCGTCAGCCGATTTTGCAAGTGAGTATTCAGAGCAGCGTCCTGAGATGGTGCTGGTGGTTATCTCGCCCGTCTGCAGGTTCTTGAAGTTGAGGGCCACTGTCACCACGGCGCCATAGTAGGTCTTCGTCTCCGTATATTCACGCCCGCTAATGTCTTTCCGGTCGTAGCTCTTTATCTTGCGCGAGGCGGCTATGTCGGTAATCTGCCCCGTCACCAGGTATCTGGCTTCAGCCGCCACGTCTTCGTCGCCCACTTGCAGACGGCGCACATGCGTCAGGCCTTCCTTGACACAGTTGGCAGCCAGCGGTATGTACTCTTCATTGTGTATGTCGGTGACTCTGCCTTCAAACGCATCGGCTACCACGCCGAGCACCTTTCCCACTGTCACCTTCTTGCTGGCCTCACTTTTCTGGTAGGTGATGTCTCCTAACTGTACTTTGTAAACGGGGTTCAGTCCGTTGTCCTGTGCGCTGGCAGTCATACTGAGCATGCAGGCCAGTGCCATAGTGAAAAGAAATCTGGTTTTCATAATTCTTATGCTTTGATTCAGTTATCTGGGTGCAAAGGTACAAATATATTTTCGTTTTCTTGCCTTTTCTGCGTATTTTTCGTAACTTTGCCACCGATTATGGAACCAATAAGAGTAGACCATTATGAAGAAAACAGTCATCCTTGCAGCGATAATGACACTATCGACGATGAACATCCAGGCACAAACCTACCTCGACCCGCAGGCACCCTTGGAGCAGCGGGTGAAAGATGCGCTCGCCCGCATGACGACCCACGAGAAAATCAAGGTGCTGCATGCACAGAGTAAGTTCACCTCGGCAGGCGTGCCCCGTCTTGGCATACGCCAGCTGAACATGGACGACGGTCCCCACGGCGTACGCGAGGAGCTGGAGTGGAACTCATGGAGTCCCGCACGCTGGACCAACGACTCGGTGGTGGCCTTCCCGTCGCTGACCTGCCTCGCCGCCACGTGGAACCGCGACCTGGCAACGCTCTACGGCCACTCGCTGAGCGAGGAGTTTGCCTATCGCGGCAAGGACGTCATCCTTGGCCCGGGCGTCAACATGCAGCGCACGCCGATGAACGGACGGGCCTTCGAGTATATGGGCGAAGACCCGCTGCTGGCTGGCGAGATGGCGGTGCCCTACATCGTGGCGGCACAGCACAACGGCGTGGCCTGCTGCCTGAAGCACTTCTGTCTGAACGACCAGGAGACCGACCGCTTCGGTGTGAACGTCAACGTGTCTGAGCGTGCCCTGCGCGAAATCTATCTCGCCCCCTTCGAACGGGCCGTCCGTAAGGGCGGTGTGTGGACCATCATGGGTTCTTACAACTACTGGAATGGCGTGCACATGTGTCATAACGACGCCATGCTCAACGGCCTGCTGAAGCAGGAGTGGGGCTTCGACGGCGCCGTCGTCAGCGACTGGGGCGGCACCTCCGACACATGGCAGGCTGCCACCGGCGGACTCGACCTGGAGATGGGTACCTTCACCGACGGCAAGCTGAAGGAGAGCGAGTTCACCTACGACGACTACTACCTGGCCAACAAGTTCGAACAGCTCATCAACGAGGGCACGATTCCCATGTCGGTACTTGACGACAAGGCCTCCCGCGTGCTGCGCACCATCTTCCGCACAGCTATGAACCCCCGCAAGGTCATCGGTAGCCTCTGCTCTGTGGCCCACTACGACGCGTGCCGGCAGATTGGCGAAGAGGGCATTGTGCTGCTGAAGAATCAGGACCTGCTCCCCCTCGACCTCACCACATACAAGCGCATCCTCGTCGTTGGCGACAACGCCACCCGCTCGCTCACCCAGGGCGGCGGTTCCTCCGAGCTGAAGACCCTCTACGACGTCTCGCCCCTCGAAGGCATACGCGAGGAGGTGGCTGCTGCCCCGTCTCCGCTTCAGTTAGACTATGCCCAGGGCTACTACTCCGGCCGCGCCCTCTACGACCGGGTCGACCCGCTGGACCCTGCCCGTCAGGAGCAGCTGCGTCAGGAGGCCTTGGCGAAGGCCCGCGAGGCCGACCTCATCATCTTCATCGGCGGACTGAACAAGAACACCCATCAAGACTGCGAGAACGGCGACCGCGAGTCGTTTGACCTGCCCTACAACCAGAGCGCACTCATCAGCCAGCTGGCTGCCATCCAGCCCCGCATCGTCGTCGTCACCTTCGGCGGCAATCCCTACGCCATGCCGTGGCTCGACCGTGTGCCCGCCCTGCTCCATTGCTGGTATCTCGGCTCCGAAGCCGGTTCTGCCCTGGCCCGCGTGCTGACCGGCAAGGTGAACCCCAGCGGCAAGTTGCCCGTCACCTTCGCCGCCCGTCTTGAGGACTACCCCTTTGCCCGCTTCGGACAGCAGGCGTGGCCTGGCATCAAGGGCGTAAAGACCGAGCCCAACAGCGCCGGCGAGGTGCCCCGCAGTCAGGTGTACTACAAGGAGGACATCTTCATGGGCTATCGCGGCTTCGACAAATACGGGGTGAAGCCCCTCTTCCCCTTCGGCTACGGCCTGAGCTACACCACCTTCCTCTTCGGCAAACCCACAGCCGCTGCCACTGCCGATGGTGGCATCACCGTCACTGTCACCGTCACCAACAGCGGACAGCGTGCCGGCAAGGAGACGGCACAGGTCTACGTCTCGGCCCCGAAAAACAAACACCTGGAAAAGCCGCAGAGGGAACTGAAGGCCTTCGCTAAGACCCGCCTGCTGCAGCCCGGCGAGAGCGAGACCCTCACCATGACCATCGACCGCCGCGACCTGGCTTCGTGGAACGCCGACACCCACCAGTGGCAGACCGACAGTGGCACCTACACCATCCACGTAGGCAACCACCACGTAGCACTTCGTATGTGATAATCCATATCAGCAAAAAAGCCGCCGAGGTTCTGAAATGGACTTCGGCGGCTTTCTTTTATTTGAATAGGCGTTCAACGCTTATTTGTCTCCTCGTTCAGAAGCTGAATGCGATGACGTAGCGCATGCCCCACTTCGGGCTGGTGGACAGGTCGTTGTAGTTGAGGCGGCGCACGTACTCGACATGGAAGAACTTGAAGATGTTGTGGATGCCCAGGACGACTTCGGCGTAGGGACGGTCGGGGTCCATGACGCTGACACCCTCGGGGAAGTACATCAGTCGGGGGTTGCCTGCATTCTCGGGCAGCAGGGCGTTGTTTTTGTCGGTCAGCGCGCCCCAGAGCATGCGGAAGCCGATGTACTCGCGCCAGTGCAGCTTCTTGACCAGGGGGACGCGGTTGAGCAGCTTGCCGTTCATGTCCCATCCCACCATCAGCGAGGCGTAGCGGTCGTTGAGGAACTCCATGGTGTTGATGAGGCTGAACGTCTCGGGCTGGATGATGTACGACTGGTTGGCTGCGGGGAAGATGAGCAGGGGGTAGGGCACCTGGTTCCACTGTACACCGCCCTTCACGTGGATGTCGAGCTTGCCCCAGCTGCTGAGCCAGAAGCGCTTGTAGATGCCTACCTCAGTATAGTTGTAGTTGTAGTCGCCGCCCCAGACACCGTCGAATCCCATGGTATGGGCCACGCTGAAGACGGGTGCGTCGAGGTTGATGACGCGACGGCGCAGCTTATTGTTGATGTAGGTCTCGCCGGGGGCATAGCGCAGGCGGCCCGTCACTTCGGTGGTGCGCAGGTAGACGCCGTTGCCGGTGCGACGGAACTCCGTGGGCATGGGCTTGTCGAGTGTCTGGTAGGTCATGGCTCCGCAGGCCTCGTCCTCTTCCACCTTGCCGTTGAGGACGGCTTTCAGTCCCCATTCGGTCTCGTATTCGAAGGTGGCCTGATAGCGGTTGTGGAGCACCATCTTGTTGGTTTCGGCCCACTTCAGCGCCACCATGAAGTTATCCTTGTCGGTATCGATGAAGCGGTCGCCGGGCGACGATACGTCGCGGTTCATCTGCACGGTGAGCGTGCGGCGTGGGAACTCGTGGGGCAGGTATTTCTTCGCATTCAGCGAGTAGGTCATCTCGGCCAGGTAGTAGTTGTTGTGGCTGCCCCAGCCGCGACCTACGTAGCCGTTGAGGAAGAGGTGCTTGTTGAGGTTGGCCGTCGTCTTCAGGCTCAGTCGGCTGCGCCAGCCGTCGACGTAGTTGTGCGAGAGGATGGTGTTGACGGGACAGAGGTCGATGTAGTTGGGCGTGCTGGTCTCTACGGAGTTCTCGAAGAGGGCTTTCAGTCCGAAGATGACATACTTCATGCCCTTGACATTCTGTATGCGGTGGACGAAGCGGTCCATGGAACTCTCGCTCTTGGTGAGCTCCACCTGTCGGTATTCGTTCCAGAAGGCCTCGTCGCGCATCTGCGCATCGGCCTCGGTAACCTCCTTGGTAAGACCCTTGAACAGCTTCTTGGGCAGGGGCTCGAAGCTATAGTCAGAGTAGCGGGTGGTGCGGCTGACGGTGACGCTGCGCAGGAAGCTCAGCAGGTTGAGGTCGGTGGTCATGTCGTCCTTGGTGAGCACCCACTGTCCGTCGGGCAGCTGCTCGTATTCCTGCATGATGCGTACATTCTCCACGAAGTTGACGTTCGACTGCTTGGGGATGGTCATCTCGCAGCGGCGCACATGCAGGGTGGAGTCGTTGAGGATGTAGAGGTCGCCGCGGAATCCCATGTCGTTCTGGTTGTTGGGCAGGAAGTGCAGGTGGATGCACGAGTCGACCACCGAGGCGTCGGTACGTAGTCGCTCGACGGCGACGGTGTCCTCAATGTAGTAGCGGTAGAACCTGATGCCTTCGTCGCTGATGGGCGAAATGAAGGGGTACTGCAGCAGTCGGATATGATCTTCGTAGAGGTCGACGTCGGTGAAGACGTCCTTGATGACGGTGTTGATGATGTCGCCCGTCTGGAACAGGTCGTTAACGCCCTTAGAGGTCTGTCCGGTGATGATGGTCTTCTCGGCACGGGGCTCGCGGCGGTAGACCTTCTGCGAGACGGTCTCGTCGACGCTGACGGGCAGGATGGACTTGCCGGTGACGTTGCTCACCTCGACCTGCTCTACCAGCCAGGGGTGCCTCTTGAACACGCCCTGCTCCAGCTGCTCTGGCTTCAGGTCGTTGAGCGAGAGGGTGATTTTCTCGTATTTATTATACTGGTAGAAGTCGTTGAGGCCCAGGTCAGTCTGCTGCTTGGCAGCCACCACGCGGCGCATCAGCTCGACGGCGGGGTTGTTCTTGCGGCTGTACTTATTGCTCTTGGACTTGACAGTTACTTCAGCCAATTGCTGCTGGTCGGGCTTCAGACGGATGTTCAGGCGCGCCTTGGTCTTCGGCGTGACGGCAACGATGTGCGTCTTGTAGCCGATGGCACTGAACGTGATGTTCCAGCCCTCGTGGCGGGCAATGGTATAGCGTCCGCCGATGTCTGAGACGGCAGCCACCTTATGTCCCTTGTAGACGATGCTTGCCATGGGAATGCTGTCGCCCGTCTCTGCATCGGTGACTACGCCGCGAATCTGCTGACCGTCAGCATAGGCGGCTAGCATACAAAACAGCAGGAATATGTATTTGCGAAGTGCGTTCATTTAAAATTGTATTCGGTATAATCTTCGCCGCGTCCGTTCATCCGTAGGGTACGGAAGGCTGAGGTCTTGGCGTCGATGACCAGGACGAACGAAGAAAACAGCTGGCGCTTCTTTCCGGCAGGGGTGATGGTGATGGTCTTGCGGTCGGCGGAGGTGCTGACGGTCAGGTCGTCGCCAGTGGGGATGGGCTCGCCGTTGATGACTGCAGTGAGCACTTTCTGGAACGTGGCAAACTGTGCATTCTTGCGACTGTCGGTGACGTGCTTCTTTTTGCCCATTGTCATGGTGAACTGCGTGCCGTCCATCATCAGCAGGTCGCTGTCGCCGTCGGTAGAGATGCAGATATAGTCAGGTTTGCGGATGGTCACGGTGCCTGTCGTCACCACGTCGGTCTTCACGGCCTTCTTGTGAACGGTCTTAGTGACTGACTGCGCTCCTGCGGAGCAAATCATCAAACACAAAAAACAAAAAAGTAACCCTATTCGTTTCATACCTCTAAACTCTTAACTTTTAACTCTTAACTCTTAATTAAGTATACAGTCCTCCGTTAATGGAAATGACGTTGCCCGTGATATAGCCTGCCTCTTGCGACACGAGGAAGGCAACGGCATGGGCCACCTCCTCGGGTGTGCCGAAGCGGTTGGCAGGAATCTGCTTCTTCAGAGCAGCCTCGTCGAGGCCCTCGGTCATGTCGGTACGGATGAAGCCGGGGGCGATGGCGTTCACGGTGACACCCTTGCGGGCCACCTCCTGTGCCAGCGCTTTCGTGGCGGCGATGATGCCGCCCTTGGCTGCCGAGTAGTTGGTTTGACCGGGCAGACCTTTCAGTCCGCTGACGCTTGCCATGTTGACGATGCGTCCGAACTTGTGCATCTGCATGGCAGGAAGCAGGGGCTGGGTGACATTGTAGAAGCCAGACAGCGTGATGTCGATCACACGGTGCCAGTCGGCCTCGGGCATCAGCGCCATCACATTGTCGCGGCGGATGCCGGCATTGTTCACCACCACGGCGATATAGTCCTCGGGGTGGCGCTGCTGCCAGTCGGCCAGGGCCTGGCGCGTCTGCTGGCAGTCGCTGACGTCGAAGGGCAGCAGTTCGCCCTGTCCGTCAATCGCCTCAAGCGTCTTTTCCGCCTCGGCCTTGTTGCTGGCGTAATTGATGATGACCTGATAGCCCTCCTGGGCCAGTCTTACGGCGATGGCACGTCCTATTCCGCGGCTGCCGCCTGTCACTAATGCATATTTCATTTCACAGTTCATAATTATCAATTGTCAATTATCAATTATCAATTTCTCCACCGTCCGTAGCGCCGTCATCGTGACCCCCTCCACACCGTGCAGCATCAGGCTCTGACCCGTCAGCAGCAGGTTGGGGATAGGCGTGCTGGGGGCAAGCGTCGTCAGCAGGATGCTGCGGCAGTCCTTACGTACGCCGTAGGCCGAGCCGCAGGGCGACAGCGTGTAGTCGCGGTAGGTGAGCGGTGTGCTGGTGTAGCGGCATTCCACCATGTCGCGCAGTCCTGGGATGACTGTCTCTGCCAGACCGATGCACGCGTCGGCAAGCCGGTCTTTCAGCATTTGGTAGTCTTCGCCCCGCCGACCCACGGTGGTGTCGGCCCATGGTTCGCAAAGCTTCCACGGCATCGGTGTCATCAGGTCTATCTGACGGGCGTATGTGCCCTCGTCTGGTACGCGGCAACTCACCATGACGCCACCGACGTCACTGGTGTCCTCATAGAAGGTCCATACATTCGGTTTGCGGTAGACGTATTTATTGTGGTTAAAGTAGGGTAGTGTGCCCTGCTTCATCACCAGCGAGACGGTGAACATGCCGAAACTGTTCTCCATGGCGCTGATACGCCGGCGGAACATGCCTTTCAGTAGATGCGAATGGCCCAGCCAACTCAGCGTCACCTGTGGATGGACATCGCTGATGAACACATCGCCCTCATAGCTGTCGCCTTGGGTGCTGCGGGCAGCCACAATGCGGCCTGCCTCTTCCACCAGCGCATTGATGTCAGCGCGGCAGACAACCTTGCCGCCATTTTGCTGTATGTTGCTGACCAGCGTCTGTACTATCTGATGTCCGCCGCCCCGCAGCCGCCAGCTGCTGGCTACATAGCTGCTCATGCCATGGGCAAAGGTGAACAGGGGCAGCGACTGGCGCCGCAGTTCCATCTTCATCGCCGAGCCTGACAGCACGTTGATGAGTAGGGGGTCGTGGAATGTGGATGCCAGCCAGTCGTAGGCATTCACCTGTCCAATCTCTTCCAGAGGAGGCAGGTGGCGCAGCATCCCGACGTATTGCTGCAGGGCCTCACGCTCCTGTGGGAAGTAGCTGCTGAGCACATCGGCAAAGTGGTCGTAACCCTCTGCCAGGGGGAAGGTCAGATGGCCGATGGTCACGCGGTCGAAGCCGTCGGCATCCAGCCGCACCCAAGGCAGCTGCATCAGTCCCAGCTCAGAAAAGATGCGATGCAGGGGCTGACCCTCGGCCAGTCCGCCGACATAGTGGAATCCGGTATCGAAGGCGAGACCGTCGCGCTGGTAGCTCTGCATACAGCCCCCGGGCTGCACCTGCCGCTCCAGCACCAGCACGCTCCTGCCAGAACGCGCCAACAGCGAGCCGCATATCAGTCCGCCAAGTCCACTGCCTATGATCACTACGTCGTATTTCATCGCCTTTTACCCCTTTAACCTTTTAACCCTTTCATATATTGCCGGTTGCAGAACGTAAGCGAGAATAACAGCGGACAGCAGTCCGACGAGTGTAGTGAATCCGACACTCTGTATGGCAGGATGCCGTGCTATCAGCATGCTGCTGACGGTGGTGACGAGCACCACGGCACTGAGCAGGATGGCGGTCTTGTGGTATTGCAGTTGTTTGGTGTCGGTGGCTATCAGGCCGTGCATAATAAAAATGCTATAGTCGACGCCGATGCCGAAGATGAAGGTGGAGATGATGATGCTGATGAGGTTGAACTGCACGTTGAAAAGCACCATCACACCCAGCACGATGAGCCAGCTGAGCAGGATAGGCGCAAAGGCTATCAGTGCGTGGCGAAGGTTCTTGCCCCAGAGCAAGTGTCCGTCGTCCGAGCGGGAATGGAAGCTGACGAGCAGCACCACCAGCACGAACAACATGCTCAGCCACTGGAGCACGTTGAAGTCCTCACTCATTTCGGTCAGCGTGTCGGTAGTATAATAATAGGTGTCGAGCACCAGCAGGTTCGGCTCCTGGGCGATGGCATCGCAGATGCGCATATAGTCGCTCTCGCTGCTGCGCACGGAGTCGTTCGCACAGCGTACGGAGGTGAACACGAGGTAGTCGCCGCCATACGACTGTTCGGTGAGTGTCGACTGGTAGCCGGCGGGAATGATGCCGGCATCGTAGAGGGCATCGGGTTCATAGTCACGGGTGGCAGCCTCGAAGAAGGTGTCGAAGGCATCGGCATTCAGGCCGGCCTGCGGAGCGGTCTCGGCAATGAGGCGGCGCACCTGGTTGAGCCGTTCGTCAGTCCAATACTGCTGCCAAGCCTCGATGCGCTCCTGCTGCTGGCTTAGCGGCACGAATATCTGGTTGGTGCGGGTATAGTCCTTCACCAGTCCTAAGCGTTGCAGCGAGTCGAGTTTGCCGTCGAGTAATGCGAAGTTGTCGAGGGCTTCCTCCATCGTGCGGCCCTGACTGGCAAAGTACTTCTGCTTGTCGCCGGTATGGGTCTTTTCACGCAGCAGGTTCTCTGCGTGTTCGGTAATCTCAGCCTCGTAGCCTAAGTTGTGCATGTCGGCATCGAAGCGCGTGCCGCCGATGATAAAGGCACCAATGCAGACCACAATGATGAGAGCTAAGGTGCGCCCTATGCCTTTCCGGACGAGGGGCTGCCTGGAGAAATAGTCGGATGACTGGAGTCTGTTGATGTAGGCCAGCACACCCTCCTTTGAAGGGGCTTGGGCGTCGTTCTTTCTGGACTTTAGCAGTTGGGGCAGATAGGCCAGCGAGAACAGCGTGGTGCCAAGGATGGCGAAGGTGGCAAACAGTCCGAAGTCGCGCAGCAGGTCGGTCTTGACAAACAGCAGTCCGGCAAAGCTGCCGA
>ERZ842401.4651-NODE-4651-length-15788-cov-3.002098_pt1 | contig 15788 bp, 7 predicted proteins | sample MGYA00521270_ERZ842401 | MGnify/ENA primary metagenome ERZ842401 (study PRJEB31892, sample SAMEA3878208) | bioreactor metagenome | biome: Moose rumen | place: Sweden | collected 2011-10 | study: EMG produced TPA metagenomics assembly of the PRJEB12797 data set...
CGGTGTAACCTGAATTTGATTCAACCGTATCTATATAATAATCCTTATTTCCGTCGCGGTAAATTACAGTATTCACATTTCTGAACCAAAGGTTATCATAGGTTGTATCCGAGGCGTCCTCTCCAACCCAGCCGTAATGTTGTCCGTCTGAGCCGAAAGCGTCGCCGCTGAGCATAAAGTAGGTGTGCTCAACATAACCCAGATTATCATATACGGGGTCGTCAAAGGTAACGTCAACATGATAATAGTTTCCGTCAATTTTCACCATATTCCACTCGTGATTCATCTCAGAGCTCGTTACTATCGTAACGTCTACTCCGCACCTTTTGAGAAGGAGCGCGTAAGCATGCGAATAACCCTGACATACCGCCTTTTGGTTTACAAGAACTCCGTAAGCGCAGTGGTTAATATAAGTATCTTCTTCGTAGTATTCACTGGGATTTTCTTCGTCTATATCCGGATAGAATGTATTAGTTGCAATCATATCGTGAAGATAACGCGCTTTAACTAAGTCGCTCCAGCTTTCATCTACTCCGCGTAAATATTTTTTTACGCTTTTTTCGATAGCTTTGTTTGCGGCTTTAATCTCGTCTAAAGTATCAAAAATAAAAATCGGGTAAATTGAAACAAGTTTTGTTTTTGCCGCGTTTCTGGAATACGAAACTGTATCAGGTCTTATATAATAAAACTCGGGGTTCTCATTGATAACACCGTAATACAAAGCAAGTCCGTCTTCCGCGCTAAAATTAAATCCGCTTACATCTATTCCTTTTTTAAGACCTATATAATCTTCATAGTTATTTTTCAGCTCATTATATATATACTCGGCGGCTTCGGGATATTTTTCAACAATCTCCCTGTAGGAGTACTTCGTACCTGTACCGACTTCAACCGTTTTGGTGAACACTCCGGTTTCCGCTTTATCAGTTTCAGCGGCAAACGCCGTAGAAGCGCAGGATAAAACTATTAAAACCGAAAGCAAAAGCGTAAGTATTTTTTTCATAATAATCCTCTCCGTTTTCACAGCTTAGCGCAACGATATATACCGTTGCGCTCTAAGCTGTTTTAAATTTATTTTATTAATTTATAAGCGACGCCCAGTCTGTTGAGCAGCTGTTATAGGTTATTGATTTGGAATTTGTATAAGGAGCATAGTAAGTATTTCCGTTCTTGTCCTTAACATAGAACATTACAGCAACGGCGTTTTCTCCTATATTATTAACCGCGAATGTCACATACTTATAGGTAGTATCGGAATCGCTCTTTCCGTAATCTCCGCTTATTCTATTATCTTTGCCCTTACAGCTGAACACATTCTTTGCGGGAGCTTTATCGAGCGTATAACTCTCAACTATTGAACGCGCGCTGTCAATTGTAGTTGAACCAACCGCGATATAGCCGTAGTCCTCCGCGTCACTTGCAATCTCGTTATTGATTACAGATACAAATCTGACGCTTCTGTTCACCTTATCGGTCTTGGTCTGAACGCCGAGAATCTGGATATTCTTAAACTCGGAACCTATTCCGCTGAGGTATGTATCTTCTTCATCTCTTGAAACGGTATCCGAAAGTTTTATTGAATTTCCGTCTGAGGTTGTGTAGTATTCCTTAGGATCGAGAGGAGCTTGGGTTTCAGGCTCTATTGCGGGTTCTGTTGCGGGTTCAATTGTTGGAGCTACTGTTGTAGGTTCTACGGTGGTTGGAGCAATTGTAGTCGGCTCAACCGTTGTAGGTTCCACGGTGGTTGGAGCGATTGTAGTCGGCTCAACCGTTGTAGGCGCTTCGGTTGCTTCTTCTGTCCATGTACCTACTTCCCATTTTCCTTCGCTGTTTTTCTGCGTAGGATAGTAGCCTGCTACTTCGCTGTACTTAATATCTACTGTCTGTTCGGAGTTATTGCTGAAGATTAAGTTTGTATACTTGCTGTCGAAGGTTGCTATGTACTGAGTTTCTCCGTAAGAGTTGGTTGTTGTTTCGGTGAGCTCTACTCCCGGCCAGCTTGCGTTACTTTCGTCGTCATTCCACGCGTACAGATATACCTTGCTCCAGTTCTGGTTGTTTGTGAATAATACTGTATTGTATGTCGCTGGAGCTTCGGTAGCGGGTTCAACTGTTGTCGGTTCTACTGTCGTTGGAGCTACAGTTGTAGGCGCGATAGTCGTTGGAGCCGCTGTGGTTTCAACGTCTACCTCGTACTCATTAATCGACGAATCTGTCTTTACTATTTTTCCGTCGAGCGCGGAGAGCTCTATCTTATTTGTATTATCAATGTCTGTCTGGTCTATCCAGGTATCTCCGTTCCATGTCTGGAACTGGATTTCGTTTGCCTTCTCGTAGTTTGCTGTGAAAGTTACTGTGTATACAGGTACTCCGCCTACTGTATCACTTGTCTTTGTCATTGTATACTGATGCCAGTTTTCTCCCGCTGTTCCGTACTCGTCATTGATGTTCAGCTTGAATGTATAGCCTGCCGCTTCATTTTTCGCTAACGGTACATAATAATATGTATATGTCTTTACAGGAGCTTCGGTTGTAGGAGCTACTGTTGTAGGTTCTACAGTAGTTGGAGCGATTGTAGTCGGTTCAACTGTTGTAGGTTCTACGGTAGTTGGCGCAATTGTAGTAGGTTCAACCGTTGTAGGTGCTACAGTTGTTGGCGCTACAGTAGTTGGAGCTTCGGTAGCTTCCTCTGTCCATGTGCCGACAGTCCACTTGCCGCTTGTCTGAGACTGAGGATAGTAACCTGTAACCGAACCGTCATATGTAATATCAACGGTCTGGCTTGAGCCGCCGTTATTAAATATAATTCTGTCGTAAGCCGAATCAATTGTCGCTGAATACTGCTCCTCGCCGTAATCGTTGGCTCCGATCTGAGTCATAGTAACTCCTGGCCAATCAGCATTTCTGTTATCTGTATCGTCGCTGTTCCATGCGTAGATATATACGCTGCTCCAATTCTGGTTATTAGAGAATTTTACGGTATTGGATGTTGAAGAAGTAGCCGCTGCGGTTACAGGCGCAACTGTTGTCGGTTCTACTGTCGTTGGAACCGCTGTAGTCGGCGCGGTTGTTTCAGCCGCTTCGGTAGCAGGCGCGGCTGTCGTTTCCTCGTTGCTTGAATAAAGAATTGTCAGATAATTAGTGGATGTGTTGAAATTAAAAGTATAAGTTCCGCCGCTCGCTGTGAGTGTACAATCCCCTGCGGACGCGTCCATTTCCCAGCCTATAGAGGAAGTTTTGGTAGTAGTATCTTCGATAGTACCGCCGTTTCCGTACCATGTATCGCCGTTATTAACCTTGAATGTATATGTTCCCGCGTCGAGAGTAAGGGTTTTGGTCACGACATCGGAATCGCTAGTGGTATACATAGCGGAATTATCATCTGCGCTCCAGCTGTTGAACGAACCGCGCAGGTAGTAACCGCTCTGAGTTGAGGCGGTTGAAGAACCTGTAGCTGAAGTAGTCCCTGATGAGCCTTCGGGATTATAAACTACGGCAACGCCTGTAGATCCTACGGTACCCGAAATTGTTCCGCCTGATACAGTGAACTTATTTCCTGTAATCTGGTCATAATAAGTACCGTCCGACATCTGATGAGATGTAAGGCTGACGCTTCCCGAGCCATCAAGCTTAGAAATGACTACGCCTTTAGTTCCGCGCTCGTTATATGCTACAGTAGTACCCGAATACGCGAGATATTCGGAAGTACCGTCAAAGTAGTTCTTAAATTTATTAACCTCGGCTACAGCCGTAGACTTCCAGTTTGTATCAGAACTAGCTGAACCCATATTTGTTGCGGGACGCGCGAAATAAAGCGCGGTAGAGTCAGCTCTTGAGCCGACAATTGCCCATGCTCTGGTAATTACATCGTCGCTTACTCCGCTGGTATTACCAGTCCAGGCTGAACCTGAGCTGCCCATATAGGTATCATGCGATTCTACCCAAAGCACGCTATTAGAAGGAGAAGCTCCCTTATAATAAGCGCTGTCGGCAAGTTCAGGCGCGTACTGCCAATAAGTTTTATCAAGCGCGAGGTCGCCTGTATAGTTATCGGTAATCGCCATATAATTAGTGTAATTAGATATGTCAGTTCCCGCTCCGCCGAGAATTTCACCGTAGGAGAAAAGTCCGCTCTTATACGAATTTACTCCGCCGAGAACTGTAGGCCAGAAATCGCTTCTGCAGCTTGAATCGTCGGTGGGAAGCTCGATATGCTTCGCCGCGTCAAAACGGAAACCGTCGATACCGAGGTCAACGCAGTCCTTTAAGAAGTTTAGCGCTATACTCTGAACAGTACTGTTTCCTGTATTTAAGTCAGGCATTCCGAGGTGATACTGAGTCATCTCGTAACGGCTGTTATCGTTAACGCGGATATTGTTCGTATGGAAATAGTTGCGGTTTTTGAGGTTTGAGTCCATAGCTGAGTTAACGTAATCGTATGTACCGCCGTCAGTACCGCCGTTGGCAACGTGGTTAGCTACTATGTCCGCGATAACTTTAATACCGTAATCTTCAGCCGCATCGCACAACGCCTTAAGCTCCGCTCTTGTACCGAGCCAGTTGTTGCCGTTGGCAACGCTCAGTCCCAGCGGCTGGTACAGCTTCCACCACTGCTCACTCTGATTAGTATAGGAAGAAGCGTAATCCTTAGGCGCTTGTACAGGGGATGTCTGAACCGCTGTATATCCCGCTTCTCGGATAGCTGATAAATTCGCCTTAATGTTGTTATAAGACCAGTTAAAGCAATGCAGTACCGCGCTTCCGCTGACTGTATCCTGCGCGTACTGAGAGTCTGATGAACCTGTAGACGCGGACGCGGGTGTAATAACACCTACCGCGAAGGTTGAAATCAATAGACACAATGCTAATGTGATACTGATAGCCTTTCGTTTCATAATTTCTCAACTCCTAAATTTTATACATTATAAAAAATAATGTTGTGCAATTTTATTGTACAATAGTATTCCAAAAATTGCAATTAATATGTTTAATTTTTCACACTGAAAACTGAATTTGTAACCTTTTTGCCGCATATTTATTCAAATACCGTATATTTATGCAATGCATTTATAGTAAAAACAGACGGCTCAACTTATTTGAGCCGTCTGTCGTTTATTATTCAGTTGTATTAATGAACTATTTTAACTCTCCCCATGTTGTTGAACAGCTTTTATATTCGCCCTCAGAGTTGGTATAAGGAGAATAATGAACATTTCCGTTCTTGTCCTTGACATAGAACATTACAGCTACGGCGTTATCACCGATATTGTTTACCGCGAAGGTTATGTATTTATACTTGGTATCAACTCCGCTCTTGCCGTAATCTCCGCTTACGCTGTTGCTCTTGCCTAAACAGCTGAATACATGTCTTGCCGGAGCGTTATTAAGAGTAAAGGATTCTACAACAGTTCGAGCCGTAGTCTTTGAGCTTGCTCCTACAGCTATATATCCGTAATCCTCAGCGTCCTTAACAATAGCGTTATTGATTACAGTTACAAATCTGACGCTGTTTTTCGTAGTATCGTTCTTCTTCTGAACTCCGAGAATCTGGAGATTTCTGAACTCATTTCCTATTCCGCTCAGAGCTGTATCCTCAGCTTCTCTCTCTATTTTCTCAGCTAAGTTGATAGGAGTTCCATCGGAAGGAACATAATAATTCTCAGCGGGTTCGGTAGGCGCTGCGGTTGTAGGTTCTACCGTAGCGGGTTCTGAACTTGTTGGTTCCTGAGTTTCAGGTTCGACAGGTTCAGTAGTAGGCTCAACTGTAGTAGGAGCAATTGTTGTCGGCGCCGCTGTAGGCGCTGCGGTGGTGGCAGGCTGAACCTCCCATGTACCTACTTCCCACTTGCCGTTTGTCTGCGACTTGGGATAGTAACCTGTTACAGAACCGTCCCTGGTTTCATTGGTGATATCCACCGTTTGAGTTCCGCTTCCGTTATTGAATATAATTCTGTCGTAAGTATTATCAATTGACGCGGTGAACTGTTCTTCTCCGTATGTATTTGTCGCTTTATCTGTCAGCTTAACTCCCGGCCACTCGGCGTTTTTTGCTCCTGTACTGTGATTCCATGCATAGAGATATACACTGCTCCATCCTTGGTTATTTGTGAATTTAACTGTATATTTAGCGCTTACAGGAGTTGATGATGAGGAAGACTCTGTAGTCGGCGTTACGGATGAGCCTGATTTTGTAATTGTGAGATATTTGGTATTTGTATTAAAGCTGAACGTATAAGTTCCGCCTGACGCTTGCAAAGTACAATCTCCCGCTGAAGCGTCCATTTCCCAGCCGATTGAGGATGTGGCAGTAGTTGTATCTACGATTGTACCGCCGTTTCCGTACCAGTTTCCGTCGCTGTCGTTTATCTTAAATTTATAAGTTCCCGCGGAAATATTAATTTCTGCTGTAGCAACCGCGCCTGAAACTGTCATTTTATTAGTTGTTCCCCAGCTGTTAAACTCGCCTTTTACATAGTAATCCGCAGATGTAGATGTTCCGCCTGAGCTCGAAGAAGCTACGGGATAAACTCCCGGAGGTACAGATCCCGAAAGAGTACCGCCGCTTACAGTAAAGCTTGAGTTGTGAGCGAGGTCTTTGTAGGTTTTACTGGACATACTTGTGCTTACACTGACATTAATTGTGCTGCTGCCTGTGTTAATAAAACATATACCCTTGCTTCCGCGCTCAATAACGAGAAGCTGGTTATTATTGTAGTTGTATACGTTCACGCCAGCGCCTTTACAAGCGTTGTGGAATTTGTTAGCGCCTACAACCTCGGAGTCAAAGTAATCGCCGTTACCGCCGTCGGTTGTTTTGCCGCTGCCTTTCCAGTTGGACGTTGTGCTTCCGTAAGGACGCGCAAGATATAGTGTATTAAGTCCCTGAGCGGTAAGCGCCGCCCACGCGCGTGTAATCTGATATTTCGGCATACCGTAGTTACCGCTCTTGTAGTTGTCGTGGGATTCTACCCAGCAAACAAGGTTGTTGCCGCCCAAACCTGCTTTATAATCGCTGAGATCGCTTGCGTTAAGAACATTGTTTGTAATATTATTTCTAACAGTATCGCTGTAGGCGGAGCCTGTAACGTTCATAAAGCTGGCGTAGCCTGTAAGCGGACAATTCTGTCCCGCTAAAACTTCGCCGTATGAAAACTTATCATTTACGCCGTTTAAAACTGTCGGCCAGTAATTAGAAGTCGGACATCCGCTGATTTCATATCCCGAAGGAAGCTCAATATGTTTAGCCGCGTCAAATCGGAATCCGTCAGCTCCCGCGCTGATAATATTTTTAAGCAGCGTATTAGCCTGAGATTGAAGCGTGGTATTGCTTGTATTAAGGTCGGGCATACCCGTAATATCCTTCTGAGTCTGCTGCCAGCGATCATCCCAATCTGAAATTCCGCCGTTACCGTGATAATCCTTTGTTATACCTGATACAGAGCCGGTTTGATCGGTTGTATGGTTGAGAGCGACATCCACGATAACTTTAAGTCCGAGAGCGTGAGCTTCGGAGCAGAGAGATGTAAACTCTGCCTGCGTACAAATTTTATTGCCTATTGTATAGCTCGTCGGCTGATAGAACTCATACCAGTTGTCAACCGTGTTACTGCCGTTGCCAATAATTCCGTTAATCGGAGAGGTCTGTACAGCGGTATAACCTGCGTTCGCGATTTCTTCAAGTTGATTTCTGATTACGCTTACAGGCCAGTTCCAGCAATGCAGTATAACTTCTTCTGAGCTGTACTTTGTATTGCCCGCCGCAAAAACAGTGCCCGCGGACATTCCCGCAAAGCAACTAAGTACCAACGCAAAACATAGAACCAATGATAGAATGTGTTTTAGTTTTTTCATAGTTCATCCTCCTAAATGTTTTATAAATACGTTCTTATGGTAATAGTATATAAAGTTTTACACATATTAAATCCTCGATTATAGCAATTATACAACATTTTTCCATATTATGCAATAAAAATGTTATATTTTTATATATAAAAAGCCGTTCCCCTTTCGGAGAACGGCTGAAAAAACTATTTTATTCTATAGGTTCAAAGTCGGCAACGCCGTGCTTACAGAGCGGACAGATAAAGTCGTCGGGTAATTCCTCGCCCTCATAAACATAACCGCAAACCTTGCACACCCAACCTTTTTTACCGTCGATCTCAGGCTTAGGCTTAACGTTGTTCTGGTAATATGTATAAGTCATTGTTTCCTTATCGGAAGTTACTCTCGCTTCGGTAACGCTGCATATAAACATTCCGTGAGTATCGAGGTCGATATAATCCTCAACCTTCAACGACATAAAGGAGTTGATATATTTAGGAAGGAATACAAGTCCGTTATCGGAATAAAGCGGCTCGCAGTCCTTAAATTTATCAGCGTTTCTTCCGCTTTGGAAACCGAAGTTTTCGAACACCTTAAACGGAGCGTCTGTGGACAGGCAGTTAACATTCATCTTACCTGTTTCCTTGATAACGTGGTGAGAGTAGTTCTGCTTGTTGATACAAACAGCAATTCTGTTAGGCGAGTTAGTAACCTGAGTTACGGTGTTAACGATAAGTCCGTTATCCTTTTTACCGTCGTTTGAGGTTACAACATAAAGTCCGTAGCCGATGTTGAACAGAGCTGTCATATCGTTTTTATCGGCGGTTTCATCGTGCTGAGCGAGATAGTCCTTACACAGCTCGTCAGCGAGCTTTTCGAGCTGCTCCGCGCTCTCGTCGTTTAGAGCCGACATAATTTTAACCGTAGTATCGGTATACTCGATATTCTTACAGCCTTCGAGCATCTTCCTCATCGTCTTAGCCGCGAGCGGCGCCCATGAACCGTTTTCGATAAGACCGATAGTCTTGTTCTGGAAGTTGCGCTCGGTGAGATGATTGATAAACTCACGCATAAACGGGAAAATCTCAGCGTTATAAGTTGTAGTGGCAAGGACTATTCTTCCGTAGCGGAAAGCGTCCTCAACGCACTCAGCCATATCCTCACGCGCGAGGTCGTTAACAACAACCTTGGGACAGCCTTTAACTCTGAGCTTTTCGGCTAAAATCTCAACAGCTTTTTTAGTGTTGCCGTATACGGAAGTATAGGCAATCATAATGCCGTCGGTTTCTACGCCGTAGCTTGACCATGTGTTATATAAATCAAGGTAATAACCGAGATTTTCGGAAAGTACAGGTCCGTGCAGAGGACAAATAATCTCGATTTCAAGATTAGCGGCTTTCTTTAAGAGAGCCTGAACCTGAGCGCCGTATTTTCCTACTATACCAATATAATAGCGTCTTGCTTCGCACGCCCAGTCTTCTTCTACGTCAAGCGCTCCGAATTTACCGAAGCCGTCGGCTGAGAACAGAACCTTGTCCTTGCTGTCATATGTAACGATAACCTCAGGCCAATGTACCATAGGAGCTCCTACGAAGTTGAGAACGTGCTCGCCGAGCTCGAGAGTATCGCCTTCTTTTACAACAACGCGTCTGTCCTCGAACTGAGTGCCGAAGAAATTCTGCATCATAGTAAAAGCTTTCTGGCTGGAAACAATTACAGCGTCGGGATAATTATTCATAAAGTTCATAATGTTGGCGCTGTGGTCAGGCTCCATATGCTGAACTACAAGGTAGTCGGGTTTTCTGCCGTCGAGAGCTTCCTCAAGATTATCCAGCCACTCGTTTTTGAAGTTGCGGTCTACCGTATCCATAACCGCAACCTTCTTATCAATAATTACGTAAGAGTTATACGCCATTCCGTTCGGAACAATATACTGGCCTTCGAAAAGGTCAATTTTATGGTCGTTAACTCCTACATACTTAATATCATTTGTAATAAACATTAAAGCACCTCCGTTTGGATATTTTTTATAGTATAGCATAAGAACGCTCAGATTTACAACCGTATTTTTAATATTATTTTTATTGAGTAAATAATCGTTTAAATTCTACTACTTTTGACCGAATTTAATCATTTTAATCAAATTCATCCTAAATTTATCAAAAAGTTTTCAAAATTTTATTAAATTTTTGAGTATTTTGTATTGACTTTAGCTGTTATAGTGATATAATACAGTCAAGAGGTGACTGAAAATGCTCAATCAGGAACGGTATGAACTGATTCTGGATTTAATTAACGAAAGAAATACGGTAACTGTCGCCGAGCTCACGAGGGAGCTCAACACCTCGGAGTCAACGATAAGACGCGACTTAACCGCCTTAGACCGCCTCGGAAAGATAAGAAAATTTTTCGGCGGCGCCGCCGCGATACGGCAGAGCGAAGGATTTGTCGAGGATGACTTCAGCGTAAAAGAAGCTCAGATGCACGAGGAGAAAACCGCTATCGCTAAATATTCGGCTAACCTGATTAACGACAGCGACTTTGTATACATAGACGCGGGTACTACAACCTCAAGACTTGTTGATTTTATCACCAATTCAAAAGCCACCTACGTCACAAACGGAATTACCCACGGCAGGAAGCTTATACGCAAAGGTCTGAACGCTTATATTATCGGCGGAAAAATTAAACCCGCAACCGAAGCGATTATCGGAGCGGAAGGAATAGCGAGTCTTAAAAACTTTAACTTTTCAAAAGCTTTTGTGGGGACTAACGGAATTGATCTGCAATCGGGATTCAGCACTCCCGATATTGAGGAAGCTCTTATAAAGCAGACCGCTATCGAAAAAAGCTACACCGCGTTTGTGCTGGCGGATCATTCAAAATTCAGGAGAGTTTTCCCTGTTACATTTTCTCAGCTCAACAAATGCTGTATAATCACAGACTCTTTACCTGACAACAGCTTCAGTAAAGAAACTGTAATAAAGGAGGTATCTATATGATATATACCGTAACTTTAAATCCATCTATAGATTACATTGTACGCTTAGACGGTCTTACAACAGGTATCACCAACCGTACCACAAGCGAGGAGTATTACTTCGGCGGTAAGGGTATCAACGTGTCCTGCGTACTTGCCGAGCTCGATTTAAACAGCACTGCTCTGGGATTTATAGCGGGATTTACGGGCGACGCGATTGAGGACGGTATAAGAAATGATAAAATCACTACCGACTTCATCAAGCTCAGCGAGGGAATTTCCCGAATCAACATCAAAATTAAAGCGGGAGAGGAAACCGAAATAAACGGTCAGGGTCCCCACATAAGCGCTCAGGAACTCGAAAGACTTATAGAAAAGCTCGACCGCGTTCAGGACGGCGACACGCTTATACTCGCGGGAAGTATCCCGAACACCTTACCCGACGACGTTTACGAAAGAATACTTGAAAGACTGAAGAATAAAAAAATAAGGATTGTTGTCGACGCGACAAAGAAGCTTTTAGTAAATTCTCTAAAATATAAGCCTTTCCTTATAAAACCCAACCGTCAGGAAATATCCGAAATTTTTGACGTCGAGGTTGAAACTGAGGAAGATACCGAAAAATACGCCAGAAAGCTTATGGAAATGGGCGCTCAGAATGTACTCATTTCACTCGGCGGTGACGGCGCGATGCTTATCGACGAGTACGGCAACAAGCATAAAATGGGCGTATTAAAAGAAAAGGTTATAAATACGGTAGGCTCAGGCGATTCTATGGTAGCGGGATTCGTCGCAGGATATGAAAAAGAAAAAAGCTACCCTTACGCTTTGAAACTAGGCAGCGCCTGCGGTAACGCGACAGCGTTCCTGCCGGGACTTGCCACAAAAGAAAAAATAAACGACCTTTTAAACAAATTTTAATCAAGGAGGACAATATGCGTATTACTGATTTGCTTAAAAAGCAAGGCATTTCTCTTGGTGTTTCGGCAAAAGACAAGAGAGATGTTATCGACCAACTGGTATCGCTGCACGAAAAGTGCGGCAACCTGAAAGACGCTTCCGCTTATAAGGAAGGTATCCTTAAACGTGAAGAAATGGGCACTACCGCTATAGGAATGGAAGTTGCTATCCCTCACGCTAAAAGCGAAGCCGTTAAAGCTCCCGCTCTTACAGCCGTAACCGTTCCAAACGGCGTTAATTACGACGCTCCCGACGGAGCCGACTGTAAGCTTATCTTTATGATAGCGGCTACTCTCGACGGCGACGTACATCTCGAAGTTCTCGCAAGACTTATGCAGATGCTTATGGATCCCGAGTTTACTTCTCAGCTCAAGGACGCGAAAACAGCGGACGAATTTTTGAAAATTATCGACGCTAAGGAAACGGAAAAATTCCCCGAGGAAGCCGCAGCTGAAGAACCTGAGGCGCAAGGCTACCGCGTGCTCGCGGTAACAGCGTGTCCGACAGGTATCGCCCACACTTATATGGCCGCGGAAGCTTTAGCTAAAGCAGGCGAAGAAATGGGTATTCCGATTAAGGTTCAAACCAACGGCTCAGTCGTAGCTAATAACGTTCTTCCCGCTGAAGAAATCGCAAACTGCGACGGCATTATTATCGCGGCTGACAAGAGCGTTGAAACCGCCCGCTTCGACGGCAAGCCCGTATACTCGACAAAGGTTGCTGACGGTATCCATAAACCCGAGGAGCTCATCAATAAAATTATAAACGGCGAAGCTCCCGTATTCCACTCCGACAAAAAGGCTGAAGCTTCCTCAGCGTCAGATGACGAAAGCTTCGGAAGAAAGCTCTACAAGCACCTTATGAACGGCGTATCTCATATGCTTCCGTTCGTTGTAGCAGGCGGTATATTTATAGCAATCGCGTTCCTTATCGACGCGGCTATGGGCGCTCCTCAGGACGGCAACTTCGGTTCGGCTACTCCTGTAGCGGCGTGGTTTAAATCTATCGGCGGTATAGCGTTCAACTTTATGCTTCCGATTCTCGCAGGCTTCATCGCGATGTCTATTGCTGACCGTCCGGGACTTCTCGTCGGTTTCGTAGGCGGTTCTCTCGCCGCGGCAGGTTCAACATTTGCCGATCCAAGCGGAGCTAACGGCGTTCCTTCAGGTTTCTTAGGCGCGTTGCTCGCAGGCTTTATCGCAGGCTGGCTTATGAAAATGGTTATAAAAGGCTGTGAAAAGCTTCCTCACGCTCTTGAAGGTATTAAACCCGTTCTTATTTTCCCGCTTGCGGGACTTGGAATTGTCGGCGTTATGATGTGCGCTGTTAACCCGATAATGGGCTTAATCAATACAGGTATGACAAACGGCGTAACAGCTATGTCTAAGAACCCCGCGTTGATCGTTCCTCTTTGTGCTTTACTCGCAGGTATGATGGCGATAGATATGGGCGGTCCGTTCAACAAAGCGGCTTACGTTACAGCGGCAGGCTTGCTCGCTAACTCACCCAATGATTCCGCAACGCAGATGATTATGGCAGCTGTTATGATAGGCGGTATGGTTCCTCCAATCGCAATCGCGCTTTCCACAACATTCTTCAAAAATAAATGGTCTGAAGAAGAAAGAAAGAGCGGCCCCGTTAACTATATTATGGGACTTTCATTCATCACAGAAGGCGCTATCCCCTACGCGGCAGGTCATCCTCTCCAGGTTATTCCGAGCTGTATCGTAGGCTCCGCGTGCGCAGGCGCGCTTTCAGCGTTCTTTGCTTGTACTCTCCGCGCTCCCCACGGCGGTATCTTCGTACTTCCGACTATCGGCAATCCCCTTATGTACTTCTTAGCTCTCGCTATAGGCTCAATCCTCGGAATGCTAATGCTCGCGATATTAATGAAGAAAAAAGCATAAGTTTAGTTAATAGTTGAAATTATAATTACTGAAAATTAAAACCGCGTAGATGAACCTATCCTTTATATCCAAAGTTTCATATGATACTAAACGCGGGATATGACATCTACTACAGGAACGTCAACGTATGACGTGGAAATATAAAAAAGGAGAAAAACAATGGTATCTAAAAAACTTACAATCGTAAACGCTCAGGGTTTCCATATGCGCCCCGCGTCAACTTTCGCGACAGCTATGGCTAAGTATTCATCCGACGTTACAATCAAGCATAACGGTAACGACGTAAACGCTAAAAGCCTTATGAATATTATCGCAGCATGCATTAAATGCGGTCACGAGGTTGAAATCGTAGCCGACGGCGCCGACGAAGCCGCGGCTCTGGACGAGGCTGTTAAAATGATTGAAAGCGGATTCGGAGAATAATTCGTAATTCGCAATGCGTAATTCGTAATTTATTGCCTTCTTCTTTCGGAGAAGGCAATATAAACTCACTCTCAACTATCCACTTTCAACAAAAAGGATGTGATTTTATGTTAAAAGGTATAGCCGCTTCCGAAGGTATCGGAATCGGTAAGGTTATGATAGTAGAGGAGCATTCCCTAGAGTATACTCCCAAAACCGTAACCGACACCGCCGCGGAGCTGGAACGCTACAGAAACGCGGTTGATAAATTCTGTGAGGAAACCACCGAACAGGCTGACGCTCTCAGAAAATCCACAGGCGATAAGGAAGCCGAGATTTTAGAGGGACATATCCAGATGATAAAAGACCCGTTTATGGGCGGAGAAATCGAAAAGCTTATTGACGGCGGACAATGCGCTGAAGCCGCTCTGGAGCAGATGTGCAATATGTTTATTGATATGTTCTCTCAGGTTGACGACGACGTTACCCAGCAGAGAGCCGCCGACGTAAAGGATATCAAAGCGGCAATACTCGCAATCTTACTTGGAATTAAGGTTGTTAAAATAAGCGACGCTCCCGCAGGCACTGTGCTCGTAGCCAAGGAAGTTACACCGTCAATGACCGCGGGTATCAACAAGGAAAATATCCTCGGTATTATTACCGAAACAGGAAGCCAGACCTCTCACTCGGCAATTCTGGCGAGAGCTCTCGAAATTCCCGCCGTTTTAAGCGTCGAGAACGCCACAACCACCCTGTCATCAGGGGAACAGGTTATCGTTGACGGAAGCGAAGGCGAAGTTATAACAGCTCCTAGCGGCGCTCAGGTGGAAGAATATACCGCTAAACGCGAAGCTTTTCTGCGTGAAAAGAGGGAGCTCGAAAACTACCGCGGCAAAAAGACCGTTTCCGCGAGCGGCGATGAATACGAGCTTTTCTGTAATATAGGAACTCCAAAGGACGCTGCTAAGGCTATGGAAGCCGACGGAGAAGGCGTGGGACTTTTCAGAACAGAATTTCTCTTTATGGACAGAAACGCCCTTCCTACCGAGGACGAACAGTTCGAAGCCTATAAGCAGGCGGCTCTCGTTCTCAAGGGAAAAGGACTGATAATAAGAACTCTCGATATCGGCGGAGATAAGGATATTCCTTATCTCGGTTTAGAAAAAGAAGAAAACCCGTTTATGGGTTTCAGAGCTATCCGTTATTGTCTTAAAAACCGCGACCTCTTTAAATCCCAGATTAAGGCGATTTTAAGAGCCAGCACTTTCGGAGATATCCGCATAATGTTCCCGCTTATCACAGCGGTCGAGGAGCTCAGAGAAGGCAAAGCTCTGGTTGAAGAAGCTAAGTCTGATTTAAGAGCGTCGGGAATTGAATTTGATGAAAATATAAAGGTCGGCGTTATGACCGAAACAGCGGCGTCAGGCGTTATCGCTCACCTGCTCGCGAAGGAAGCCGATTTCTTCAGCATAGGCACCAACGATTTAACAGGCTACACAATGGCGGCTGACCGCGGCAACAGCGACGTCGCCTATCTCTACTCACCGTTCCAGCCGAGCGTGCTTATGATGATACGCCGTATTATTAAATGCGGACGCGAAGCGGGTATTCCCGTAGGAATGTGCGGAGAAGCCGCCGCTAATCCGATGATGATTCCGCTTTTAATTTCCTTCGGACTGACCGAATTCAGCGTATCGGCTCCGTCTGTACTTAAAGTC
>ERZ842401.4652-NODE-4652-length-15787-cov-4.072019_pt1 | contig 15787 bp, 16 predicted proteins | sample MGYA00521270_ERZ842401 | MGnify/ENA primary metagenome ERZ842401 (study PRJEB31892, sample SAMEA3878208) | bioreactor metagenome | biome: Moose rumen | place: Sweden | collected 2011-10 | study: EMG produced TPA metagenomics assembly of the PRJEB12797 data set...
GACGTCATCGGCATCCGCGACGACATGTACATCGGCAAGGGCCACACCTATCAGAAGGCCGTGTCCGACGCCGTGCGCCAGGGCCACGCCGACGGCGTGCTCGAGCAGGTGCCGACGCTTGTGAACCTCCAGTGCGACATCGACCACCCCACCCAGTGCTGCGCGGACCTTCTCCACGTCATCCACACCTTCGGGGGAATCGAGAAGCTGAAGGGCAAGAAGCTGGCCATGACCTGGGCCTATTCTCCTTCCTACGGCAAGCCCCTCTCCGTGCCCCAGGGCTGCATCGGGCTCATGAGCCGTCTCGGCGTGGATCTGCACCTGGCCTATCCCGAGGGCTATGATCTGATGGACGAATTGGTGTTCCATACTCAGTTCACCGACGTGGAACGGCTGACCGAGCTGGTAGCCGCCCAGAAGACCGCCGTGCGCGCCACCATCAACAGCAACGGCAACAGCGTGGCCCTGTACCGCGCCGCCGCCACCTACAGCAATTACGCCCGTTACATCAGCTACATCAACTTCCTGGATTACTAACAGAACATTTGTCAAGGATAAAAATCTATAATTTATTGCCAAACCAACAGAGAAGATTTACAACTCGTTTACATCCAAGCGTTCCCCACTCTCCATTACCCATGCTATAATGGCATGGGTGATTTTTCATGAATGAACGAATCCTGATCGTTGAGGACGACCCAGCAATTTCCAAGTTGATTGATACAAACCTGACGCTCTCCGGCTATCAGACGTTCTGCGCCATGGATGGGCGGCAGGCGGTGGAAGCAATACACGCCCAGCGGTTCGATCTGGCGCTGTGTGATATTATGCTGCCCGAATTGGACGGCTTTGAGCTGCTGCCCTACATGAAGGAGAAGGACATCCCCGTGATCTACGTTTCAGCGAAAACGGACGTGCAGAGCCGGGTTCAGGGATTGCGGCTGGGAGCCGAGGACTATCTTGTGAAACCCTTCGACATCCTGGAACTGCTGGTACGAATGGAGAAGGTGCTTGCACGGACAGATAGCAAGCCAAAACAGCTTGTCTATCGGGATATTGTCCTGGAGGAAGAAAGCCGCACGGTCACAAAAAGCGGCGAAGGAATCCCGCTCAAAAACATGGAATACGAATTGCTGCTTACCTTTCTGCGGCATCCCGGCATGGTGATGACACGTGAGGCTTTGCTGCATCAGGTATGGGGCGACGAGTTTATCGGGGAAACCCGCACAGTAGATGTTCATGTGGCAGCCCTACGTCGAAAGTTAGATTTGAACAAGGAATTGGCAACTGTCTATAAAATCGGCTATCGGCTGGAGGTGGAACCATGAAGCTATGGCTAAAGCAAACACTTATTATTCTGTCTGTGATCATGCTGTCAGTTAGCCTATGCCTGTATCTCTTCGTGGCAAAGGAGACGAACGGACTGATACAGCAGGCGATCCAGAATGGAAAACGGGATATGTCCATATTCTGCGACCATCTATCTACAATGGAAAGAACTTTAACCGTCTCCTACAATTCGGACGATATTGAGCAGCAAACTTTGATCCAATACACCTTTTCCTCATACGCCCAGTTGCTGCAATCCGGGGGCTGCGCCTGGTCGCTGGTAATGGACGGGCGATATTTTTATAACACGGCGCTTAGTGACCCGCTGGCCCTGCTTCCGATCACGGATGAAATCATCACCGCCTGCCGGATCGTGGAATTGAACGATACGCCTCTGTTGATTGTTGTACAGCGCATGACGATCCTGCAAACGCCGATCATGGTGTATCGCACAGCGAACCTGAACGAAACATACGGATACATAAACGACCTGACCCGCACGGCTCAGCTTTCTTTATTGGGATGCCTGATCCTGTGCGGGACGCTGCTTCCTTTGATTTTGAGAAGCACTTTGAAACCGCTGGGAAAGCTGACACAGATTTCAGAGAAAATCGCAGGAGGAGAATACGCCCTTCGCTCCCATATCCAGACAAGGGATGAAGTAGGTGAATTATCTCAATCTTTTGACCACATGGCTGAAACGGTTGAGCAAAAAATATCTGACCTGGAGGAAACAGCCCGTCGACGGGAAATGCTGCTGGGCGCCCTGACCCACGAAATGAAAACGCCCATGACCGCCATTATCGGTTATTCGGGGAGCCTGCTGTCCATGCCGCTGACAGAAGAAGGTCGTCTGGAAGCAGCGCATGAAATCCACGAAGCCGCAAAGCGTACGGAACGGCTGAGCCAGAAGATGATGCAGCTCATTTCCATGCAGGAAAACCCGGTAGTACTGAATAGAACCATCAATGCAGAAGAATTAATTGAAAAGGTCATCGCCGCCATGACGCCTGCGGCAAAAGAAAAGCAGATAGAATTTCAGGCCGTATTGCAGGCTGACACCCTCACCGGTGACCCGGATTTGCTGTTCAGCCTGATCACGAATTTTATTGATAACGCCATCAAGGCCAGCCCGGAAAACACAGCCATTCGCCTGACTGCTGATACATCAAACGGTCTGCAAACTGTATCTGTCATCGACCAGGGCAGCGGTATTCCCGCCGATAAAATCGCCCTGGTGACGGAGCCTTTCTACCGAGTGGACAAAGCCCGCAGCCGTAAGCTGGGCGGAGCTGGTTTGGGTCTGAGTCTTTGCCAGATGATAGCCCAGGCACATGGCGGACGGCTTGAGATTCAAAGCAGTGTCGGAAGTGGAACCAGGATATCTATGATCTGGCCTTTGGAGGGAATGCATGATGAATAAGAAGAATGTACTGGCAATTTTTCTGATTGTTTTACTGGCAGCAGTTTCTACCTTGGGCTTACCGCTCATGACGAAAATGATCGAGCGTCAGGCGCAGACCGTTACCCTTTTTGATTCCATCAAGCCTCTGCCCGATTCCTACTATGAAAACACGGATTCGGGCGAAACCCTGTGATTTACAACTTGCTTACAAGTTGCTTACAAGTTGATGAATACTTTTCGTATATGGTTATGGTACGATGCTTGCGGAGGTGAAAGATATGAAGAAAATCCTTTGCTCAATTCTTTTGATTTGCCTGCTACTTCCGGGGGCTTCGATAGCGGAAACGCAAGCCGCGTACTCCATACCGTCCCATGTAACGGATGCGTTTTCAACCAATACGGGGAAAACGGTCATTCAATTTGACGCGGATGTGACTGCGTATGAGTTTGAACACCTTCCGCTGTACAGCGTGCGCGTGAATAGCTTTTCCCAAGAGGATATTCGTACCATTGCCGACAGTTTCGGCTTTTCCCGAAATACCAAGCCAAAACTGAAGAAGTACGACGATACTGGCTCTTCCTTCAAGGGCTTTTCCATGGATGTTTACACCTTTGTGGACGGCAAGAGAACCCTGTATATCTTCAACGAATACATGAACGGGAAACCGATCCGCGCATCCTTTGATTTTGAAATATCAGATGAAAAAGCGGAGTTTTCAACGAACAATAAACTCCTGCCTATGGAAGAAAGCGAACGCAGTAGTCAAGCGGTCATGGAAGCACGGTCGCTGGCCGAAACGCTGAATTCCAGCATCACCCCGGCTCTATCCCTAAACGCCTATGGATGGATTCACGGCGCGCCTGTTTTCACAGGAAACGCTCCGGAACCAGAGACAAACAAAACCACCGACGTGGGTTATGCTTCCATGTTTCTCTTTTCCAGGACATTGAACCAGGTGCCCGTTACCATCACTGGCACAAGAATGGGCGCGGCAAATGAATATTCGCCCGGTGTGCCGGAAGAACTATTATCCGTAGTTATTAAAGCTGGAAAAGTGATTGCCGCACACTTCCAAAGCCCCTATCAGCTGGAAGAAGCCGGAACCTTTGACCGTCAAAGCCTGGTTCCATTTGATACGGTCATGGAAACCGCAAAACGCATCCTGCCGCTGATGCGTTTATCCCGTGAATCCGCCTGGGCTACGGCGGACGCCCCCGAAAGGCTGGAAATCACCCGCATCACCTTTGGGTATGTGCGTATCAACGTGCCCAATCAGCCCAATGTTTATCAGCTTGTGCCCGCATGGGATTTCTTCGGTTCGCTCACCCGGCAGGCACGGCTCTATGAGAATAAAACCTATGTTTTCCGCGAAATACAGGAAGACTATGCCATCGAATGCTATTTGACGATCAATGCCCTCACCGGCGAGGTGATCGACCGAGAACACGGGTATTGATAGGGTGTAGGCATGACAAATAAATCCATGTGTCCGTATCGTTTTGTACAGCCAATCTGGCAGATGCGCAGAGAAAACAATACGCTTGGATTTGTTATCGAAACTTTTCAATCAGAAACTCGCAAAGCTGTTATCGACAAAAATATATAGTGACATATACATCAATCAGCTAAAGAATTCATGAAATGGTCATGGCTTTGTTTGTTGCACTCATTTTGTTGACAAGCCGAAAGAAAGTATGCTGGTAAAGGCTATAACAATCAATCCATTAACAGACGAAATAATTAATATTATGGGGGAAACTTAGAATGAAGAAAAATGAGCAGCTTGAAAAGGAACGGAAAATGGTATCTCAAGCATTAGAAAGATCTTTGTCAGGAATCAAAGAAGACCCACAGTTAGCAAAGAAAATTATACTTCTTCATCAAGAACAGCTAAAAGAAGAAAAAGAACTATCTTCTCAGGAACCGCCCAAGGGAGAATAACGATGAAGTGTATTTTACTTGATTTGCACCGTTCATTGACTAACCGATGGTTTTTGGTGGCTTTGTTATCCACAGCAATCACGCTGTATCTTTCAATAGGGCAAGCAACCTATGGGCTTCTTGAATACCTGAAAAACTATACATTGTACACAGACAGTTTTTGGTATTCTATGAGCGACCTACTAACGATAGGGATGAAGGGCGAATTTAGTTTGCTCACCCTTCCGGCTCTTTCCGCTTTGCCTTTTTCAGCCCAGGCTTTGCATGAAATCAAAAGCGGAGCGATCCGACCGGTAGTGTTTCGAGCAGGACGGAAATGTTGGATCATTGGAAAGATCATGGGCTGTGTTATTAGTGGAATGCTTCTGCAAGGGGCTGCAATAGGGCTGCTGTTCCTTCTCTTGAACGGACTCATGTTCAGCATTACAGGACAATGGTTTCCTTGGCAGAGTGACAATGGTTTTCTCCTTGCCTTCGCATGTCGGATGTTTAGTGGGAGTATTTGGGCCGGGATAGGCTGTGTAATGGCACTTGCAACAGAAACATCCTCTGCTGCTTACTTGGCCCCAATTTGCCTGTGCTATGCGCTGATGATGATTGGCACTCGCTTCTTCCCTAATATACCGATGATGAATCCTATCCAGTGGGTTTCTGGTACGGTTTGGATGCCTGTTATTCTTTTGATTGTTGTAATTGCTTTTGAAGCTCTTTTCCTGAAACGGGGTGTTCAAAAGTATGCCTAAAATTCCTTCTTCTTTCGTTTGTGCAGGATGGAACCTATACAGCCTGCGGAAGAATCCCCGGTTCTATATGAGTTTGTTGCTGGGCTTCCTGCTGTGCTGGCTGTTGACGGACAAGACCATGGCCATCAGCCGGACGTATCTGACCAATGTGCAAATCGCGGAGCCCTTCGTCTGGTGCTACGCCGACGGGGACAGCATTCTGTATGCCGCCCTGGTGATGATGCTGATGCTTTCCGCCTTTCCCCGGATTGATACGCCCGCCAGCTACCTGATCTTTCGCACGACGAGGCTTAATTGGCTGATCGGGCAGATCATCACCGTGTTTGTGCTGACTCTCGGCTACTGCCTGATGATCCTGCTATCCTCCATGGCTATGTGTATCGGCTGCAACGTGTTCACAGCGAACCATTGGAGCGAAACCGCCACCATGCTTTCCTTTTCGCCAGCCAGCTTTGAGGTGGCGCTCACCGTCATGCGCAAGACGGTGAAGCTCACCACCCCCTGGGGCTGCTGTTATCAGATTTTCGGACTGCTATTCCAGTATGTGCTGCTGCTTTCCATGATCCAACTGCTGTTCACGGTGCTGAAAAGCAAAAAAGCCGGCGTCATTGCGGCACTGGTGCTGAACTTCGCCGGATTCGTGCTAACGCCGGATCGGTTCATGACCTGGCTGAATCTGCCCACAGAAATGCGGTATTACGCCAACCTGCTGTCAGCGTGGTTGTCGCCGCTCAAACACGCCACTTATACCATGCACAACTTCGGTTACGATTTGCTGCCCCAGCTGCATGTTTCCTATCTGATCCTGGGCGGGGTTACGGCGGCGATGATCGCCATGTCCATGCTCAAAATGCGCTCGTTCCAATTCAGTTTCACAGGAGGATATTCCGATGAGTAATCAGGCGATTCAAGCGCTCCAAGAAACGTTATCCTTTATCAAAGATTCCGGTGAAGAAGTGGTTGTTGCAGTTCATAAAGTCAGTAAATACTTTGGAAATGAACAAGTGCTGAAGGATGTTTTTCTGGAACTGGAAAAAGGAAAAATCCATGGAATTATTGGGCGTAATGGCAGCGGAAAAACAGTTCTAATGAAGTGTATCTGCGGCTTCCTGCGCCCCACATCTGGTGCAGCAAAAGTATTTGGAAAATTCATCGGCTCAGATTGTGACTTTGCTCCAAATACTGGAATGCTGATTGAAACGCCAGGCTTTTTAACGCATGAAACTGGTATGAACAACCTGGTTTGGCTGTCCAAGTTAGGCAAAGGCGCAAGCAAAGAAAGGATCAGCGAACTGATCCGCCTGGTGGGACTTGACCCTGCCATGAAAAAGAAGGTTGGGCAATATTCCCTGGGGATGCGCCAGCGCCTGGGCATAGCCCAAGCTCTGCTGGACGATCCGTCCCTCCTGATCCTGGACGAGCCTATGAACGGCTTGGACAAAACCGGCGTCAGGGATATTCGAGCCTTGCTGCTTTCCCTTAAAGAGCAGGGCAAAACCATCCTTCTTGCCAGCCATTTTGCTCAGGATATCGACGAACTGTGCGATACTGTTTATGAGATGGATCAAGGTATTATTACCACAGTAGAATAGATTTGAACACTATATGATTGTTTATATCAGCTTTAGTCAGACGTAATCCGCAGAGCAAATGCTGAAATAAAACAAATATATCATCGCTATAGGTGAACACATCATTATGATTACAAAGAAACCATGAGCAGTCAGACGCATGACGCAGTACTGATATGGGCGTGAGGAAACAATTATGGAGAGAAGTGGGAATTGGATACTTTGTCCCAAATGCCATAGAAGAACACGGGTTAAAGTATATGAAAATACCGCAATGGTTCACTTTCCACTCTTTTGCCATTGGTGTAAAACAGAATTCATCATCGTCTATGTGGCAGAAAGATTGACCGTTGAGAGAGAAACAGAGCAAAAACGATGCGATTAATAGACGAGCCTGTGTCTCATCTGATTCAGAGACGCAGGCTCATCTTAATATTTTCTCTATGCTTTTTTTATTGTCTGATTCCGTAAACCGAGTAAAATGGATTGATCTACATCCATTAAAATCTTCGCTTCGTATTCAGTGCAATCATTCAAAAGCTGCTGTAAATGAAAAGCAGTTGGGGCATTGCATATTTGGTCGTGGTGAAATATCTCTCGCGCATCCAGCTTGAGAGTTTGGATGAGTTTGTATATGATTTCAAAAGTCGGATTTCCTTTATGGTTTTCAATGCTATTTATGGTCTTGTAATCTACGCCAATCATTTCTGCCAGCTTTTCCTGTGAAATCTTCATTTGTTTCCTTGCCCGTCTGACAGCATTGCCCAAAACGACAAAAGATTCATCCATTTTATTTCACCCCTATGTAGTTTATATTACATAGTCGAAACTATGAATGTATCGTAACGGATGGAGGTATGTAATATATTCCATAAAACGCGAATAAGAACAATACCTCGTTGGTATGACCATTTTCAGCACAAACATTAGGTCAACGCACCTATCAATGTGCAATATATTCCATAAGTTTATATTACTCTTATGTAATTATTTCCATACTTCCACGCGCTCCTCCGATTTCACTTTTGCGACTACAGAAGTGTTCGGAGTTTTCTTTATGGAGAAAAAGAAGATTACAGAGAAAAAGAAGATGTCATGGGCCAAAACTTGGCCTGGCTTGGTCATACCACAAAGGAATCCTTTGCAGTACAATGACGATGGTAACGCAAGGGGGGATGCAAGTTGATGGATCGGAGCGTGTTCAGCCAAAGGCTGAAACAGCTGCGTTCATTGCAAGGCATCTCCCAGTATGCCTTGGCTGACGCTTTGGGTGTCAGCCGTACCAGCTTAAAAAACTGGGAATTGGCAGTAGCCACCCCACCCTTGGATGTACTGGTCGATATGGCCATGTATTTCCGCGTCACATCTGATTATCTGCTGGGCTTGGATGAACGCAGAAGCATCCAAATCAGTTTTCTTTCAGACCGTTATGTAGATGTGCTTACTAATCTTGTGCGGGTTATGGAAGAAGAAAAAAGCCAATAGGCAGATAAGAAAAAGAAGCCGTAGTTTCAGCGACTACGCTTATGAACCTTGACAACGGAATAGCCGGTTTACAGGTACGTTGATCCATAAGGCGAGCGAAATATGCGGCGGCGCGAAGATGGCAGCAGCCAGAGCGATCCACGCAGCGCATAGATCCTGCGAAGCGAAGCAGGCCCGCCAAGACCTTTATGGACGATCATGATACTTCCTCACGGCCATCCACCAGACTTGAGATGGAGCTCTGGGATGCACGACAGCTTCGGTCAGCATCGGCATCCTGGGGCTATGATGCGGTGAGCAAACTGCAGCCTGTAAACCGCCCGGTTTCCTCTTTCGAGGAAACCTGCTGGGGGCATGGGATAAATACGGCAAAAAACAAAACTAATTACACACCGGTATCAGGGGGTACAAGGAACCATCGGTGCCGGTGCTTGTCAGGAAGGAGGACATTCTGATGAGTGACAACGCTTATTCCAAACAATATAACGTCAGGCTGAAGGACTTTCCTGACATCCTGAACGTGGATCAATTGTGCGAGGTGCTTGGCATCAGCACAAAAACGGGATACAAGCTCTTGAGCAATGGCACGATTGCTGCGCTGAAGGTGGGACGGATGTACAGAATCCCGAAGGTTCATGTTCTAACCTACCTGCGTATTCTGAACACCGCATCAAAAGTCTAATCGACAGCCTTGCGCCAGGTTCGATTATCGTGTAAGCTATCACTGCCAATCAGCAGAGGTGGCTGCTACACCGAAAGGAGGACATTGATTATGGTAGCAGGCCATTTGCAGGAAAAAAGCGGACAGTTCTATGCTGTCCTCAGTTACAAGGACACGAAAGGCAAGCGAAGGACAAAATGGGTTCCAACAGGCTTGATGGTGCGCGGGAACAAAAAGCGTGCCGAAGCCATGCTGAGTGAGATTCGCCGCAAGTTTGTTCCTCCCGAACAAGAGGATGACGATGAGATTCCATTGGATGTGAATATTTCCTTTGTTCACTACCTTGACAGGTGGCTCAAAATTGCGAAAACGACGATTAAGCCGGCAACGTATACCTCTTACAGCCAGATGATCCGGTCTCCCATCCGGCCTTACTTCGAGGAAAAAGGGCTTACCCTGATCGGCGTTCAGGCAAGTGACATCCAGGAGTTTTATTTGCAGCAGTTGGATCGCGTATCAGCCAATACCGTGATACACTATCACGCTCTCCTTCACAAAGCGCTCAAATATGCTGTGAAGACAGATCTGATTCCGGTGAATCCGGTTGATAAGGTGGATCGCCCCAAGAAGAACGCATTTACGCCATCCTTCTATGACAAGGAAGAGATTAACAAGCTCTTCGATCTGGCGGAAGGAACGGAACTGGAGCTGCCGGTGAAGCTGGCGGCCTTTTACGGGCTCCGAAGAAGCGAGTGCATCGGGCTGCGTTGGAGTGCGATTGACTTCAACAATAACACGCTTACCGTCAACCATACCGTCACGACCGTGGAAGTGGATGGAAAAGAGGTGGAGTTGGCTTCTGACACCGCGAAAACAAAATCCAGCCTGCGGACGCTGCCGCTGGTGCCGGTTTTCAAGGAGCTGCTTTTGAAAAAGCAGGCAGAGCAGAAAGAATTTCGCCGTCTTTGTGGAAAAGCGTACTGCACCGATTATCTGGATTACATCTGTGTTGACCAGCTTGGGAAACGGACAAGCCCGGATTACATCACGGAATATTTTCCGAAATTTCTGAAGAAAAACGGGCTGCGCGTCATCAGATTCCACGATTTGAGACATAGCTGCGCGTCGATGCTGCTGGCCAACGGCGTTCCCATGAAACAGATTCAGGACTGGATGGGGCACAGCGATTTTTCCACAACGGCAAACATCTACGCCCACCTGGATTACCAGTCGAAGGTCACTTCAGCGGAAGCGATGCTGGCAGGTCTGGGGCTGAAAGCAGCGGGAATTGAGCCTCTTTCGGAGTAACCAGAATGTCCAGAGGTACCAGGAGAGAAAAAATCAAAGGTGCTTTTTTCTCTCCTGCGAATCAATGAAATGCTGGGAAGCCTTATCTCGTAAGGGTTTGCAGGGAATGCGTTTTCTCTCCAAAATTCAGAGTGGCATCAAAATGGTGAAATAATTTGGAGAGCAAAAAACGCTCATAACACCGAGAGAATCCTTATGTCTCAAGGACTTTCGCAGGATTGAGGACATGACCAAAAATCATCCCCTCAAATAGGAACTTCGTCGATTTCTGATAGCTCCTAACATGCGAAAACCCGCCTGAAACCTACGTTTCAGACGGGTCGATGGCGGAGCGGGTGGGATTCGAACCCACGGACGGTTGCCCGTCACCTGATTTCGAGTCAGGGCCGTTGTGACCACTTCGATACCGCTCCAAGGTTATTTCCACCCTGATTTTCACCCTGTAAATTGGAGAGAAAATCAGGAGAGAAAGCAAGAGGTTCTAACCTTTTCAAGGCCCGGGAAGCCTTGAAAAATAAGGATTTCCGCCAGGGGGTGTTCCAAATCGCCGGGACGATTTCGAGTCAGGGCCGTTATGACCACTTCGATACACCTCCAGGGTGGGATTATACCGGGGAAAAGTATACCGGATGCGGGAGGAAAAGTCAAGCGGAATTTCAGGATGGGAAGCATTTGTTGAGGAAGCAATATGATAGGAAAAATAAAAATCGGAAGGATTCTGATGGAAAGCTGTCGAACGGATGCGTTTATTTGAAAGGCTTTTCCAGCAGATTTCAGAGGAACAAGGGGATAACGGCCTCCCGGTGTGATGGGCGCGGCTGCGCGGCGGAGGCGTTCCGGGAGGGGAGAACCGTGAACGGAACGTAAATTTTTTGAATTTTTCCCGGAATCGTGCAGGGAAATCCCCGTTTCCTGTGTTATAATAGCAAAGATACGGGAAAGGGGGCTGGAAAATGGCGGGAAAGAGGTGTATAATACCTGTGCTTCCTGCTGTGCTGCGGAAGGTCGGGGCGGCGCTGATCATCCTGGCGGCTGCCGCGGCACTGCTGTTTTGGCCCCGGGGAGCAGCCCTGCCCAATTCCGGCAAGGCCGGCCGGGAAGCGCCGGAGGGCTTGAACGACTATCAGGTGACGCTGCGGCTGAATCCGGAGGAAAGCACCCTGGCCATTTCGGAAACGATCCGCTTTCGCAACGATACGGGGGACACATTGGATAGCTTGATGCTTCGCGCCTGGCTGAACGCTTTCCAACGGGAGGATACCAGCCCAGCTGCCCTGGAAGAGCTGTACGACGCCTGCTATCCGGATGGCTTTTCATCCGGCGGGATCACGATTTATGACGTGATCTGGAACGGGGAAAGAGCGGATTACGCTTATGCCAATGGGGACGAAACGGCGCTGGAAATCGCCATACCAGCCTTAGCGCCGAACGAAGAAGGAACACTGACGTTCCGCTGCCTGGCCCAAATCCCGGACTGCGCCCATCGCACGGGCAGGGTCGGCAATACGTTTCAGCTGGGCAATGTGATTCCCTTGCTGTCCCTGTACCGGGAGGGAGCCTGGCGCACGGATGAATACGGTCCCATCGGGGATCCCTTTCTCAGCGAGTGCGCCAATTTTCAAATTACCGCTTACCTGCCGGAGGACTATGCGCCTGCCTGCTCCGCCGTGCTGACCCGGAACGGGGATGGGGCTTGGCAGGGCGAAATCAAAGGGGCCCGGGATGTGGCCCTGTGCGTGAGCCCGGATTACAAGCTGGCAGTTGGCAGGCAGGGGAGCGCCGCGGTGTATTCCTATGCCAAAACGGAAGCGGGAGCCAAGCGGGCGCTGGAATATGCCCAAAAGGCGCTGGAGACGTACGGCTCCTTGTATGGAGCGTACCCTTACCCGGCGCTGACGATTTGCAGCGTGGATTTTCCCTTTGGGGGAATGGAATATCCGGGGCTTTGCATGATCGGGGAAAGCAATTACCTGGACAGCAAAGCGGAAACGCTGGAATTGACCATCGCCCATGAAACGGCGCACCAATGGTTTTACGCCCTGGTGGGGTCCGATCAGGTGAAAAATCCCTGGCAGGATGAAGCGATGTGCGAATACGCCATGCTGCGGTATGTGCAGAAGCGCTACGGTGCGGGCAGCTTTGAAAACCTGAAGTATTACCGGGTGGACGCGCCGCTGCAGGAGCGTCTGCCGGGCAGCCTGACCCCGGGCAGCCCCATTGATTATTTCGGCAGTCTGGCGGATTATTCTTCGGTGGTGTACGGCCGGGACGCGGCGCTGCTGCTGGCGCTGGACGAAATGCTGCCCCGGGGAGCGGACGATTTCCTGCATGCTTATGCGGATGAATTCGCGTTTCAATTCGTCACCCGCGCTCAATTGGAGGATTTTTTGAATCGGTACGCGGATATGGATCTGCGTCCGCTGCTGCTGGATTATCTGGATACGGCCATGTAAACGATTATAATAGGAACAAATGAGGTGCAATTTCTCATGAAACCACAGCAATGCTGCGTGCTCATTCCCTCGCTGTCGCCCGATGAAAAGCTGCCGGCCTATGTGAAGGAACTGCTGGCGGCGGATTTCGGCCTGATCCTGGTGGTAGATGACGGGTCCAGCGCGGAATACCAGCCCATCTTTGATGAAATCGCGGGGTGGGATCGCTGCGCGGTGACCCATCATCCGGTGAACCGGGGCAAGGGGGCCGCTTTAAGAACGGGCTTTGCCTACATTCAGGAGCATACCAAGCTGGAAGGGATCATCACCGCTGACTCCGACGGCCAGCACACCGTGCCGGATACGCTGAAGCTGGCGGCGGAGCTGAGCGACAAGGAAGAGCTGCTGCTGGGCAGCCGGGATTTTTCCCGGAACAATCCCAACGTGCCGCCCAAATCCCGCTTCGGCAACCGCATGACCAGCGGCGTGTTCCGGGTGCTGTACGGCCATTGGCTGCCGGATACGCAAACCGGCCTGCGAGCTTTCCACCGGCACATGATCGACTTTATGCTGTCGGTGAGCGGGGACCGGTTCGAGTATGAAATGAACATGCTCATTCAATGCAGTGCCGCAAAGATTCCCATGCGGCCCATCACCATTGAAACCATCTATCATGAGGAAAACAAGGGCACCCATTTCCATCCCATCCGGGATTCCTGGCGGATTTATAAATTGCTGCTGGGCAATTTCTTCCGCTACAGCGCGGCCAGCATTCTTTCCTTTTTGATCGATTACGCGGTGCTGTCCGTGCTCATGTTTTGGGTGTTCAAGGATAAGCCGGATGTGACCTTGCTGGGCATTCCCTTCAGCTTTAAGGCCCTGGTGGCCACGCCCATCGACCGGCTGTTTTCCGCGCCGGTGAATTTCCTGCTGAACCGGGACTTTGTGTTTAAGGCCGGTCAGGATAAAAACGCGGTATGGCGCTATATCGTATTGGCGGTGTGCGCGCTGATCGTGACCACGCTGGTGTTCGGCTTCCTGGATCATTACGTGCATGCCAACATCCTGCATATTCTGCTGAAAATCGTGATCGACGTGGCCATGTACATGGTGAATTACCGGATTCAAAAGGCCTGGGTGTTCCCGCAGAAACGGGAAGCGAACCGGGCGAAAGGAGATAAGAAATGAAGCTGCCTGTAAAAATTCTGCTGGGCGTTCTGTGCGCCTGCCTGGTGCTGGCCATGCCCTTTGTGCTGTCCGCCCCCAACATGCTGGAGGACGCCCAGTGGGAAATGATCGATATTCTGGACGCCCAGGAAAGTGGGCTGTTTTCCCTGCTGATCCCCTCCGCGCGGGCGGAAGCGGCGGAGGAAGAAAGCGTTTATTCCCTGCCGGTGGATACCTCCGCCGGGATGAAGCCCAACCCCGCCCTGTTTACGGAAGCTGGCTATGAGGACGCCTCCGTCCGGGTGCAGATCGAAAACCGGGAAGGGGAAAAGGGCCTGATCTGGCGCATTGCCTGGGTGGAAATCGCGTCGCCTACGCAGCTGCGCACGGCTTACTTCGGCAAAACCGTGAAAAGCGATACCCAGAACAAGATTTCCAGCCTGGCCCCGGCCAAGAACGCCGTGATCGCCATGAACGGCGATAATTACGCCCAGGAAAAGGCCAAGCACTGCTTCATCGTCCGCATGGGCGAGGTGCGCCAAACGAAGCTGAACAAAACCAAGGATATCCTGATCATCGATGAAAACGGCGATTTCCATACCTTCATCAATTCCGTGGGGGCCGATACCTTTGAAAAGGATACCGGCCACCAAATCGTGAACGCCTTTATGTTCGGCCCCGCTCTGGTCCAGGAAGGGGAAGTGGTGAACGTAAAGCGGGAATACGGCTTTAATCCGGGAGGTCGTCAGCCCCGGTCCGCCATCGGGCAATTGGATACGCTCAGCTATGTAATGGTAATCGCAGACAATGAATCCGGCTCCGACGAGCAGGGGGTCACCCATCTGGAGCTGGCCCAGTTCATGCAGGAGCTGGGCTGCCGGGAGGCCTATAACCTGGACGGCGGCAACAGCGCCGTGCTGATGTATAACGGCAATATGCTCAATAACAAAAAAGGCCGGGAGCGGGACGTGACGGATATGATCTATTTCGCCACGGCGGTTCCCCCGGAAGAGTGGGAACAGTGATCGCTATGCGGGAAGACGCGGTAAAAATTTTCTTTCTGGGCGTAGAGGTTTACGGCTTTGGGCTGTACGCCGCGCTTGGCGCGGCCCTGGGCCTGGTGGTGCTTGCGCTCTTGATGCGCAGGGAAAAATGGAAGGGCGGCGTCGCCGCGCTGACGGGGGTTTTATCCCTGGCGCTGGGCTTTCTGATTTCCCGGCTGTTCTTTGGACTGATGGATGAATCCCTGGGCCGGCCCCTGCCTCTGTGGGCCATGCTGCGGTTCAATTCTGGCGGCTATTCCATGATCGGGGCGCTGCTGGGCGCGTGCATGGGCGGCATCCTGAGCGCGAAAATGATGAAAAAGCCCGCCGCCCGGATGCTGGATCTGCTGGCCCCGGCCCTGCTGCTGAGCGTGGCGCTGGCGGAAGGCGCCCTGTACGATGCCTTTTGGATCATCCCGGACAGCGATACCCGCGCCCTCAGCCAGGAGGAGCTGTGGCGGTACAGCCGGGAAACCCTGCGGTATATCCGAAACGAGATCCTGGCCCGGGCGGGCTACGCCTTTGAAGCGCCCAAATTCTATCAGTATTTCAACGCCAAGCCCTGGTATCACGCCGGGGGCTACGGCACGGAATACAGCCTGAGCCAGGTGGCCTGGAACAACATTTCCGCCGTCAAGCAGGCGGAGCGGGAGATGGACGCCCTGGGCACGGACAACGCCGGAGGCGTTGATATCGCCCGG
>ERZ842401.4653-NODE-4653-length-15786-cov-102.911131_pt1 | contig 15786 bp, 11 predicted proteins | sample MGYA00521270_ERZ842401 | MGnify/ENA primary metagenome ERZ842401 (study PRJEB31892, sample SAMEA3878208) | bioreactor metagenome | biome: Moose rumen | place: Sweden | collected 2011-10 | study: EMG produced TPA metagenomics assembly of the PRJEB12797 data set...
TAATCCGTCCGCAAGGCGGATTACTTATGCCCGCAGGAGCATAGCAAGGTATGTTTCGGGTTACTCGGAATGCTTCCGGTAACTCACGAAACCAGACCTTGCCCTTGCAGGGGGCTGGGGATTACTCCGAAGTCGCAATCCCTCTGGAAACGTCGCCAAGGCGAGGTAAAAGACTGGGCAAAGAACAAGAATAAGGTATCTAACGATAAGAATATGGAAGAAAAAAGAAAACGCAAGGGGGGACGAATCCCCAAGAACAACAAGCGGACGCACTGCGTCATGGTTCGCTTCGACGATGTGGAATGGGCTAAGTTCCTCACACTTTACGAGCAGTCTGGTGTCTATGCCAAGGCCGTATTCGTCAAGTCAAGGGTCTTCAGTGAGTCCTTCAGAGTCATCAAAATCGACAAGGCGAATGTGGACTTCTGCGAAAAGCTGTCATCATTTCATGCCCAATTCCGGGGTGTGGCAGTCAATTACAATCAGATAGTGAAGGAACTGCGTAGTCACTTCTCTGAGAAGAAAGCAATGGCATTACTCTATCGTCTGGAGACTATGACCCGCCAGATGATGGAACAGGGACAGCAGATTGTGGCACTGGCAAAGGAGGCAAGGGAGCGATGGTCGCTAAAATAACGATTGGCAGTAGTCTCTTCGGTGCCATCAAATACAATGCCGACAAGGTGAATGAGGGAAAAGGGCAGTTGTTGGACACCAACAAGGTTTTCAACAACTGCACTGGCAAGGTGGATATTGCCCAGATATTACGGGACTTCGAGCAATGGATGCCGAAACAGACAAGAACTGAGAAGCCTGTCCTGCATGTATCGCTCAATCCCCATCCAGATGATAAACTGACGGATGGCGACCTCACGGCTATAGCCCGTGAGTACATGGAAAGGATGGGCTATGGTGACCAGCCTTATATCATCGTCAAGCATGAGGATATAGACCGCCACCATATCCACATCGTATCCGTCCGTGTCAATGAGCAGGGCAGATGTATCGACAAGTCTTTCAATTTCCCGCGTAGCAAGCGTATTACCCGTGACATCGAAAACGAATACGGACTTCACCCTGCGGACAAGAAGCAGGAGAGGCAGACAGTCAATCCTCTGCATCCTGTCAATCCACAGGAGGGTGACATCAAAAAACAAGTGGGCAATACCGTCAAGGCCGTCTTTAGCACTTACCAGTTCCAGACTATAGGCGAACTACGTGCGCTATTGTCCTTATACAATATTACGGTTGATGAAGTACGTGGAAATGTCAGGGGCGAGGATTACAACGGACTTGTATATTCCGTGACAGATACCAATGGGGAGAAGGTGGGCAATCCATTCAAGTCATCCCTGTTTGGCAAATCGGTAGGCTATGAGGCATTGCAACGTAAAGCTGCATTCTCAAAGAAGAACATCAAAGAGAAGAATCTGACTGAGCCGACAAAGAAAGCATTGGAGTATGCTCTCAAACGGACTTACGATAAGGACGAGTTCGTGAAGATACTCAAAGAGAAGGGCATTGACTGTGTATTTCGTTATACCGATGAGGGCAGACTGTACGGCGCTACTTTCATTGACCATCGTACTCACTGTGTGCTCAATGGATCGCGCATGGGTAAGGCATTCTCTGCAAACGCACTTGAGCAGCATTTCAACACACCTATTGAAGAACGGCTTTCCTATCAGGAAGAGAATATCCAAAGCAATGAACGGTATCATAACAGCGATACGGGCAGCAGTGAGAAGCAGCAACATAATGAAGCAATACCTAAAGGTGACGGTACTGAGTACCGCTACAGCGCATCAAGTACTGCAACATTCCTCGACGCTCTTGACATCCTCAACAGCGACAATCCTGTAACTGATGCAGAGGAAGAGGCATTCCGTCGCAGGCTACAGCGCAAGAAGAAAAAACGTCGTGGCCCACGCTTGTAATCACATTAGTATTAACGATAAAAACAAATGAATTATGCAACAAGAAGATGATTTGAGAGGACTCGCCAAAGTCATGGACTTTATGCGAGCCGTGAGTATTATTCTCGTAGTGATGAATGTCTATTGGTACTGCTATGCTTCCATCGTGGACTGGCACATCCAGATGGGTATCGTTGACCGTATTCTGACCAACTTCGACCGAACGGCAGGACTGTTCCAGTCTATTCTTTACACCAAACTGTTTTCTATTCTATTGTTGGCTCTATCGTGTCTCGGCACCAAAGGAGTAAAGGAAGAGAAGATAACTTGGACGAAGATTTGCACTGCACTTGCAGCAGGCTTTGTATTGTTTTTCCTCAACTGGTGGCTTCTTGAACTACCTTTCCCGTTTGTATTCTGTACGGCACTCTACATCCTGACTATCGCTATAGGCTATATCTGCCTGTTGATGGGTGGCCTGTGGATGAGCCGTTTGCTTCAGAATAACCTCATGGATGACGTGTTCAATAACGAGAACGAGTCCTTCATGCAGGAAACCCGTCTCTTGGAGAACGAGTATTCCATCAATCTGCCAACACGTTTCTACTACAAAAAGGAGTGGAACAAAGGTTGGATTAACGTTGTCAATCCATTCCGTGCCACAATAGTTCTTGGCACGCCTGGTAGTGGTAAATCGTATGCCGTAGTCAACAACTTCATCAAGCAGTCCATAGAAAAGGGTTTCTCGATGTATATCTACGACTACAAGTTCAGCGACCTCAGCACCATTGCCTACAATCACATGCTAACCCATAAGTCTGGCTATAAGGTACTGCCTAAATTCTATGTGATTAACTTCGATGACCCACGCCGCAGTCACCGATGCAATCCCATCCATCCTGACTTTATGACAGACATCTCCGATGCTTACGAATCTGCCTACACCATCATGCTCAACCTCAACCGCACGTGGGTTCAGAAACAAGGAGACTTTTTCGTGGAATCGCCTATCATCCTTTTTGCTGCCATCATCTGGTTCCTCAAACTCTATCAAGGAGGCAAGTATTGTACTTTCCCGCATGCCGTAGAGTTCCTGAACCGCAAGTATGAGGACATCTTTCCGATTCTCTCGTCCTATCCTGAACTGGAGAACTATATGTCACCCTTCATTGATGCTTGGCAAGGTGGGGCTGCAGATCAACTCCAAGGGCAGATAGCATCTGCCAAGATTCCACTGTCCCGTATGATTTCCCCACAACTATATTGGGTAATGTCTGCCAGTGAGTTCACGCTCGACATCAACAATCCCGAAGAGCCAAAGATTCTCTGTGTCGGCAACAATCCTGACCGGCAGAACATCTATGGTGCAGCCCTCGGACTCTACAACTCCAGAATCGTGAAACTCATTAACAAGAAAGGAATGCTCAAATCATCAGTTATCATTGACGAGCTACCCACTATCTATTTCAAAGGATTGGATAACCTCATTGCCACCGCACGAAGCAATAAAGTAGCTGTCTGTCTAGGTTTTCAGGACTTCAGCCAGTTAGTCCGTGACTATGGGGATAAGGAGGCGAAGGTAGTACAGAACACAGTCGGCAACATCTTCAGTGGTCAGGTAGTAGGCGAAACCGCTAAGACATTGAGTGAGCGTTTTGGTAAAGTGCTCCAAAAACGCCAGTCCATGACCATCAACCGCCAAGACACATCAACCTCCATCAACACACAGATGGATAGCCTCATTCCCCCAAGCAAAATCTCCACATTAACGCAGGGTATGTTTGTCGGTGCCGTCTCAGACAACTTCGACGAGCGCATCGACCAGAAAATCTTCCATGCAGAGATAGTCGTGGATAATGCCAAGGTTGCCAAAGAAACCAAAGCCTATAAACCAATTCCCATTATCACAGACTTTACTGATGAGGATGGCAATGACATCATGGACGAAATGGTGAAAGAGAACTATATCAACATCAAGAACGATGTGAAGCAGATTGTCAGTGACGAATTGGAAAGAATCGCTAATGACGAAAACTTATGCCACCTGCTCAACAAAAAATAATCTAAGCCACCTCATAATTGGGATTGGAAACAATATTGTTCCATCCCGATTATGAAGTGTGACATTGGCGATTCACCAAAATTTTAATTCTTCATCCAAAATATCCTTAAAATTACCTTGGATTAAGTGATTTCTTGTTCAATTCAAGTTAATTCGAGATTTTTTTAGTACTTTTGTACCCAAATCTATGTTCGAACTTGATTATTGTGTTTATGACAGACCAAGAAATCATAGAAGGGCTTATTGCTCGCGACAATCATGTGACAGAGAATTTCTTCTTTGTCAAATGTCGGCCACTATTTTATAGTGTCATGAAAATCGTATTCAACTATGAGGTTGATTATAAAGAAATGGCAGGCGAATTATATCTCTATTTGATGGAAGATGATGCAGCAAGATTGAGAAATTTTGGGTATCGTTGTTCTGTGTATCAATGGTTAAAAGTATTGGCCATCAGATTCTTTATAAAGAAGCGTAACCGAATGATAGAAAATAACAGTCATTCATCTCTTTATGATATGAAGGAACAAATCTCATCACAAGATATTAGTCCTGCGATTAACCTTGATCTCGAGAGGCTTTTTCAGGCAATGCCGACAAAACGCTACGTTCAAGTTATTCGCAGACTCATCCTTGAAGATTGTGACCCTGAAGAGTTGGCTTTAGAAATGAACATAACAACTGCGAATCTCTATAATATCAAACGGCGTGCTATGGCTCAGTTGACCCGAATCGCCCTAAATGACATTAAAGCATATGGAAAATAAAGAGTATATAACTGACGAATTGCTTGCTGCATTTCTTGATGGCAATACCACGAAGGAAGAGACCCTGCAAGTGCTTCTTGCTTTAGATTCAGATGAAGAATTGCGCGAAGTGCTTGATATTGCCTTACAGACGGAAGATAATTCCTCAATAAAGCCACTTGATTCCGAATTTAAAATGGAGGTAATTCCTATGCTTCAGAAAGCAGCACTAAGTGGAGAAAATATATGTGCTGTACTATGTGAGATTTATATTCTCCACCGTCGCCATCTTCCTTACGATGAAGAATGGCTGTTAAATACAGCCCGAAGGAAAGATTGGTTAAAATCAGAAGGGACTCCTTTATATTGTCTTGGCAACTTACTTGCCTATTCTGGTATGTTTGTTGTTCGCAAGTATGACGCTACGATAGAAGATATTCGTCAAGCGCTGAAAAACGACAACGACATTGTTGTTGGGGTTGATAGAGAAAAACTGTACAAAGAAGACATAGATTTGGAAGATTTAACCAATCATGCTGTTGTTGTAACTCACGTTACGAATGATATTGTTACAGTTTTTGACCCCTATGACGAACCTTATGTGTCAAATATACCAATTTCGGATTTCTTGAATGCATGGAAAGAGTCCCATTATTATATGATTCAAGTTCTCCAATCAGTTGAAGAGTATGAGCCACAACCGATTGATGTGGATTCAATTCCTTTGGACAATGAACTCGAAGAACTCCAAGAAGCTATCGCAGAGAATGCTCACGATGTTTGGGCTAAAGCCAGGATCAAAGAAGGATGGACTTATGGCAAGGAAAGAGATGATGCAAATAAGCACAACCCAGACCTCATACCATATACAGCTCTTCCTGATAGTGAGAAAGAATACGACCGTATCATGGCCTTTAAGACAATAAAGTTAGTAAAAAAGTTGGGGTATGATATTGTAAAACGAAAGTGATTATTCGCACTAGCAACGTGATTTTGCAGTAGTAATAACAATCCATATTATGAATAGGAAGTGGCGAACATATTCAGTTTTTGTAAGTAGTACTTTTGCCGACATGCAGGCCGAAAGAGACTATCTAGGGACACATGTGTTTCCGCTTATTAATAATGATTTAAGAAAATACTCAATAGTCCTAAGGGTCATTGATCTTCGTTCTGGAATTAACACTTTAGAAACTGGAGCAGAAAGCCAAGAAGAGAAAGTCTTACGCATTTGTATTGACGAGATCAATCGAAGCAAACCTTTTTTCTTAGCTATTTTAGGGAATCAATATGGAACTGTACCTTCTCCCGAGAAGGTTAAAAGATTCGGCGAACGGGATTTTGGCGAAAGCATAACAGCCACAGAAATTAGTTATGGTTTTTTGCAACGCACAAATATTCAAGGATGTTTATTCCTTGAAAGAAATAGTGCCTGCTATGAATACATAGATGGGGATACTAGATACAAATATGACGATTCTGTAAATCCTGAAAGACAAAATGAATGGAAAAAACTGAAACATCTAAAAAATCAGATAAAAAAACGATTGTCTGAAGATGGCAAAATCAGTCGTTATATAGAATATTCGACAAGATGGGATGGCACACAAATGGTAGATCTTGACGGATTTGGTAAAATTGTTAGAGAATCTATTATGCAAGAAATCCTTTCTTTTTTTGAAACTGAAGACACTTCTACTCCATTTTCTGACGAACAACGTACTCAAGATGAGTTTTTGTTTATACACAGAACAAAGATTCTAACGCGAGAACATGTTTTAAAAGAACTAGCTCTAAAATTAGAGAATAATAGTGGTTTGCTGACTATTGTTGGTAATTCTGGGCAGGGAAAAAGTTGCATCTATACTCAAATTGTAGATTTGTGTATTGCTTCGCCACGATATATTACACTATATCATGCTACAGATACTGGTCAAGAGAATAGAAGTATTCAAAGCATGCTGTCCAGATGGATATTTCAGTTGGAAAACGAATTGAGAGTACAGCATATAGAATGTATAACTTTGGATGAGCAAACCACTTACTTTCGCCATCTAATAAAATCTGTACCCCCAAATAAAAAGTTAGTTTTATTGATAGATTCTATAGAAGGTTTCTTCCATAACAATATATCTGAATATCTCACTTTTTACCCTAAGACGATAAGTGCGAATGTGTTATTGTGTTGCACATGTTTGCCAGATGCTGCATTAAAAATATCCTCTTACCACAAGTCTACTGAAATATACAACTTACCTTCACTTGTAAAAAATGAAGCGGAAGGCATCATCAGAGCCTTTTTCTCAGGTGATAACAAGGAATTTTACCCGATAGTAATAGACAGCTTGCTTAGCAAAAAAAATAAGTTTGGATTCTGCTATGAATCTCCTTTATGGCTGTCCATTGCACTCCAATTCTCAACTCATCTCACCCAAAATGATTACAGGGAAGTTTCTCTACTTGCAAAACAATATAACAATTCTTATGATCAAGGAATGATTGCTTACATTTCCAAAAGAATAGAATCTTTTCCTGACAATGAAGAGAATTTGTTTGCAAACTACCTTCTAGCACTACAAACCTCATTTGGCCAACTCCCAATACTTCTATTTAAGAACCTCTCCGTCTGTTATGATGGATTGGACGAGTCGATAATTGCTTTATTATTAGATAAAGAATGGGACATAAGAACCTTTGCCTATGTAAGAAGTTTCTTACAGAGTTTTTTAGCAGAGCAGGGACAGTTAAAAAACTGGAAACTCATGCACAAGAAAGTACAACTCCAACTGCCTGAACATGAGAAACTTCAATTGTGCTCAAACATTGCAAAAATATACATGAAGAAATGGAGGGAAGGGGATTTGGTTACTGACAACATATGCTACTATCTTATCAGTGCAAATCTTCCTGCAGAAGGATTTGAATATTTCAATTGTGCCAAACATGACGAAGACCGCGCAATAAAAGAACTTATACAAACTATAGATGTCGTGGGGGTAGACAAACCCATAAACTTCCTTTATAATTCTTACTCTTACAGGAAGGATGACTATCACAAGTATATACCAGCGGCTCTTATGCTTAATTTTGTGAAAAATGTAATAATGGAAGTAGCTAATGACTCTTTAAGAATGGGCAATATTGAGAGGACTATAAAAGTAATAGATTCTTTTCATTCATTTCTCTTTAGTTTACATATTCCTTACGATTTCAAAGTCGTTTATTATATGTTGACCGTACAAATAAAGCTAAATGCGACAGAGCGCGTATTTGATGACAAACAACAAGCTATAGAATATAACACCGTTCTTCATAATTTTAAGATCAGGGGACCAATATCCCTTTTGTTAACTCCTGTAGCTCGGAAATATTACAAATGGCAACTATTTAAACTAAAATAATATAGATATGGGTTTTATTGATATTCTTCCATCAAGTATCAGAATTGCCTTATTGTATGTCGGTTCTTCAAAAATTGCGAAGAAAGACGGTAAGAGCAATCAAGAGAAACTACAATTAATTTTAAAAAAAGAAAAATTCTGGCAAGGAGCAAAGGGGTTTGTGCCTACAGGAAAAGGTGAAGTAAATTCACCAGCATTATGCATCGGAATGAGGGATATGGCAGGAATATTTGTTAAGCTCCACTCACCAGACGACGCTCTACGTTATTTGAATGGTATTGGAGGCAAGCTAATGACCAACTTGAATAATCTGCCAAATGACAAACAGCATGCACATAAAAGACAAAGCATTTATGAGGCCCAAATCTTTGCATGGCTTCACGAAGCAACTGCATACGCCCAGAAAAACGACGTGAATCGTGTAAAGGGGGTATTTGACAAGATGAATCAAAACCTTCTAAGTACAATTGAGTCCGACCCGTCAAACAAGCGATTACACGATATTTATTTATATATGATAGAAAGTACCTTCAATACATTTATTGATATGGCCAAGGAATATTCTGCAAATAAACAGAACATTTATCGTACATGCTTAGATTTGTTGATGACATATGAACAAAGAGATCCCGGTAATGATGTGATAAACGAATTTATAGGAAGATTTCACTAAACACTTACGAAGATTTTTTATGTGTAATGATAGAAAGGGCTGCTTCTGCGGCTCTTTTTTTATGGCTATTGAAATTTTAGTTATGGATCGCGAATTTGGAAATTACACAAACGAAGAACTTTTCAACAGACTTCAAGAACTTATGGAAGTGTCTCTTCCTGAAAAGGATGGCTCTTATTTCAATTCTGACGAGAAACTATTTTGTAACACTCTTAGAACTCCAGCTTTGAAGGACATTAGAAACATTACACTAGCTTTAATGCTAGACCATCCATCTGTATATACTGATGGAACCATTATTGTGAACATTCAGGCTCGGAAAGGCTCGCTTATCAAGGAAGGCCGTTTCCGCTGCTTTGTCTACACAGAGCTATTCTCTCCCATGTGCAATAGCGACGTAACTTATAAGTTTAACCGCGAGAGCAGTATCAATGTCAGTATAGGGATGCACTCCTTTCATATCTGGCTACCAGGAAAATACTTCCTACTGATTCGGGACAATACAAACGGCAATCTTGTACGTATTGATTTTGAGATAGACAAGTCTATGAATATCACACAGAAGCCATTTGCAATGCGACCTATCTGCAGTATAGAGGACATCCTTACCACGAGCTTGGAAAACTCTGAATCAAATTGGGATATACTCTCACAGGCCCCAGGAGCCTCGGAATTGAGACAATATGCGCTGGAGTGTAGGCAGTTGAAAATTTACAATGAGTTCCGCAAGGGACTAAGCGGCAGAGAACTGAAAGCCGACAGAAATCTGATGATATACACCACCAACAGGGATTGGAATGCAGAAATTATCCAGTCTCTCCAGAAAATTGCAGTTCCTGGCTTCTACTACACACAAGTTGATTGTAACACCCTTTATAATACGGCTCTTCAGAATCCCTATGAGCCACTGAATGATAAGTTAAACAACACAAACAATCAGGTTTATTGCCTAACTAATCCCGGAGCCTTGCTCAATACAGGAGGAAAAGTTGTCGCACGTCAGATTGTTGAGAAGATCTGTGAGGACAAGGAGAAATACAAACTTTGGCTATGTGGGGGTAAACAGGAAATCGAGAGTGTTATGGACGTATATCCCTCACTGAAAGATCTGTTTGTGAGTGGAAACGTACTGAGCCAACTGCCATATAGTGGCTCTGAACTTGTTCAGGCATTTATCAAGGAATTGGATAATGAGCACCTTGACCCCTCTGAGTCAGTGATGGATGCCCTTTCAAAAGCAATCCTCATACATTACGAAAAAGGTTGTTTCTCTACATGGTCGCTTAGCAGCATCCGTCGCTTCGTAAAAGAAGAAATCGCTCCACGCTATCGTCAACGTGCTATTGCCGATGTGATGTCCGAGAAGGCTACCTTGCCACAGCTGGAGATAGAAGACATTCCACTTGACCGACTGCCTAATTCAACTTCTGAATTTGAGGACAGTATCAAAGAACTCCATGAGATGGTGGGTCTGGATGACATCAAGAAGAGCATCACGACAATGGCGAATCAGACACGTTTCTTCGTTGAACGCAAAAAAGCAGGACTCCACACATCGAATATCGCAGCACAGCACGCTGTCTTCACTGGCAATCCAGGTACTGGTAAGACCACTGTTGCACGTCTGCTTGGCAAGATATACCACTCCATAGGACTACTCTCGAAAGGCGATGTGATTTGTGCAGATCGCACAAGACTGGTAGGTCGCTTTATTGGTGAGACGGAGGAAAACATGAAGGCAGTTCTGGAGGAAGCAAGAGGCAATGTACTCTTCATAGACGAAGCTTACAACCTCTATGAAGGAACATCTGACAGGAAGGACTATGGTTCAAAGGTCATAGACAGCCTGTTGACTGTATTGTCACAGCCCAATCCAGATATGATCATTATCTTTGCAGGCTACGAGAAGGAAATGGATGCCATGTTAAATTCAAATCCTGGATTGATGGGGCGTTTCCCATATAAGTATCGCTTCAGCGACTACGATGCCGACCAACTGATGGAGATAGCCCTGCATCTATTAGTCAAAGATGATTACCTCCTCAGCGATGAAGCCCATACTGTCCTTCGCCAGAAGATAAGCGACACTCTCGCACAGCGAACCAAGAATTTCGGCAATGCCCGCTGGATGGAGCAGTTCATCCGAAACGGCATCATTCCAGCAATGGCAAATCGCGTGACACTTGAGGCCAACAAGGATTATCAACATATCATCCCCTCTGATGTCATGGAAGGATACAAGAAGTTCAACCCTCGCATGATAGAATTGAAGCCCCGCCGTCAAGTGGGCTTCAATTCCTGAACAAAGCCAAACATGATACAGAAGTTACCATCATACACCGACGCACTAAGGGCCATCAATGGAGGAAAAAATCCGTTGGCATTTTTACATCTGGGCATCCTGTATGCCCAGGGAATCGGTACTGAACAAAATGAAATACTTGCCCACTACTTCATCAAGAAAGCTATTGATATGGGATGTAAAGAAGCCAAGGAATATGTCTTCATGGAATATGAGTCTGGGAAGAAGGACTTCGCCAAAGAGATTAAATCCATCATCGAGGATAGGGGTTATATCACTAAGGAAACAATTGCCAAAATTAGGGCAAGAGTTGAGAAGGAAAGAATGGCAAAAAACTACGGCAACCTTTCGAAGATCAGCAAGAATCTATCTCTGCTCTATCCTAATTTCAGTCTAAACAGGGCAATTGATGATATACTGAATTGTCGTGATACCATAGATGCTGACATCTTATATGCCACTTGCACTTCAAACAACGAAGCGGAAATATATGTGGAACAGCAGGAGAAACTATTACAGCAACTATTTGCTCCTGCCAAGCGCATCAGAATTAATGAAAGGGATATAGATTCAGAACTATTAAGTCATGATGAAAGTGAACTGGCGCAATGTCTAGTCAACCTCACTGAGTCATATCGAATCATCTGCCATCGATATTTAGTGCCTCCGGAAAATATCTTCACGATGGAGACTTTGAACTTCTTCCCTTATATCAAAGTCACAGATCTGACATTATTGAGGCAACAAGGTCTCAGATGTCTACTGTCTGTAAAAGATATAGAACCGGCAATCAAAAATAACTACCTGAACAACCTACGTAACGACAAAATATTGCTCGATATATGCGAGCAGATTAAAGATCAGGATATGCAACTGTTCCTTATATCATTTGTCGAACTGAACATTGACATCGAGACTTTGGATATTACCACGTTACAATTACTTAGTGCATATAGGAGTTGCAACTTCGTTCCTCATGTTGAGCATCTGAATGCATTCGTGGACAGGCTGACAAAAGCAGGTATCAAACACAACTTACCACACTATACAACTGAGAATCTTCCTCCAATAAACCTGTAAAAGCTATAGAACAGCAAGTGTTGTCAGTTTGGTAATGCGTTTGAGATGTCCTTTTAAATACTAAAACAGTCTATAGAAAGAAACCATTTGTCCTGTCATAACTCATGGAAGAAGGCTTGAAATGTATAATAATGGGAATATATTTATTATCCCAATGTGTACTTCTTGAATACCTTCATCTCCTCCTGTTTAGCCATCAAAGAAAAATCAATCCCTACATTAGCAAACTCTTTCATCAGAATTGTATTTTCCAAAAATGTTTCAGTAGCACGAGTAAGGTTCTGACGTAAGATTGTCTTATCCAGTTCCTCGTCTCGGCTGACTTCCGTATTACTGGCTATCGTATCATAGATTGTACGTAAGTTCTCACGGTTATCATTCTCTATTTTGGCCTTTGGGTCAATATAATTCTTCAGGAATGAAGCCAATATCCTCGCCCCCATATCACCTTTGAAATACTGACGAGTGGCAAAAAGCAGGAATAATCCGATAACATCCATCTGATTAAGTCCCATTCGACTTGCAACTATTTGGAATAGGTAAACCTCCTGTGGAGCAGCATAGCCATCGGAACCAATCAACTTAATCAAGTCTCTTAGATAACTCTCCTTCGCCTGCCGAGTATTTGGCATCTCCTCATCAACCTTGTCGTAACCACCATGTAAAGCCTCAGCAAGTTTATTTTCGTCAATTCCTTCCAAATGACAGATGGCACTTATAGCCTCCTTTTCTTCTGGAGTAACTTGCCCATCAGCGATTGCCATAGCCGTCAAATCGCGGGCTAATTTGAATTGTGGTTCAGTAACCACAGCTAAAAATCGTGTAATTATGCTCATTTTACATTAAACGCTTAATTTGTCAACAACTTTTCTTTGTTCAATAATATGGAGTTATCCACTACACAATAATCAAACAGCTTATAATCACATGGCCAGTTACTACTTAATGTTGCACGACTTTCGTCATCTAGTTCTTGCCATGGACGGAGACAATTGTGTTCAAGTGTTCGCTCATCGCATCTGTGTAAACCTTTGTTTGCTTTGACGTAACCAAGTATCTCATGTGATGCGTTCCACCTTATATGTTCCAAACGAGCAAGATTCATAATGATACGATTTTCCTCATCATCCAGCAACGTGTATCTAATCTTATCGTATTCACCCTCATAGATAGGCATATTATTCCCGTCAAAATACCTGCGAAAGAAACCATCCCAGTCATAATCGCATCCTTTTAACTCCAACATTGCCTTCTTTAGCAGATATATCTTCGTGCCTGCATGCAGTGCATTACTAAGATCTTGTAACTCTTTTCTTCGAAGAGAGCGCAGACTATCTAACGATCCCTTTTCTAGTGCTTTTTTACGGCGATCATCCCACAGTTCTGGTTCTCCTCTTAGTCGAGCATAGTTTTCTTGGTACTTACGACCTTTTAAAGTTATTTCTTCGTTAACAATCATGTCATATGAGTAGATACTATTGGACTGACCAAAAAGTTTAATTATAGATCCCGTTTTAAAAACACAGTCATCGTTGAAGCATTTATTGTATCCCTCATTATAGTGTGAAGCGATTTCTTTCATAAATGTTTCTTTATCAGGATTGTAAGAACGAACAAAAATCCTTAGATTACTCAAATTTTCCCTAACTCTACGTATGTGATTTAATATTCTAATAGCTAATGTCATGCCAAGTTCATCATCTCCTACGGCAATAACAATGTAATTAAGGACTTCACAAAAATTATTATTTAATATTTCTTTATAGAATTCTTGATTTTGGCAATCGCAGGTTTTCAATTCTACTAAGGGAGTAGATCTGTCATAACTTCTTTGTTGCATCACTGAAGGAGCAAAATTCGCAAATGAACCCGCAAGTTCTTTCATTCGCCTGTCAACAACTACGCAATGGAATGGACTTCTTTTCTCCAATTCAGGCCTCGCATCACAGTCGACAAAAGCGCCAAATTCATACAAGAATTTCAAAGCGTCACGTCCCACTTCGTCAAATCCAATAATGAGGCTGTTGAATGAAGACTTTACGGTAGTTGGATTCGTCTTGTCGATTTCAACAAAGCGTATTGGATGATTATTTTCATCTGCCTTCAATAATTCAACTGCGAGATACGAAGAATCTACTATACGTACATCTAAGCATTGTTTGAAAGCTATATCTTCAACAATCTGATTAAGCCCATTTCGTCTAGCATGGCAATAGATACGTTGTTTTACTTTTGTTGCCTTGATGCTATTAATTGTAGAATCCGTTGCCAAAGTGGATACTGCACGAATATTCTCCTCTTCATTTTCTGAAAGAAAGAATATATGCAATTGAGCTACCGACTCAAATTTCGTTAAATCTGAAATCAGGCTTTTCAGTTTACTGAGGTTCATCTCAGTAAGTACATCACCATTATCTATTTTGTCTTTGTCCACATCACATAAACGGGATTCGGTAAATGTAACTCTTGCTCCCAGTTCTTCTGCATCTGCAAAAGTCTGCCGTCTATGAGTAAACATCCCGATAATACTATTCAATCCGTTCTGTTCTTCTTCGCCGATGTTATTATTTTCTACAAAGACCAAAATAGCCTTGTCATCTTTAAATCGAATACTATTGGAGAGCATACGCGAAGGTTCGTTCATTCCCCAAAATACGTAAAGATGGTTATGCTGATCATCGATAGTAGTCTTACGATGCAAACTATAAAAAGCTTTCAACCGTGCATACGCTAAACTTAGTAGAATAGCGACTGTACATAGGAAAGACGCAACTGCTTGCAAAGAAATAAGTCCCTTAATATATTGGTGATTAGATATACCATCAAGGACATTGCTATCAATACTGCCCGTAAATAGTTGGAAGGAGCAGACCAAAGAACGGAATAAATATTCAGCATTGACAAATAGGTAAGTGCCAACCTCATTATCCATATTTTCACAAGAAAAAGCCCAAAGATGTAGAGCCGTACCTGTGCATAAAAAGAACCACATCAGGCTTACAAGGAATAGCATAGTCCTCTCTCGACGAGCTACTTGACTATACCTTTTCTCCCACCATGCTCTACCATATTTCCATAAAAGCCTTATACCATCTATCGTTGCCATAGCAACGAGAAAAGCAGCAATCCATACGTTACTGGTATACAATAAAGCACATAGGATTATGCTTAGAGCGATTGAAATTGCGATTTTATTAGCTATTTGTTTCATCTGTATGCTTTTAGTGATTTGTATGCTGCAAATTTAGTAATTTTTCCGCAACAATGGTAACTCTAATGCAAATATTTACTTGTTTTCATTAAAATTTGAATATCAATTTGGAAGATTGGTATGAATTTGTCAGTTCAAAGAGATTTAGCTTTTCAAGATGACTTATATGATATTTATGGATAATACTCTATTTCTCTTGTTTCTATTCCTTGACTGCTCTTCCGTTTTATCCAGTTCCCTATTGCGTCCTTTTCTATTATAGTATAATTGAGAGTGTACTGTTCCGCTGATTCACCCTCTTCATCACCCATTTCAGGTGCAACATCTATATGTTCTTTTATTACATAACCGTCATTGTCATAAGTAAATGTATTAGTGACACCATCACAGAATTT
>ERZ842401.4655-NODE-4655-length-15783-cov-11.838759_pt1 | contig 15783 bp, 15 predicted proteins | sample MGYA00521270_ERZ842401 | MGnify/ENA primary metagenome ERZ842401 (study PRJEB31892, sample SAMEA3878208) | bioreactor metagenome | biome: Moose rumen | place: Sweden | collected 2011-10 | study: EMG produced TPA metagenomics assembly of the PRJEB12797 data set...
TTGTACGACCTTTAAGGAGGCTTTTTGATTGCCGTTGCAGGGAACTGTACAAAATCTGATTGGCAAATTATAATCACGTTCGGAGGAGGTTGATGAATTTGATTAAAGGAAACAGAGTCGTCGTCACGGGGCTTGGAGTCGTCACGCCGATTGGCACCGGTAAGGATAATTTTTGGGCGGCGTTGAAGGCGGGCACCAACGGTATCGGCAAGATAACGCGCTTCGACGCGACCGACCACACGGTTCAGATTGCCGGCGAAGTTCAAGACTTCGACCCCGCGCAGTTCATCGACAAGAAAGAACTAAAGCGCATGGACAGATTCACGCAATTTGCACTGGCGGCGGCGCGGCTCACACTTGAGGACGCCAAGCTTGACCTCGACCGAATTGACGGAGACCGCGCAGGTGTTTTCGTCGGGACGGGTATCGGCGGCATGGAGACTTTGCATAACCAGTACGAAAAGCTTTTCACTAAGGGCGCGTCACGAATCAGCCCGTTTTTTATCCCCATGGCGATAACGAACATGGCGGCGGGTAACGTGGCGATTGCCTTCAAACTGCGCGGGGCTTGCGAGTGTATCGTTACGGCTTGCGCGTCGGGCACCAATGCCATTGGCGAGGCTTTCCGCGTGATTGAGCGCGGCGACGCCGATTTGATGTTGGCGGGCGGCTCCGAGGCGGCTATATCTCCTGCGGGCGTGGCGGGCTTCGCGGCTATGAAGGCTCTTTGCTCCGACCATAACGACGACCCCGCGCACGCGTCGCGCCCCTTTGACAAGAATCGCAGCGGCTTCGTCATGGGCGAAGGCGCAGGGATTATCCTCTTGGAAAATCTGGAACACGCCCTGGCTCGCGGAGCGCACATTTACGCGGAGATTGTCGGCTACGGGCGCAACGACGACGCCTATCACATCACCACGCCCGCGCCCGGCGGTATCACTCAAGCCGCGTGCATGAAACTTGCCCTCGACGACGCGGGACTTGCGCCGACGGACATTGACTACATAAACGCCCACGGCACCTCGACGCAATTCAATGACCGAGGCGAAACCGAGGCTATTAAAAATCTTTTCGGCGAATACGCGTACAAAATCCCCGTGTCCTCGACCAAATCCATGACGGGGCACATGCTCGGCGCGGCGGGCGGCGTGGAGGCTGTCGCGACCCTCATGGCGATTGAGACGGGCGTCGTTCACCCCACGATTAACTACGAGACCCCCGACGACGGCTTGGATTTGAACTACGTCCCGAACACCGCGCAGGTTCATGAAGTCAACGCCGCCATTTCCAATTCGTTCGGCTTCGGCGGGCACAACGCTTGCATCGTCTTTAAAAAGTTCAGCGATTGAGGTTCGGATAATAAAAAAATCCCTTGCAAGTTGCAGGGGATAATTTATTTAATGTCACTTTAAATTACCCGGCAGAAAGTAGCCGGAACCCGGCGCACATGGACGTGCGCCGCCCGCAACAAAAACATGGATGTTTTTTTGCGGGGCTAACGCCTTTTTCTTTTGCAACTTTTCTTTTGGGCGAACAAAAGAAAAGTTGAAGACAGCTTCTTTATCCTAAAATAAATACGTCATATGTTGCAGGAAATACCATTGGCGCAACGAATAATTTTCGCCAAATAATTTTAGGAGAGGTGAAACCTTATGGAAATGTTCTTAGGCTTCCTCGTGTTGCTGGCGTGTTTAATCGTCGGCGTGCGCCACGGCGGCATAGGGCTTGCCGTCATAAGCGGTATTGGTCTCGTCATTTACACATTCATATTCGGCTACAAGCCCGGCACGCCGCCTATCGACGTTATGCTGACGATTCTGGCGGTCGTAACCTGCGCGGGCTTCCTGCAAACGTCGGGCGGCTTAACGGTCATGCTCAAGTACGCGGAGAAATTCCTGCGTAACAACCCCAAGCACGTCACAATCCTCGCACCGCTGACTACGTGGTTTCTAACGGTTTTGTGCGGCACAGGTCACGTCGTCTATACCATGTTCCCGATTATCTACGACATCGCGATTAAGCAAAACATTCGCCCCGAACGCCCTATGGCTGTCGCGTCTGTCGCCTCGCAGATGGGCATTTGCGCCTCGCCCGTCTCGGTCGCTATCGTCTCTATCGTCGGCTTCATGGCTAACGCGGGCTATCATTATTCCGTTTTGCAAATCCTTGCCGTCGCCATGCCCGCAACCGGTATCGGCGTGTTTATCGCGGCTCTGTGGAGCTATCGTCGCGGCAAAGACCTCGACAAGGACGAACGCTTCCAAGAATTCATCAAAGACCCCGCCAATAAGGAATACGTCTACGGCGACAGCGAATCGCTCATGGATAAGGAATTGCCGTCCAGCTTTTATCACGCTATGTATATTTTCTTCCTCGGCATTATCGTTATCGCATTGCTCGGCAATTTCCCTGACCTCCTGCCGCACTTCCCCAACGCCAAGGGCGAAATGAAGGCTATCTCAATGACGGCGGTTATCCAAATGGTTATGCTCCTCGTCGCCGCGATTATCCTGTTCGTCTGCAAAGTCAAGGCAAAGGACGTGGGCAACAGCCAAGTCTTCAAGTCGGGTATCGTCGCGCTCGTCTCGGTTTACGGCGTCGCGTGGATGGCAAATACCTGTTTCGGGGCGCATATGGCTTTCCTTAAGGACTTCCTCGGCAATGCTGTCGCGCAATATCCCTGGGCGTTCGCCATTATCGCCTTCCTGACCAGTAAGCTCGTCAACTCGCAGGCGGCGGCTATCGCTATCGTCTTCCCCATGGCTTTGAGCGTCGGCATGGATCCCGTTATCATCATGTCGTTTATCAGCGCGTGCTATGGTTACTTCTTCCTGCCGACTTATCCCTCCGACCTCGCTTGTATCGGTTTCGACCGTTCCGGCACGACCCGTATCGGCAAGTACATTTTAAATCACTCGTTCATGATTCCCGGTCTGATTGGCGTCATAAGCGGTTGCTGTGTCGGCTTCGTCATGGCTCATATCGTCTTGTAAGTCACAGCTCCGCAAGCCGGTATTCGTGTTCGGTGTAACGAATCAGCTTGAGCAAATCCTCGAACGCTACGGCGATTGTCGCAGTGTTCACGTTCGGGTGGAGCAGTAACGTTTTTCCTTGAAGTTCGGCGTCGATTATGAGCCGAACTTTTTTGTTTACGTCGTTGATTATGCCAAGCGGCGTGACGGCTCCCGTATGCAAGCCCAAAAGTTTTTCCAGATCCTCCTCCGACGCGAAAGACAGCCTCGGCAAGTTCAACGCTTTGGCGACGAGCTTTAAATCGGCGCGTTTGTCGGCGGGCAACGTCAGCAGAAAATAATCGCCGCGCTTTGTCCGCAGGAAAAGATTCTTGCACGCCGCCCCGCCGAGTTGCTCAAAGATTCTAAGCCGCCGCGACTCCTCGACCGTGTAAACCGCCGCGTGCTCCATTGCCCGATACTCTATGCCCAGCTCCGCCAAAAGTTTGACCGGCTCCATAATTTTGCCTCCTATTGGTAATTTTATCATTAACCATATCAATATACCGCGATTGACATTGGCAACGCAAGCGGCTAGAATCACCATGAATTTTGTATACATAAGCAAAAGGAGGCGGTTCTATGTTTTGGGCTGAGCTTTTGGTTGTGCTGATAATGCTGATTATCGGCGCACGCTACGGAGGAATTTTCTTGGGGATGTCGAGCGGCTTCGCCATAGCGATTTTGGTTTTCGGCTTCGGACTCGCGCCGGGCAACCCCGCTATCGATGTCATTATGATTATCATGACGGTCGTCGTTATCGCGGCGACTTTGCAGGCGTCGGGCGGCATGGATTATCTGATTCAAATCGCCGTCAAACTCCTGCGAAAAAATCCGAACAGAATCAGCTATTATGCTCCGATTATCAGCTGGGTTTTTACTTTCATGTGCGGCACGGGAAATATTTCTTTCGGAATTCTGCCGGTTATCGCCGAAGTGGCGCGTGAGGCGGGCGTCCGTCCCGAACGTCCAATCTCAATGTCGGTTATCGCTTCTCAACAAGCCATAACCGCCTGTCCGATCTCGGCGGCGACCGTTGCGCTCGTCGGACTTTTATCGCCGCAAGGTGTCACGTTGATTGATATTTTAATGGTTTGCATTCCTTCAACCTTAATCGGCGTCATTTGCGGCAGTTTATATGCGGCTCGTGTCGGCAAAGAACTTTCCGAAGACCAAGAATATCTTGCACGTGTTGCAAGGGGCGAATCGGCTCCGATTAACGAAAAAGCGCAAATCGCTGAAGCCAGAGAGTTTTCCGCCTCGACAAAACGCGCCGTCTGGATTTATCTTTTGGCAACCGTTATCGTCGTTGTCTTCGGCATTTTCCCCGAACTTCGTCCTTCGGCAGAGCTCGGCGGCAAAATGGTTTCCTTTACAATGACGATGTGCATTGAAATGGTTATGATGGCTATGGCGGGCGTCATGATTATTGCTTGCGGCGTGAAAGTCAATTCGATTATCGAACAATCGGTTTTCCGCAACGGCTTAATGGGCGTCTATTGCATTTTCGGTTTGACTTGGGCGGGCGACACTTTGACTCGCAACAATATCGATTTTATCAAGTCGGGCGCGTCCGATTTAATCGCCGCTTATCCTTGGGTTTTCGCAATTATTTTATTCCTGCTCTCCGCCGTTATCTTGAGTCAGGCGGGAACTATCGGCGCGTTGGCTCCGCTCGGAATAACTTTGGGAATTACGCCGCCCGCAATGGTCGGTATGTTCCCTGCAGTCAACGGTTATTTTCTCGTCCCGATTTACGCGACAATCCTTGCCGGCATCGCCTTCGACAGAACGGGCACAACCAGAATCGGAAAATTCGTTTTCAATCACAGCTTCCAAATTCCCGGCTTGATTACCTGTATCGTCAGCGTGGCGGTCGGCATGACTTTGGCGAATATTTTAATGTAATTGGTGAAGAAAATGTTTAAGGAAAAAGATTGTCTGGGCGAAATGGAAATTCGCGAAGACGTTTATTACGGCATTCAAACGGAACGCGCACGGAATAATTTTTCAATCAGTGGCGCGACTTGTGACGACCTGCCCGAATTTATCAAGGCGATTGCCGAAGTCAAAAAGGCGGCGGCTCTTGCGAATAACAAAATCGGCGCGCTTGACGAAAAAATTTGCAACGCAATCTGCGCGGCGGCTGATGAGATTATCGCGGGCAAAATGGCGGGCAATTTCCCTGTGGATATTTTTCAGGGCGGCGGCTCCACTTCGACAAATATGAATGTCAACGAAGTCATTGCAAAACGCGCCAATGAAATTCTTACGGGGCGCAAAGGTTATGAAAAAGTTCATCCGAATACTCATGTTAATCGCGGGCAATCGACCAACGACGTTATCCCGACCGCGATTGAAATTACATGTCGGCGTTATGCCGTCGAATTGAAAAAATCTCTTGAACATTTGACGGCGGCAATGGCTCGCAAGGCTGAAGAATTTAAAACTGTCGTTAAGACTTCGCGAACTTGTCTGCAGGATGCCGTTCCGATAACTTTAGGGCAAGAGTTCAGCGGCTATGAAAGTTTTTTGCGCCGTCATATTCGACTGCTTGACGAATTATTTTTCAACAAGCCGCTTGAATTGACTTTGGGCGGCACGGCGACGGGCACGGGCTTAAGCACTTTTGAAGGCTATATGTCGGAAGTTTTTGTTCAGCTGGAAAAAGTTACGGGCATTCCTGTCAGGCAGAAGGAAAATCTTTTCGACGGCTTTCAAAACGGCGATGATTATATTCGCATTTCGTCTTACCTTAAAAGTTTGGCGACGGGGCTTGGAAAAATTGCAACCGATTTGCGCATGATGTCTTCGGGACCTCGTTGCGGCTTGCAGGAAATTTTCTTGCCTGCCGTTCAGCCCGGCTCGTCGATTATGCCCGGCAAAGTCAATCCCGTTATGCCGGAGCTCGTCAATCAGATTTGCTATCAAGTTTGCGGCGACGACGTGGCAATTACAATGGCGGTTGAAGGCGGCGAACTCGATTTGAACGTCTGGGAGCCCGTCATTATCAAAAATCTCACGGAGCAATTCAAACTTTTGACGGGCGGCATGATTAAATTTGCAGATCTTTGCATTGACGGCATAAGAGCCAATGTTGAGAAACTCCGCGCAGATGCCGAAGCGACTATGGCGAATGCAACCGTTGCCTCAACGATTTTGGGTTATCCGAAGGGCACGGAAATTGCTCAAAAAGCCGTTGCGGAAGGAAAAACCGTCAAGCAGGTTATTCGTGAGATGAAACTTTTCCCTGACGAAGAAATTGACAAACTTTTCGATACGCTCATGATGACCGATTGGCGGAAGTCGTCCCCCCTTTTCTAAAGCGTGGACTACGCGGAACCATCTCGGCGTATCTTTCGATTAAGTCAATCATGAAATTTATTTTTTAAACTACTTTTTCTTTGTTGCGCCAAAGAAAAAGTAGCAAAAAGAAACGCGCTTAGACCGGCAAGAAAACATCCTGTTTTCGTTGCCGGCGGGCGCACATCCCTGTGCGCCCGTGTCTTTACCAACCGCTGTAAACTTTTTTCATTACAAATTACGCATTACTCATTGCTAATTGCTTTTCTTGCGCCCAAAGAAAAAGTAGCAAAAAGAAAGGGCACCCCGCGGGGCGTCGCCGCTTGAACATCCTGTTCAAACGCGGCGTGCTGGGGCGGCGTCCATGCCGCCCCTTGAATTCCTCAACTACCTGCTGTAATTTTCGTCAGTAATAAAATTTCATAGATGGAGGCTTTCAGTATGAGAAAGGAACACGATTTTTTGGGAGAAATTGAAGTACCCGATGAAGCTTACTACGGCGTACAAACAATGCGTGCCATTGAGAATTTCACAATCACGGGACGCAAGCTCGACGAAGATTTTATCAAGTCTCTCGCAAAAGTTAAGAAGGCGGCGGCGCAAGCCAACATGGAAACAGGGCGTCTCGACCGCAAAATCGGTAACGCGCTTGTCCAAGCGGCGGAAGAAATTATCGAAGGACAATTCATTGATCAATTTCCCGTCGATCCGATTCAAGGCGGCGCGGGCACTTCGATTAACATGAACATGAATGAAGTTCTCTGCAACCGCGCACTTGAAATTATCGGCGAGGCTAAAGGACGTTACGACATCATTTCGCCGAACAATCACGCGAACATGGCGCAATCGACCAATGACAGCTTGCCAACCGCGATTAAAGTTTGCTTGACTTACAAAAGCCACAATGTCACCGACGCGCTCGATTATCTCGCAACCGCGCTCGAAGAAAAAGCCGAAGAGTACAAGGACATTTTGAAAATGGGACGCACGCATTTGCAGGACGCCGTCCCCATTACGCTCGGACAGGAAATGGGCTCTTACGCTTCGGCAATTCGCCGCAGTATTCGCCGCATTGAATGGGCGATTGACAGCATTCGCCTTATCAACATGGGCGGCACGGCGGTCGGGACAGGTTTAAATGCCGAGCCCGCTTATATCAAAATCGTTGCAAGAAAACTTCGCGAGATCACTCACGAAAATTTTGAGACTTCGACGAACATTATCGACGCGACAAACAACACGGACGGTTTCGTTGACGTAAGCTCCGCGCTGAAAAATACCGCGCTTGTTCTTATCAAAATGGCGAACGACTTCCGCTTGATGGCTTCGGGTCCTCGTTGCGGGCTCAATGAACTTTTCCTGCCCAAGCGTCAGCCCGGCTCTTCGATTATGCCCGGCAAAGTCAATCCCGTTATCGCCGAAGTTATGGATCAAGCGTGCTATCAAGTTATCGGCAACGATCTTGCGGTTACAATGGGCGTCGAAAACGGGCAATTTGAATTGAACGTTATGGAACCGATTATGGCTTACAATCTCTGCTCTTCAATGAATTATCTTGCCAATGCGTCCAGAACTTTTGTAGACAAATTGCTTGTCGGCTTGGAACCCAATCGCGAACAATGTCAAAAATGGCTCGACAGTTCGGTCGGAGTTGTAACGGCTCTTTTGCCGCATCTCGGTTACGAACAATGCTCCATGCTTGCCAAAGAAGCTTACGCAACTCGCCGCCCGATTCGCGAAATTATTTTGGAGAAGGGGCTTCTCACCGAAGAACAACTTAAAGTTTACATGTCGCCCGAAAAAATGACTCGTCCCGGCATAACTAATTAGGAATTAAGAATTAGGAATTAGGAATGAAAAAAATTTTCCTCCGCGCAGTTTCACGGAGGATTTTTTTTTGCAAAAGCTTGATCGGCAACTTTCGATCAGATAAAATGATAAAAAATTTTTTAAGGAAGTGATTGACATGTTGAAAAAAATTTTTGTTGCGATTTTCGGTTTGCTGATTTTGAGTTCGCAGACCGCCGCCGCCGTCGATTGGAATTCTGTTCCGCATTTCGACAATAAAGCGGAGCTCGCCCGCTACATTGAAAACGGCAGGCGTCAAGGACAAACTGTCTTTAATTTTGTTCTCACTAACCGCACTTTCAGCACGAATAAAGAAGTTGCCGAAAAAGAAGCCGCTGCATTAGCCGAAGAATTTACAAACGGAGTTGCGTTTGCCTTAAAATCTAATATGGTTGTGGGAATGGGAACGGGGCGCGTGACTTACACAATAACAAAAGAATATCCCGGTACCCGCGTTGCCAATGCTTATTTGAACGGCGGCACTTTGTCGGGCGATGATTGGATTCTTTACCAAAAGGCACTGCCCATTGTCAACGAGGCTAAAAAATTTTCGTCGCCCATTGACAGAGAACTTTATATTCATGATGAAATAATTCGCCGCGTGGATACTTTTTACAACGATGAAACTTTTTTCACTGAAGACAACGACAACAGACGATTTATTACGGCAATGGGAGTTTTAATCGATGGTAAGGCAAATTGTCAAGGCTTCGCGGATACATTTTACATGTTGTGCAGAATGACGGGACTGGACGTCGGCAGAATCGGCGGAACTTTTGGCACTGCTTCGCACGTTTGGAACACGATAACTTTTGAAGACGGAAAAACTTATTGCGTCGACGTGACAAACGGTTTCAACACCAAATCGTTATATCTTTTCAACGCGCCGCTTGAGATTATTCAAAGGTCGCATTCTTGTCAATGGGATGCGATACCTAATCTTCAACAAACTGCCGATGGACGTTACGGGGGAAATTTGAAATGATTCTTCCGCAATGCGAAATTTTTTATCCGAGTTCCGCGCAGGAAATTTTATTCGTAAGCGGCGGGCGGACTCCGAGCCGCGAATTTTTTTTGGAAATTTCAAAGGGACGGAAAATTTTTTGTATCGATAAAGGGATTGAAATTTGCAAGGCGTGCGGAGTTATTCCAAATTTTTTAATCGGCGACTTCGACAGCGCGAAAAATTCTGCCGTCGATTGGGCGCGAGAAAAAAATATTCCCGTCGAAAAATATCCTGCTGACAAAGATTTTACCGACACGCAACTTGCTTTGAATCGCGCCGTTGAAATTTTCGGCGAACACGACGCGATTTTGACGGGAGCTTTCGGCGGACGCTTCGATCATCTTTACAGCAATATTTTCACCTGCGCGGCTTTGAACAGGAAAATTTTCCTTGCCGACGAGCGCGAAATTATTTTTTATCTGCGCGGCGGCGAAAGTTCGGAGATAAAATTTTTTAAAAAGCCGCTTGCCGTTTCGTTGTTGCCGATAACTTCAATCTGCGCGGGCGTCGTGACGAAAAATCTTCATTGGGAACTTGACGGCGCGACTTTGACGCAAAATTTCCCAAATGCAACGAGCAATCGCGCAGACGCCGATAAAATTTTTGTCGGAGTCGGGAGCGGGACGCTTGCAATTTATTTTTGTTTTGAATAAAAAAATCCCCCGCAATTTCGCAGGGGATAATTTTTTTGTCGAAAAATTTTCAGCCGAGAAGAATTTCTTTGTTCTGAAGAATTTCGACGCCCGGAGCACATGCGCCGCAGTCGCAATATTTCGCGCCGCTCGCCTTGAGTTCGTCGGCATGGGCGGCGAAATTTTTTTGTCCTTCGCCGAAAATTTCTTTTGCTCTGTCCGAATGAGCAAAGGCAACCAAGCTGTCAACGTCGGAGATGTCTTCTTCGATCTCGGCGATTAAATTTTGCGCGGCAACTTTTTCCTTATCCGTGCCGAGTGCGTCGAAATATTTTTGAACAGCCGCCGTGAGTTCGGGACAACAGCTCGGAGCCGCCGCCATCGCCTTAATTTTTTCAATCAAATTTTCTTTCGTCATGATAAAACCTCCAAAAAAATTTTATGCACTGCGCGACTTCAACGCCGCGTCAATCGCCGTCGAAAGTTGGTCGGCGCAAGAAGTGCCGCGATTTCCGCAGGGATTTCCGCGCAGAATGTCCGCAATTTCTTTTGCGTCCTTGCCTTCAACCAATTTTCCAATCGCAGGCAAATTTCCGGGGCAACCGCCCAAAAATTTTACGTCATGCAGACGCCCCGCCTCGTCCAACGAAAAATCAATTCGCTTGGAACAAACTTTTTGCGGCGTGAAACTGTAACTTTCCATTCAAAAACTCTCCCTTAAATATTTTGCGGGTACATGCTCGGTCAGCCATACGCCGTTGACCGAACGATAAAATTTGTACCCGTCGCCAAACATTTTTAAACTTTCCACGAGAAAAATTTTCGGCTTGCCGTGCCGCCGCCCGACTTTCTCCGCCGTCTCAACGTCGCTTGACAAGTGAACATACAACCGCGACATTTTCAGCAAACCTTGTGCATTTATTGACGAACCGAAACTTTCGCTCGTGCCGTGATACAAAATTTCAGGCGGCTCCAATTCCTCAAGTTCAACGTCAACGGGGATTGAATGTCCTTGATTTGCTCGAATCAATTTTTTATCCGCGCTGAAAGAATATCGCTGTTTTTCGTCCTGCGCAACAATCTGCTCCAAAGTTGCGAAGTCCAAATTTTTCACGCGGCGAATCAATTCTTCAACGTCCGCCCAACCGTGTTCGTCAAGTTCAATCCCGATTCGTTGCGGTTTGTGGCGAAGAATCAAACTCAAAAATTTGCTCGTCGATTTCAGCGACAATGATTTTTGCCTCCCGAAAAATTTTTTCAATCGTAAAGCAAAGCGGCGGGCGTGTCAAGTTTTTTATGTTGCAGTTGACTCAACGATAGACAAGGAAAATTTTTTGCCGTAAACTTTTGCCGAAAATTTTTTTGGAGGCAGAAAAATGAACAGTTGGAACGAAGGATATTTCACGGAGTCGACTTACACTTACGGCTATTATCGCGAGCTTTCGCCCGTTTTTATGCGTTGGTGTCTTTTGCTTAAAGGAATTGTCGCACCCGAAATTACGGCGGAAAGTTGTCATTGTGAACTTGGATTCGGTCAAGGAGTTTCTGCGAATATTCATGCGGCGGCGACGCCCGGAAAATTTTTCGGCACGGATTTTAATCCTTCTCATGCCGCGCAGGCAAAAGAACTTGTCGAGGCGTCGGAGGCTGACGCGAAATTTTTTGAAGACAGTTTCGAGGAATTTTCAAAGCGCGAGGATTTGCCCGAATTTGATTCAATCGGCTTGCACGGAATTTGGAGTTGGATAAGCACGGAGAACCGTCATCATATAATTGAAATTGCGCGGCGACATTTGAAGTCGGGCGGCATGTTTTACAACAGCTATAATTGTTTGCCGGGCTGGGCACCTTCCGCGCCGTTGCGAGAACTTTTGGCAATGTACGATCGTTATTCGGGAAAAAGCGGCGCGGCTAAAGGGCGAGTCGGTGACGCTTTGAAATTTGTTGAAGAAATGCTTGCCGCCAAGCCCGCGTATTTGAGTTTGGCTCCGAACTTCGCCAAAACCTTTGAAACTTTGAAGAAACACAACCCCGATTATTTGGCGCATGAATATTTGAATCTTGATTGGGATTTGATGTACTTCGCGGACGAGGCAGAATTTTTGCAGGAAGCAAAGCTGGACTTCGCGACGACCGCCGTGCCGCTCGACAACGTTGATAAATTAAATCTTTCCGCGCAGGCAATGCAATTTTTGGCGAAAATTGATAATCCGCTGGTAAGGGAGCAGGCGCGAGATTATTTTGTCAATCAGCAATTTCGCAAAGATATTTTTGTTCGCGGGATTCGCAGGATAACGCCCGCCGAGCGCATGAATAAAATTTTGGAAATGCGATATGTCTTGATGACTTCAGCCGAAAATGTGCCACTGAAATTTTTAACGACAATCGGCGAAGTGAAATTGTCGGAAGAAATTTATCGTCCCGTGCTTGAATTTTTGCAGGAAGACAATTTCCGCCCGAAAAGTTTTTCCGAATATCTCAAACGCAATCCGTTGAGAGATGCGCGGGGGATTTTGGAAGTCATAATAATTTTGGTAAACGGCAATCACATTTTGCCCTGCCAAAACGACGCGGCAATTAAGCTTGTGAAAAAATCTTGCGAGCGACTTAACGCGCACATTTGCGAGCGGGCAAAGTTTGAAAACGCGATTAATTTTTTGGCGAGCCCGCTGACGGGAACGGGCATCAACCTTAATCGTTTTCAGCAAATATTTTTGGCGCAATACAAAAACGGAGATAAGACGGCGGAGAAATTGGCGGCGGCGGCATGGAAAATTTTTTCGCAACAAGGACAAAAACTCATCAGCGAAGGAAAAACTCTCGAATCGCCCGAAGAAAATCTTGCATACATTGAAAAATTGGCGGAAACATTTTTGACAAAACATCTGCCGATTTTCAAGGCATTGTCCCTTTGAAAATTTAAAATCGGTTGCCGCGCTCGGTCGCGGTAATTTTTTTTGGAAAAAACTTTTCAAGGATAAAAATTCGCTGTAAAATATCGCCGCTTAAGGCAGTAAGTTTTAGGAGGAATTTTTTCATGGTCATTATAATGAATCCGGAAGCGACTTCAAAAAATATCGAGGAAGTCATAAAGGCGATAAAAAGCGTCGGGCTCGACGCGAAGATTATGGAGGGCGCGCAACAAAAAATCGTCGGAGTCATCGGCGACAAAACCAAGCTGGCGTCTGTGGCGATTGACGCCTTGCCGGGCGTTGAAAGTTCCGTTGCCATTTCAAAAAGTTACAAGCTGGCGAGCCGCGAATTTCATCCGCAACCGAGCGTTATCGACGTGGGCGGCGTGAAAATCGGCGGAGCGGAGCCCGTAATAATGGCGGGGCCTTGTGCCGTCGAAAGTCGCGAACAACTTTTAAAAGCCGCGCAGATTGTCAAAGACGGCGGCGCACAATTTTTGCGCGGCGGCGCGTACAAGCCGAGAACTTCGCCCTATTCGTTTCAAGGTTTGGAAGTCGAAGGTTTGAAATATCTTGCCGAAGCGCGGGAAGTCACGGGCTTAAAAATCGTCACGGAAGTTACGACCGTCGAAGGAATTTCTCCCGTCGCCGAATACGCCGACATGTTACAAATCGGCGCAAGGAACATGCAAAACTTCGGCTTGCTTAAGGAAGTCGGGAAATGCAAACGCCCCGTCCTTTTAAAGCGCGGACTTGCGGCGACAATCGACGAGTGGTTAAACGCCGCCGAATACATTATGAATGCGGGCAATCCCGACGTGGTTTTGTGCGAACGCGGAATCAGAACTTACGAAACTTATACGCGCAACACTTTGGACTTGTCGGCAGTTGCGGCGGTCAAACATTTATCGCACTTGCCGATAATCGTTGATCCGAGTCACGGCACGGGCAAATGGCGCATGGTAAAACCGATGGCAATGGCGGCGATAGCGGCGGGCGCGGACGGCTTAATGATGGAAATGCATCCGAATCCTGCGCGGGCACTTTCGGACGGCTCGCAGTCATTGACGCCCGAACATTATCGCAACGTCATGAGCGGCATAAAAAAATTGGCAAAGTTCATGCACGAAGAAAAATTAATCGGGCTTGAGGAGTGAAAAATTTTGCGCTTGAGGAAAAAGCCTCACACGGACGAGAAATTAAAACTTTTTGAAGACTTCGTGACTGTCGGAGAAGTGGAGCCGATAAAAAAAGATTTAACGCGAGAACTTTTTGTCGAACTGGGCACGGGCATGGGAGATTTTATAACGCAAATCGCCGAGCAGAATCCGCAGGTAAATTTTATCGGGCTTGAGGTTGAAAAAACTTGCGTATTGTCGGCGGCGCGAAAAGTTCGCGAAAAAAATCTCGGCAACGTCCGATTGATTGTTTTCGATGTGGAAAATATCGCCGAAATTTTTTCGGAGCACGAAGTCGACCGACTTTACATAAATTTTTGCGACCCTTGGCCGAAGAAGCGTCATGCCAAACGCCGCTTGACTCACGAAAGATTTTTGGAAAAGTACAAGAAGATTTTGAAGGTTGGCGGAGAAATTTTTTTCAAAACGGACAATCGCGGGCTGTTTGATTTTTCATTGGAGCAATTTGCGGCGGCGGGGCTTGAAGTTCACGACGTGACAAATAATCTTCATGAAAACGAGCCGCCCGATAATATTCGCACCGAATACGAAAATAAATTCGGCGCGGCGGGCGTCCCGATTAATTTTTGCGTTGCGAGGTTTGCCGATGAATAAAATTTTAACGCTTGGCATTGAAACGAGTTGCGGCACTTTTAAAAAGTGCACAAACAGCAGTCGCGCTCCTGCGTAAAAAATTTTCGGAGTAATACCCGCAGTTGTACGCAACGCTAAGCATTGCTAGCGTTGTCAAATTATTTACGCTTATCACAAAGGAAAAATCTTCATGGAAAATATTTTAACGTTGGGCATTGAAACAAGTTGCGACGAAACGGCGGCGGCAGTTCTGCGCGGCGGGCGCGAACTTTTATCAAACATTATCTCGACACAAATTCCGCTTCATCAGAAATTCGGCGGCGTCGTGCCGGAAATTGCGTCGCGAAAACATATCGTAAACATTATGCCCGTGATTGACGAGGCGATAAATAAAGCGGGCGTCAATCTTCGCGAGATAAATCAAATCGCCGTGACGAAAGGACCGGGTTTGGCGGGCGCGTTGCTTGTCGGATTGTCGGCGGCAAAATCTTTAGCCTACGCGCTGAAAATTCCGCTAATCGCCGTCAATCATCTTGAAGGACATATTTTCGCGAATTTTTTAAGCTCGCCGAAATTGGAGCCGCCGTTTTTATCGCTTGTGGTTTCGGGCGGACATACCGCGCTGATAAAAATGACGGACTACAATCGCTTTGAACTTTTGGGACAAAGTCGAGACGATGCAGCGGGCGAAGCCTTCGATAAAATTGCGCGGGTTATGGGCTTGCCTTATCCCGGCGGTCCCGAAATTGACAAGCTCGCCAAGTGCGGCAATTCCGACGCCGTAACTTTTCCGCATCCAAAAGTTATCGGCTACGATTTCAGTTTCAGCGGTTTGAAGTCGGCGGTTCTGAATTATCTCAACACCGCGCAGATGAAGGGCGAGGAAATAAATTCGGCGGACGTTGCGGCGAGTTTTCAAAAAACGGTCGTTGATGCTTTGACGGAAAAAACTTTGGCGGCGGCTGAAGAATTTAAGCTTGATAAAATTGTTTTGGCAGGCGGCGTTGCGGCGAATTCTTCTTTAGAAAAAAATTTGCGCGAGGCTTGCGACCTGCGCGGGCTGGAATTTTTTTACCCGACAAAAATTCTCTGCACAGACAACGCCGCAATGATCGCTTGTCGCGGCTTTTATCAAAAAACTTTTGCCGACTCGACACTTAACGCCGTCCCGAACTTGGGCTTGTGAAGAAAAATTTAAGTTCAAAAATAATCTTAGCGGGCGGCAAATTCTTCTTTGGAAAAAAATTTGCGCGAGGCTTGCGACCTGCGCGGGCTGGAATTTTTTTACCCGACAAAAAT
>ERZ842401.4657-NODE-4657-length-15779-cov-13.829178_pt1 | contig 15779 bp, 14 predicted proteins | sample MGYA00521270_ERZ842401 | MGnify/ENA primary metagenome ERZ842401 (study PRJEB31892, sample SAMEA3878208) | bioreactor metagenome | biome: Moose rumen | place: Sweden | collected 2011-10 | study: EMG produced TPA metagenomics assembly of the PRJEB12797 data set...
TGATTGAGTATCTGAGAAACTGGGGTGAGAGCCATGGATTAGAGACGAAAGTCGACGAGGTTGGCAACGTGATTATCCGTAAGGGAGCCACTTCTGGCTATGAAGATTGCAAAACGGTCATCCTGCAAAGTCACATGGACATGGTATGTGACTGTCTGCCTGACGTAAAGATTGACTTCGACCAAGAAGGTATCACAACGTATGTCGATGGGGAGTGGATGCGAGCCAAGGGCACTACGCTTGGAGCCGATGATGGTATCGGTATCGCCATGGAACTTGCCATCCTCGACAGTAACGACATTGAGCATGGTCCCATTGAGTGTGTCTTCACTCGTGACGAGGAGACGGGGCTGACTGGTGCCTTTGGTATGAAGGCTGGTTTCATGACAGGTGACTTCCTCATCAACCTCGACTCTGAGGATGAGGGGGAGATCTTCGTCAGCTGTGCTGGTGGTCGTACGACAACGGCGACACTCAACATCCAGCGTCAGCCTGCCCCAGAGGGTTACTTCTTCATCAAAGGTTCCGTTAAGGGTCTCGTTGGTGGTCACTCCGGTGATGACATCAACAAGAAGCGTGCTAACGGTCTGAAAATCATCGCACGTTTCGTCTATCAGGAGATGAATCGTTATGACGATATCCATTTGGTTCGCCTGCATGGCGGTAGTCTGCATAATGCCATCCCCCGCGGCGGCTACTTTGTACTTGCCGTGCCAGAGGCTATCAAGGAGAATATCCGTGCCGACTGGAACGTCTTCTCTGCTGATGTCGACGAGGAGTTCCACGTGACTGATACCCAGATGGTGTGGCGCATGCGCAGTTACGAACCAGAACCTATCATCGATGATGATACCGCACGGCGTTTCGTCTATGCCTTACAGGCTGTTGACAATGGTGTTTACGCTGTTTGTCAGGACGAAGCATTGGGTGGTATGACGGAGACATCAAGTAATCTGGCTCGTGTGGAGACGCTTACTGACAAGATAGAGATTATGTCGTCACAGCGTAGTAACGTGATGTCAAACCTCGACAATATGTGCAACACGATTGCCGCTGTCTTCAAACTGGCAGGTTTCAAGGTAGAGCACTCTGAGGGCTATCCCGCATGGAAGATGCGTACGAATAGTGAGTTGCAGAAGATTGTGAAGTACACCTACCACAAACTGTTCCAGAAGGAACCTGTCGTTCGAGGCATTCATGCCGGACTGGAATGCGGTCTCTTCGCCGAGCGTTATCCTAACCTTGACATGGTGTCGTTCGGGCCTACGCTGCGTGATGTACATACTCCTGATGAGCGGCTGCTCATTCCTACAGTCCAGATGGTATGGGATCACCTGTTACTCACCCTAAAGAGTATGCCGCATCAGTTATGAGACACCTTATTTATATTATAATAGGTATTGCTGCTCCCCTGCTGTTCGCCTCGTGCGGACCGCAGGCGGAGGCTGAGGAACTGGTTGAGCAGTTTATGGAGCAGAATCTGCGGGAAGGACTGGAGCCATCGTCCCTCCACTTTACGGACATTGACTCCACCCACGCCATGACTGACTCCGCCATTGTCAGCCTGCGCCAGTTGGCAAAACAGGGCACTCGTTATCAAGGCGCTATCAAATACGCCCCCGATGAGCCTTTCAAGAAACTCATCGTCACACGAGTACGCTATGAACTTGATAACCAGGAATGCAGCGACACCTATTACTTGGATATGAACCTTACCCGTGTCGTTGCCTTTAAGGAGAACTAACAAGTTGTAGGTCAAATTCTATTAACTTGCTTGACACCCTTGACGGTACGGAGTTTCTTTATCAGGGACTCCAGACGGGAGGTGTCGTCAAGCATGACGACGAGGTTGCCACTGAACAAACCGTCGTGTGAGTCGATATTGATGCTACGCAAAACGAGTTTCTCGTCCTTGGAGATGATGCTGGTGAGATTGTTGACGATACCGATATCATCATTGCCGATGACACGGAGGGTGATAGAATACTGTGACGACCCCTTCCCACTCCATTTCGCACGGACAACACGATAGCCGAAACGCTTCTTCAACTCTGGAGCGTTCGGACAGTCCTCACGGTGTATCTTGATGCCACCACTGACAGTGACGAAGCCAAACACCTTGTCGCCATAGATAGGTTGGCAACAGCGTGCCAACTGGTAGTCGACCCCTTTCAGGTTTTGGTCGATGACGAGGACATCATCACTGAGGTATGTGTTAGTGGAGAGTTGAGAGTTATCAAGCACGAAGTCGGCGGCGCTCTGTGCGACATTATTACCTGTGACGGGCTGCTCACCCTGTTGCAGTTCCACATACTTGTCGATGACCTGGTTGACATCAAGGGTACCGTCCGCTATCTGCTTGTAGAAATCACTCGTCTCCTTGAAGCCCATCTTCTTGATGACGTGCTGCATGGTAGACTCCTCCATCTCCACCTTACGGTTCTTGAAGCGACGCTCCAGAGTCTCCTTGGCGAAGAGTCCCTCCTTCACCTGCGTCTCCTTTAACGCCAGTCGAATCTTCGACTTGGCACGGGAGGTCTTCACAATATTCAGCCACTCCTGTCTGGGCTTCTGTGTGGAGGATGTCATAATCTCCACCTGGTCACCACTCTGCAGGACCTGACGGAGAGGCACCACCTTATTATTGATACGGGCTCCCGTACATGCATTGCCTATCTTCGAGTGGATATGGTAGGCGAAGTCAAGGACCGTGGCACCCTTGGGGAACTTATACAAGTCACCCTTGGGGGTAAAGACAAAGACCTCATCCTCATAGAGGTCCATCTTAAACTGGTCCATTGCATCCAAACCGTCTGCCGTCTCCAGCATCGAGCGGATATTCGTGAGCCACTCGTCCAAACCAGTCTCACCCTTCACTCCTTTATAGCGCCAGTGAGCGGCTACACCTCGCTCTGCGATCTCATCCATACGCTCCGTACGGATCTGCACCTCCACCCATTTCTGCTCAGGACCTAAGACGGTGATATGCAGACTCTCATAGCCGTTCGACTTCGGCACACTCAGCCAGTCACGGAGTCGCTTGGGGTTGGGCTGGTACATATCCGTTACGATGGAATATACCTGCCAGCAGTGCATCTTCTCTTTCTCCACGGGGGAGTCGAGGATGACACGGATGGCGAAGAGGTCATAGACACCCTCAAAGTCACACTTCTGTTTCTTCATCTTCTGCCAAATGGAGTGTATCGACTTGGTGCGTCCTTTGATATGGAAAATAAGACCCGCCGCTTTCAAGTGCTCACTGATCGGTTGGATGAAACGCTCGATATAGGCATCACGGCTCTTCTTCGTCTCACTCAGTTTCTCCTTGATATGGTAGTAGGCATCATGCTCCAGGTATTTCAGCGAGAGGTCCTCCAACTCACTCTTCAACTTATAGAGTCCCAGTTTATGGGCAAGGGGTGCGTAGAGATAGGCGGCTTCCTCGCTGACCTCCCGCTTGGCATCCGTATGCTTGGTATCGCGAATCTGGCGCATCAGGTTCACACGGTCGGCAATCATGATAAGGATGACACGCATATCCTCCGCAAAGGAGAGCAGCAGGTTACGGAAGTTCTCCGTCTCGATGACAGGGTTCTTCTGATAGAGTTCCTGGATGCGCTGCAGACCGTGCAGGATGCGAGCCACCGACTCACCGAACTCCTGTCGGATGGCGTCGATGGTGAGGTAGCCGTTCTCAATACAAGGATGCAACAGGACGGCAAGCACTGCGTCACGCTTCAGTCCGATCTCCTCTACCACGAGGGATGCCGTCTGGAAAGCCAGCAGCATGGGATTCAGTCCAAAGACATCACGACGTATCTGGTTCTGCTCGATATAACCGCTCAGATACTGGCGCATCTTCTCCTCGTCACCCGCTAAGAGCGACGCCCCGATCTCCTGCTTCACCTGATTATAAAGTGAGAGCAGTTGCTCCCTTTCCTTCGATGTAAACTCAAATCTCACTGTCATATATTTGGCAAAGGTAGTACAAAATTTCGATTTAACGAAGAGATTGCTGTTTTATTTTTTTCTTTTTCCAAACCAAATGAAGCGTTCAAACACCTCAAAAGTAAGCCTCAATTGAAACAAGAAAGAAATTACTTGCCGACTGAATGCCACTCAGTCGGTAACTGAAGGGTGGTCAGTTACCGACTGATTTTTTAAGAATTCGCAAAAAACTACTCCCCTACTCCCGTGGTAGTCCCTTTTTATGCGGCATTTTACGCAGGTGCCTCCTCCGTGCCACGAAGCCCGTACCTCCGAGGGCAGGAGGCGGCACCTTCGACCCGAGGATGTGCCGCCTTCGCAGGGAGGATGTAGGGGCTTCGTCCAAGAGCAGCCTCCTCACGTGCAACCTTATGACAACCTTGACAACCTTAAAAAGGTTGCAAACGCAGTGGTTATCGGTGTTTTGTCAACCTGACAACCTTCGATTCATATTCCAAAGTGGAGTAGGCAGTCCCTATTTCCCCTAACTATAATTTAAAACGCATGGTTCTGGATTTGCCACATTCAGTGCAGACTTTATAGTAATATATCATTTTTCCATACTTGTATTTGTCTTTCATTTGGGCGATTTCTGGTTCTGGTATCGCTTTCAGACGAAACCCTACATGCACATCCCTGTCATCCTCAGCCATCTGACTCAATTGTAATATCGCTTCGTGGTTCTGCGGTATTCCACTTGCATAGTGTGTACCTATGGCATATACTCTGCCATCTGCGTCTGCAGATTCTTGGTTAATATATTCTTTTACGTTACCTACCATATCATAGAAACCATTGAAAGGAGAAAAGACACCTGTCTGGTGTGGATATCCACCACTATTTTTGATAGTCCAAGCATTACTATTAATGTACTTAAGATCTACCGAGCCAACGGCACGCTCCCATTCCTCTTTTGATGGAAGAGAAAACATAAAAGGTATCCCTCGCTCATCTGCAATCTCATTCAATTTCATTATGAAGGACTGGCATTCTTCATAGGAAATGTTGTTGACAGGACTTTTATCTCCAGCCTTGAACTGCATGTGGTCACTCTTGCTCAAAACGGCATGCCAGAATGATCGCATTGTTTCCTTGTTTGCGAGATAGTACACATTGTCGCCCTGTCCCTTCTGTCGGATTAGCGTAAGTGTGTCTTTTCCTATTACTACATCATACTTTTCTGGATATTCTGTCAATGTCCATCGCTTCTTTAGATAAGAAGATATCTTCGTTCTTGTAGTCACATATTTATGGGGCGGGCATTTCCAAACAGATTCCTTGGAGACGGTATTCCCCCTCCCAACAATAGAATCTGTAACATAGATAAAGTCATCATAACTGCAACATACGTTAGTGCAACGACGTATTATCTTCCAGAAGTTCTTGGTTATCACCTTGTCACCATCTTCTCTGGTTGACACCCCATCCAGTTCTTTTGAGATTTCGACCAAATTATGCTTTTTGCAAAATATATCCGTATTTTCCATCAACTGGTTAGGAAGCACTATCTTCATGCCACACAGTTTGCAGATACCTGTTGTTTTTACATAGAACATCTCTCGATGACAGCCTTCTGATACTTCTACTTCAAAGGGGGTTAATTTCTGATGAGTAAACACCCAATCATGGCTGCAATCTGTTAATAGGTCAGAAAGATCTTCTTCTCCCAAATCTTTAACCTCAGAAAAAGTAGGAGCAGACATATCGAAACTGATGCTGAAGTTCGGAGTCGTCTTCCACATCTGCCTAATAAACCTCTCGTCTGCATCATGAATCTCAACCTTGGGAAAATAACGGACGACTAAATTGTCAGCAAAATAGTCTGCTGGCTTGTCACCATAATTATCGCCTATCCATAATCCAGAAGGTACAAAGACAGTAAATGGAGCCTTTGTATTTCTAGTGATTTCCAAAGCCCATGTATCTTCAAAATCCTTTGGATTGACAGAACTGCTTGTGTTAGCAATTCTGTTTGTTGCAGTCTCAATCGTAAGAGGTATCATTTCCAGATTATCCCAATTCACCAGAGTTGGAAAATTCTTGTAGACGGGATGCCATACATCCTTCTCACGATAGAACATGATTAATATGGATACGGGTAGTTTACAATTCACCTTTGATATGTCTATCGTCATGTCATATCCGCCCCATTCCTCCTTATAATTCTCTGCCCCGCCTCCTCCAATTGGAGCACTCAGTGGCTTTTTGTCTATCCATTTCCATGAAATGCTCATCTGAGCATTGGATGAAAAAGAGAAAAAGGAAAAAAGGAGTATTAGAGTGAAATGTCTTATAAATGTCATGGGGCCATATCTGTTTGATTTCTGAATATTTCTGGAAAATTCTCACCTGTTAAATAGAGATTGGCATTGGGAGCAGAATTTATCACATCACCAAATAATTTCTCGATGATTTTATCATTAAAGATTGTTGGATTGACATTAACGACTTTCCTATTATGACTTTCTTCATTGAATTTCAAGTTGTCGCCTTCAATATAATAATTATCACCAATGGTTAGCATAGAATATATTTCCCCATCTTTGCTTTCTCGTCCAAGTTTAATCATCTTGGGAGAACTACTATGGTCAATGCTGAAGTGTATAAAATACTTGAAGATGAGAATATCATCAATCCGTTTTCCTAAATATAACATTTGACTTGGTTCAGTATAGTATAGAGCCAAATGATGAGTGCCAATATCATCACACAACCACCACTTCTCCCAACTTTCATAGTCTTCTATATCTGCATAGAAATTTGGAAGTTGCATTCTTGATGTAATAGGAGTAGGTTTTACCTTTAGTACAGCAGACTTGCTTACATAGCCTTCTGATGTCTTATACCATTGAGGGTTAAATTCTTTTGCCCCAGTTATGCCATATAAGGTTGATGTTTTCTTTGATTTTTGGTTGGGTGACTGTCTTATATTACAGTATTCACCTTTTGGCTTAATAAGGCAATCAGGTTTCTCGAACACCAGATTGTCCAACTTGCTTTGGGCATTGATGAATGCCGGGATGGCAAGCATAGCCATCATAACTAATATTTTCTTCATATATATTGATTTACTTATTCTGTTCAAAAACTTTAGCCCCTTCCTCTATTTCTTGTTCTAACTTTTTAAGTACCTCTTTGTTTTCTCGGAAGTCAATTACCCGAATTGTTGCTGCTTTAGCCATTCTTTCAAGACGGCACTCGTCTGCAAGAACAGTAACAAGGAAATCATGTTCTGTTCCTGCGGGCAGCAGGGTCTTTCTCAACTCATAAGCACCAAACTTACTGGAAGATACCGCCGAACCACTACATGCCAACACCGGCTTCCCCTCCTTATCATACATCATAAAGCCAAGGCGAGCATATTCATAATGGTCTGCTGGGGTTTCGCCCTTGTCGAAGAATCCTCTAGCCATGATGTAGTAGCCATCCTCCTTCTGTTTGACTTGCCCCTTGAACGAGATTTCCATTTTGCCTATACTAATGGTTTTCACAGAAGTGATACCGCCATTTAGTATCTCAAGTGGAATACCATCGGCAACATCTACGGGAATTGCAGCCGAGGCAATTGCATCATTATATTTGTCAAGATATTGCTCTAAACGCTCTGAAATTTGGTGGGCTGTCTCAAAATCTTTCTTTTCTACCAAATCGGCAGGAAGTTCTGCACGCTGCATCATAAAGTTATACATTTGGTTGGGGAAATCTCCAAACAGACCATCGGTTGAAACATAATCTTTTTCACTACTACACGCAATGATTCCCGTCAACAGGATAATACCTGCCAATACTGATAATGTCTTTTTCATATTCATAGTAATTATTTCAAATTATCTGCCTTTAATACTTTTGTTTGACCATTGCTCATTATACAATTAATTGTTTGTAGTTGATGGCAATGATGGAATATCTGTCTGTAACATTGCACATCGTATGGCATTGTGACACTATTCAGAGTTGTACATCCCTTGAACGCTCTAAAGCCGATAAGCTTCATAGAGTTTGGAAGAACAACCCGTTTCAGACCAAAGCAGTTTTCCATTCCTCGTTCTTCTATCACTTCCAGTCCATTGGGAAATGTGATGCCCGTAATCTGCTTACAATAAGAGAAGGCTCCTCTCTTGATAACTTTAACCGTTGCGGGAATGTTAACCGTTCCTGCTTTTGCAGTAGGGCACAACACAAGTTCTTTGCCGTCTTTGCTATATAGAATGCCATTTGCAACCTTATAACGCATATTGCCTTGTGTCACTTTAAAACTCTTTAATGCTTTACAGCCCTCAAATGCCCCAACTGCAATAGAGTCTAATGATGCAGGAATTTCGATACTTTGTAAATCTGGCGAATTAACAAAGGCTGCACCCTCTATCACTTTAACCGACTCTGGAATACGTAAGTTAGTGATAGGAATCATTGAAAGAGCTGTCGAGCCAACCCTTGTAACAGAATAGTTCTTACCTTCATAAGTAACCGTAGATGGTATTGTAAAAGAATTAATTGGCACAAACAGGTCGCTGAGTTTATTATCTTTTACCATAACCTCATTCTCCTCTGTGACTTTGTATATGATATTGTCAATTGTAAATTCCTGAGCCTGCATACTATAGGAATATACTATAGCAATCAATGTGAATAGTATCTTCTTCATAATGTATATTGTTCCTATATTTTACTTCTCTAATGATGAATGCTTGATAAAAGGCAAGGTAGCAACTACGATGGCAGTCAACGCATAGAGGAATGTGTACATAATACTTGAGTTCTTCATCAGCATGTCCAGCAGGGTTGCTGAGAATCCAAAACCAGAAATGGAAATAACTGGCAAGGCAATGAATGCCAGTATCATCAGAGCACTGGCGATAACGACTATTAAACTTCTTCTTTCCATAAATTCATATTTTTTTAGTTAGACGTTACATTAAAGACATAAAGAATGGCGTGGCCACTCTTATGCACTTACCTAAGGGGCGAGTCTGGAAAATTGGACCCCTCTCTACGATATAAGAATGCTCCACGCCATATAGGCGTGTGCATAGCCATTGCTCGTAGAGAGGAAGCCTATTCTGGCTTTTCCCTTCTGCTTCTTAAATCGAACTATCCAAAATGAGTTTTCCAGACTTCTTCGGTAAGTGCGAAATAATAAGCTACTGCATCTGCGGCTCAGGATTTCTCCCCCAAGCCGCTACAAAGATAGGAATTATTTCTGAATCGGCAAAGAAATGGGGAAAATATTTGGAGGTGTCATATAAACTTCGTACGATTTGCATCGTCAATAGATATTATTATGTCATACACGAAAGAAACATTAGTTATTAACAATCCTTCCGAAAAATTGGTGAAGACAATGGAAGAACTTAGGAAACACAAACTTGCTCAGTTAGAAAAACTGCGCAATATGAAACCTGAGGAGTTCTCCCGTCGTGTTATTTTGGCATAATGGAGACTTCATATTCTATCATACAAGGAAATACACCTATTCGATTTGACAATTACGAGAATGGGATGGGTTATAGCATCTTTATCCATTTGATAGCAAGAAACTGCCACAATGACAATGACATCGTTGAAATGCTAAAAGAGAACATCCGTGATGTTAGTGGGAAATGAAGCCTTGGCTTAGGGGATGAAGGAAGATCGATGTGTTATCTTAAATGATGTAAAAGTCTTTGCCATATAGAAATTTTGTCGTACCTTCGCAGACAAGAAGAAAATGTGAAAATGGCTGACGACAAGATACTACGGATGCAGCAACTCGTAAGGGAGTTGAACGAGGCTTCGGACGCATACTATAACGGATGGGGCGAGCGGATGACAGACTATGAATGGGATGCCCGCTTCGATGAACTGAGACGACTGGAGCAGGAGACAGGGACTACCCTGCCCGACTCCCCGACGCAGAAGGTGTCGGAGGACCAGATCACGGGACAGAAGGAGGAGCACGAGTATGCTGCCCTTTCCCTCGCCAAGACGAAACTGACGGGCGACCTCGTGAAATGGGCGGAGGAACGACCCATCTGGATCTCGTGGAAACTCGACGGACTGACCCTCGTCGTGACTTACGACAACGGACAGTTGACGAAGGTGGTGACCCGTGGCAACGGACATATCGGCACGAACATCACCCACCTCGCCAAGGCAATCAGCGGCATCCCCTCACAGATCAAGGACCAAGGACATACCGTCATCCGTGGGGAGGCTGTCATCAGTTACGACGACTTCGACCGGTTTCTGATGGAGAGCGGTGAGGACTATGCCAACCCCCGCAACCTCGCCTCAGGCTCCCTGACGCTGAAGGATGTGGAGGAGGTGAGGCAGCGGCATATCCAGTGGATTCCCTTCACCTTGGTACATACCGACGAGGATATCGTGTCGTGGGGCGAGCGCATGGCATGGCTTGACAAACAGGGCTTCCATACGGTGGAGCACCGCTTGGTGGAACATCCCGACGAAGATGCCGTGGAGCGTGTCATCAACGCCTTCACCGAAGAGGTCACCTCTAAGCAGAACCCTTTCCCCGTCGATGGTCTCGTCATCTGCTACGACGATACGGAATATGCCCAGACGGGTAGTGTCACAGGACATCATGCCACCAAGGCAGGACTTGCCTTCAAATGGCAGGACGAGGCTGCCGACACGGTATTACAGGAGATAGAGTGGTCGTGTGCCGCCTCTACCATCTCCCCTGTCGCCATCTTCCAACCCGTGGAACTGGAGGGTACGACGGTGAAGCGTGCGTCGCTGTGTAACATCAGTGAGTGTGAGCGGTTGGGGATTGGCACGAAGGGTACGGAGATCAGTGTCATCAAAGCGAACAAGATTATCCCGAAGGTCATCAAGGTCATCCGCACGGAAGGAGCCTTGGAGATTCCCCACGAATGTCCTGTCTGCCACGCCCAAACGGAGATACGGATCAGTGAGGCGAGTGGCACGAAGACGCTGCACTGCACCAACGGCGAGTGTCCCGCCAAGCAACTGAAGAAGTTTGCCCGCTTCGTGTCGAAGGAGGGCATGAACATCGACGGCATCTCAGAGCAGACGCTCTCGAAATTCATCAACCTGGGCTGGGTCAGTGAGTATGCGGACATCTACGACCTGCGCACTCATATCCGTGAACTCGCCCAGATGGAGGGATTCGGCGAGAAATCAGCCTCGAACATCATCCGCAGCATCGAGCGTTCCGCTAAGGTGGAGGCTCATCGACTGCTATACGCCCTGAACATCCCCCTCTGCGGTATTGATGTATGCAAGCGACTGCTCAGTGCCTATCCGCTGGAGGAACTGGTGGCGGAAGCCGTCAAGGAGACTGGCGACTTGTTCGAGCCATACCGAGAGGCTGCGGAGGTCTTCGCCCATGTCAACGGCATCGGTCCTGAGAAATCGGCATCGTTCGTCAACTGGTTTCGTGATGCCCATAACAGACAGCGTTATGAGCATCTGCGGGAGAAGATACAGGTGTCGCAGGCATCAAGTGAGCCCGCTGGCAGCAAGTGTGAGGGACTGACCTTCGTCGTGACGGGTGATGTCCACCATTATAAGAACCGCAATGAGTTGAAGGCGTATATCGAGACGCAGGGCGGCAAGGTTGCCTCAGCCGTGAGTGGCTCGACGAGTTATCTGATTAACAATGATGTCACCTCGACCTCGGGCAAGAACCAGAAGGCGCAACAGTTAGGCATCCCGATCATCTCGGAGGACGAGTTTGTTGAACGATACGGATAGCCCTATGCGACATCAACGAATCATTGCTCCCCTCCTGCCAGTAGCCCTTTCACTCATCATCGGAATCATCATAGGCAAATACCTGATTCTGGAGGCTACCATCACACTGACCGCACTGCTGTTGCTGGTGGTCTGTGGGACTTGTCTTTTCCGCTTTCCCAAACTACAGACTGCGACCATCCTGCTGCTCTTCGCCGTGGCAGGCTGTCACCTCACGCAATACCCCCTGCCTGACGTGCCCTCTATCCAGAGAGCCAGTGAGCGGATGCTGGAGTATCGCCAACACCTGCTCGAGCAACTCCAACAGGACATGCCCTCCGACCAGTATGCCGTCGTGGCTGCGATGACCTTGGGCGACAAGTCGGAACTGACACCTGAGACCAAGCAAGCCTTTTATGTAACAGGAGCGGCTCACGTATTGGCACTCAGCGGGTTACACCTCGGCATCATCTACTTGATAGTATCCCTGATGATCAGAGGACGACGGTTGCGGACAACAGCGCAAATTATGACCCTTCTGCTGCTCTGGGCTTTCGCCTTCCTGGTGGGTCTGTCACCCAGCATCGTACGCTCCGCCACCATGCTGACCATCTACGGACTCCTCTCCCTGGGCTATCGTCAGAAGATGAGCGTCAACGTGCTTGCCTTTACCGCTATCGTCATGCTCATCGTCCATCCCCACGCACTGTTTGAGGTAGGTTTCCAGATGTCATTCCTCGCCGTCCTCGCCATCCTCGTTTTCTATCCCTTCCTCAACGGCATCATCTCGGAACGCTGGCTGATGGAGCATCAACTGGTGCGCTGGCTATGGGGCATGACGATGCTCTCCCTGTCGGCACAACTGGGGGTGGCACCTCTCGTCGCCTTCTATTTCCATCGCTTCTCCACCTATTTCCTATTGGCGAATTTCATCGTGATACCCTGTGCCTACCTGATACTGACGGGAGCCTTGTTGTTGCTCCTCACCCGTCTGTCCATTGTTGCCGCAGGACTATCGGCGGTTGTCCAAGGGATGAGCAACGCCCTCACGGCTATCGCCACCCTGCCCTACGCCAGTATCGAAGGACTTTATCCCACCTTGACGCAAACTGTCCTGATATACTTTTTTATCTTTTTATGCGCTTATTCTCTTATTTTTTATTACCTTTGCAGCCACAATAGAAACAAGAACTATGGGAAAAATCATATTGACAGGTGACCGCCCTACTGGCAAGTTGCACTTAGGGCATTATATCGGTTCACTGCGCCGCCGTGTGGAACTGCAACAGGCTGGCGACTACGAGAAGATGTTTGTGTTTATGGCTGACGTACAGGCACTGACCGACAACGCCGACAATCCGGAGAAGATTCGCCAGAACATCATCGAGGTGGCACTCGACTACCTCTCCGCAGGTCTTGACCCGGAGAAATGCACCATCTTCATCCAGAGCCAGATAGCAGAACTCGCAGAACTGACCACCTATCTGATGAACCTCATCACCGTGAGCCGTGTACAACGTAACCCGACGGTGAAGACGGAGATTAAGATGCGTAACTTCGAGGCGAACATCCCACTGGGATTCTTCTGCTATCCTGTCAGTCAGGCTGCCGACATCACCCTGTTTAAGTCAACAACCGTCCCTGTCGGCGAGGACCAGGAGCCCATGCTGGAGGTAACCCGTGAACTGGTACGCCGCTTCAACCAGATATACGCCCCCGTACTGGTGGAGCCGAATATCATGCTGCCAGAGAACGCCACGGCACGTCGTCTGCCTGGTACGGACGGCAAGGAGAAGATGTCGAAGTCACTGGGCAACTGCATCTACCTCTCCGATGACGCGGACACCGTATGGCAGAAGGTGCGCTCGATGTATACCGACCCGGAGCATATCAACCTCAACGACCCTGGACATGTGGAGGGTAACGCCGTGTTCACCTACCTCGACGCTTTCTCGAAGGAGGCTGACTTCGCCAACTACCTGCCAGAGTACCAGAACCTCGACGAGTTGAAAGACCACTACCGCCGTGGAGGACTGGGTGACATGAAATGCAAGAAGTTCCTGAACCAGATACTGAATGAGATGCTGGAGCCTATCCGCCAGCGTCGCCATGAGTTTGAGCAGGACATCCCCGAGATCTATAACATCTTAAGGAAGGGAACGGAGAAGGCTCGTGAGACTGCCGCACAGACGATGAGTGAGGTACGTGCCGCCATGCAGATTAACTACTTCGACGATCAGGAGTTGATACAGTCGCAGGCAGAGCGTTTCCGCGCCAAATAGGACAAACGGATGGAACAGAAAAAGGGTCAGGAGATTTCCTGACCCTTTCTATTTTCAGATTAGTTCCCTTATTATGCAAAAGGATTCTCCGTGGGATAGTAGTCACCCTTCGGGAAGTTATAGTCGATCTCCTCAACGGGGATACCCATATACTTGAGAACCTCCCACAGATACTTACCGGCATGGTCGAACATCACGGCGCAGTGGTGTGGATAGTGCTTCTCGATGAGGACGTGACGATAGAAGCGGCTCATGTTCTTGATACCGAAGATACCGATAGAACCGAAGGAGCGAGTTGCTACAGGAATAACCTCGCCCTGGGCGATGTAAGCACGCAACTTCGTATCAGCGGTAGACTGCAGACGATAGACAGTAGCCTTGCCTGGCTTGATGTCACCCTCAAGGGTACCGTTGGTCACCTCGATAGGCAGTGCACGTGCCATGATACGCTGGAAGCACATCTGGCAGTTGCAAACCTTAGAAGAGGCAGTATTACCACAGTGGAAGCCCATGAATATCTCCTTGTCGGTGTACTCGTCGCAGAGGAACTTCTTGCCCTTGATGCTCTCCTCGTACATATCCTGAGGAACGGTGTTGTTGATATCGAGCAGCGTCGTAGCGTCCTCGGTGATGCAGGTACCGATGAACTCAGACAGTGTGCCGTAGATGTCCACCTCGCAACTAACGGGAATACCACGACCGGTGAGACGGCTGTTGACATAGCAAGGCACGAAACCGAACATGGTCTGGAAAGCGGGCCAGCACTTGGTGGTGAGCGCTACGTACTGGCGGCAACCCTTGTGAGCCTCCACCCAGTCGAGCAATGTCAACTCATACTGAGCCAACTTGGGCAGCACCTGAGGAATCTTGTTACCATGACCCAGTTCCTGAGCCATATCCTTTGCCACCTCGTCGATGCGTGGGTCGTTAGCATGCTTCTGGAAAGACTCCAGCAGATCCAACTCTGAGTTCTCCTCAATCTCCACGTCGAGGTCATACAAGGCACGGATAGGAGCATTGCAGGCAAGGAAGTTGTTGGGACGAGGACCGAAACTGATGATCTTCAGGTTCTGCAGACCCACGATGGCACGTGCGATGGGGATGAACTCATGGATGAGTTCCGCGCAGTGGTCAGCGTCGCCAACGGGCTCCTCAGGAATGTAAGCACGGGTCTTGCGCAAAGACAGGGCATGGCTGGCATTCAGCATACCGCAGTAAGCGTCACCACGACCGTCAATCAGGTCGTTCTGTGTCTCCTCGGCAGCAGCGCAGAACATGGCGGGACCATTGAAGTACTTGGCAAGCATGGTCTCAGAGATCTCAGGGCCGAAGTTACCCAGATAAACAACAAGGGCGTTACAGCCTGCCTTGTTCACATCCTCCAGGGCCTGCTGCATGTGGATCTCGCTCTCCACGATACAGATAGGACACTCGTAGATGCCCTCTTTGCCAAACTTCTTCTCATAGGCAGCGACAAGAGCCTTGCGGCGGTTCACTGCCAATGACTCGGGGAAGCAGTCGCGACTGACAGCGACGATTCCAATTTTCATTTCAGGTACATTTTTCATCTTAAAAGTATTTAATCATTTAGTAATAAATAGATTTCATTCTACAAAGATAAGACTTTCTTAGCATACAACCAAATAATTAAGTTTTTTTTGAACTTTCATACCAATAGTGTCCTAAATAAAATTCAAAAAAACTGAAGGAAGTTGTTTCCATTAAGGCAAATAATGCTTACCTTAGTGGTTGCTCAAAAAAAACACCTTCCTTCATGGCAAAGATAACACTTTTCGCTCAAGTAATCCAAAAATT
>ERZ842401.4658-NODE-4658-length-15779-cov-4.012974_pt1 | contig 15779 bp, 12 predicted proteins | sample MGYA00521270_ERZ842401 | MGnify/ENA primary metagenome ERZ842401 (study PRJEB31892, sample SAMEA3878208) | bioreactor metagenome | biome: Moose rumen | place: Sweden | collected 2011-10 | study: EMG produced TPA metagenomics assembly of the PRJEB12797 data set...
CGTGCTGACGCCACTGGTGATTTTCAGCGAGCAAGAAGGTTTGGCCCCATCGCAAATCATTCCCGTCAGGTTGGCCACCATATTCTTTACGGCAGCACAAATGCGCTGGTAGTCCCCTCCCATCAGATAGGTGATGCCCACACTGCTGCCAATGGAGGCCACGACGCAGCCACAGAGTGCGGACAGCGTTCCTAGCGACTGCTTGATATAGATGGCCGTAAGGGGACTGAGCATCAGGGCGCGGATGAGCTCCTCTTCGGTATTCTCGTTCTCCTTGGCATAGACGCAGACGGGATTCGTGGCGCAAATGCCCTGATTACCGCTGCCCGAATTTGACATGACGGGAATCATGGCACCGCCCATGCGCGCATCGCAGGCCGAGGCCGTGCGGGCGATGATATGGCAGAAGATGGAGTTGCCGAAAATGCCCTTCGACAGCGGACGGTCGATGGTCTTGCCCAGATTATGCCCATAGTTGCCTTTCAGGGCTTCGCGTGCCGCATTCATATTATAGGTACGCGTAGCTTCAATGAAGCGAATCTCATCAAGCGGGGCTGTGGTGGCAAAATCGTAGACAAGACGAAGATTCAATTTAGGCGAAGGCTGAAGAGCAGAGGAACCGGCAGCCGCAGCAAGGCTGTCCTGCATGGCGACAACAGGAACGTCGCACTGCATCTTCTGCCCCGTACTATCCACGAAGTGGGTATGCGACCCCGCAATGACAGCTGTTTCCCGATGTCCGCCAGCCTCGGCTATCACCTCCACATACAACTTCTCGGCGATGCCTTTCTTCAGCTGGATGTCGATGCGCCCCTGATCAATGAACTGCTTACCCTGCTCCAGTGCCTCGGGCGTCAAGTCCTTGAGCACTTCCAGCTGGTATTCGCTCTTGCCTATCAGTGCGCCCAGCGCAATGGCGATGGGCAAACCTATCATGCCAGTGCCTGGGATGCCCACGCCCATGGCATTCTTCAGGATGTTGGCACTCAGCAAGGCCGTGACTCGCTCTGGGCAACAGCCCAGCTGCTCAGTGGCCTTTGCCGTACACAGTGCAACGCACATAGGCTCCGTGCAGCCGATGGCCGGCACTACCTGTTCGCGTACTAATGCTATGATTTGTTCGCGTATTTCTTTATCTAGCATAAACAGACTAGAACTTTGCCATCTTTATGGCCACCACAGCGCACTCGTCGCCTTTGTTGCCCAGCCGTCCGCCAGCACGGTCTTGAGCCTGCTGCATGTTGTCGGTGGTCAGCAGTCCGAACACCACAGGAATGTTGCTGGTGACGTTAAGGCGGGCAATGCCTTCGGTCACGCCTTGGCAGATATAGTCGAAGTGAGGTGTTTCGCCACGGATGACGCTACCAAGAATAATCACTGCATCATAGCCGTCGTTGAGCGTCATCTGGTGGGCACCGTAAATCAGCTCAAACGAGCCGGGCACCGTCTTTACGTGTATGTTCTCGGGCAGTGCGCCGTGCTTCTCAAGGGTAGAAACACAGCCGTCGAGCAGTGCCCCGGTAATGTCGGGGTTCCACTCGGCGACCACAATGCCAAATATCATATTCGACGCGTCGGGTACGCGCGATATGTCGTATTCAGAAAGGTTTTTAGTTGCCATGAGTCTTTATTCGCTGACGCGCTCAATATACTCATCGACCATCTCCAGATAGGGCGACGACTGTGAGATGCTCTGCAGGCCCTTAGCCTTCTGGTAGAGCTTCAGTGCGTCGGCTTTCTTCCCCTGGCTTTCCAGAATCTCGCCAGCCTGAATGTAGTAGAGGGGCGAAAGCATGATGTTGTCGGCCTTCTCAGCAGCCTTGGTCAGCGTGCTCACAGCCTTGTCCAGCTGGTTCACATGAGCATAGGCATTGCCCAGTGCACCCAGTGCGGCGGGCGACACCAGATAGTCGTCGGTCGTATCGAACTTCTCCAGATACTTCACGGCCTCCTCCCACTTGTCCATGTGGGCATAGCAAAGTCCGGCATAGAGGTTGGCCAGGTTGCCAGCCTTGGTCGACGAATACTCGTCGGCAATCTTCAGGAAGCCCTTGGTAGCGCCCGTGCTGTCGCCATTGAGCGCCTGATTGAAGAGGCTCTCGCCAAAGAGGCTCTCAGCCTGCTGCAGCTCGGTCATGCCCAGCTGCAACGTCAGCTCAGGACTCTGCATGGCGGTCTGTGCCTCGTCCAGCTTGCTGGCTTTCTGGTTGTTGTAGAAGATGATGCCACCCACAATGACCAACAGGGCCACCACGGCACCAATCAGAATGTTCTTGTACTTGAGGATAAAGTCCTCGTGCTTGCTCAGTGCCGGCTGCGTCTCAGGGGCACTCTGGTTTGCATTTGTTTTTGCCATTTTTATTTTTATTATTTTTCTATACTTCGGTTCCGCATTTATTTGCGGGCGCAAAATTACTGAAAATCTTGCAGATATTGAAATTTATTTCAGACTTTTTTTGTTTTTAAGCATGAAAAGCTGTAATTTTGCACAAAATTTCGTCATCAACGACGCTAAATCATCCATCGCAAACCGAAAAAAGCAAGAACGGGACATGGTGCTGCAGCAATTGTCTATCGTGAATTATAAGAACATCGCCGAGGCGACACTCCAATTGTCGCCAAAGATTAACTGCTTCATCGGCAACAATGGGGCAGGCAAGACCAATGTGCTCGATGCCATCTACTTTCTCAGCTTCTGCCACTCGGCCAGCACCACGCAAGACTCGGTGGCCATCCGCCACGGCGAGGATTTCTTCGTACTGGAGGGGAATTATGCCGAATTCAACATTTTCTGCGGCATGAAGCGCGGCACGAAGAAGCACTTCAAGCGCGACAAGAAGGAATATAAGCGACTCTCGGAGCACATCGGGCTGATTCCCATCGTCATGGTATCGCCAGCCGACAATTTCCTCATCGAAGGAGGCAGCGAGGAGCGCAGGCGACTGATGGACCAGGTCATTGCCCAGCTAGACCGCACCTATATCGAAGCCTTGAACCGCTATAACAAGGCATTGCAACAGCGCAACGTGCTGCTGCGCGACGAGGAGCATGAACCCGACCCACAGCTGATGGAACTGCTGGAAGAGGAAATGGCCCGACAGGGCGAGAAGGTATTCGCCAGCCGTGGTGTCTTCGTGGAACAGCTCATCCCGCTCTTTCAGCAGTTCTACGCCACGGTTTCGGGCGGTCAAGAGCAGGTGGCCTTGCAGTATGTGTCACACTGCCAGCGCGGACCACTGCTGGAGGTCATCAGGCGCGACCGTCTGAAAGACCGAGCCGTGGGCTATTCGCTCCACGGCATCCATCGCGACGACCTGGAAATACTGCTCGACGGGCATCCCATGCGGCGCGAAGGCAGCCAGGGACAGCTGAAGACATTTGTCATAGCGCTGAAGCTGGCACAATATGAGCTGCTGTCCCGCCAGCAGGCACATCTTCCGCTACTGCTGCTCGACGACATCTTCGACAAGCTGGACGCCAGCCGTGTGGAGCAAATCATAAGACTGGTGGCCAGCCGTCAGTTCGGCCAGATATTCATCACCGACACCAACCGCGACCACATCGACCAAATCTTGTCGCACGGACAGTTCGACTACAAGCTCTTCCACGTTGACAACGGGGAGATAAAGCTATAATAAAGAACAATGTTTAAACGCAAGGAACAAGCCATCGGCGGTCTTATCCTGCGCAACCTGCGCAGTCAGGGACTGGAGACGCCGCTACTGCAAAAGCGGCTCATCGATGCCTGGCCCATTGTTGCCGGCGAAGCCATCGGACGCTACACCACCGGGCTGCGCATTCAGAACCAGACGCTCTACGTGCGCCTGAGCATACCAGCCCTGCGTGCCGATCTCAGCATGCGCCGCCAGGAATTCGTAAGACTTCTGAACAGCCATGTAGGCGCCCAGGTCATTGCCGATATCCGTTTCGGTTAGCACATCACGCCAAGTCCAGCTCTACGGGGCAGTGGTCGGAGCCGAGAATCTCAGTGTGAATCTTGGCATCGGCGACGACGGGCAGGAGGCGATTGCTCACCACAAAATAGTCAATGCGCCAACCTGCATTCTTCTGCCGGGCCTGGAAACGGTAGCTCCACCAGGAGTAAGTCACCTGTTCAGGATATTTCCAACGGAAGGTATCCGTAAAACCGCTCTCAAGCAGCTTGCTGAACTGCTGGCGTTCCTCATCCGTGAAGCCGGCATTGTGGCGGTTGGTTTTCGGATTCTTGATGTCTATTTCCTCGTGCGCCACATTCAGGTCGCCACACAGCACGACGGGCTTCTGCCGGTCCAGCTGCTGCAAGTAGGCACGGAAATCGTCTTCCCACTGCATACGGTAGTCCAGGCGCTTCAGGCCGTCCTGCGAGTTTGGCGTATAGCAGCAAACCAGAAAGAAATCGGCCAGCTCCAAAGTGATGACACGCCCTTCGTGGTCGTGCTGGTCGATGCCGATGCCCATCCTCACGCTGAGGGGCTGCTGGCGCGTAAAAACGGCAGTGCCGCTATAGCCTTTCTTCTCGGCCGAGTTCCAATACGACGCATAGCCGGGGAACTGCAAATCCAGCTGTCCGGGCTGCATCTTCGTTTCCTGCAAGCAGAAGATGTCAGCATCCAGCTCTTTGAAGACATCGCTGAAGCCCTTGCCCTCGCAAGCCCTCAGCCCGTTGACGTTCCAACTGACCAGTTTCATTTCTTCTCTTCCTTCTTCTGGGGTTTCACCTCAGTGGCCTTATAGCCAAACTTCTTGAAGCTCTCAATGAGCTTCTCGGGCGTCGTCTTTTCAGCATCGTAGGTGACGGTCACCTTCTGCTGCTCCACATTGGTGTCAATCGTCTTGACCCCCTTCTCAAAGCGCAGGTTGCCCTTGATTTTCTTCTCACAGTTTTCGCAGTGCATCTGCGGATTGGTGGTTACGACCACGGTCTTAATGTCCTTCGCCTGTGCTACAGCGGCTGTCAGCAACATGGCAAACATAAGTGCTTTCTTCATATACCTTGATATTATAGTTTATTGCCAAAATTAATCCTGATGCCGGCGTAGGCCAGAGCGCCGTGCACGGGGCCCCATACCAGCGTAGGGTCGAAGGCATCGCTCCAAGGGTCGGCAGCATTGAGGATGAGCTGCTTCTGTCGGAAGCCTGTCAAGTTCTCGCCGCCCACATAGATGGAGAAGTGGCGGAACCAGCGCGTCACCTGTGCCGACAGCTGCTCGAAAGCATGATAGCGTCCCATGCCCGACGGCAGTCGTCCGCCACCGTTCAGCTGCAAGGTGGCATCCACCTGCCACAAGCCCAGCGGTGTCTTGTAGCTGGCTGTCAATAGTCCTTTATACTTACTGGTCAGCGGCTTTTCCAGCAGCTGGTGCCCGTAGGTACACTTCACGTCATTATGGCGATAGGCCGCCGTGAGCGTCATGCCCTCGAACAACGGATAAGTGGCATCCACCTGAAAGGTGTGGGAGTAGGAATCACCGTCAAGGTTAGTAATGTGCAGTTTTGTGGGATCACTGTCATAGTCTACGATGGCCTGCTGCAAGAAGTCGGTGTAGTAGTATTCGGCATTCAGCTTCAGCGCCTTGCCAGCCAAGGGAATCGTGAGCGAAGCGCTCACCCCGTAGTTCCAAGCCTCTTCCTGCTCCAGGTCGTCGATGAGCAACTGCCGGCCACTGGCCATCAGATGATGGTTCTCGGGCAGGGCCTGCACGGTGCGATAGCCCTTGCCAGCCGACAGGCGCAGGCTGATGACCTCGGCAGGTGTGAGCTTCAGGTGGAGCCGCGGCGTCACAAAGGTTCCATGCAGACTGCTATGGTCGGCCCTCAGTCCGGCCATCGCCACCAATCGCTCATTCAGATTATAGGTGTACTGGGCATAGATGCCGGGCGTCGTCTCATTGAAGCGCGAGGTGGCATACGACGAATGGGGGGTGCTGTGGTCGTGATTCAGTGAAAATCCGGCCGACAGGTTATGCTGCGGGGTGAAGTCGGTTTCAAACATCAGCTGTGCATAGGCATTCTTCTGGTTCAGGTCATAATACTTGTGCCCATAGGCTGCACTCAGCTGGTGCAGCGACACGTTGCCCATCAGTGCGATGTTGGTGCCGTGGTCCGGATCAAGGACAAAGGCATGCTTCATATAGCCCTCGTAGCGGTCGTTCTCAATGTCAATGAGATAGGGCATGGCGTGCGACGAGTTCACGGTCATGGCGGCATGCTTTCCGCGCTGTCCGCCTTCACGCTGCTCGCGAAGCATGCTGATGCCTGCATGGAAAATGTAGCGGTCGCCCCGCCACTTCCAGCGGTTCTGCAGGTTCCACTGGCGCACGCTGGGCTGGTCAACAAAGCCATCGCTGTTCTGGTCGTGCTCAGCATAGTCGTCCTGATAGTGGGCCAGCACCTCGGCACTCAGGTGGTCGTCCAGGTGCACATTGCCGTCGGCATTGGCTTCCAGCCTGCTGAGCGTGTTGCCATAGACGTTCAGCGTCACGCCCTCATCGTCGTCGGGTTTCAGGTACTCAATGTCAATCTGACCGGTAATGCTCTCATAGCCATTGCGCACCGACGAAGCACCTTTCGACACCTGAATGCTCTTCATCCAGGGGCCAGGCACATAGTCGAGGGCAAACGGCGCTGCTGCCGCACGGAAGTTTGGCAGGTTCTCGGTGAGCATCTGCACATAAGTGCCGCTCAGCCCTAGGAGTTTGATTTGCTTTGCACCGGTGGCAGCATCGCTATAGCTGACGTCAACCGACGGGTTGGTGGTGAAACTCTCGCCCAGATTGCAGCAGGCAGCCCGGAACAGCTCTTCACGCCCTATCTTCACGCCATTCACAGGCCCACCCAGCCGCACTGTGCCTTGGCGGCGGGCCGAAACGGTGACCTCCTCCAGCTGTTGCGTTTTCAAAGTGTCCTGTGCCTCGGCGAATACTGCGGGCAGCAATGGCAATAGCCAATAAAGCGTTTTTCTATACATGTAAGTCTAGCACGAAGCGGGTTCCTTTCGTGAACCCGGGATCGATGCTCAGGTCGCCATTCATCCTCAGCGCCATTTGTCGGCAGATTGGCAATCCCAAGCCATCGCCCTTAGTTAAGTCTTTTATTTCCAAGAATGGTTTGAATACGTCGTCGCGTTTCTCCTCGGGAATAGGCTGGCCTGTATCTGACACGAGGAACTGGTGCGTGTGTGCACCGCGCTTCTTGAATTCCAGCGTGATATGCCCGCCTTCGGGAGTGTATTCTGCGGCATTGTTCAGCAGATGCGACAACACATGCGACACATACTCCTTATTTATATGGGCGCTCATCTTCGGGGAATTCACAGCCAGCACGACACCGCTCTTCACTTTCCCCCGAATCTGATCCATCAGGGCTTCGCAGAAGGGAGCCACCTGCACATCTTCCATCTCCACGGCCTCGCTGCCAGCGCATTCCAGCTCGGAGAGCGTTTGGATATGGTCGGAGAAATCGATCAGCGCCTTCACTTCAGGAATACGCTTGTCCAGCTTCTGCAAAGCCGGATCGAGCTGTGCCGATATGTTGCTGATGAACTTGGCCTTCAGCGCATTGTTCTCGTTGGCCATCTTGATGGTCTTCTTCTGCTTACGGGTCAGGACGATGAAGCGCAACAGGACGACGGCTCCCACCACCAGCACACCAGCCAGAATAGCAGCCAGCACGCACAGGCCGATGATAATCATCCGGCGCGTCGACAGCGAGCTGTCTTTCTCGGCCATCGAGGCTTCATTCTCGGCAATACGCTGCTTCAGGGCACCAATCTCGTCGGCCACCTTGATGGCAGCCACCGAGTCTTTCCACACGATATAGCTGCTGTAGCTCTGCGCCACCAGATTGGCGCTGTTGCTCTTGCGCCCGTTGGCTATCAGCGTCTGGTAGACCTCGTCCACCTTGTCATATTCCTTCAGGTCGGTCAGTTTGCTGGCCATCTCCTTGAAGGTGGCATTGCCCTTTTCGTTCTGCCCGGTGGAGTAATAGTAGATGGTCTTGGTATAGAGCAGGTCGTTTTTCACGCTTTCGTCGGCAGAACTGTTGGCGTGGCTCTCCAGGATGTTGAGCTGCTCCCTGGCACTTTCGCTTTTGTGCAGCTTCATATACATTTGAAGGCGCTCCTTGGTCGTAAGGTAATGCAGGGCGGCCTTGCCGGCAGCTGTCTGTTCCTTGGCCTCGATGGTCTGATCAATACGCCGCAGCAGTTCAAAGGCTTCCTTATAGAAATTCTCCTTATAATATAGTGCTGTTGCCTTTGCGCCACACTCCACGCCCTGCTTCATCTGCCCCTTGTTGACATAGTCCTCAAAAGCGCGGATATAGTTGAAACGTGCAGTGGCAATGCTGCCATTTGCATCGGCAGTCTCGGCCGTCTGCTGCAGTTCGCTCTTCGTCACTTCCTGTGCGCCGATGAAGTTGCAGCAGCAGAACAGGGTCAATAGTAAGCTAAATATCTTTTTCTTCATATTGTGATATGATGTATGAATTTTTCAGCCTGCAAATTTAAGCATTTATTTGGTTACCGCCAAATATTTCAGCTTTTATTTACGCTTACAATTGACAATATTCCTGCTGTGGACGGCTGTCTACCATGGCCGATGGCCACCGCCGCCACCACCAGGACCGCCGCCTGAGCCGCCCGTGTAGGAGCTCAGCGTAACCGTCGAGCCACCCGTGGCGCTGGCATCCATACGGCCAAAGCCATCCCATATTTCCGTTCCGTCGGCAACCGTGATGCCGCTCTTCAGCGTAGTGGTGCCAGCGGTAGAGACCACCATCGGCGTGCCCATGCTGCTGTTCGAGGGCACCTTGTAGGCCAGCACCAGCGTGCCATCCTGGTAGAGTCCATACCAGCTGCCCTTGCTATAGGAAGAAGCCTGATAGCACGACTGCGTCAGACTGCTGCCATTCTCCAGTCCGCCGATGGCCACAATATTGCCGCCGGTGACGTAGAGCTTATGGTTTTCCTCGGTATTGGCATCGATGCCCACTTCGGGCTCGCGGGTTGCCACGGCAAACACGGTGCCGCCCTTGACGTAGAAGTCGCCATTGGCATCCAGGCCGTCATTGCCGGTAGAGTTGCCCATGACGAAGCCGCCGCTGATGGTAAAGTCGCTGGCCGAGTTGATAGCGTCGTCGCTGGAGTAGGCGTACACCGTGCCACCGCTGACGTCGATAGTGCTCTTGCTCTCGATGGCCTCGTGCGAGGAGGCCGATGCCGTAATGGTGCCGCCCTTGACGACGATGCCGCCCGAATAGCTATAGGTGGCATTGCGCCCGCTGCCGCCCGTCTGGGTCTTCACGCCGGCCTTGATGGCCTTGGCCGATGCCGTGTAGCTGCTGCTATACCTGTATTGCGAGCCCGTGTTGGTGGCCGTCACCACGCCGTCGCTGACGGTAAGCGTGCCGTCGGCCTTGATGCATTTGCCGCCCGAGCCGGTATTCTTCAGCGTCAGCGTTCCTCCGCTGATGGTCATGTCGCCATCGGCCTTCAGACCGGCGCTGCCCTTGGCATCCTTCTCGGTACTGTCGTAGGTGCCATTGCCACTGGTGGTCACACTGATGGTGCCGCCGGCAATGGTCATGCTGCCCTCGGCCTTGATGCCCTTCGAGGCTGCCGCCGCGACGCTGACCGTCACCGTTCCGTCTTCAATATACACATTGCCCGAGTCTTCATCCTCATGGCCTTCCGTCTCGCCGGTAGTCGTGGTGCCGTCGAGCTCGGCTTGCAGCCCATCGTCGGCCACGCCGCTGATATTCAGTTCGCCGCTCTCCATCAGGAAATACTCACTGACGTTCACGCCATCGGCCGCTGCCTCCAGCACATTGATGGTGCAGTTCTTCACCGACATGTATTCGCCCGTCTTGATGCCGTGCTTCAGCTTGCCATAGACATTCAGCGTGCCCTTGCCCTTGAACTCGGCATGGCCTTTCACCCACAGGCATCCCTTCTGCGAGCCGCTGGCACAGTCGGTCAGCGTGTTCGTCGTGCCTTTCTTCACACTGATGTCGATGCGCTTGCCATTCTTCACGTAGACCGCAGCGCCGCTATACACGGGCGTGGCATTGGTCAGCGTCAGGCCGTCCAGCTCAACAGAACACTTATAGGAGCCCTCCATATAGAACTCGCCATCGCTGCTGGTGCCGCTCAGCGTGTAGGTCACCTCGTCACTGACGTCGCCCTGAACAATGCCCACATGGGCACCGCTGACGGTGGGAGTGACGTACTGGGCAATGTTGCCTGCCACGGTTACCGAGGCCGACGTGCCGTTGTAGACCACCTGCACGGTGTTGTCGCTCACCTCCGCATTGTCAATGTATATCTGGCTGATGTCGCTCAGGGCAAAAGCCTTGTTCAGCACGGTCAGCGTGGTTCCGTCGTCATAGGTCATCTCGCCAGTCTGTGCCGACGGGAACTGATAGGTCACGCTGCCCACCACGACATTCATGGTCTGTGCGCCTGCTGCCAGCGAGAGCAGGGCTGCAAAAAGGGGAAGTACTGCTTTTCTCATCTTTCTTTTCTGTTATATGCTACGGTTTCTGGGCCATTAGGCAGTGCAAAGGTAGTACTTTTCCGGGCATGCCAGAAAAATAATCAGCCAACAGGCCGTTTTCTTCAGCAAATCCGCTCTCAGACGTAGGTCTCCAGGAATCTGACCGTCCCCTCTACCCTAGCCTCCTGCGTCGTGGCCGGCAGCAACAGCGTCTGCCCGGCCCTCAGGGTGGCCGGCTCGCCGTCGACGGTTATCACGCCCTCGCCCTTCACCCCAATGATGATGACGAAGGAATCGAGGTCGGAATAGTCGAGCAGCATGGGCTCGGTGAGGTCGTAGACTGCCGTTGTGAAATACGGACAGCTGACCACCTGCTGCGCTTCGTTCTGCACGTGGGCATACTGCGTGCGATAGTCGGGCAGCACGGCATAGTCGATGGCCTCGGCAGCCTCGCGGGTGTGCAGCTGGCGGTAGTTGCCATCCTTGTCCTTGCGCTTGAAGTCGTAGATGCGGTAGGTGACGTCGCTGGTCTGCTGAATCTCGGCCACGAAGCAGCCGGCACCGATGGCATGGATGCGACCGGCAGGAATGAAGAACACATCGCCCTCGCGCACCTCATAGCGGGCCAGGGCCTCGGTAATGGTGTCGTTCTCCACCATCTGCCTGTACTGCCCGGGCGTGATCTGCTGCTTCAGGCCGTTATAGAGCTGAGCCCCCGGCTCGGGCTGCAAGGCATACCACATCTCGGTCTTACCCCGTTCCTTGCCCTGGCGACGGGCCGTCTCGTCGTTGGGATGCACCTGTATGGACAGGTCCTGGCGCGCATCGATGAACTTTATCAGCAGGGGGAACTCGTTGCCAAAACGCTCGTAGTTCTCCTGCCCCACCAGCCGTTCCCGCTGTTCGCTAACCAGCTTGTTCAGGCTCTTTCCGGCCATAGGCCCCTCGGCCACCACCGTCTCACAGCCCGGCACACCCGATATTTCCCAGCTCTCGCCCACGCATTCCATCTGTGCGTCCAGCCGTTTGAAGGGGATAATCTTGTCGCCTCCCCATAGCGTCTGCTTCAGCAGCGGTTCAAATTTGTAATACATCGTCGTTATTTGGTTTTACTAAGCATTCAGCCTGCAAAATTACGAAAAAAGGTTGTAAAGAACAATACTTCCGCCCGTTTTTCGCATAATTAACATCCAAAATCGATAATTCCTACCACCCACCACCAGCGAACATCGCCCGTAAAGGCAAATATAGGGGAAAAAAAATGGTGCACCAAGTTTACTTTTCCTGCGTAAACCGTTGAACGTCTGGAAGATGGCTGGTGCACCACCATCGGAAAATGGTGCACCAATGCTGCAAATGGTGCACCAGGCATTGCTTCGTCGTCAATTCTCGAGAGAATGCAATGCAACGGTGCCTCCTTTTTTCCAAAAGGCGTTCGTATTTTTCAAAAAGGCGTTCGTATTTTTCCAAAACCCGTTCGCTTTTTGGAAAAACTCGTTCGCAGTTTGGAAAGAGAATGCTGGTGCACGATTTCCTCCACAGGTGCATGATTGGTGCACGATTCTTCCGCCATGGTGCACCAACCATCTATTTGATTTCTAACCGCTTACCCTTCAAAAGTACACTTGGTGCACCATTCCCAGGCTCACTCAGAAAGCTAGCTCTTCTTCCAGAAACTGCGAGTGAAGAGCACCAGGACGGCGATGACTTCCAGACGTCCGACCAGCATGAGGAACGAGCAGAGCCACTTGATGCCGTCGCTGAGATCGGCCCACGACATCTGGGGCCCGATGTTCGTATCGAGCCCTGCCCCAACATTGCTGATCAGGCTGAGGGCGATGGTGACGGCATTGGTGATGTCGATGCCCGACAGCGACATGACCACGGTGGTGAAGAGCAGCATGATGATGTAGAGCAGGAAGAAGGCCAGCAACGTCACCAACCGGCTTTGCGGAATGTTCTGCCCGCCCACCCGCACGGGCAGCACGGCATTGGGATGGAGAATGTGGTAGAACTCATTGCGCAGCACCCGCAGCAGCATGAGCACGCGAATGCTCTTAAAGCCGCCTGTGGTACTGCCGGCACAGGCTCCCATAAACATCAGTACGCCCAGGATGACCCACGTGATGTGGGGCCAGGCACCGGCATCGGTATTGCTGAGTCCGGTGGTGGTGATGAACGAGACAACCTGGAAAAGCGACGAGCGCAACGCCAGCTCCACATCGTAGTCCATGCGCGTGATGAGCAGATACATGATCCACAGCGTGGCTACGACAATCGTGACGACATAAAGCTTGAACTCCGAATTGCGCACGATGCTGCTGAAACGGAACTTGAAGAAGGTGAGATAGAGCAGCGTGAAGTTGATGCCCGCCAGGAACTGGAACAGGATGGCCAGATACTCGATGACGGGCGAACCCAGGAAGACGGTGCTGCCATTATGGGTGGAGAAACCGCCCGTGGCCGTGGTCGACATGGAATAGTTGGCGGCATCGAACCAGTCCATGCCACAGGCCCAGAACGACAGGGCGCACGCCACGGTGAGCAGCAGATAGATGCTCCATATCCACTTGGCCGACGTGCTCAGACGCGGATGCATCTTCGAGCGCATGGGACCGGTGGCCTCGGCAGCGAACACCTTCACGCTTCCACCCACCAGCGAGGGCAGCAGTGCCACGGTGAAGAAGACGATTCCCAAACCGCCAATCCACTGCATGAGCGAACGCCAGAACAGCAGTCCATGGCTGAGCGCCTCGACATCGTCGATGACGGTGGCTCCCGTGGTGGTGAAGCCCGACATGGTTTCAAAATAGGCATCGGCAATGTTCGACGGGGCGCCCTGTATCAGGAAGGGGAACATGCCGAAGAGGGAAAAGACGATCCACGTCAAGGCCACTACGACGTAGGCATCGCGACGGCTCAGCGAGTTGTCGGCCCCATAGCCCAGATAGCGGAACATGGAGGCACCGCCGGCGGTGATGGCGGTGGAGATGAGGAAGACCAGCATATCGTTTTCGCCATAGAGCGCCGTCATGACCAGACAGAGCGCCATGAAGAAGGCTTCGATGAAAAGCAGCGAGCCAAGAATCTTTGATATGAGCTTCCAGTTAATCAAGAGTTAGGAGTTAAGAGTGAGGAGTTGGTGGCGCTACCATGGGAGGATGCTCTTCTTGAAGAACTTCTCGGCCTTGTCCATGAGGTGGCGATGGCAGAAGACCATGACGCTGTCGCCCGCCTGAATCTGGGTGTTACCATTGACCAGCAAGCCCTGCTTGCCACGCACCAGGCCGCCGATGGCGATGCCCGAAGGCAGGCCCAGCGCCTTGACGGGATTCTTCGTGACCCGCGAGCCCTCGGCAGCCACGAACTCGGCCACCTCGCTGTCGGCCAGCATCAGCGTGCGCATATTGCGCACGTCGGCCTTCATCATCATCTGGAAGATGTGGCTGGCCGCCACCGTCTTCTTATTGATGATGGTACCGATGTCGAGGCCTTCGGCCATGCTGACGTAGTCGAGGTTCTCGACCATGGCAATGGTCTTGCGCACGCCCAGCTTCTTCGCCGTCAGGCAGGCCAGGATGTTGGTCTCAGCGTTGCCGGTGAGCGAGACGAAAGCCTGGGTGTTCTTGATGCCCTCCTCGTGCAGCAGGCTCAGGTCGCGGCCGTCGCCGTGGATAATCATCACGTTCGAGCGGTCGACGAGCTGGTTCAGCCGCTCGCAGCGCTCGATGCTGCTTTCGATGATTTTGGCATGCATATTGTCGGGCAGCGTGAGGGCGGCACGGACAGCCGTCTTTCCGCCACCCATAATGATGACGTTGTGCACGTCTTCGTACTTCTCTTTCCCCACGATGCGCTTGATGTGGGGAATATATTCAGGCGTTGTCATGAAGTAGGCCAAGTCGCCGGCTTGCAGCACATCCATACCACCGGGAATGACGGTATCGGTGCCGCGCTTCAGGGCCACGATGTGATAGGGGTCGTCCGGCCCGCAAAGGTCGCGGATGGGCTGGTTCAGAATCTGGCAGGTGTCGCGCAGCTTCACGCCCAGCAGCACCAGGGCGCCGTCGCGCACGTCGAGCCGCTGTCGCACCCACGACAGCTTGAGGCCACTGATGATGTCGCTGGCAGCCAGCACCTCGGGATAGACCAGCGAATCGACGCCCACTTCCTTGAAGAAGGCCTGATTCTGCGCCTGCAAGTATTCGTAGTTATCGATGCGTGCCACGGTTTTCTTGGCTCCCAGCGCATGGGCCAGCATGCAGGCCGTGATGTTGCGGCTTTCAAAGCGGGTGACGCCGACAAAGAGGTCGGCACCGCTCACGCCGGCATCTTTCAGCGTCTTGATGCTCGTTGGCGACGAGCACAGGGACATGATGTCGTAGTTGGAATCCACGCCGCCCAGCCGCTCATCGTCATCGTCGATGAGCACGCAGTCGTGGTTTTCTGTAGAGAGGAGCTTCGACAGGTGGGTGCCCACGGCTCCTGCGCCGGCTATAACTATCTTCATGTGCTAGACTTTTTTGATGGCATTCATGATGCTCTCCACATCGAGGCCTACAATCTGGCGGAGCTCATCCACCTCGCCATGCTCCACAAATGCGTCGGGCAGACCCATGCGGACAATTTGCAGCTGGTAGCCATGGTCGCTCATCCACTCCAGCACGGCACTGCCCAAGCCGCCATTGCGCACCCCGTCCTCGATGGTGATGATGCGGCGGAAACGGCTGCCCACCTCGTGGAGAATCTGCTCGTCGAGGGGCTTCAGGAAACGCATGTCATAGTGAGCGACGGAGAATTGAGAATTGAGCGCTGAGATGGCTTTCTCCACCTCATTCCCTATGGGGCCGATAGACAGCACCGCCACGTCGCTGCCATCGCGCAGCTTGCGGCCCGTGCCCACAGGAACAGCCTCCAAGGGGCAACGCCAGTCGTCGAGCACGCCGCGACCGCGAGGATAGCGGATGACGAAGGGTCCCATGTCGGGCTGCTGGGCGGTGAACATCAGGCGCCGCAGCTCGTGCTCGTTCATGGGCGAGCAGATGGTGAGATTGGGAATGGGCCGCAGATAGGCCAGGTCGAAAGCACCGTGATGGGTAGGCCCGTCGCGCCCCACCAGACCGGCACGGTCGAGACACAGCACCACGTTCAGCCGCAGGATGGCCACATCGTGAATCACGTTGTCGTAGGCCCGCTGGGCGAAGGCGCTATAGATATTGCAGAAAGGCAGCAGCCCGTCTTTGGCCATGCCGGCAGAGAAGGTGACGGCATGCCCCTCGGCAATGC
>ERZ842401.4659-NODE-4659-length-15778-cov-4.377536_pt1 | contig 15778 bp, 14 predicted proteins | sample MGYA00521270_ERZ842401 | MGnify/ENA primary metagenome ERZ842401 (study PRJEB31892, sample SAMEA3878208) | bioreactor metagenome | biome: Moose rumen | place: Sweden | collected 2011-10 | study: EMG produced TPA metagenomics assembly of the PRJEB12797 data set...
CCGTGACTGGAGTTCAGACGTGTGCTCTTCCGATCTAGGCATCGGGGTCGTAGCTCAGAAAGCAAGCCCGCGTCACGTCGCTGGTGCGCGTATCGACCACCTGCTCTATGCCGTAGTCGGACGAAAAACGCGTGAGAAAGGCTTTGTAGAATATCGAGAACAGCCCCTTGTCGTAGCAGGTCTCCTTCAGGTGCATAAGCACTTTGAGCCCGTCGCCACCGGGCGAGAGAAACAGCATCTGCACCCGTGCGTCGGCCTGCAGGCGCTGCCTGAGCGCTGCAGTGTCGAGGTTCTTGTCCGACAGGTGGTCTATGTCGATCACGAAATGCTCTATCGACGCGAAGTTCTCACTGCGCCGGAACGGCGGGTTGAACGTCGCGCACACGAAATAGGGCAGCTGACGCTTCACGAGCGAGTACTGCTGCCGGTCGATTTGCTGCACTATGCGCAGCTGACGTATCAGCGCCACGCTCTCCGGCCGCGGCGAGTGCACGGAGCGGTAGAGGTCGTCGAGCGCGATGCGCGTCAGCCGGTCGTCGGTCGACCGTATGTTCTTGCCGTAGTATATCATCGGTCGTGGTTTTTGAAGATTTGTGCAAGGCGCGCGGCGTAGAGGTTGATTTGCGTGGCTCTCGACCGCTGCTGCCCGTCCTGCTCCACCACCTCCTCCATATAGTCGTTCAGCGACTGTATCAGCACACGCCGTCCGAGTGTCTCGAGCCAGTACGAACCGTCATCGCGCACCGAGTAGTACTCCTCGCCCACCACCTCCTGACGCAGCAGCGTGAACACCACATAGTCCACCCACACGCGGTAAAGCTCTATGACATCATACACCAGCACAGGCCGGTTGTAGTCGTCGCGGTGCATCACCCCTATGTATGGGTCGATGCCTGCCTTGATCAGCGCGCCCTCCACCTTGCCGTAGAGTATGCCGTAGCCGTAGTTCAGCATGGCGTTGGCTATGTCGGTCGCCGGATGCTGGCTCCGCTGCGCGAATCGGTACCGTTCGGGCAGCGCAAGGTTCATCTGCTCGAAGTATATCTTCGAGGCTATGCCCTCCCAGCCACGCAGCGTCGCTGCCACGTCCGACACCACGTCGCCCTCTATGGCGGCGAGCTTGGTGCGATAGTCCTCAAGGCGACGCAGCGCGGTCTGCAGCCGGTTCTGCACATACGTGTCGTCGGGCGCGAACGTGAGCATCAAGGCCTGCTGGTTGTCTATCTTGCGCCGCAGCACCTCCTTGATCCACCCAACGGCATGCCCGGACAGCGTGAAGTTCAGCTGCCCCTTGCGTATGGTCGACACCGAGCCGTAGCGCGGGCTCCACACTCGCCCATACACATCGCCGCTCTTGCTGACGAAGAGCACCTCTATCTCGCGCTCTATGGCCAGCAGCACCGCATCGGAGGTCACCTGCGCACCGCGGCTCACCTGTATGCTCTTTATCCCCTCCGACGGGATGGTCTGCTTCCCCTCCGAGTTGCACACCACGAAGCTCTCGCCGTCGCGATGCAACGAAACACCATAGGTATTGAGTATCAGTTCCATATATTGTCTATGTATTTAACCGTTGTCAGCCCCTATCGATGTAAACCCAGTCATACACGATGTGAAGATACTCGCTTGCACGGGTGATGGCGGTGTAAACCCATCGGTAGTTCTGTTTGGTGGGATTGCACCCAATGTTGCGCGGAAAATTCAGATAGACGTCTTTCCACTCGCCCCCCTGAGCCTTGTGGCAGGTGAGCGAATAGCCATAGTTGCAGCGTAGCGCGTTGAGATACGGGTCTTTTTCGAGCGCCATGACGAAGGCATCCGATTTTTGTCTTATGCCATGTTTCGACATACGGATAAAGAAGTCGAGAAACAGGTTGGTTTGCTGTGTCGGTGACAAGTTGGTCATATCCGAAACGAGAGGTTCGAGAATCATCAGTTGTCTGAATTCGCGCCCCGATGCGATTTCCCTGACCTGAACATCCATAAAGTTCAGTCCAGCCATTCGCTGGATGTTGGGGTTCGCGTACGTCACCTCGACCAAATCGCCGTTGACAAGCGACGAAATGGAGTTGTTCTGGGTAACCAGCAGCAGGTCACCCGCTTCGGGCATGGCCGAAAAGTGTCCCAACAAGGAACGAACCTTGCGAGCCATATCGGAGTTGGCTTTGTTGTATCTACATATGAGTGTACACGACGTGTAGCCAGAACTCTTTATGTTTGCTACGTACCCTTCAACCATCTTTTCGATGGTTGGATACATCACGACATTCTTGGATGTTCCGAATGGAAGTTTCCGGAAAACGGCTTTTGCCCCTTTAGGATAGAAGGATTCGTTTTCGGGTGCAGTATCAGCCATATCCCTGACACGCTTGGAGATAGCCACGATGCTGTTGGTATTGTCCTGCCTCATAATTTCGGTAAGGGTGCCGGTCAGTGCTGGTGGCTCAAAATGGTTTTCATCAAGCGCCGGCGACACTATGTCGCCTACAGGAGGCAGCTGGCACGGGTCGCCAACAAAGACATACTTGCTTCCGTCACGTTTGTCGTATTCCATCAATTCTGTCAGCAGGCGTCCTGTGCCAAATTTGGCTTGTATGATATTGTATTCGTTTGCCTCCTTGTCGCCAATCATTGAGGCTTCGTCAATAATATACACCGTATCTTCGTCGTTTTGCGGTACCGATGTCGGAATGAAGTCTATTAACAGCTGTCCCTTTGCATTGCCTGAACTCATCTCCTCCTCGGAGATCTCACGGTTGAATCCGGAGTAGTTGTATATCAAGCTGTGTATTGTTCGCGCGTTCCCCATCTGGTTTTCATCGAAACGGTTCTTGACTGCGATGTCTGACAAAACCTTTGCCGCTCGGCCTGTCGAGGCCAGAAGCTGGAACTGCCTTTCTCGCTTGGCAAGCTCTTTGATAAAGAACCTCATCAGCGTGGTCTTTCCCGTGCCGGCGTATCCCTTCAGGATGAATACGCGGTGATCTTCGTCATCGATGAAAGCAAGCATCTGTTTCAGTATGCGGTCCTGGCTTTCGGTCAGTTTGATTTTGTCCGCAGCGGCGGTGGCCTTGGTTGTGTTATTCATAGTCACGGAATTTTTGGAATTTGAATTCTGATATAAACGAGCCGTCCGGCAGTTGCCGCTTGACGCGCTCGGTGGTCGAGGCCACGCAGCGGAAGCCCCTCTCGCGCAGCCGCCTCACCAGGGCGTAGGTGAAAGTCATCTCGCCCATGACGTGCACGGTGTCGCTCCCGGGCGTGTAGCGCCCCGCTATTTCGGCGGCATACCTTCCGGCCAGCAGTGCCACCTCGTCGCCGCCGGCCACGGCCTCGACCGTCGGAAACGGCACGTCCACCACGCCGCCGCCATACTCAGCGGCAGCCTCGCGCTGCTCCGCCCCCCACGACGACGACGGATGGTTGGTTAGATTGATAAGCATAGGTCAATAGGCTTGTTTGATTATGTCTTTTAGAAAATTGTCAAGTTTGGCAGGCTCTGTAAAATAGCTCCTGTCGTAGTAGATTATTCCCATGTTCTTTGCAATCGACTTGAATCTCTCGTCGCTTTCACTCAATGAACAGATGTAACTGTTCGAAGGCAGGCCAAGCAACGTGGCTTTCAGGGTGGCCGCCTTGTATGATATTTCCTTGAACATGGACTCTTCACCCATATATGCCGTTCCGGATATTGCAGTCTTGCACTCTATCACGTACAATTTGTTGCCTTTCGTGAATACAACGTCAAGGTCGTTGGTGTTGGTGTTTATGCTTTGCTTTATAAAAACCCCTAACTCAATGTCATCGGGCTCAATTTTTTCCTCTATCAGGTAGTACATATATTCCTCATACCACCCTCCTGTAAGAAACTCAATCTCTTCTTTGCTCAATTTGTTTTCAGTCTTGCATGGGAATTCGATTTTTTTCAAAAAGTTATCCAGATTTTCGATTTGCTCGAAATCGTAACGTTTCTCTTTTGATTTGCCGGCATTGGTTATTTTGTGTGTGGCTCCGTTCGACACTTCCGCCACATCATCGATTGTACACTTTTGTGCCCTGAAATTGGTGCGTATTTTTTCGAGTATTTCGAGTTCTTCCCGCGTCATTTCCTGGTAATAGCCAAATAGCCGAAAGACATAGTCTCTTTCCTGTGTACATTTTTTCACACTATATTCCACACCTTTTGTTATACCCATGTATTCCTTGATTGATACGCGGTGCTTTATCGGAATCTCTTCTCCGTTTGTTTTAAGGTAAACGTTTTTCGGATATGGAATGTATAGGAAACTGGCATTCCCATGTTTTTCGAAAATTTCGGAAACAGCCATACTCATATATTTGGTGCCGCCTGTCGTGTTGACGAGGTATTCCCCGCCAGGCTCTATCGTCGTCTCGATTTCCTTGCACATCTGCGGCCAGCTTTCTTCGGATAAGGGTTTCACTGTTACATCATCCTTGCTGATGTTCAGTGTGGAAAGAATGTAATCAAGGGACTTATTCATATTCGGACTTGACGACGTGAAAAACAGCAGCTTGTCCCCTTCATTGAGGAAATCTTTGATAAACACGTAGTTTGGTACAGCTTGTGCTGAAATGATACTTACTAATGTTCTTCCCATGTCTATTTTGAATTAATGTTAAACAAATCGCTGTCAAGCAGCATCGTGAGAGCCTCCGTGTTTTCAAGCCCCAGATGGCTGTCGCTTAACGAAAAGGTAAGGATGCCGTGGTCCTCGCATTTCTCTTCGGCGCGGACATCCATTTTTGCATTGGTCACAAACAGTGCCTTGCTCCCAAGTCCGCCGTAGTTCTTCACAGCCGAGTTGAACTTGTCGATGTCGGTCAGGTTCTTTATCTGGTTCTTGCACTCCACAAACAGCAGCTTGCTGCCCGTATCGACTATCACGTCTATCTCGTTCTTGGGCGACGAGTCCTTGAACGGAAACACGCAGTTCATACGTATATCCTTCGCCTTGTCCCATTTCGACAGCATTGAGGCCACTTCATACTCGAACCAGCCCGCGTTGAGCAGCAGCGAGCGCACGTTTTCAGACTTCAGCGTTTTGGTCATGGTTTTCCCCGACGGTTTGAACAGCGTCACTTCGAATCGACGCTCTTTTTTGTTCCATTCGAGCGACGAGCCGTTCTGATGCGTCTGCACCGTCTGTTCGGGATGGGCGTTGAACGCCGATATGAGGTTGAACAGATGTCCCTGGCTGAACGCCATCAATTCTTTTATGGCGGCAAGCGTCTCCTTGTCGTCGTCGCCCATCGTGGCGAAGCTGATGTATCGGTCGAGCGGATGCCCCAGTATGCGGAACTGGCTGTCCATGTCGAACTGTATGGGCTGCGACGTCTTGTCCGACAGGTTCCAGAGCATGTTGTTCTGGTCGGTGTAGAACAGCGTGGCGTTGTCCATCTGACCGAATACCTTCGCAAAGTAGAACGCCCACGGCTTCGTGCCGCCGGATATGTTCACCGTTACCGTGTCGTCCTTGTATTTGTCGGCACACTGCAGCACCTTGCGCTCTATTTCGTTGAGGTCAACGGGGTCGAACTTGCGCCGCTCCGACGCCGTCGTCTTCAGCTCGTCAGCAATGCGGTCGGCCGTCTCGCGTGTGCTGTCCGAGTAGATGAATACTATCTTGTCCGGCTGCGTGGCCACTATGCCGTTGTAAACCGGCGCCGGCTGGCCACCTACAAGGGTGATGTGTACTTTCATGGCCTCATTTCACTATCAGGTTCGACACTGCGTAGAGCGGCACGACACGTATGTTCTCGTAGGCCGCGAAATTCTCCATCGACGTGCGCACACCGTACGGGGCACTCTTCTCTTTCATGAACAACCTCAAACTTTGCATGCCGCCACGGGTGCCCGCCTTCACCTCGATGGGTAATATGTCCATACCTCGTTGTATCACGTAGTCCACTTCCGCCTGGCTGTCTTTCCGCTCGCGGTGCCAGCAGAAAAGACGGCCCGGTTCGTAGCACGAAGCCGCCTTGATCAGCTCTGTGGCCACAAACACCTCGGCCAGCGATCCTTTGTTGACCAGCTCTCCCCAGCCGTGCATATACATCTCCGCAAGGTCGACTCCCAACATGCGGAGCAGTATGCCCGTGTCGAACATTGCCATCCGTTGGTACCGCTCGTTGGTCTCCGCGCCAAGCGGTATGCCGTTGGCCGATGTATGCACCACAGGATAGACCAGCCCCGCCTTGGTCAGCAGTCCCAATGTCAGTTTCACCTGCGCAAGCGAAAGGTTGTCGTTGACGTTCGAATAGACAAACCGTCCTGAATGTTGCCTGGCAACTGACAGCAGCACCGTCGTAAGCCGCTCCTCCGGTATCCTCTTGCGGTACTTCTTGAAGTCGTCTTGGTATGACACCACCAAGTCGTTAAGTATCTGTTGGCATCCTCGTACATCCTGCCGTTCGGCATATCTCGCAACAGCCTTGGGCATGCCGCCAATCAGCATGAATGTTTTCAGACGCTCTGAAATCCTGTTGTGTAACATCTCTGAAAGCGGGCGCTCCGAATCGGCATTGCGGTATGCGTCCACAAGAAGCCTTTCGCCCGTGGCTGTCAGAAACTCCTCGAAACTGAACGGGTACATATACAGCGACCGAACCCTCCCGACGCCAAACGACGGCAGGTCGGCCAGCACAAACTCCAGCAGCGAGCCCGCGGCAACTACATGCAGCTCGGGGTATTTCTCGTAGAAATAGCGAAGTTTGTTTATCGCATCAGGGCAGGCCTGTATCTCGTCGATAAAGAGAAGCGTCCGCCCAGGCACTATGGGTTTGTTGGTAAGATACGACAACTCCATGCATATCTCCTGTGGAGACTTTGTCCCAGCAAACAATGCGTGAAGCTCCTTGTGTTCGTTCAAATCCACCTCCACGTAGTGCTGGAAACGCTCTCCAAGATGCCGTATGCTGGATGTCTTGCCAATCTGCCTCGCACCGCGCAGCAGAAGTGGCATATGCACGGAATCGCTCATCCACTCGAAAAGAATCTTATCTATTTGCCTTTCAAAGTATTCCATAATAATATTGTTATGTTTCACTTCAATTTTCGGCATCAAAGATACGAATTTCACTTCAATTTTCGGCACCTAAAAACTGCCTTTCACTTCAATAATCGGCATCTAAAAACTGGCTTTCACTTCAATTTTCGGGGGCAAACAACAAGTTCTCACTTCAATTTTCGGTATCAAAAAACAAGTTCTCACTTCAATTTTCGGGGGCAAACAACAAGTTTTCACTTCAGAACTCTTCAAACCAGGTGCGTGCAGTATCTTCTCCAACCCAATTTGAGACAATGCTCCAAGTCTTGCTTTCGAATTTTTTCCAATCCTTTGCTTCATTCTTGTCGGGATTTGTGCACAACCGCTTGAGACATGCCTTAAGTGCTTCTTTTTGATTCTCCGGGATATGGTTGCACTCTGCTGCTTTCATCCATGATGTCACTTTTTGGTTGCACACTTTGAATGTCACGACCTTGTAGCTACCTACATTTTTGCCACCGATGTACCGTTCATTCAGTAACGGTTCCAAACCAGCCGAGGCCTTCTCCTGCGTCTTTTCCTTCTCTTTGACTTCTTGAGCTTTTTTCTGTTCGTTGGCTATTTGATCCCGTTTGTCCTGTATCGATTTGCGTATTTTTTCAATGGCTGAGTTGTCCAGTGTGAGCTTTGATGCTTGGTTTATATAGCCAATGGCTTGGTCAAAATTTTGCGATGAGATACTGTCGGCTGTGTCAATCAATGTTTTTGCTTTTTCAAGCAGTTCTTTGCATTCGTTTTCTCGCATCAGCTTCTTCTGTTCATTGGCTTCATGATTTTCCCTCTGCTTTTGGACTGAAACGTTGCCGATGAACTTTCCAACGGGTACTTTGTTCTCGATGATTTGCGAGAATCGCCCCAGTTGCTGCCCACGTGAATATTCATCTTTTGCAGACAGAAATTCGTTGTTGTTGCGGTTGTTTGACATATTCATGTAAGTAAACTCGTCTTCGCGTCCAGACGGTATCCCTTTCGCCATCGCAAAAAGTTCTTTCAATGCTGTAGAATTTTCCCAGTTCGGATCGTGTGCTTTCATCATCGCTTTGAACTCTTCTATACAGGCATCGGTATCGATAGTCGTGGTTTGGGAATCTATCTCAATCCTCACACTTCCGTAGCCCAAGGGCTTGCCCGAACCTATGTTGTGGCGACATTCGGAATGGCCGAGGAAAGTGATGGCTGACACCAAGGCTCCGGCTTCGCACTTGCGCAAATTGTGAAATCTGACTACGCCGACAAATTCGGTGCCGGAGGGTAGGGGTTTCATGACATTTTTCATACCGTCACTTCCGCCGTTGTCGAATGTCTTATGCCTGATGGGGTATCGTTTGCGGCCTGCTATTGTCACATTCTCACTGTTCCACGACTGTCCGTTGCCAAGGTATAGTGGATAGTATGACGGTTTTGGAGTCGAAAGGACGTATTCTTTTTCTTTCATCTGTTCAGGATGGCCTACTGCAAAGGCATTCGAGAAAAAAACACGTCCTCTTAATGCCTGTTGTCCTTTGACCATGCCGAATATACAGTCGGCAAGGTCTTTGCTTGTCGAAAGGTAATCACCTGGTACACTACTGTGGATTGAATTATAGGCTGGATACTTGAACATGTAGGAAAGACCGATGGCTTCTATCTCGCCATCGTTGTCATATCTAAAAAACACAGGTATGGGGTCTCCTTTTTGCAGCTCTGACTTTCGGAAGTCGACGAAGTCGGGCGAGTTTTTGTGTACGGTGAGGAAATCCTCGATAATATAGTCCTCTACTTTGATGCCATGTTTTTTTCGCTCTTTTGGAAATACAAACTCGTAGAATTTCCCCATCCATTTACCATCTGCTTTTTGTCTGCGTTGTCCGGGCTGACCGGTGAAAACTATGGTTCCTTCTTCTCCACCGTTTGCGAATTTCACAAATTGCCTACCTCCTATATTCAGTTTTTTTCTACGTTCAAAATCTTCGGAAAATATGTATTCAAGGCTTCTTGCGCCAAAAAGGTCGTATTTCTTTTTCGCCGTGCGGTTTTCATCAGATTTGAAATCATTTCCACACACGAATCTCTTGAGACTACTCCCTGTATGGTTGTCGATGTCCTCGACCGAGATACGCCACGGCAGACCGCAGTCGTCAAGTTCATAGTCATCGCCTTTCTTTTTAAGCCACCCACAGTGGATGCTTTCAGGTTTGATTTTAGAACGGTAGAATGTGCCGTCGTTTCCATTTGAAAGGTCGCGTATGCCAAAACTTGAATCCTTGAAAAACTGTTCATCAAGTTTTCCGCAGCTAATAATCTCCAATACGCTGCGAATGCACCCCTTCAGGCTCGTCGATGGTATAAAAAAACGACCGTCTTTTGTTGCGTTGAAGGATTTGTAGGCATCGTTCAGGTTGTCTTTATCTGAACGTATGTGTCCGTTTCGCGCAAAAATGGGAGTTTCGGCTGTTATTTTGAATGATATCGCTCCACTCACGGCATCTTCAAAAGGCTCGTCCTGCGTTATTTGCCCATGCCAGGATGGAAAAAAAACTTTGTCAGCCAATGGTACGAAATTGAACGGAGCCCTTAGTAATTTGATATTGTTTGGCATTGATTATAATCTCCTATTTTTTACATTTGTTTTTCGTTTGTCTTTTCGAGGCCTGTGAACACCTGCTCCGCCGCCTGCAACACTTCCATGTCTTCGCACAATGGGTCGGCTTGCGGGCGCCAGTATTGGCGAAATTTCAATTTGTAGCCAGCCATTTGGTTGGCGAAAAAGGACCGTTCGCTGCATTCAACGCCGTCGAACTCGGCAAGAACGTATCTCTTCTCGACATATTTTCCGTCGATATACTTGATTGAAATCGACCTCTCGCCATCGTACAGCTGGCCTTCGATGATGAATGGATTTTGATTGTCGGGGATGTCGAGTTCAAACTCTTCGTCGTGCAGCACCTGTGGCCTGGTTTGGTCGCTATACCACAGGTAGCCTTGATATTTTGATTTTTCTATTTTCATTGCTTTCGTCTATTTTTCGGGGTAAATTAATTCATTGCCTTTTTTCAGCGTTCCTGTGAACACACCGTTGCCGCGGTTCACGCCGCCGCCAAGCGGCAGCAGTCCGCGACAGATGTCCTTCATCGCCTCATCAAAGGCCTTCGTTATAGTCTCATCGTCTTTGCCGACCGACTTGTCAACCATGATTTTCATTTCGAATGGTCTGCCGAGATATGTGGTCTTCTCCGAGAACAGCGCGCCGTCTATCGCCCCGCCGGTGAAACGGTCGATTGACACATGGTTCAGTATTTTGTCCTCCACAGGTTTGTCAAGCAGCAAGTCGGAGAACAAGACATTGCCCCGCTGCTGCTCACTGTCGTGGGTATAGCCGAACAGGGCTCGCACCGCCGGGTTCTCGTTGCCGACTTTCGGCTCTTTGTCGCCCGTCGTGCCTGCAAAGCACTCGTTCAATCTGTTCCAGTGGTACGCCGTGCGGTGAGACAGGGCGCCTTTGACCGATGTGGCCGGTATCAGCACTTGGTTTTCCACAATACTCCCTTTGCCGTCCTTCCATATCACCTTCGACTCCTTGACGGGTGTCATGTCCACCTCGTTGTCGCCAAAGCCGCTGCCGAAGAGGAAGAAGTCGTCGGGTGTGAGCGTCAGCGTATATTCTATCCAGTTGTTGTTGTCGTTGCCGGGTTCTTCGGTGCGTGCACTCCAACCCTGCCATTCTGACGACTCTTCGAGGTTCGATGACTTTGAGAGATAGAGCTCCCTTTCATCTTCTTTTTCTAGGTCTATAGTCCTATCCCAAATCGAGACCACGGCAATCTTGCCGAATCCGCAGCGTGTGCCGCCGCCGATGCGGAATGAGGCATCGCGTAGTTTGCTTAACACAAGGCTGAAGTTATTCCGTTCGCTTTCGCTTTTGGCCATCATCTCGATTTCGAAGCAGAATCGGGTGCCGGCAAACACCACCTGCTCATCAAACTTGCCCGCTTTGTCGCTGTCCGCAACGCCGCGTTCGTTGATTCTCACATGCTGGCGTATGGGCAGTGAGTGGTAGTGTTTCAGCAAACTGTCTTTTTCTATCGCGTCGATGTCGAGGCCGTCAACGACGTCTCCCTTCGAGTTGAGTATTTTGGCTTCGGTGAATATTATGTTCGAGCCGTGTGAGTTTTTGGAATCATTTTTGTCCTGAACGCCGAAGAATTTCGTGGCCTCCGTTTCGCCAATCATGTGTCTCACCACGCCGGCGATGGCCGTGCCGGGGATATAGGGCAGCCCGTTCACGTCGGTTGCAACCACGGCGTCAGTCAGGATGTCTTTCTCGCCGTTGCCGACGGCCAATGGCGTTGCCGCCTCGATTACTATGCGTGCTAAAAATCTGTGTGGATAGTTCATTTGCGTACCTCCTTTCTGCATTTTTTTGCCATTTCGGCTGCAAGGTTCACCAGCATCTCGCGGATGTTGGAATCAGAACAGCTGTTCATGAAAAGTTCTAATTTCCCACGCCTGCCGCGTTCTGTCCAGTCGTCTTTCTTTATACCATGTCCGATATATGTTATCACCTCTTTTTTTATCTGTGAGTCGTCCTTTACCGACATAGCTATGCTGCGGATTGCCCCCCACTGCGAGGCGAATTTTTCTTTGCCGATGAAAACATCGCTATTTTTTTTCATCCATTCGTTTATCGTTTTGTAAACTTCACTCGTTGTGTCTTCATTGTCAATTTGTTGCTTTAGATACCTTGTCAGTGGAGTGTCAATTGAGAAACTTATGGTTCTTTCTTGCGTGTCTCCTTTGTTCTCATTTTTCTCTTTGAGGGTAAAGACAGCTTTGCCATCGATTGTGGCTGACAGGAATTCCGGATTGTATATCACTCGACCGAACCCCTCGTTTCGATACACCCCCACATAACACGAGCTTTGCGGGTTGCCATTTGTGCGTACTACAATCACGCTGCCCTTCTCTATGCCGCAGCGGTCGGTGTCGAAACACTGGCGCTTGTAGTTCCACGGCGAATACTGGAATGTCCTCACCTGCGACTTTTCCCATACTATTTCGGCATCGTCGCCTCCAATACCCAGGTCTTTGGGCGTGGGCCTGAAAGTGGGCTGGCCGCAGTCGTCCATAAAAACCAGCCGCCCGTCGGCATAGACAACCACTTCGTCGCCTTGTTTCGCACGGCTTTCGATTTCACCGAAGCTGTCCCGTTCTATATCCACAAGTCCATATTGTGCCGTGCGTGAGCGTCCGATATGTTTCCGGCCACACAATGCCTCGTTTATCGTCTCGGCATATTGGTCGTCGTCCACCTCAACCGTGAAAAAAAACAGCGTCCCTTTTCTGAGCGACTCGTAGCCATACATTTTTTCATCCTCCGACCGGCGTTTGTCGCTGTCGTAGGCCGACTTGATGGCAAAACTGGTCTGCGGACGTACTTGTTGGGCTATCTGATTCGAGAAATCATAAAAACCGCTGCGACATTGTTTGAGTTGTTTCACCCTTATTTCCTCGTCGTTGATGTCGGGTATGGCGTGATGGATGTAGCACTCCTCACTTGCTTTGCTCATCTTGGGGTAGTACATCGATGCCGGGACTTTAAGTGTGCGACATCCTCCGTCTGTTGAGGGGTGGGCGTCGCCGAAGCGGACTCGTCCGCTGTGGAACACGGTCCAGGCCTCTTCGTCGGTGTATTTATCGTATCGTGACGCCACGATGCCAAGGAAGCAACTGCCAGGTATGAAGTCGAGAGTTTTGTTGGGCCCCTCGGTGGCGGCTTTCTGGTTGAGTATCACGTCGGAAAGCAGCGTGCATTTGAATTTCAATGTTGTCATTTTGTCTCCTCCATTTTTATGGTGCACCGTCCCAGTCCACGGTTGCGGTTTTGTCCAAGTCGTTTGATGTATCGCAGTGAATTTCCAATAAGTGCCGCCGTGTCGTCGGGTATGTTCAGTATGTAACCCTCCATCGTGCACGGCACCGTCACCTGTATTTTGCGCAGGCTGTGCTTCTTTGCCACTCCGTTTTCGTCCAGTGCCGTGTTTGCTATTGAGCGGAAGAGATACTTTTGCGCTTTTTTACGCACAATTTCCTCTTTCTCGCTTCGCGACAGCTCGGCGTTCGAAAAAAACAAGCAGCCCTGATTGCCTCGGTCATCATTGCTCTCTGTCCCAAAAAGCTTATCCAAAACCTTTTCGTCAAGGTCGGTCTCTCTGTTTGTTTCCAGCATTGCCTCGCGCACAAGTCCTTTTATTGTCTTGCCGGGCACATAGGGCAGCCCGTCGGCATCCGTGACCACCAGCGCATCGACATCGGCACCGGCTGCCAGTCCCGATCCGCAATGCCAGTCGGTGTGAAATTCTATTCTATACTTTATTTCCATGGCCTTATTTCGTTACTTGGTTGTTGATTGTGTTAATTGCGAGAATGTCATAGACGGGATATACTGTGGCCTCGATATCTTGGTTGTCTTTCTTCACCATGCGTTTTCGCCCATCCGATGTGACATCCTTCACATAATCTTTCATATTTGTGATTTCCAGCAGACGGTTTATTTTCTGTCTGGCTTTGTCCTCGTCGTCGTGCAGTAGCGACATCCACTGGCGCAGGTGCGATTTTACTGAATTGCCTTCTTTTTCCTCGCCTGTACTTAGTTTTTTGGTCATGTCGATAAGCCAGTCAATCGACTTGCGGTCCGTCCTTTCCGAATCAGCCAGGTAGTACGGTCCGAATTCGAAACTGATGTTGTCTTTCGGACGAAGTTCGCGCTCTGCAATCGTGTCGAAATCTTCAACAAAGCTGTCCTGCACCTTGTGGAACATCAGGCACGATTCGGGCAGCTTTTTTCCATCTTTGATACTTTTGCTGTGTTTTGCATCTTTCTTGGCGCGACTGCATAAGGTCTCGGCCAGCTCATATCCGTAATAGAATGGGTATGAGGTCTTGATGTAGGCAATGCCCGCGCACGCTGTGAGACAGTCACGCACGCCTCCTGCACTGAATACGTCGTTGTTTGTTAGTATATTACCAATTTTAGACTTTGTCTGTCTCTCAAATTCTTCCATAAACACTTTGGTGTACGGGATTGCAATGTCGGCGCGGCAGATTACGGTCAGATCGTCACCGCTCAACACTATGGGACGGATGGGAATTGTGTCACATTGGTCAAGCTGGAATGATTCTTTTACATGATGATAGGCTTGCAGGGCTGCGGCCTTCGTTGCCTCGTCGAGTTTAGCGGAAAATTCGCTGAATTGCCTGGCATTCTTGCCAACCTTTTGCACTACCGAACCCAGTCCGTTTCCGTCGGCATGAATGATTGCTATCCAATTGTTCTTGTCCGTCAGTTTATCGACATCGTGGGCAAAGTTTTCGTGCTTGACCGTGGTGCCGAATGCGGCACGGCAGAGTTTGGACGTCCCTTCCTGTTCAATCTGCAGTTTTTTGCAGGTTGCATCGTCATAAAAGGTTTCTTTCTCCACTTTCACGACTGGCTGGTTGGTCTGGCGGCTACGCAGCGTGCCCATCAGTCCAATTGCCAGGCTTCGCATCGGTTTGTTGCGCTGCACCTTGAGACGTTCCTCCAGCACGTCGATGGCCTTAGAGAATGAATTGTTGTCGGTGTTGTCAATTTGCACGACTGCTTGACTGACTGTCACGCCTGGTGCATATTCTGACACAACTTTGGGGAATACCCTGACAATTTTTTCGCACTCCTCGCGGCTGTTGAACAAATACTTTACATTGCCTGCGGCATGCAGTATTGCCCCCATACCTGCGGTGTCGTCATAGTCCTTGTAATCTTCCCCAACCGTCTGTCGGAACAGGTCTTCGCATATTTGCGCAACAAGCTCGCTTGCTCCCACAATCTCGCGAAGTGTGTTGGTTTGGAAAATGAAGCTCTGTATCCCTTGTACAGCTGCTCCGTAAAGAAATTTTGCACTCATATATTGTGATTTTATTCTGTTTTCTTTTCTTTTTTCTCCACGCATACGCCGTGGCCGAGGCTCACGCCTTTGCCAAGGCCTATGTAGTCGGGCAGCGACATGTTGGTGCCGAACTCCACGTCGAAGCTCATCATCGGCGTCCCTTTGTAGTACTCCTTGCGGGGTTCGTCGATGTGGGTTATCGCGCACTCGATGGTCTTCTCTACCGTGATGCCTAGCCCTTTGCACATCGACAGCATGTTGGCGGTGAGTATGTCTTCGAGCATGATGGCATGCTCTGCCACCGAGTCGGTCGCCTGGTAGCGTGCGTAGTTCTCGCTGTTGAGCGGCAGCCACTTGCGCAGGTGGTAGTGAAATTCGTGCTGCCACGTCTGGATGAATGTGTTTCCGGGCAGCAGGCGATCCACGGTGAAGTTGCACTCGCGGTCGCCGAGCCAGATGCTGGATGTCCCTGCGTTAAGCAGCCCTCCGAGATGCTCTACGCCGTCGCCTATGGCAAAGACGGCGGCTCGCCCACCGATACGCTTGTACTGTATCAACGGGTAGCGGTATTGCAACGCGTCGTCGCCATGGTTATGCCAGACACTGTCGCCACCCGTCAGGCGGATTACGGCTCCGCGGAACAAAGGCAGTTCGTGCATGGCTATTTCGATGCCGGAAACAATCAGAAGTGATTTTACTCGCATGTTTTTTTCAGTGTATGATCTCCTCTGGTAGTGATTCGTGATTCGTGATTAGGCAATCTCTAAAAATAAGGATTTGAAAGCGCGTTTCTCCGAAACGCATTTT
>ERZ842401.4660-NODE-4660-length-15776-cov-50.402328_pt1 | contig 15776 bp, 12 predicted proteins | sample MGYA00521270_ERZ842401 | MGnify/ENA primary metagenome ERZ842401 (study PRJEB31892, sample SAMEA3878208) | bioreactor metagenome | biome: Moose rumen | place: Sweden | collected 2011-10 | study: EMG produced TPA metagenomics assembly of the PRJEB12797 data set...
GCGAAGTCCTCCCAGTACTCCTCGGTGATGTCGTAGGAGAAGGCACTGTGGTGCGTGCCGCCGGCCAGAATCCAGGCGCCGGCACCGACTTCGAACGAGGGCTGCGGCACCCAGAGGGCCGAGGCCACGGGCAGGTTGGGCATGGGCTTGGGCTCGATGCACTCCACTTCCTGCGAGATGAGGCGGAAGCGGTTGCCGAGGTCGACGACGGTGGCCTTGATGCCGCGACCTGTCTTCGACGTGAAGACGAGGCGGGCGGTCTGCTGCTTGCGGATGCCGATGCCGAGGAAGTGGACCTCGAGCTTGGGACGGTCGACGGCAATGAGCGGGCAGACCTCCAGCATGTGGCTCTGCAGGCAGCTGGAGCGGTCGCCGGCGAAGTTCAGCGTGTAGTCCTCGAGGAACGAGCAGCCGGTGGGCATGCCCTGCTGGATGACCCACAGCGTGCGGTAGAGGCAGGCCGTCTTCCAGTCGCCCTCGGCACCGAAGCCGATGCCCTCGGCCATGAGTCGCTGCGAGGCCAGGCCGGGAATCTGGTCGAAACCGCAGAAGTCGGGCTGCGTGATGTCGGCGTCGCCCAGGTCGTCGAAGTTGGTGGTGAAGGCCGTGGCGCCCTCGTCCTTCAGCACGCGGCGCAGGGCAATCTCGGCGCGGGCGGCGTTGCGCACCTTCTGCCAGTAGACCTCCTCGCCTGACTCGTCAATCTTGATGGTGTACTGCTGCTTGTACTCCTCGACCAGCGCGTCGACCTCCTCATCGGTCACCTGACGCCAGTACTCCATGACGCTCGACACGGGGTAGTAGTCGACGTGGTAGCCCAGTCGCTGCTCGAACTCCACACGGTCGCCGTCGGTCACCGCCACGTTGTTCATGTTCATACCGAACATCAGGCAGCGCACGTTGTGGGCGTCGGCCACGCCGGCACAGACGCGGGCCCAGACGGCTATCTTCTGCTGGGCCTCGGCGCTCGCCCAATAGCCGCAGACCACCTTGCGGGGCACTCGCATGCGGGTGCAGATGTGGCCGAACTCGATGTCGCCGTGGGCCGACTGGTTCAGGTTCATGAAGTCCATGTCCATCGTCTCCCAGGGAATCTCGGCGTTGTACTGCGTGTGGAAGTGGAGTAGGGGCTTCTGCAGGGCCTGCAGTCCCTTGATCCACATCTTGGCCGGCGAGAACGTGTGCATCCACGTGATGATGCCCACGCAACGGTCGTCGTTGTTGGCGGCCTTCATCACGTCCTCGACCTCCTTCGACGAGTTGGCCGTACCTTTATATACTACCTTGATGGGGATGATACCACTATTGTTCAGTCCGTCCACCATCTCCTTCGAGTGACCGTCCACCTGTACGACGGCGTCACCTCCGTAGAGCAACTGTGCACCAGTCACCCACCATATCTCTAAGTTTTCAAATGCTTTAGCCATTTTATCTTACCTTTTTACTTTTTTACCTTTTTACTTTTTCTTCTGTCCATAGTAGGCGTTGGGGCCGTGCTTGCGGCTAAAATGTTTTTCTACCAGCAGAGGATTCATCGTCGTCTCAGGGTTGACCATAAACGACACGAAAGCCATCTTGGCCACCTGCTCGGTGACGACGGCGTGGTAGACGGCCTGGTCGGCGTCCTTGCCCCAGGCGAAGGGACCGTGGTTCTTCACCAGGACGGCCGGCGTGTGCACGGGGTTGATGTTGCCCTTCTTGAAGCGGTCGACGATGACCACGCCGGTCTCCTTCTCGTACTCCGGCATCTGGTCAGCGGTCATGCTCTCCGTGCAGGGAATGCAGTCGTGGAAGTAGTCGGCATGCGTCGTGCCGATGTTGGGAATGTCCTTGCCGGCCTGGGCCCAGGCGGTGGCGTAGGTGGAGTGGGTGTGCACGATGCCGCCCAGCTCGGGGAATGCCTTATATAATATAAGGTGTGTCGGCGTGTCGCTCGACGGGTTCAGGTCGCCCTCCACCACCTTGCCGGTCTCGAGGTCCACGACCACCATGTCCGAGGCTTTCATCACGTCGTACTCAACGCCCGACGGCTTGATGACGACCAGACCTTTCTCACGGTCGATGGCCGACACGTTGCCCCACGTGAATATCACGAGGTTGTGCTTCACCAGGTCCAGGTTAGCACGGAATACTTTTTCTTTCAGTTCTTCTAACATAGTATCTTACAGTTTAAAGTTAGGGTCTTCAATATATGCTTTTCTATTGAAACGGTAGAGCGCAGCGCCGCGCTTAGAGGTCTTCTTGTCTACGAACTCAGTTTTCTCGATGAAGTCCATGTCCTTGACACGCTTGCGGAAGTTGCGTTTGTCTATTTCCTCGCCATTGACGGCCTCATAGAGACGCTGCAGTTGGGTGAGTGTAAACAAGTCGGGCAGGAGTTCGAAACCTACAGGTTCGGTCTTCATTTTCTGCCGCATTAATTTACGAGCTTGACGCACCATTGCATTATGGTCCGAGTAAAGTGTTGGCAGCTTCTCGAAGTCAACCCATTCTACGCCGTGTTCCAGCATCATCTTCGTTGGATAGTCGTTGACATTGATTAATGCATAATAGGCAACGGACACCACACGTTCACCGGGGTCGCGGTCGATGTTACCAAAAGCACCGACCTGTCTCATATAAACGTTGCGCAGGCCAGTCAGTTCGTAGAGTGTTCGATCGGCAGCAGCGTCCAGGCTCTCGTCGTTGCGGACGAAGCCTCCATAGAGGCTCCATTCGCCACGACCAGGATCCATGTTTCGTTTGCCAATGAGTATCTTCAGCTTGTTTTCCTCAAAACCAAAAATGATACAGTCGACAGACAAGAGTACTTTTTGATATTCTTTATAGAATGTAGTCATTGAATTACCAGAAATAGATATAGAATGCTACAGTGATGCCCAGAATGATGCAGGTGTGGATGACATCCCAGCGGTTCCAACTCTGGCGTGTTGCCTCAATCTGTTCTGGAGTAGAGGTACCGAACACCAGACCCTGAATCTTCTTTTCGTCGGGAGCCTCGGTGCAGAGCGACACGATGATGACGACCAGGCAGCAGACGATGAGCATGACGCCGCAGAAGTAGAGCCAGTTGAAGTCGTAGAACACGGCCTTGAACCAGTTGTCTGAGACATCGGTGGCATTGCTGTAGTACACCTTGGCACCCAGACGGGTCAGACCGATGATGATACCACTGAGCAGACCCCACATACCGCCCTTGGCAGAGGCACGCTTCCAGCAGATGCCCAGCAGGAAGGCCGAGGCAATGCCAGGAGCCAACACGGACTGTACGTCCTGCAGGTAGTTGTAGAGCACGTCGCCCACGGAGCGCATGATGGGAATCCACAGGATGCCTAAGATGACGATGACCACGGTGGCAATCTGTCCGATGCGCACCAGCTGCTTCTCAGGAGTCTCAGGACGCAGGCGCTTCCAGAAGTCGATGGTGAACAGCATGGCCGACGAGTTGAACAGCGAAGCCAACGACGACATCAGGGCAGCCAGAATACCGCAGACCACGAGGCCCTTCACACCGGCAGGCAGAATCTTGGCCACGAGGGTGGGGAAGGCTGCGTCGGGGGTAGACAGTACGAACACCTCGCCACTGGGCAGGGTGATGCCCTTGGTAGACAGTGCGTATGCAATCATACCGGGAATCAGGAACAGGAACACGGGCAGCAACTTCAGATAGGCGCCGAAGATGGTACCGCGACGGCTCTCCTTCTCGTTCTTACCAGACAGCACGCGCTGTACGATATACTGGTCGGTACACCAGTACCAGAAACCGATGACGGCCGAACCAACCAGGGCACCCAACCAGGGGTACTGTGGGTCGCGCAGGTCGCGCATCAGGTCAGTCATGTGGTCGCCATACTCATTCACCGTCTGAATGGAGCAGGCAGCCATCATCTCATCCCATCCGCCCAGGGCCTTCAGACCCAGCACAAGGATAATCAGTGAACCCAGCAGCAGGATAGGTGTCTGTAGCACAGAGGTGTAGAGCACCGATTTCATACCACCGAACACAGTATATATAGCGGTGATGAGCACCAGGCCGATAGCGGCAATCCAGAAGAAGTCGATGCCCCACAGCTCTTTGATGCCAAATACCTGCTGGAACACCAGACCGCCGGCATATACCGTTACGGCCACCTTGGTCAGCACATACGAGATGAGCGAGATGACGCTGAGAATGGTGCGGCTCTCCTTGTTGAAGCGACGCTCCAGGAATTCAGGCATAGTGTACACCATCGAACGGGTGTAGAACGGTACGAACACCCAACCCAGAATCAGAATCATCCAACCCTGAATCTCCCAGTGGGCCATAGCCATACCACTGGAGGCTCCGGCTCCAGCCAGTCCGATGAGGTGCTCCGAACCGATGTTCGAGGCGAAGATTGATGCACCGATGGCAATCCACGTTGCGTCCTTGCCACCCAGGAAATAGTCTGCCGAGTTGTCGTTCTTCTGAGAGACAACCCATACTACGATGCCAATCAGCGCGAGGCAGAATACGCCGATGACAATCCAGTCTAATAATGCCATAAAACTTTGATATTTTTAATTGTTTACTTTTTTACCTTTTTATCTTTTCACCGAGAACTTGTAGGCAGCGTGGCTGAAATATTTTTCGCCAGGCTTCAACACGGCACTGGGCCATTCGGGATGGTTGGGCGAGTCGGGGAATTTCTGACTCTCCAAGCATACGCTGACGTGCTTGGGGTACTTCAGTCCGTGCTTACGGATAATGTCAGCATCCTTGCCGACACCCTGGAAGTTACCACTATAGACCTGAACGCCAGGTTCGTTGGTGTACATCTCCATGAAGATGCCCGTCTTGGGGCTATACAGCGAGGCACACACCTGAGTGTCGTCATCGCCCTTGCCGTCCTTGTAGGTGTTCAGGCAGAAGTTGTGGTCGTAGCCAGTTGCATTTTGAATCTGGTCGTATGTCGACTTGATGCTGTCGCCGATGGCGTGGGGAGTGCGGAAGTCGAAGGGAGTGCCCTCGACGTTGCGAATCTCGCCAGTGGGGATATACTTGGCGTCGCTGGCCGTAAACTGGTCGGCATTCACATAGAGCACCATGTCGTAGCCAGGCTGGGTGAAGTCACCACTCAGGTTGTAATAGTTGTGGTTGGTCTGGTTGATGATGGTCTCCTTGTCGGTCTCGGCCTCCCACGTGATGTCCAAAGTGTTATCACCGGTCAACTTATAGGTGGTTACTGCGGTTACTGTGCCGGGGAAGCCATTCTCGCCATCTTCAGCTACTATAGTCAACTTCAGTATAGAGTCGCCAATCTGCTCTGCATCGTACACTTGGTTCATCCAACCCGTTGTGCCGCCGCCATGCAGACAGTTTTCGTTGTCGTTGACTTTCAGTTGGTAGGTATCGTCGCCCAACTTAAAGCTGGCGTTCTTAATGCGGTTGGCATAGCGCCCTACAGAGGAACCGTAGTCAGTGGGGGAATTCAGCGTGTCGGCATACTGCTTGATGTTATCAAAACCCAGCACTACGTCAGTGGGCTTGCCGTCCTTGTCAGGAACCACGAGGCTGACCACACGTCCACCATAGTTCGTAATGCACACCTCCATGCCTGTTTCGTTCTTCAGCGTGTAGAGCTTCACAGGCTTCTCGTTAATCAGGGTGTCAAACTTGGCAGGGTCAAGACCCGATACCGTTAGTGTCTTTTGTTCGCCAGTAGAACAACCTGCGCACATAGCAGCTGCCATGCTGGCAAATGCAATAAATACCTTTAAGTTTTTCATCATTGATAATAGTTTTAAGTTATAACGTTGTTATTTTGGGTGTAAAATTACAACTTATTTTTGAAACTGCAAAGGATTTTTACATAAAAAAGTAGCGTAAGGTGTAAAAAACACACCTTACGCTACATATTTAACTTTTATAAACAGTTATAGGCTGCTTTAAAGTGTTTATTTAGCAGAGTTTGCGTGAACCGTCACCAATGACAACATCGTAAACTTTAGGCTCGTGACCATACTTCTCATTGAAACGCTTTTTGGCATCGGCAATAAACTGGCGATAGAGATCGTTGCGAACCAGATTAATGGTGCAACCACCAAAACCGCCGCCCATAATGCGACTGCCAGTGACACCATTGTCTTTTGCAACATCGTTGAGGAAGTCAAGTTCTTCACAAGAAACTTCATAGTCTTTTGAAAGTCCTTCGTGTGTCTGGTACATTAATTCGCCAACTTTCTCATAATCTCCTTCGTTCAGAGCGTCGCAGACAGCCAGCACGCGGTCCTTCTCGCCGAGTACGAACTTGGCGCGTTTATAGTCTTCTTCGCCCACTTCAGAACGAACCTCGTCAAGCTGTTCCCAAGTGCAATCACGCAGCGTCTCAAACTTTCCCTCGGGATGCTTCGCTTGAATGTGTTTCACAACATTCTCACACGAGTTGCGACGATCGTTGTAAGGCGAACCTGCCAATTGATGCTTCACGACTGAGTCGAGCAATACGAGGCGATAGCCGTCGGGTTTGAAGGGGAAGTACTCGAACTCACGGCTACGGCAGTCAAGGCGCATCAGACAGCCCGCCTTGCCAAAGACTGAAGCGAACTGATCCATGATGCCGCAGTTGACGCCGCAATAATTGTGTTCTGTAGCCTGACCAGCCAGCACCATATCCCACTGTGACACCTTGTTCTCGCCAAAGATATCGTTCAGGCCGCAGGCAAAGCAACTCTCCATAGCTGCAGACGAAGACATGCCGGCCCCCAGGGGGACATCACCTGCAAAAGCAATATTGAAACCTTTCACGGGAACGCCCAACTTCTTCATCTCCAGAGCAATACCGTAGATATAGCGAGCCCAGGACGCCTTAGGACCAGCAGGATCGCTGAGTTTGAAGTCTACACGGTCCTTCAGGTCAATAGCATAGGCCATGACAGTGTCTTCCGTCCCGTTAGCACGCATCTCTGCCATCACACCTTTATCAACTGCACCAGGGAACACAAATCCACCGTTATAGTCAGTATGCTCACCAATAAGGTTGATACGGCCGGGAGAAGCATATACATTGCCCGTTTTTCCATCAAAATGCTTGATAAAACGGCTTCTTACAAAATCTATTTCCATCATAATTATATGTTTTAATGGTTAGTAAAATCAATCCACAGGAATATCTTTGTTCACGTTCTTGCAACCGATAAGGGCATAGTAGAACATATAGGCCATGGCGAGCAGATAGACAAAATAACTCGGCATGTAGCCCATGAAGTTAGAGAACCATCCCTGGACCAGGGGCAGCACACCACCACCAACGACCATCATCATGAAAATGCCGGAAGCTTGAGCAGTATACTTACCCAATCCCTCTGTTGCCAGATTGAAGATAGAGGCCCACATGATGGAGGTGCAAAGACCGCAGAGAACGAGTAGCAGAGCGCTGACTGGTACTACGGCAGAAGTGAACGAGAATGTCATGATGCTAAAGAGTGGCATGGTAACCGTTGTAGTCTTTGGCATAAACATAGCAGCAAGAATCAAAATCATACCAACAAAAGTCGTTGCCAACATGAGCTGACGCGATGATACTTTACCTGCAATGAAGCCTGATATCAAGCGGCCACAAAGCATCAACAGCCAATACATGGCAGCAACGGCTCCGCCGATAGTTGCTGCATTTGCCAGCAGACCAGCACCCTTTTCTGAAGTGTCGGACAAGTAGAAGTTAAGTGCTCCAGGGATACCAACCTCAACACCAACATATACAAAGATGGCAATTACGCCCAGCGTGCAATGACGGAACGACCAGGGAGAATGCTCGAACTTAGTCTCTGCAGTGACTTTTCCGAGTTCGGGGTCTTCAATAGGAATGAAGGTCAGAATACAGAAAGCGGCTGCAAACACGGCCATTGCAATATAAAGTACCAAGTTGACGTCAGCCATCTGTGTAGACTTGGTGACCTCACCAATGAGCGCACCCACCAACATGGGAGTTAATGTTCCTGTCAATGAATTCAGCGTACCGCCAATGAGGTTCAACTGGTTACCACGGTTACCGCCACCGCCAAGTAAGTTCAGCATGGGGTTAACTACCGTGTTTAGAATACATACAGAGAAACCGCTGATGAAAGCCCCCAACAGATAGACGCAGAAGCCTGCAATGCCAGTGGGGAAACTGGAGATAAATTGGATGAGCACGCCGAAGAATCCTACGGCAATACCGATAAGGGCAGACTTTTTGTATCCAATTTTAGTCAGCATCTTACCTGCGGGAATACCCATGAACAAGTATGCAAAGAAGTTCATGAAGTTACCCATCATGCCCAGCATGTTGTTGCCATCAATACCTGGTTGACTCTTCCAAATTACACCAATGGGGGCGCCCAGATTGGTTACAAAGGCAATCATGGCATAGAGGAAGAACATTGTCACTATGGCGATAATGCTTCCATTTTTCTGTTGATTACTCATATTATTAGTCTAAAATCTATTAAATAAAGCCTAGTCTTCTTGTCATTCATCTATGCCAAAGCGGTAGATGGTCTTCTGTTTGTATTGCTCTCCGGGATTCAGCACTACAGAGGGGAAATAAGGACGGTTTGGAGTATCGGGGAAATGCTGAGTCTCGAGGCAGACGGCGCTGCGGCGGGGGAAAGTGGCACCGTCAACTCCCTTGTATCCACAGGCAAAATTAGCCGTATAGAGCTGCATACCAGGTTCTGTAGTATAGCACTCCAAGGTACGGCCGCTCTTGGGCTCGGTAATGCGGGCGGCAAAACTCAGTTCGCCTTCTTCCTTCTTGTTGAGCACATAATTATGGTCATAGCCATGACCGAATTTGATCTGCTCATTGTCAGCATCAATCTCCTTGCCGAAGGTTTTCGGAGTTCGGAAGTCAAATGGAGTCCCTTCCACCTTGAGAATCTCACCCGTGGGGATAGCTGTCGCATCAGTAGGCAGATAGAAGTCTGCGTTGATTTCACAAATCTGGTCCTCGATAGTGGGGGTAGGATCTGCGATACCAGCCAAACTGAAGAAGGCATGGTGGGTCAGGTTGACAATGGTTTTCTTGTTGGTAGTGGCCAGATATTCCAGCACAAGCTCGTTTTGGTCAGTGAAGGTAAACTCTACAGTGACATCAAGCTCACCTGTATAACCTTCTTCGCCATAAGACGATACACGATGAAGTGCCAACGAGCGTGGTCCCATTTGGCGGGCATCCCAAACCTTACAGTTGAAGCCCTTCAAACCGCCGTGCAGATGGTTGGGACCATCGTTGATAGCTAACTGATAGTCCTTGCCGTTCAGCGTGAACTGCCCCTTACAGATACGGTTGCCCCAACGGCCGATAAGTGTCGAGAGGTATGGTTCCTCACCGTTTATTAACTGTTGGATGTTGGCATGTCCCTGAATGACATTGGCAACTTTGCCGTCTTTGTCAGGAACCATGATAGCGACAATTGCGCCTCCATAATTGGTGATTGCTACTTCGTAGCCCTTGCGGTTCTTCAGAATGTAAAGATCCGTCTTCTTTCCGTTGACAGTGGTCTGAAAGTCCTTACGGTTCAGACCACATAAATTCGCGTTTTCCGTTGTGTTTGCCATATGCGTTTTGTTTTTAGTTACAAAATTCTAATTTGCAAAGTAACCGAAAAAAAACGAGAATGACGAAAGAAACGCTTAAAAAAACGTTTAGGAAATGTTAAAAACAACTAAAAGCAGGTTCTGAGGAAGTCGCCGACCACATAACTGGAGCCTCCTACGAACACAAAATCCGCTATCTCTGCTGCCTCAATAGCTGCTTTATATGCCTCATATACAGATGGATAGCGTTTCCCGGTCAAATTGTACTCACTGGCTATGGTCTGTAATGCGGAGCTGTTGATGGCTCTTTTAGTCTCAGCCTGTGTAAAGTAGTAGATGGCATGTTTAGGTAGCAATTCCAGAACGCCATTGACATCTTTGTCGTTAACCATACCAAATACGATGTGTAGTTTTTGGTATGTCATTTCCTTAAGTTGACGGCTGATATACTGCCAACCGCCAACATTATGACCTGTGTCACACACAACTGTCGGGTGATGTTGTATGGTCTGCCATCTTCCCATCAGTCCCGTTCTTTCAGATACGCTTTTTAAGGCTTCTCGGACAATTGCAACACTCAGTTGCTCTGGGAAGAGATTATTATTCTGTTTTAGACATTGTAGCACATGGAGTACGGTGTTCATGTTCTTTTGCTGATAGATACCACCCAAATCGCCATCCAAATCGCCCCATTGCAGGGTGGTGTAATGCATACCTCCTCCCAGAGTTGTTTCGGCATTGATTACTTCAGAACTGTCTTCTGCAAATATGATGGGCGCATTCATCTCCTTGGCCAGTGACTCAAAGACCGGACGAGTATCTGCATTAGACTCGCCAATAACGACAGGTACTCCTTTTTTTATAATACCTGCCTTCTCGGTAGCTATCTGGCCTAAGGTGTTACCCAGAAACTGTGTGTGGTCATAACTGATATTGGTGATGACGGAGACGAGTGGGGTGATGACGTTTGTACAATCCAGACGTCCGCCCAGGCCTACCTCAATGACTGCAATGTCGACATTCATGTCGCAGAAATACTTGAAAGCCAGAGCTGTTGTAACCTCGAAGAATGAAGGGTGGAGGGGCTCGAAGAATGTGCGCTCTTGTTCAACAAAATCTACGACATATTCCTCGCTGATAGGGGCTCCATTGACACGGATGCGCTCACGGAAGTCTATAAGATGGGGTGAGGTGTAGAGACCAACTCGCAGACCACTTGCTTGTAGAATAGCAGCCAGCGTATGTGATACGCTACCCTTGCCATTAGTGCCACCTATATGGATGCAGGAAAACGACCGGTGTGGATGGCCGAAGTGCTCGTCCAGTGCCAGTGTGTTGCAGAGACCTTCTTTATAACCAGAGGCCCCTTGCTTTTCAAACATGGGCATTTGGCTATAAAGATATTCGCAGGTCTCTTTGTAAGTCATGGTTTATTACTTGTGTATGTTGTGACTCAACCACAAAATACTTAACTAAAGTAGTTCTTGAATTTCTCGAAAATACTTCGTTTGGTAGCAGCATCTCCCTTGAAATTGTCGCTCTGGCGGAACTGCTCTATGGCAGCTTTCTCTTCGTGGCTAAGGAATTTAGGGATATATACGCTGATGTTTACCACAAGGTCTCCGTTGCCGCGTCCATAGCCTTGTACGGCAGGCAATCCCTTTCCACGTAGGCGAAGGGTCTTGCCCGGCTGTATGCCGGCTTCTAACTTGACCTTCAGCTTGGTCCCTTCTATGGTTGGAATCTCCACCTCGCCCCCTAAGGCTGCAGTTGGGAAGTCAAGCAATAGGTTGTATATTAAGTCATTATCGTCACGGATAAAGGTGTCGTTGGGCGTCTCTTCGATGAGAACTTGTATATCACCATTAACTCCTTTGCGCGGTCCTGCATTTCCCTTACCGGGGATATTAACTATCATGCCTTCGGCCACGCCAGCAGGAATTTTGATTTCAACAACCTCTTCGCCTTTCTCTATACCTGTTCCATGACAATGTTGGCATTTGTTCTTAATAACAGTGCCTTCACCGTCACAAGTGGGACAGACACCTTGGGTCTGCATCATACCGAAAATACTTTGTGTGGTGTGGGTTATGACACCAGAACCGTGACAAGTTGGACACTGTTCACTTGTGCTGCCAGCCCCGGCACCAGACCCTTTACAATGTGTACAGGTAATGTCTTTGCGTACCTTAAATTTCTTGGTTACGCCGTGAGCAACCTCTTCTAATGACAATTTGACTTTCAGGCGGAGATCGCTGCCTCGGTGTACCTGTGGACCGCGTTTGCTGCCTCCGCCAAAACCTCCAAATCCGGCATGACCGCCAAAGATATCGCCAAACATCGAGAAGATGTCGTCCATGTTCATGGATGCCCCACCAAAGGGATCAAAACCTCCAGCACCGCCAGTAAATCCAAAAGTGTCGTACTGTTGACGCTTCTGGGGGTCGTGCAGTACATCATAAGCTTCTGCAGCTTCCTTGAACTTCTCTTCCGCCTCTTTGTTTCCTGGATTGCGGTCAGGGTGATATTTGATGGCGATGGTGCGATACGCCTTCTTAATCTGGTCTTCTGTAGCGTTCTTGTCTACGCCTAATACCTCATAGTAGTCTCTTTTCTGTGCCATGTGCCTTTATTGTCCTACTGCCACTTTAGCGTGACGGATTACTTTATCGTTCAATTGATAACCAGTTTGCAGACAGTCGATAACTTTACCTTTCTTGTCGTCACCCATACCTGGAACCATGGCCACAGCCTCGTGTAGATCGGTGTCAAAGTCAGCATTTTCTGTTTCAATCTTCTTGACGCCCAAACTTTCAAGAGCTTTCAAGAATTTCTGGTATATTAACTCCATGCCTTCACGCAGCACTTGTGGATCATCGGTTTTCTCGCCGTTCTCAATAGCACGTTCCATATCGTCAATAACAGGCAGTACGGCCTGTACGGCCTTCTCTCCACCATTCAATATCAGTTCGGCCTTCTCCTTAAGCGTGCGTTTGCGGTAGTTGTCAAACTCAGCAACTTTATACAGCAGTTGATTCTTCAACTCTGTTATCTCGTCTTGAGCTTGCTCCAATGGGTCTTTCTCCTCAGATTTCTCTGAGTTCTCCAAGTTCTCCGAATGGTTATTTTCGAGGTTCTCTTCCTCTTCAATGTTCTTTGTTTCTTCTTCTTTCATAGCGCTTGTTTTTTACACGTTCTATTGCAAATTCCGTGCCAAGTTTAAGAATACATCTCTTCTTTTTTCTCCTTGATGGCTTCATCATAGATGTAGTCATCATAGGTAGTCAGCTTGTCTATCGTGCCCTTAGGCGTCAACTCAATGATGCGGTCGGCCACGGTGTTGATGAACTCATGGTCATGTGAGGCAAACAAAATATTGCCCTTGAACGAAATCAGATTGTTGTTAAAAGCCTGAATAGACTCCAGATCGAGGTGGTTAGTGGGAGTGTCCAGAATCAGACAGTTGGCATTCTTCAGTTGCATACGGGCTATCATGCAGCGCATCTTCTCACCACCGGAGAGTACGTTGACATGCTTCAGCACATCTTCCTCCTTAAACAACATTCGTCCGAGGAAAGACTTCATCATCACCTCGTTGCCAGTGCCATATTGGCTGAGCCAGTCTACCAGATTCAATTCTGATTGAAAGAATTCTGTGTTGTCCAATGGTAGATAGGCTGTTGTGATGGTGACGCCCCATTTATAGGTGCCTGCATCAGCCTGGCGGTTACCGTTGATAATCTCAAAGAGGGCGGTCATCGCCTTGGGATTGTGTGATAGGAACACTGTCTTCTGGCCCTTTTCGATGGTGAAGTTGACATTGTCGAACAGCACTGTTCCGTCAGCGTCCACTGCCTTCAGACCCTCTACCTCCAAAATTTGTGTGCCAGGTTCGCGCTCCATAGAGAAAATGATGCCAGGATACTTACGGGTGGAAGGTGTGATTTCCTCCACGTTCAGCTTCTCCAGCATTTTTTTGCGTGAGGTAGTCTGCTTCGACTTTGCCACATTGGCAGAGAAACGACGGATAAACTCCTCCAGTTGCTTGCGCTTTTCCTCAGCCTTCATCTTCTGATTTTGTTGCTGCCGGAGTGCCAGCTGTGACGATTCGTACCAGAAAGAATAGTTGCCTGAGAATAACGTTACCTTACCGAAGTCGATGTCGACGGTCTGGGTACTGACAGCATCTAAGAAGTGGCGGTCGTGACTGACCACGAGTACGCACTGCTCCAGGTTCGACAAGTATTCCTCCAGCCACTGCACAGTATCCAGGTCAAGATCATTGGTAGGCTCGTCGAGCAACAGATTGTCAGGGTGTCCGAATAGTGCTTTTGCCAACATGACGCGTACCTTCTCATTATTAGATATCTCGGCCATCTGCTTGTAGTGCTGACCTTCCTGTACGCCTAAGTTCTGCAACAGCTGAGCTGCTTCGCTCTCAGCCTCCCAGCCGTTCATCTCGGCAAAAGCCATTTCCAGGTCTGCAGCACGTACGCCGTCCTCCTCGCTCATTTCGTCCTTGGCATACAGTACTTCACGCTCCTTCATGTTCTGCCACAGGGGCTGATGCCCCATCAGCACGGTGTCCATCACCGTGTACTCGTCGTATTTAAAGTGGTCCTGCTCCAATACAGACAGTCGTTCGCCTGGCTGCATTTCTATATTTCCTTTATTAGGTTCCAGTTCACCGCTAATGGCGCGCAACAAAGTTGACTTACCAGCACCATTGGCACCGATAATACCATAGATGTTACCACTTGTGAATTTCAAATTTACATCCTTGTACAGGGTTTTCTTTCCAAACTGAATTGCTAAGTTTGTGACTGTTATCATCTCTTTTCTTATACCTTATTTATTATTAGCGGGTGCAAAGGTACGCATTTTTTTTAATATTTCATCTTTTATCTTTATTTTTCTTTGTACCTTTGCAGCATGGAACAGAAAGTATGCCTTTTTACAGGAGCACGACCTAACTTTGTCAAAGTGGCTCCCATTATACGGGCTATTGAGCGTACAGAGGGTATCAGCTATCAATTGGTCTATGCCGGTTGTGCTGACGACTCAACACTGGAGGTATCGCTCTTCAGTGACCTGCAGATACCGTGCCCCAACGTTTATTTTGGTGTTGATTGCGAGAATCTGAACGAATTGACGGGTCGTGTCATGTCCGAGTTTGAACGTTATCTTGAGAAGACTCCTACGGACACTGTCATCGTTGTTGACGATCTGGCCTCAACAATGGCTGCTGCCATTGTGACCAAGAAACGTGGATTAAGACTAGCTCATTTAGTGGCGGGGACGCGTTCTTTTGATATTCTTATGCCAAAGGAAATCAACCGGTTGGTAATAGATGGCTTAAGCGATTTGTTGTTTACTGCCGGAGTAGGCTCCAGCAGTGTGGCAACGCGTGAAGGTGCCGAGTTACACAAGATTTATATGGTAGGTAATATCCTTATGGATACGCTGCGTTACAACAGCAGTCGCTGGCAGCGTCCAGCTTGTCTTGATGGCATTGCTGATGGTCGTTATCTGGTGTTGACGGTCAATCGCAAGGCATTATTGGCTGATCAGGAAAATCTGAAATACATGTTAACTGCCATTAGCGAAGCTGCAGGAGACATTCCTGTTATTGCTCCTTTGCGAGATCCTGCCTATAATATTATATCATCTCTCAACTCTCAATTATTAATATTCAACTCTCTTCCCTATCTTGAGTTTGGTTATCTTATGGCTCATGCCCTTGGTGTTATTACAGACTCGGGCAATGTTGCCGAGGAAGCTACGTTCAACAATGTGCCGTGCATCACTCTCAACAGTTATACAGAGCACCAAGAAACGGTAAAGCAAGGTACTAATGTCTTGGTAGGCGAGAATGCCGATCTTTTGAGCAGTGCGTTGGCTGACCTGTTGGCAGGACGCTGGAAACAGGCTTCCTTACCTGAACGCTGGGATGGGCGTACTGCAGAACGAATAGTACAGACACTACTTATATGAAAGCAATACTTGTCTTATTGGTTGGGTGGATAGCCGACTTGATGCTGGGCGATCCGGCATGGTTGCCACATCCTGTCGTGTGGTTCGGTAAAATTATTGCCTGCTTCGAACGCTGGCTTAATCGTGGGCGTTATCGTAAGGCTAAGGGTGCACTGACAGCTTTAGTTCTGATAGTTGCCGTATACATTGGTGTCTACTACCTGCAAGGATGGTTCTATAGTATCAATGTCTTTTTGGGCATGGG
>ERZ842401.4661-NODE-4661-length-15776-cov-4.476751_pt1 | contig 15776 bp, 15 predicted proteins | sample MGYA00521270_ERZ842401 | MGnify/ENA primary metagenome ERZ842401 (study PRJEB31892, sample SAMEA3878208) | bioreactor metagenome | biome: Moose rumen | place: Sweden | collected 2011-10 | study: EMG produced TPA metagenomics assembly of the PRJEB12797 data set...
GCCCAGATGATCCTTGCAAAGTAACAGTTTTTTCAAACCGATTTGACTCCTCCCATCGGCACCTGATATAATAGCCTCATAGTTTCGAGCTTTTGCATTGGGCAAAGCACAGTTTTCGGTTTCATAGTGCCATAGGCGTATTCTGCCTGTGGCACTTTTATATTCTCGTCCATTCGGACACAAAGCCGTCATTCCTCTGGGGGTGGCGGCTTTTTGTTATAATCAGCGGTTTCAGCCGACATGAAAGGAGTCAATCAATCATGCAAACCTGTCAAGACGCGTACCACACTACTTTTATCTCTCTGCAGGAGATGAGAGACTATCACCGGGAGCAGGAAGCTGCCCGGTCCAAATGGGTCCGGTGCCCGGTTTCCCACATGGAGATCGAGGGGCTGGACGCCGGCTCGCCTCTGCGAGCCAATCTGTCCGCCTTCGCACCGGAGGTGACGACTGAAGCGGTGGAGGACACCGTGGAGAACTTGGGTCTGGCTGCCGTTGTGGACGGCGTGCGCTACCCAGTCCGGGAGACCGCATACAAATCCCTGCTGGATCGAGCCAAGATCGGAGGCAGCGTCCTCCCGAAACTCAAGCGGGACCAGTTGGCCAGGATCCTGGGGGAGTGCCTGGCGCTCTCCAGGGGAGAAGCCCTGGTACTGATTCGGGACGAGAAGGTGTCCGCCTTCCACTCTGGAGATGACGCCGATTATTCGGTGCTTCCCATCGTGGATCTGCTGGACTGTCTGGAGGAGCAGCTCACGACTCGCTTTCCCGGGTATCAGTTTGAATCCGGCTATGCGGACCATGCTCTTTCCGGGGCGCTGTTCACCATGCCGGATCAAAAAGAGGACCTGTTGGGGACTTACGCCAAAATGCTGGCTGCCAACGGGAAGACCACCATGGCCGCCAAGCTGGAGCCTGGCATCCGCTTTGTAACGTCGGATACCGGTGTCTCTTCGGCCAAGGTCTCCGCTTTGCTGATGGGTGGGTCAACACCCATTCACATCGGCAGCTGCGTGTCGGTGGATCACCGGCATCAGGCGAAGATCAAGGACTTCTCCGAGGCGGCAGAGCAGCTCTTTGCCCAATATGGGGAGACCCTGAAACGGCTGGAGCACTTGCTGGAGATCGAGCTCTCTTTCCCGGTGAATGCCATGACCCGGGTATGCAAGAAGCTGAGCCTGCCCAAGAAAGCCGCGGTGGAGGCAATCTCCATGTTCGAGATGGCCAACGGCATCGCACCGGCTACGGCCCATGACGTGTTTCTGGCCATGCAGGAGATCCCCTTCATCATGAAATCGGAGGGAGCTCCGGAGAGCAAGATGATGGTATTGGAAGAGAATCTCGCCCGGGCCCTGACACTGCGATGGGACGATTACGACCTTCCGAAGGCGGTGAGCTACTGATGGCGAAGCCTCATATTCTCTGCGATACCGCCGGCATGACCAATGAACGCTGGCTGCAGTGCAGGGCGCATGGTCCGAGGGGAGATATCGAGTACACCGTGGGTGGTAGCGATGTTGCAACCATCTTCGGGCTGTCTCCCTGGACCACCCCTCTGGAGCTCTGGCTGATCAAGAAGGGCCGCATGAAGCCGGCGGTGAAGTCCAACGCTCTCCAATTGGAGATGGGCCACCTGCTGGAACCCATCGCGGCACATTTTTACGCGGTAAAGACCGGCAATATCGTCACTGATGACACTCACCTGTACCAGCACGCGGACTTTCCGTATGCCCTGGCGGACTTTGACCGCCGATTTCAGCGGGCATCCGACGGGGAGCCAGGGATTCTGGAGTGCAAAAGCTGCACCTTCCATCATGCTGGGGACTGGGCCAATGACGCCATACCTCTCTACTATGAATTGCAGCTGCGGTTCTACCTGTCGGTGGCGGATGTAAACATCGGGGCCTTCTCTGCGCTTTGGGGCAATAACCCGGACGTGGATATGGCCATGCCGGAGATCCAGCGGGACCGGGCTAAGGAGGACATGATCTTTGAACGCCTGGACCAGTGGATTTGGAGCCTGCAGCACGATAAACCGCCGACGATGGCAGGGATCGACCCTAAATTGGCCATGGCCTCTCTGGCACGGATCTACACGGCCAGCAATCCGGCGTTACCCACGGTGGAGCTTCCTGCCAAGTACGAGAAACACCTGCGTCGGATCCTCTCCCTCAATGGGCAGATCGAGGACTGCAAGGCTGACATCAAGAAATACGAAACGGAGGTACAGGCGCACGCTGCGCGAATTGCGGAAGTGATGGCGGATCATGAGCACGGCGTCCTGGAGACGACCGGCGACAAGATCCTCATCGACTTTGTCACGAGAACAACCAACCGGACGGACACCAAAAAGCTGAAGGCGGAGTACCCCAAGGTGTACGGCGAGGTGATCAAGACCTCTCAGAGCCGCAGCCTGAAAGTCCGATCCGAACCGGTTTAAGAAGGAGGTGGAGCAGAATTGCTCTGTCAATTTGAAAGGCTGGTGTATCCCAGCAGCGCCCAGGCTGTGAATCCGGGAGGCTATATGGTGGCGGTTTACCGGCCCTGTGAAAAGATCATGGATTCCGAGGGAACTGCGGTACGCCAGGTCAAGGCGGTGGGGTATTTCCTGCCAACGACGGACAAGCTGCGCTATGAAATGCACGGCCGCTGGAGCAAGAATCCCAAGTTCGGGGTCCAGTTTGAAGTGGAGTCCTACGACGAGGTGATCATCCCCTCCAAGGAGGGGATCGTCGCCTACCTGTCCTCCGGGCAGATCAAGGGGGTAGGACCGGTGACCGCCGGGCGGATCTACGACGCCTTTGGGGATGACACCTTGGAGGTGATGGACCGGGATCCGGAGCGCCTGCTTACGGTCCCCGGGATCTCTCGGAAAAAGCTGGAGAAGATCTGCGACTCGTATCTGGCCAACCGGGCTGCCCGGGATGTGGTGGCCTTTCTGGTCCCCTACGGGATCACGGCCAACCGGGCGGTGCAGCTCTTTCGGGAGTACGGCGCCAAGACGATGGAGATCGTCAAGGACCACCCGTACCGGCTCAGCGAGATCTCCGGCATCGGCTTTCGGACCGCTGACAGGATCGCCCTCAACCTGGGGGTGAGCCGAACCGCTCCGGAACGGGCGGATGAGGGTCTGCTGTACACCCTGGCTGACGCCGAGACCAAAGGCAATCTTTGCCTGGAGCGGCACCAGTTCATCGCCGCCTGCCAAAAGCTGCTGGAGACCCCGGAGCTTTCTGAAGAAATGCTGGCCAACCGCGCTGTTCGTCTCATTCATGAAGGCCGGCTCTGCCTGTATGAGTCTATGGTGTTCACCGCCAAGACCTTCCGTCAGGAGCAGGAACTGGCTCGCCGTGTGGCAGACCAGCTGAAGACAAAGCCGGCAGAGAAGCCGATTGACTGGGAGGAGGAGCTTAGTCAAGAAGAGATCCATCTTCGTGTCAAACTGGCTCCGGAACAACGGGAAGCCGTCAAACTGGCATTGAGTCATTCTTTGAGCATCATCACCGGCGGCCCCGGTACCGGCAAGACCATGATCCAACAGGCGATCCTGGAGATCTACAGCCGGCTCTATCCGGAAAAGCTCATCTGCTGCTGCGCTCCCACCGGGAGGGCGGCCCGGCGGATGGAGCAGTCCACCGGGTTTCCGGCTTCCACCGTCCACAAGGCGCTGGGTCTCATCGCCGGGGTGGACGGGAGCTTCAATCAGCCCACCCCTCTGGAAGCAGACCTGGTGCTGGTAGACGAGTGCTCTATGCTGGACACCTATTTGGCCGGGCACCTGTTTGAGTCTCTCAAGCCCGGCAGCAGGCTGGTGCTCATCGGCGACGCCGATCAGCTGCCGTCAGTCGGCCCAGGAGCGGTGCTCAGCGAGCTGTTGGCCAGCGGTCTGGTACCCACAGTCCGGCTGGACCGGGTCTTTCGGCAGAATGCCGGCAGTCGGATCGCCATCAACGCCAAGCTTATTCGCCACGGCAATCTGAACCTGGAGTACGGAGCTGATTTCCAGTTTGTGGATTCCCCGGAGATCCAGGAGTCCGCCGAAAAGATCGTCCAGATCTATATGGCAGAGGCCGCTCGGTTCGGCGTGGACAATGTAGCACTGCTGACGCCTTACCGGCAAAAGACCGAGACCGGCGTCAATGCCCTCAATGCCCGGCTTCGGGACATGATCAACCCTCCCGGACCCAGGAAGAAAGAGATCGTCTGTGGGAAAAAGCTATTCCGGGAGGGAGACAAGGTCATGCAGATCCGCAACCGGGACGACGTGAACAACGGAGACGTCGGCTATATCCGGAAGGTTGTTACTTCCGGAGACGAGACGACGGCGCTGGTGGACTTCGGTGACGGCAGAATCAAGGAGTACGACGCCGCCGACCTGGAACTGCTCGATCTGGGGTATGCCTCCACGATCCATAAATCCCAGGGCTCGGAGTATCAGTCCGTGATCATCAACCTGCAGCGGGCTCATTCAGTGATGCTCACCCGGCCGCTGACTTACACGGCTATCACCCGGGGAAAAGATCGGGTGATCCTGGTGGGGGAGAAGCGAGCGCTGTGCATGTCCATCAAGAAGACGGATACCGAGAAGCGAGGCACCTGCCTTGCAAAACGATTGCAAAAACTATTCTCCATGAAAGAGGGGTCCTGACATGGCCACATTACTGAGTTCTTATCAGCAGAAGAAAGAGGAGATGAAGAGCAAGCTCCAGGCAGCCAAGCTGCCTCTGGAGCAGATGCTGATCCTCCAGGAACTGAATTACCGCATCTGCGTGCTGCAGACCATGCAGTCCTTCTGTCAGATGGCACCGGACGCCACAGATCTGAAGGCTTGCGGCTTTCACTACCAGTTGACCGAGGCATACCTGCGGTTTCTCCTGCAGGAGCGCCGCTTTGGCAGCCGCACGGATGATTCCGGTCTGAAGAAGCGGGAGACCGCCAAAAACGCCCTGCTCAAGATCTGTGAGGACGGGCGCCGGCGGTTCACTTCCTTTCAGGCGACAGACAAGGACAGCTACCGGACCAGTGTGGGCAGCATGATCAATACCGTTCTGCCCGCATGGGTCCAGTATCGCAATACCTATATCAACATCTAGGAGGAAATGAGCATGAACACAGCAGTTACCGCGGAAAAAACCGCCGCTCAAACGAAAATCGAGGAGATCAATCGGGTGGAGGGCTTTGATCCAGCGCCTTTTGCGGTGGATTACACCGACCTGAGCACCGGGGAGGTGCGCAAGCGCCTTCCCGTGATGATCCAGATGGCTTGGTTTCGCATGAAGTACCCGGAGGGGAAGATCGCAGTCAGCGTTATGCCCGGAAAGGAGTGCTTTGTAGCCACCGCCAGGGTCTATCCTCACTATAAGGACGAGGACAGAGCCTACCTGGCGGAAGCCACGGCATCCCGTAGTTTCCTGCCGGAGAAACCATCGGTCTCTCCCCGGGAATGGGCTCAAACCGCGGCTGTCGGCATTGCCCTGCGCAATGCGGGCTTTGGGCTGCAGTTTTCCATGGCCGGAGAGGAACCCGGTCTATCTCCCGGGGAGGAGCCTCAGTCTGAGGTGCGAGGTGCCGAACAGCCCGATGCGAAAGCGCCGGCAGACCCTCCGGAGGAGCCGGAGGTCCTTGAATTGACCGAGGAGCAGCGTCTGGAGATGGCCATGCGCCTGCCTTGTCCCATCGCCAAGTACAAAGGCAAGACCCTGGGCGAGATGGTGGGGATCGACCCTAAATCCCTGGTGTGGATCGCCAACCGGTATACCGGGTCGGCGGAGGTGGCGGCAGCCGCCAAGCTGATTTGCGAGAGCGCCGTAGGGGAGCCTGCGTGAGGAAAAGATAGGGGAGAGAACCGCCCATGGAACCCATACACATTTCCGATGTGATCTCATTGGTGGGCCTCCCGCCCCCACCGCCGGGGAGAAGCGACTATTATGTGCGCTGCCCCTGCTGTGACGAAGATCCCCGCAGCCGGCACCTGAACATCAACCTGAAAAAGGACGTGTTCCGGTGTCCCCGCTGCGGGGCATATGGCGGGATCTTTGACCTGTATGCGCTGTATACCCATACTCCCCGGGACAAGGTCTATCGGGAGATCCGGGAACGGATCTCTCCTGCGATTCGCTTGCAGGTTGCTGTACCGAAGCGAACTGTGCCGGAGATTCGGGAATACCCTCTCGCAGATATCGAAGTGCGGGACAGAACCTACCGGCAGTTATTGGCATTGCTGTCCCTGGCACCGGACCATCTGGAGAATCTGAAAAACCGTGGCCTGACAGAGTCTGAAATACAGGAGCTGGGATACAAAACCACGCCGGTATTTGGAACAGTCGCCTTGGCACGCAGACTGCTGGAGGCCGGCTGCTATCTCTCCGGGGTCCCCGGCTTTTACCGGGACGAGGAGGAGAACTGGACCTTTGTGCAACAGGCCCGGGGCATCCTGATCCCTGTCCGGAACCGAAACGGCCTGATCCAGGGGATGCAGATCCGACGGGACCAGGTGGAAAAGAGGAAGTTCCGATGGGTTTCCAGTGCGGACCGAAAAGATGGCTGCCGGGTGGAAGGCTGGCCTCACCTGGCCGGGAAGCTGGGGGAGAGGATCCTCTTGACCGAAGGCCCCATGAAGGCGGATGTGATCCATGCCCTCACCGATTTGACGGTGCTGGCGGTGCCCGGAGTCAATTCCCTGACCCGCCTGCGCGACACCCTGACCGACTACCGGAAGCAGGGCCTCACCACGGTGATGACGGCCTTTGATATGGACTTCTTCACCAATTGGCATGTGCAGGCCGGGCTGGAAAAGCTTCTTCAACTCCTGGAGGAGTTGGGCTTTCAGTACGGTACCTATGTCTGGGACCCCAGGTACAAGGGGCTGGATGACTTCATCTGGGAAACTCAGCTTCACCGGAATCGAACGCAAACGAGGAGAGAAAGCCTGACAGCATAACATAGGGTAATGGGCATTGACAGCTCTTTGTCGTCTCTGTTATACTGAAAAGGCAAAGATTTCTTCGTCTTTTTGCCCTCCTTTTGAAAATCTCCCTGGACAAAAGTCCAGGGAGATTTGTTTTACTGTTCTTTCATAATAGAATTAGTAACCCAGCCGCCCCTCGAAAGCATCGTTGATCACATAGTAGGCGGCCCGCTCCTCAGGCTTGACATAGAGCCGCAGGGAGAGCACCCGCACCTTCTTGTGGGAGGCTTTGAAGTCCGCTCTGGCGGCTTCCTCCAGGGCGTTGACGTCGATATCGGCGCCCTGATACTGCACCACTACCTGGGGCACCATGCTATTAGCGATCTTCTTTTCCTTGTTGATCCGGCGCTGAGCGGCTTTCTTGGCGGTAGCGGACATGGGTTTGCGGCCGGGCTTTTTCTTCTCCGTCGATTTGGCTTCTGCCATGTGACAACCCTCCTCAGTGTGCTTTCAATTTGATTATACCCAAGAAAAATGTCGATTTCAAGGGGAAAAGCCGTGTTGCAAAGGCGACACCGCCGTGGTATAATACCGGCATACCACACGCTTTCCCAAGTGAATAGCTCTATAGGAGGAGTGCGTTCCTACCATTTTGGTAAGAACGCGGACTCCTTTTTCTGCATTCCTCTTATAGAGCATGTGGGAAAGTTGTGTGGTAGCAACTGGAGCAGCGTTTTTACAAGGGCGTGGTCTCCAAGCGGGGCCACGCTTCTTTTTTTGCCGCCCCGGTGGAGGGATGGCAGGATGAAACGGTATTACTTTGAGGAACCCACTTTTTTGGGAGACCGTATGAGAACCCTTCGGCTGGAGTACGGCGCCAAGCAGAGCGATGTGGCCCAGGTCCTTCATGTTAGCCGCTCTACTTACTCCTACTATGAAACGGGGACCATCCGGCCGGGTCCTATGGTGCTGGGGAAACTTGCTGATTTTTATCAAGTGCCGATCTCCGTATTTTTCGATGCCGAGTACCCACCCAAGCAGAATCATAGGGGAGAGGTACGGGAAATTGGTCTTCTGACACCGGAGGAAAAGAGGCTGATCGGTGTGCTGAGGGCCAATCATGAGGTGAACGTCCGGCTTCTGTTGAAGCAACTGGAGAGCAAAGTGAGTCTTTTGAAAGAAGAAGGGTCTTTGACCGTGGAAAGGAGCAACGCGGATGAACATCTTTAAAAGATCGACAGATAAGCCTTCTTCGCTTCCCGAACCAGTTTCAGGAAAGATCTGTGGGGAATGGGTCGAGATGCTGACCTTGCTTTTGCTCCAGGAGCGAGATATGTATGGTTTTGAAATCACGCAGCTCTGCAGAGAGCGCAGCGGTGGGAGAATCCGTATCCTGGAGGGCTCTATCTACCCGGTGCTCTATCGGTTGGAGGAGGAAGGCAGCATCAAAGGATACGAAAAAGAGATCATGACGAAGCGGGGAGTGCTGAGGAAGCGGACCCTTTATACTCTACTGCCTGCTGGCCGGGAGAGGCTGGTAGAGCTGAAGAAGCGGTTTGATGAAACCGTGGAGGGAATCAACAGGATACGGGCTGCAAGCACGCTGATTGAATAACAAGCAGAGAAAACCATGCTCATTCGGTCGCCTTGGCTCGGTCTCCGGTGAAGCACTTCATTCGATGCTTTCAGCACTGTAGCTGCCCTCGGGGAGATGTGAGATCGTGCGAGCAATGAGGAGGGTTCTCAATTCTACTTCTGATTGGCAGTGTAGTTGTTCTTCTCAGCGGGTACAAAGATTGTCACTTTTGTACCCCCAGACTCGCATGTCTCGATGGTCAATGTGCCGCCGCATAGAATTCTCAACCGCTCCCGGATGTTATCAAGAGTCCTGTGCGCATCAGAATCCTCCGACGGGAGAAAGCCGGGTCCGGTGTCCTCCACAATGATCCGGGTGCCCTCACCCGTGTCTTCCGTGGCAACGGAAACAACAAGGGGGGGATGACCGGGAAGTAAACCGTGCTTGACGGCGTTTTCTACGATGGGCTGAAGTGTCAGGGCCGGAATGCGAAAAAAAACGCTCGGCGTGTCGAACTCCACAAGAAGGCTCCCTTCATGACAGGCCTGTTCCACCGCCAGATAGGCCCGGGTATGCTCCAGCTCCTTTTCAAACAGGATCGGCTTTTCTTCCGCGATCGCGGTAAAGTTGTTTTGCAGATACCGGGTAAAATCCCGAATCACACGCTGGGCCTTTTCCGCGTCCTGCGCGCACAGATAGTAGACGCTGAGCAATGTGTTATAGATGAAATGGGGCCTCATCTGCGCCACAGCGAGGCGCGTCCTCTGTTGTTCGCTTTCTTTCTGCTGCGCCAAATAACGCCGGATCAGATCGTACACTAGAAGGAACTCCACAAAAAGAATCACGGTAGGGCGCGAGCTGATGGACGAGAGCAAAAACAGGATGCGCTGGGCGTTCGTCAGCTTTTTCCACCGGCGAAACAGCGCGATCAGCGAGACCGTCGAAAGCGCCACGGAGCAGAAGAAAAAAAGCACAGGCCACAGACCCATCTGCAGGGTGTAGTCCGGCGCAGGGGTGACCTCTCCGATCATCTCAAACAGACTCACGGTCACCGCCAGGAGCCCGGACAGGATGCACAGAACACGAAAGATCACGCTTTTTCTGAAATCCTCTCCACAGCAGTAGAGGATGTAAGCAAACACCAGCAGCGTCTGGAGCGGGGTGACCAGGGATTGAAGCACCAGCAGCGCCCGATACAAGGGGATGGGCACAGGAACCTGGGGAGCTGCGCGGACCAGCAGTTCGAGGGCAGTGGCTGCCATGGACGAGGCCAGTATGGCCACGCACAGACGCCTGGGCCAGCCGGCAATATTGCGGGCAAGGTGGCAAAGGATCAGGCCAAACCCCGCGAACAGGAGCGCCGCGGCACCAAAATCTATGCTTACCATCAAAGAAGCCCCCTCACAGGACACCGCAGCCGGGAAAGCTCCTGACGAACCTCCTGCGCGTCCAGCGGCTTGAGCAAAAAGCCGCTGGCGCCGGTTTTCCATGCGTTCAGGGAGTAGTCTGGAAATGCGGTGAGATAGATGACGTTGCTGTTGGGGTTTAGCCTCAAAAACTCATGGCATAGGTCCAGGCCGCTGACATGCCCAAGCTCAATATCCAGAAAAATCAGCGGCACAACGTTCTTTTTGAAAAAACTCAGAGCCTCTAAGGGATCGGTAAAGCCTACTACATTGGCCCTGGGCATGACCTCCCGCAGGGTGGGGAGGCCACCTTCCAGGATAATGGGCTGATCGTCAATCAGCAGAACGTTGGGAGCCTCGCTCGTCTCATCGGCATATGTCAGCAATACCGAGATATCAACGCCCAAGGCCGCGGCAATCTGTGAAATCATTGAAACATCCGGCATATGACGGCCCATCTCCCAACTTGTGACGCTGGTGCGATCCATACGAAGCTGTTTTGCCAACTGCTGCTGGGTCAGGCCTTTTTCCATTCGCAGACGGCGCAGCGTTTCCCCAAAAGCATTATTCATGGCGGCTTTACCACCTCCTATTGTACATGAACAGCATAGTCATTCCAAGCGGAAAAAGCAAGGGAACGTGCGAAAAAAATGTGTGTATCTCACACATCCTCTTACAATATGGAGTTGGATTTAGTAAAATAAAACAATTAAGGTCGACAAGAGACTCTGGAGCGAAAAGTTTGGCTCGGACAGCCCGCTTACCCGTGTATATTGCAGGTTTTGTGGTGCTGCCCATGCGGTTAATCTTTGCCAGCATATTGCCAATGTAATCCTCACTGTGGGAGAGTAGGGGAGAAGACCATGGAACAACCTTTTTTCAGAAAAGAAAGCATGGAGCGCGACTCCTCTCCGGAAGTGCTTCGAGACTGTCTGCATGTTACCTCGCCCGCGATTTGGACAGTGCTGGCGGCAGTGATCCTTCTGCTGGCCAGTCTCTTTGTGTGGAGCAGTGTGGCTTCGGTAGAGAGCTATGCTGCGGGAGAGGCAGAGGTACGCGGCGGCATACTGACCCTTCACTTTGACGACGCGGAGAAAGCCTCCCATGTGGACGTTGGCATGAACGTCAAGGTGGGCGACCTGGTAGCGCCGGTCTTGTCTGTCGGCAGTGATACGCAGGGCAATGTCATCGCCGTTGCCAATGCTGATCTGCCAGACGGCAGCTATGAGGCGAAGGTAGGGTATAAAACCACGCAGATCATTGAGCTACTCCTGAACTGAGGCGGTGAAACGTATGAGTGAGAATACCTTCCGTCCGCACGGCAGGAGAAACGTTGTAAAAGTCCCCATGGTCATGCAGATGGAGGCGTTGGAGTGCGGCGCCGCCTGCCTAGCCATGGTGCTGGCCTACCACGGCAAATGGCTTCCGCTGGAGCAGGTAAGAGTGGCCTGCGGCGTATCCCGGGACGGCTCCAAGGCGAGCAATATGCTCAAGGCCGCCCAGAGGTATGGATTGGAGGCCAGGGGATACCGGATGGGGCCGGAAGCCGTGAAGGAGGCTGCCTTATTTCCGTGTATCCTCCACTGGAACCTCAATCACTTTGTGGTGCTCCGAGGATTCCGGGGGAACTACGCTTATCTGAACGATCCTGCGCGGGGCAGCGTCCGGGTCACCATGAAGGAATTCGACCGGTCATTCACTGGTATCGTCATGACCTTTGCGCCCACTGCTTCCTTTGAGCCTGACGGGAAACGAGCCAGCACCCTTTCCTTTGCCAGAAAGCGGCTCGTCGGCGCGGGGGCGGCATTGGGATTCGTCATGCTGACGACCGTCATCAGCTACGTGTTTACCCTGCTGAACCCCGCGTTCTCCCGTTTTTTCATGGATCGAATGCTCACCGGCGAGAACAGCGAGCTTCTCACGCCTTTTATCGCTCTGGTTACGGCGGTGAGCCTGCTGCAAATTCTCGTCATGGCGGTTCAGTCTGTGTATTCTCTGAAGATCAACGGCAAAATGGCGGTCCTTGGCAGCAGCTCCTTTATGTGGAAGATCCTGAAAATGCCCATGGAGTTTTTCTCCCAGCGCATGGCGGGAGATATCCAGACGCGCCACAGGGACAACGCCACCATTGCGGAATCCCTGGTACATACGCTGACGCCACTGGCGCTCAGCTGCGGGATGATGGTGTTCTACCTGGTCGTCATGCTGCGGTACAGTCCGCTTTTGACGCTGGTGGGGCTTATCAGCATCCTCATCAATATCATTATGAGCCGCATCATTTCGGAAAGGCGCATCAACATCACCCGGGTACAGACACGGGACGCGGGAAAGCTTATGTCCGCCACCGTATCCGGCATCCGCATGGTGGAGACCATCAAGGCCAGCGGCGCGGAGAACGGATACTTCCAGCGATGGGCGGGCTACCAGGCGTCCGTCAATGAACAGGACACGAAATACACACGGCTCAATCAGTACCTCGGCGTCATCCCCGCGTTTATCACCACCCTGGCCAACGCCCTGGTGCTGGTGCTGGGGATCTGGCTTTGTATGCAGGGGCAGTTTACCCTCGGCATGGTCACGGCCTTCCAGAGCTTCCTCGCCGCCTTTCTGAGTCCCGCCATGACGATGGTGACTGCCGGTCAGACGCTTCAGGAGATGCGCACCCAGATGGAGCGGGTGGAGGACGTGATGGAGTACCCCGACGACCCGGCTTTTTCCAACGAGCCTGTCCGCGAGGCCGGGGAGTACGGGAAGCTCACCGGCGAGGTGGAGCTGAAAAACGTCACCTTCGGCTATTCCCGGCTGGACCCGCCGGTGATCGAAAACTTCTCCCTGCACATCATGCCAGGGGAAAGCGTTGCCCTGGTGGGCGCTTCCGGCTGCGGAAAAAGCACCCTTTCCAAGCTGATCTCCGGCCTCTATCAGCCGTGGAGCGGTGAAATCCTCTTTGATGGAAAGCCGATCTCCGGGATCGACCGGGCCGTTTTCACCGGCAGCGTCGCCGTGGTAGACCAGGACATCATTCTCTTTGACGATACCGTGGCCAACAACATCAAAATGTGGGACGACTCCATTGAGGATTTTGAGATGATCCTGGCGGCACGGGACGCGCAGATCCATGACGACGTCATGGCCCGGCCCGGCGGCTATCAGGGCCGGATCACCGAAGGCGGCCGGGACCTCTCCGGCGGCCAGCGGCAGAGGCTGGAGATCGCCCGGGCATTGGCGCAAGACCCGCACGTCGTCATTCTGGACGAGGCCACCAGCGCCCTGGATGCCAGAACGGAAGTTGAGCTTACCCGCGCGGTGAAAGAACGGGGCGTCACCTGCATCGTCATCGCCCACCGGCTCTCCACCATCCGGGATTGTGATGAGATCCTTGTTCTGGACCGGGGCAGGGTGGTAGAGCACGGGACACATGAAGAACTGTACGCCAAGGGCGGCTATTACACAGAGCTGATTGCCAATGAGTAAGAAAGGGGGGAGGAACCATGGGCTTATTCGAGGAACAGATCCAGCTTCGCAAGGAGCAGGACCAGGAGATCTTTGAGGACTCGATCTTTGAGTTGGCTTCCGCCATCGCGGGCAAGAACAGCGTGGGTGAGATGCGGGACAAGCGCGTCGTCACCAGGGCAGCCATTCACGAACTGCTGAAATACTACGGTTTCAAGCCTGTGGAGATCCCCCGTACCATGGAGACGACGGAGGATCAGCTGGACTATGCGCTGAAACCTCACGGGCTCCTATATCGCTCCATAACCCTTTCAGAGGGCTGGTACAAATCTTCCTTTGGCCCGATGATGGCATTTTATGCGGACAGCGGCCTGCCGGTGGTGCTGATCCCCCGGCGATACGGGGGCTACGTCTGGCGCGATGCGGACGGCAGGAAGGTGCGGGTCAGCAGCCGGGCGGCGGAACAGCTGTCCCCGGAGGCAATTTGCTTCTACAAGCCCCTGCCCAGGAAGAAAATCGGGATCCCCGATCTTCTCTCCTATATGAAGGCCTGCCTGAATTGGGCGGACTTCGCCGTGGCTATCGGGCTGACCCTCCTGGTGACCGGCGTCGGCATCCTGATCCCGCACATCACCAAAATCGTGTCAGGTTTCGTGCTGGAGAGCGGAAACAGCATGATCCTGTGGAGCACCGCCCTCTTTCTGCTTTGTGTTCTCGTTAGCTCCCAGCTTCTCACGGCATCCCGAGAACTGGCCATGGCGAGGATACAGACCAAGGTTGCCGTGCCCATGGAGGCTGCGATGATGGCGCGGCTCATAAGTCTGCCGACGCCCTTCTTCCGGCAGTATTCCGCGGGTGAGCCTGGCCAGCCGGAGCGGGGCGGTAAGCCAATTGTGTACCCTCTTGCTGGGCGGGGTGTTCTCCATGGGGACCACGGCGGTCCTCTCCCTGCTGTACCTCAATCAAATCTTTGTCTATGCCCCGGCGCTGGGACTGCCGGCGCTGGCGGTGAACCTTGTGATGGCTGTCATCACGGTGGTAACCGGCTTCCTGAAGATGAAGGAAGCGCGGGAATACATGAAGGGTGCGGCGGAGGAATCTGGCGTCAGCTACGCCCTGATCTCCGGGATCCAAAAGATCAAGCTCTCCGGCGCGGAAAAGCGCGCCTTTGCGAAATGGGCGAAGATTTACGCCTCCGGTGCTGAGATCGAATACAATCCCAGGCTGTTTCTCAAAATCAACCCGGCCATCACGCTGGCTGTGTCCCTGTTGGGTACGGTCATGCTCTACTATCTTGCAGCGACTGGCGGAGTCAGCCCCTCGGCGTATCTGGCGTTTACCGCCGCTTACGGTGCAGTCACGGGAGCGTTTACCGCGTTCTCCGGCATCGCCCTCTCTGCGGCGCAGATACAGCCCATTTTGGAAATGGCGGAGCCGATTCTGCAGGAGGAGCCGGAAACGGCGGAGGGCAAGGAGATCGTGACAAATCTCTCCGGCAGCATCGAAATCAGCAATCTCTCCTTCCGCTACGGCGACACACAGCCGTATGTGATCAACGGACTTGATGTGAAGATCAGAGCTGGTGAATATGTGGCTATCGTCGGCAAGACCGGCTGCGGCAAAAGTACCCTCCTGCGGCTTCTGCTGGGCTTTGAGACACCGGAAAAGGGTGCGATCTACTACGACCGCAAGGATATGCGCTCCCTTGACCTTGGCTCGCTGCGCCGCAAGATGGGCGTGGTGACCCAGGACGGCAGCTTATTCCACGGGGACATTTATTCCAACATCACCGTCTCCGCGCCCCACCTTTCGCTCGACGACGCCTGGGACGCCGCTGAAAAGGCAGGCATCGCGGACGACATCCGCGCCATGCCGATGGGCATGAACACGCTGATTTCCGAAGGCCAGGGCGGCATCTCCGGCGGGCAGCGCCAGCGCATCATGATCGCCCGCGCCATCGCGCCGAAGCCAAAGCTGCTGATCTTCGACGAAGCCACCTCCGCGCTGGACAACAAGACCCAGAAGCAGGTCTCCGAGGCGCTGGACCAAATGGGCTGCACCCGTCTGGTGATCGCCCACCGGCTGTCCACCATCCGCCACTGCGACCGCATCCTCGTCCTCGACGGCGGACGAATCATCGAGAACGGCACCTATGACGCGCTGATCGAGAAGGGCGGCGCCTTCGCGGAACTGGTTGCCCGCCAACGGCTGGATAATGCGTAATGCGTAATTCGCAATGCGCAATACAAAACTCACTATTAATTGCGAATTGCGCATTACGAATTACGCATTCAAAAGAGGGATGTTATGCTCAAGCCCACCTTCGCGTCAGTCTACGACGCCTACTATGACAAGCTATATCGCTACTGCCACACGCTGTTGCTGAATCAGGCGGACGCGGAGGACGTGGTGGAGGAGACCTTCCTCGCGGCCT
>ERZ842401.4662-NODE-4662-length-15775-cov-6.087723_pt1 | contig 15775 bp, 11 predicted proteins | sample MGYA00521270_ERZ842401 | MGnify/ENA primary metagenome ERZ842401 (study PRJEB31892, sample SAMEA3878208) | bioreactor metagenome | biome: Moose rumen | place: Sweden | collected 2011-10 | study: EMG produced TPA metagenomics assembly of the PRJEB12797 data set...
AATCAGTGACTTTGCAAAATTTCAACTATGCTTTTTTTACTTTAGAAACTTAAGTATAATTATTTGCGATAAATATTATTATTTATAGTTTTCTTATCTGAGTTCTTGAATGAATCTTCAATTTCCTTTTTCGACAGACCATTGAAAATATTGTTTGAAACCTGTAGTTGGGTGAATTTATAGGATGAACCAGTGTAATTTGCAAGCATTGTGCCTTTACCTTGCAAAGCATTAACGGTGTTGCCGTTAAATACAACCGCACCGGTAGGAGCCGATTCCTGCATGAAGAAATGATAATCAGAACTATTGAAAACATTGTTTCTAAAATCAAAATCTATAGAGTTGACATTACGGCAATAAATGCGGGTATCGCCTGTAAATGTATTGTTAGAGGCGTGAATTGTGGCTTTCGTAATCTTTGTTGATGAAGAAACAATGGCTGTATTACATAGTTTTGATACATTGTTGTTATCAAGGTTAACCTTTATTTCACCTCCTTTGCAATTTATGAGTGCGATAGGGTATTCACTCTCTATTATGTTATTAGATATTTTTAAATAAGAACTTGATACCCAAACAAAAGAATATCCACTGTTTTTACCGTCCCATAATATTTCACACTCACTTTTTACATGATTGTCCTTGATTATGATAGGCGTTGTTATTTGCTCGGCGCATCTTATCTCAAAGTCCATCATATATGAACCATTAGAAGAGCATCTGGAAGTGTTATTTATATTGTTGTTTGAAATTTCGATATAACCGACTTTTGCTAATTTGTCTAAAATAAGTTTTATATCACGTATTACCTCCTCTTTCATTTCAATATAATTGTTTCTAACCATAATGCTGTCGAGATAACACTCATATTTCGTGTTCTGTGTTTCATAATGACAAAAAGCGATTAACACATTTACTGGAAATTTTGTCTTGCACTTTGTTTTGTTCTCGTAATAAAACTTATTGTTATCAACAAGAATGTTTTTCATCTCGACATTATAGGGTTCGTTACCTCCCCAAAAACCTAAGGCCTCATCATTACCATATTTCCTGAAAACGTTGTTTCTGACAACAATGTTGCGCTGATTGCCTCTAGACCATAGGCATCCACCTTCGCGACAGTTGTTATAATTTTCGAAAAGGCAATTTTCCACAATGACATTTGAACATTGACGCAAATCTAAATGGGTAATAACGGCATCAGTAGAATAAAAAGACACATTATCGACTGTTATGCCATCACCATAGTTGACCTTTACAATGTGCTTTGGGACTGTTTGCCAAAGGGTCCCTTTGTGACTGGCGAGTACAAAACTGATGTCACGAACTTCAGTCCTGACTTTGTGGCTGGAATTCCCCACAATCTTAAAGAAAGTGTCATCAATCATCTTACTCTTGCCATTAGAGAATCCCTCTTTCACAACCACCTTTGTTGACTTAGAGTCTATACCTATTATTTTGGCATTACATGGAATCTTAATTGACCCGTCAATCTCATAGGTGCCTGCTTTGTCAAAATTCAAGACGACCTCATCGTTAGTGCTGGCCTGAGAGACTATTTTTCTCACATTTTCTAGAAGAGGCTTAGGGCATTGGCTCATTTTTATCTCGATAGTGCGCGCTTCCACACAATTGAAAGTGAGTGCAAGAGCGGCAACAATCATAAATATTTTAGTCACATTTTTCATTTATGTATATATTTTGTGATTATGTCTTCAATCTTTTCTGCCATCTGTTTTTCGTTGAAATGCGATTTTACATGGACTTGGTTCGACTCGCCCATCTGTTTCAATCCGTCTGCGCTCAATGAGCACATCTTCTCTATGGCTTGGGACATTGCATTAATGTCCTCAGGTTCAACAGTTATCACTCCACTGGCATCGTCAATATAGTCGCAGGTACTGGTGGTGCGAGTCACAATCATGGGCTTGCCCATAGCCATCGACTGTAAGATGGTCATCTGGCCGTAGGAATAGCAATATTCGGGCAGAGGCACCACCACAGCGGCGGCGCAGCTGGTGAGGGTCATCAGGTCGGCAATTGGTATTCTGCTGGAGAACTCAATGCTCGGGCAGTCTTTATATTGCATGGAGAGACTGTCGTTGCCCACAATTTTAAGTTTATAGTTCCCCACATCTGAACGTTTCCACGCCTCGCAAAGCGTGTGGTAGTCGCGCTTGGCATAGCCAACACTCAGCAGTAGCTTTTCGCAACACTCTCTAGTTAATCGTGCATTGGGCATTGTGCATTGCGCGTTGAAGTACTCAAAATCGGTGCCAAAGGGCACAAAATGCGCTTTCTCATAAAGGGTGGGGTAATACTCTTTGTAAAACTCCAGCTGGCGAGAGGCGTGGACTATAATAATCGGCGACTTGCGTAGGGCAAATTTTATGAGCGGTGTCTCATATTTGTTAATTCTGGCACCATTAAGGCCTCCAATGTCAAACATCACATGCAGCGGTCTCTTGCGGGCAAAAGATGCCAATAGTTCGTAAACAAGTCCGCTCTGTGCGCCGTGTGACATTACAACGTCGTAGTTGTTGCGGCGCAAGAAAGCTTTGATTGGCTGGTAAATGTAGAACTTTATCTTGTGCTCTACCTTGCGCCACCAGTTTTCTTGTCCTATATCGAGAACATCTACAGTGGGCTGTCCTTTAAAATGCTTGAAAAACCAGTAGGGCATCCCGGTCACATATTTATCAGGTGCCTGTAATGCTGTGTCATCTTTCTTGAGATGCGCTACCTTCCAATTAGGAATAAATAATATTTTCAATGCCTTATTCTCCATTTCCAATTGCAAAAGTAATAAAAAATCTTTCAAATATGACTCTTTTCTGATATTAATGATTAATTAGTGAACATTTCTCTTTCAGTAAAGAGAAAAAAAATGTAATTTTGCACGCTTTTTTAGAAATATGCACAAGAAACGTGTTCTCATAGTAAACAAGTTCTACTACCCTCGTGGTGGTGACTGCATCGTGGCGATGAACCTTGAGCGGCTGCTCAAGCGGCAGGGTCACGACGTGGCGGTATTTGCTATGCACTACCCCGACAACATTGACTCGGGATGGAACGCCTACTATGCGTCGCAGGTGGATATGACAGGTGGAGCTTCTGCTAAGTTCAAGGCATTGAAGCGCATAATGGGGTGGGGCGACATCAAGCGTTCGTTCTGCCGCATGCTTGACGATTTCAAGCCCGATATCGTGCATCTGCACAATATCCACTCCTATCTCTCGCCGGTGGTGGCACGACTTGCAAAGCAGCGTGACTGCCGGGTGGTGTGGACACTGCATGACTACAAACTCGTGTGCCCCTCCTATTCGTGCCTGCTTGATGCCAAGCCTTGCGAGCGGTGCATAGGCCACAGCAAGATGTCGGTGCTCAAAACGCGATGCATGAAAGGCAGCTTCGCCGCCAGTGCTATGGCTTTTCTTGAAGCTCGCAAGTGGAACCGCTATAAGCTAGATGAGGTTACCGATGCTTTCATCTGCCCCAGCCAGTTCATGGCAAGCAAGATGAGCAAAGACGGCTTTGACGAGAGCAAGCTTCATGTGGTGTGCAACCACATCGACCCCGAGAAGCTGCAACTGTTCAATGCTCTGGACTTGGAGCGCGAAGACTATTATGTGTATGTGGGGCGGCTCTCGCACGAGAAAGGCGTGGAAACACTGCTCGAGGTGGCAGCCCGGTTGCCCTATAAGCTCAAAATAGCTGGCGACGGACCACTGTTTAGTCAACTTCAGCAACAGTATTCCACTGTTTCAAACATAGAGTTTTTAGGATACCAAACCGCAAGTCAAGTGGCAAAGTTGCTCAGCAGGGCACGATTCTCGGTAATGCCTAGCCAGTGCTACGACAACAACCCGCTAGGTGTCATCGAGTCGCTCTGCGCCGGCACCCCGGTAGTGGGGGCACGCATTGGTGGCATTCCTGAGTTGCTTAACGACGATAGCGGCATCACATTTCTTTCGGGCGACAAAGGGGAGTTGTCACAAGCCATCACTTCAGCATTCACCGCACGGTGGAACTATGATGTTATAAAGAACGTTGCCCTATCACGTTTTTCAGAACAAAAACACTTGATGCAAATTGAAAAAATCTATGGTCCCGGTTCTGAATAAATCTCCTCACAAACGCATCGCCACGCTCGACATAGCCAGGATAGTGTGTATAATTCTTGTTGTGATTGGTCATTACGACCCTAGTGATGCTCCTTTATGTTACACTAATATGCTGAAGGTGATTTACACATTTCACATGCCAGTCTTCTTGTTCATCAGTGGATATCTCTATATCAACATACAAAAGGAAGAAACTTTCACATCCTTCATCATAAAGAAAATCAAACGTCTGGCAATTCCCTATTTTGTCACTTCGGCAATTATCATTACCATCAAGCTGTTGTCGCAAGGTGGGGTGAGGGTTGACCACCCTGTGACGGCATTGTCATACCTGAAGATGTTTTATCTTCCTGAGGCTGGATATTTCTTATGGTTCATAATAGCCCTATTTGTGATGTTTGTTGTGGTGTTTTTTTTCAAAACAAAGGTAGCAAGACTAGTGTTATTTGGATTGAGTTTCATCGTCTCTTTTCTACCTTCATGTGGCATTGATGTCTTTTGTCTTCGACAAGTCCAAGAGATGATGGTTTATTTCATGACAGGAGTGGTGATTGCCGATTATGTTCCAGGCTTAATAAAAATCGGTGTCGTGCCAACAATAGTCATACTGCTCACGTTCATTGGCTGTGAAGCCTATTATGTTCATCACCAAGACTCGATGTTCATGTATAGGCTGCTTGCGTACTTAGGCATAGTTGCAATAATGACATTATGCCACAATTGCGAGAGATATTTGCCTTTGCTTGCACGCTCCTGTGTGGTGCTGGCCCCTTCGGTTTATGTCATATATCTCTTCCACACTTCAATAGAGGGTTTTTCAAAGTCTTTTTTTGAAAAGGTGCCTTTGTTTGATGATTTCACTACGCAAGCAGTAATAACCATAGCTTTAGCGGTTGTTTTGCCGATACTGATTCACCACTTTGTTTTAAAGCGTAACGCAGTGACAAAATTCCTGTTTGGACTAAGCTAGCATTTTTACACAATAACACTACGTTTTTTTCGTTTTATTGTAGATATAGTACACAATTTTCATGACAATAATAAAGCCGACCGACGCTTCTATCATATTGACTTACCGTTGCCCCATGCGCTGCAAGATGTGCAACATCTGGGACAACCCCACCATAAAGGAGCGGGAGCTCAAGCCGAGAGAGCTGGAGTGCCTGCCACAGCTCAAGTTCATCAACCTGACGGGTGGTGAGCCTTTTGTGCGTGAGGACATTGACGAGATAGTGGAGGTGTGCTTCAAGAAGACTAAGCGCATAGTAATCTCCACCAGCGGATGGTTTGAAGACAGGGTTATCGACTTGGCGAAGAAGTTTCCCAATATTGGCATCCGCATCAGCATCGAGGGGCTCGCTGCCAAGAACGATGAGCTGCGAGGACGTGAGGGAGGTTTCGACAAGGGGCTTCGCACCTTACGTGCGCTTAAAGAGATGGGGCTGAAAGACATAGGCTTCGGATGCACAGTAAGCAACAACAACAGCAGCGACATGCTTGAACTCTATAAGCTTGGCAAGCAGATGGGCATGGAGTTTGCTACCGCGGCATTCCACAATAGCTACTATTTCCACAAGTATGACAACGTGATAACCAACCGTGAGCAGGTGTGCCGCGATTTTGAGACGTTGGTGAACTGGCAACTTAAGGAGCGCAGCCCCAAGTCATGGTTCAGGGCGTGGTTCAACATGGGCCTCATCAACTATATCGAGGGTAATCGCCGCATGCTACCCTGTGAGGCGGGCATGGTAAATTTCTTTATTGACCCCTACGGAGAGGTATATCCTTGCAATGGATTGGAGGAGAGATACTGGAAAGAGTCGATGGGTAACATACGCACCACCCCCGATTTCATGGCGATTTGGAGCAGCGAGCAAGCCGAGACTGTGAGAGCTAAAGTGCGCAAGTGCCCGAAGAATTGCTGGATGGTGGGTACCGCATCGCCCGTGATGAAGAAGTATATCAAGCATCCGGCGAAGTGGGCGTTAAAGAACAAACTGCGCTCACTGCAAGGCAAGCCGGCCGTGCTCGACAAGTGCTGGCACAATGTGGGTCAAGACCCCAGTCAGGGCGACCTGAGAGAGAGTTTCTAATCATATTCCCCCCCAAAAAATAATAGATAATAGAACTATGAAGATTGTTGTCATTGGCACTCGAGGAATTCCCGGCATACAGGGTGGTGTGGAAACACACTGCGAGGAGCTGTACCCACGACTGGTGGCTATGGGATGCGACGTGACGCTGATACGTCGCAGTTGCTATGTGACCGACGACAATCGCATAAGCGACTATAAGGGCGTAAAAATTATTGATGTCTATGCGCCACGACGCAAGAGCACCGAGGCATTTGTTCACACCACTCTTGCGCTGATGAAAGCGCGTAGGCTGAACCCCGACATAGTGCACATACACGCTATAGGCCCTGCACTTTGCACTCGCATGGCAAAGATGATGGGAATGAAAGTGGTATCTACTAATCATGGACCTGACTATGACCGCCAGAAGTGGGGACGCATGGCTAAGTCGGCACTACGGAAGGGGGAACGTATTCAGGCACGACACTCCGACCATATTATAGCCATCAGCCATGTGATAGTAGATATCCTTAAAAAGCGACACAACCGCTTTAATGATGTGTCAATCATCTATAATGGAGTGAATGAGCCGGTAAAATCGACGAAGACCGACTATATTGAGTCGCTGGGACTGGAAAAAGGAAAATATGTAATCACCATGGGGCGTTTTGTGCCCGAGAAACGATTTGACTGGCTCATAGAGGCTTTTCAGCGTGTTCGATTCAACGGCTATAAACTAGTGCTCGTGGGTGACAGCGACCACAACGACCAATACTCCACACAACTCAAGAAACAAGCGAGAGATACTGATAATGTGGTGCTTACAGGGTTTATAAAAGGAGAGAAACTGAACCAGGTACTGACTAATGCAGCTCTGTTTGTGCTGCCGTCAACCCATGAGGGTCTTCCAATATCCTTGCTTGAGGCTATGAGCTATAATCTTGACGTGCTCGTGAGCGACATTCCTGCTAATCGCATTCCCGAGCTGGAGCCTGGTGATTTCTTTACCGTTGACAGTATCTATGAGCTCTCTAACTCCCTGTCTAGAAAGATGAAGCGACCACAACACAACCGCCAATATGACCTCACAAACTACAACTGGGACACTATCGCCCAGCAGACGCTTGAGGTGTATAAGCAGGTAATAGGCACATAGTGTTGATTATAAGTTTTATTCAAGTTTAGAGGTTAGAGTTTAGTGTTTAGAGAAGAAATTTTTTCAAAATTTTCAAAAGTTTACACTGATTAGCCTATAAACTATAAACCATAAACTATAAACTAGTGAGCAAGTTAACTACTTGCGAAACTTGATTTTAAAGATGAGAAAGAATTTTGGTTTCACATTTGTTTTGTTTGTGATTATGGCGTGTTTCAGCGTCAAGGGTCTTGCTATCGATTTCAAAGCAGGAACCTACTATATCGATAACACTAAGTTGCAATACAGCAACATCAAATTTGTTGTGGAGACTAATAATCTCACCAGGGTTTATAATATGTCGAAACTAGAAGACAAGGACTGGTGGAAGGTAGAATTGCTGAACGATGTAAACAATGTGGATGGCTACTGCTTCATTAACAGCAACCAAGCAGCAGGAACTTACACAAGAGGTATAGAAGACTTTTTGGAGACTCTGAGTCTCCAGTCCCCAACTTTCCGTCACACAAAGGTGAGGAATAGCTTTCTTCCTGAAGCGCAATATCCTATTGGATGGGTGTTCTGTCCTTTAAATATTGGGGAAATAAGCGATGGTTATTGGCGACCAATAGAGAGCTATTGTGTAACTCCATCGCACACGTTACCAATAATTTACATTGACACTCAAGGCTCACAAACTATATCCACTAAGGATTACTATATTAATGGGACTTTTTGGCTTGACAATTGTGGCATAGAGGGATATGAGTCATTAGGTTCGCAAGAGTCTCCTCTGGAAATTGAGATTAAAGGTCGTGGCAATTATACATGGTTTTATATGTATAAAAAACCATACAAGGTAAAATTCATAAATAAACAGAGCCCTTTGGGGTTGGATAGGAGTAAGCATTTTATACTTCTTCACAATGATGATTGGAGTGGACGTTTGCGTAATGAGACAGGATTTGAGCTAAGCCGTCAATTGGGAATGCCTTACACTCCACGACAAATACCAGTCGAGTTGGTGCTCAATGGGGAGTATGAGGGCTTATATTTCTTGTGCGAGAAAATTAGAGTTGAGAGTGGAAGGGTTGATATCATGGAGCAACAAGACAATGATTCCAACCCCGATAATGCTACTGGTGGATGGCTGCTTGAAATTGGTTATGACGACAAAAAACCAGTAGTAATTGAACAATTTGAAAACAATGACATTACAAATAACTGGTTTGCTTTTACCTCAAATTCTCCTGAAGTGCTATCCCAAGTGCAATATGGCTACATTCATAATATCATACACAGGGCTGACAGTTGCATTTTTGTTCCTGATAAAACCGATACCGGCTGGGAAGAATATTTCGACATTAAAGCACTAGCGAGATTTTATGTAATACAAGAAGTTACTGAAAATGTTGAATCCTTCTCTAGAAGCTTGATTATGTACAAGGATTATGGGTGGAATGAGAAATTGCATTTTGGACCCGTATGGGATTTTGACAATAGCTTTTACCTTGATAACAACTCTTGTGATCATTTCATTTTTGAATATGAGCTGCCATTCTCATTCTTGTGGATAAAAGAATTGCTTAAATTTCCTCGTTTGCAACAAAAGATAAGAGAGGTGTGGAAAGAGTTTAAAGAGAATGAGGTGCTTCAAAAGATAAATGAACATGCTCTGCAATGGAGATCTACAATAGAAGAAGCTGAACTAAACCACGAGAGAGTGCGATGGCCCTTCTACTCTGGAGCTCATGACATGAATTCACCTGCTAGATATCTTGATAAAATCTCCCGTAAGGTGGCTTGGCTCGATGCGCAGTGGAGTGTGCCGGTGGGCGATGTTAACTGCGACGGGATGGTCACTGCCGCCGATGTAACGGCTATCTATGACTACATGCTTATGGGTGATGAGACCTATAGTAAGAGCACTTGCGACATTAACGGCGATGGCGACATCACAGCTGCCGACATCACCGCGCTCTATGATATCATGCTGGGAAACTAGTTGCCAGTCATAGTGTTGTCAACTCTCTGTTCTAGATTTTCTAAAAGTTCTAGATTTTCTAGAAACAGCCCCGATCCTCGATTCTCGATCCCCGCAGCTCAGGCACTAGACGTTGAAGCGGAACACCACGATGTCGCCGTCCTGGAACACGTAGTCTTTGCCCTCGATGTGCATCTTGCCCGCCTCTTTCACTGCCGTCTCGCTGCCATAAGCGATGTAATCCTCATATTTGATGATCTCGGCACGGATGAAGCCACGCTCGAAGTCGGTGTGTATCACACCGGCGCACTGTGGAGCCTTGCTGCCCTTGCGGTAGGTCCAGGCGCGCACCTCCTTGGGACCCGCGGTGAAGAATGTCTCAAGGTCAAGCAACTTGTAGGCGGCTTTAATCAAGCGGTTCACACCACTCTCCTGTAGTCCTATCTCCTCGAGGAACATCTGTCGCTCCTCGTAGGTGTCAAGCTCGGCGATGTCGCTCTCGGTCTGCGCTGCCACGACGAGGATTTCGGCGTTCTCGTCTTTCACTGCCTCGCGCACCGCCTCGACATATTTGTTGCCCGTTGCGGCACTGGCATCGTCAACGTTGCACACATAGAGCACTGGCTTGTTGGTCAACAGGAACAGGTCGTGGGCAAACTTCTGCTCGTCTTTTGTGTCGAGAGTGACGCTGCGCGCGCTCTTGCCCTGGGTGAGCACTTCTTGGTAACGTTTGAGCACCTCGTGCTGCATCTTGGCATCGCGTTCGCCGGCGGCCGCCATCTTCGCCACCTTGCTGATGCGGCTCTCGATGGTCTCCAGGTCGCGCAGCTGCAGCTCGGTGTCAATCACCTCCTTGTCGCGCACAGGGTCAACGGTGCCGTCAACGTGAGTCACATTGTCGTCGTCGAAGCAGCGCAGCACATGGATTATGGCGTCGGTCTCGCGGATGTTGGCGAGAAACTTGTTGCCCAAACCCTCGCCGCGGCTCGCGCCCTTCACCAGTCCGGCGATATCCACAATCTCCACCGTGGTGGGCACAATCTTGGCGGGATGCACCAGCTCGGCGAGCTTATTGAGTCGCTCGTCAGGAACAGTTATCACGCCCACATTAGGCTCTATTGTACAGAAAGGGAAATTTGCCGATTGCGCCTTAGCGTTCGACAAGCAGTTAAACAGCGTTGACTTGCCCACATTTGGCAGTCCCACGATACCACATTGAAGTGCCATAATTATATTTTTTAGTAGAGTAGTAAAATAGTAGAGTAGTAAAATGGTTGAGTATTAATGTAGGGACAAGGCGTGCCTTGTCCGCTCGTTTATGGATGCAGTGACGATTATTGTATGCTCGTCCAAATGCGCCTGCAAAGATAATGATTTTTTCGTTAACAGCATTATCCAATGACAATAAACACATGGCAATCGCACAAAGAAAAGTTTTAGGTCAGACCATGAAGAAATTGCGTGAGCGAACGTTGTAGGGTCAGGACATGCCCTGACCGCCCTAATGCACATCAGGGAAATGCATCAATGCTGAGAGGCTGTTGCAAAACTCGGATTATAATATAAACTGAACATTCTGATTTTACACATCGTTGATTTTAAATGTATTAAAATTATCCTTGTTTCAGATTTTTCAGAATAATGCGATTAAGCGAGTCAAAGCTGAGCTTGCTCAATGCCTTGCGAGCGAGAGCATTTTATCTAATAATCAGTTGTTTTTTAGTTTTTAGTGAAAATATAATTTGCTTATTTCGCAATTTGTTCCTATATTTGTGGCATTAAACCCGAATCAGTCATTAGGATTTATGCTAGACCTAAAACAACATACTTTCGTCGCCTAATGACCGATTTGGGTTAAGAAGATTTGCAATCACAAAAAAACAAAATGACATGAAAAAATTTTTATTCATGATAGTGATGCTTGCGATGGCTTTAAGTGCCAGTGCACAGGAGAATGAGAAATATGAGACCGTGTATCTCAACAACGGTCAGGTGATAAAGGGCAAGATAACTGCCTATGAACCCAAGAGCCACTTAGTGATACGCACCGACGACGGCCAGGTGCTTCGCTACGACATTAACGAGGTGGAGCGTGTGCAGCGTCGCCAGCGGCCCGACAATGTGGCTTTCAACGGAGACTTCAACGGCAAAGGTCCACAACAAGGCTATCGCGGGTTTGTCGATGGACAGGCAACATTCCGTTCGGGCAAGTATGGCTTCTCGCGTTTTGGCGTGTCCACCACCCACGGCTACCAGTTCCGCCCATGGCTTTTTGCCGGCGTGGGCTATGAGTATTACCTCTTTAAAGACCAGATGGATAAGAAATACAGCACCCACACCATCTTCGGCGATGTGCGCATCGACTTCATGAAGTCTAGTGTCGATCCTTTCCTTGATCTGCGCGTGGGCTACAACACCGGCAAGAACATGGGGCTGATGGTGAGTCCGTCGATGGGACTGCGCATAGCACTAGGCAAGAACACTCCGTTGGCACTTAACATGGGCGTGGGTTACTCATTCCAGCGCATGAGACATGTGTATTACTTCTATGATGACTTGCACAGCGACGGCCCATACTATCTCATTGATGGCAAGGGCGACCACAACACCACCCTCATCGACATGGGCACCCAAATCTCCGGAGGCTTCACTGTGAGGCTAGGCATCGAGTTCTGATGGCTCAGTCGCAAAGAGGTGGTTTTTTTTAGTCAAAACGGAACGGAATAACGCGTTTTTTTGTAACTTTGCAAGCAAATAGTAACACGTTAAATTATCGGAATATGGAATACAAGATTGATTGCAAGAGTGAGGAAGACGTTAAAGTTAAGGTTGTACTTCCTTTCCTCCAAAAGTTGGGATATAATCTTGAACAAATGGAGTTTGAAAAGACAATCGAGGTGAACGAAGGCACAAAGAAAAAAAATATCTTTGCCGATATCATTGTCTATACAAGCAAGAAGAAAGATACTCCGATAATTGTCATTGACACTAAATCACCGTCTGAAATCCTGACAACTAACGGAAAGAATCAAGTAATCAGTTATGCCCGCCTACTTCCGAAGATTGCTCCAATTGCCGTATTGACGAACGGCATCAATACGCAAGTTTTCCAGACTATTGACAAAACCCGCATTAAGTATATTCCATCAAAAAAGGAGATAGAAAAGGATTTCACAACAACGATCCTTGGCAAGAACATCAGGGAATCTCTTGCAGCCGAGGCAAAGAAAACTCTGTTTACGATTGATGATGTCAATACATTCAAATCGTTGCTACGCCGTTGCCACAACATTATCCGTAACAATGAGGGATACGATCCCATACAGGCATTTGACGAAATGTCGAAAATTATTTTTGCAAAAATGTATGAGGAGCAGTATCATAAGGAATCCAACCGTTTTACGAAAGCAATTTTTGATTCATCACTAAAAAACTTGGGGGTTAATATCGTCCAGAAAATGTATTCTGAGATACATAGTGCTCCCGATTTCAAAGAATTGTTCCCTAATTCTGGCACCATCAATCTACAAGACCGAACAATTAAAAGTATTGTGGAGATATTCGAGTCATACGATTTTACGTTAACTAACTTCGATGTGAAGGGTGAGGCTTTCGAGTTCTTCCTTGGCGACACTTTCACAGGTGGTCTTGGCGAATATTTTACACCTAGAAATATTGTAGAGTTTATCGTTGATGCAATATCTCCAAAGATTGGCGACAAAATCGTTGACCCATTCTGTGGAACTGGCGGCTTTTTGATTTATGCCTTCGAGCGTGTGAGCGAAAAGATTCGTCTGCGCGATTTCTCGGAGGAAGAAAGTGAAATATGGAAGAAACGCCTATCAAACGAATCATTATATGGCACCGATTGGAAAGAACGAAACTCCCAGTCGTGCAAGATGAACATGATTATTCATGGTGATGGTCGAAACGGAGTTTTCAATCATGATGGTCTCGTCGATGTATATGTAGAAGACAAAGACAATAAAGATGTTCCGAAAAAAGTTATTGGCGAGGAGATGTTTAACGTTTGCTTTACAAATCCGCCGTTTGGGGCTTTCGAGACCAATGTGGCCATATTGAATGAATACGAATTGGGCAAAAACCGCAATAGTCAGGCTAGAGAAATCTTAGCAATTGAAAGATGCCTGCGTCTTGTGAAAAAGGGAACAGGCATTGTTGCAATGGTTCTTCCAGATGGTCTTCTGAATGGTGACAGAAACAAATATGTCAGAGAATTTATCCATCGGAATGCTGTAGTTTTGGCTGTAATAGGCTTAAATAAAGAGACTTTTGAAGGATATAACACTAAAGCTAAGACTTCTATTATCTTCTTGCGCAGAAAAGCAGAAGAATTGGAGTTTACAGAAGGCTATCCTGTATTCATGGCCGTATGTAGTAACTCTGGCTATGCCCCAACGGGATTACAAGTACCAGGAAATGAACTACCAGATATTTTGATGGATTGGCAGCAGTACCAGAAAAATCCAAAGGGTTTTGTATCGTTTTTCAAGAACATGAAGATTGTGGATATTTCTTCTGCATCCGAGCGACTTGATTCAGAGGCGCATGTTGCCATTGACATTGATTTCGACTTAAAATTTAATGACATACTTGCCAAGATGAAAAAAGAAGTGTCGGGTCTGAACTCCGTTATCAAAAGCATAGTCAAATCTCATGAATTGGATATCAGCACCTTACGTTATGACTTCTATAATGCCAGCGAGATATTGGAAGAAGTGAAAAATGCAAAGACTATCACAGGAGAGACGAAATATTTTACTTTGGGTATCAGAGGGAAGGGGAATGGTTTTTTTCTGCATCCAGAAGGATCATTCAAGCGCGTCAGACTAAATAAGGTTGAACTAAATTGGTTTGCATATAGTCGCCTGTTCGCTCATAATGGCTCATTTGCTTACGTTACAGAAGAATTCGCTGGTCATTATCTTTCTAATGAATTCCCCACATTTAAGGTAAAGAACATACTACACGGAGAGCTGATTTCATTGCTTGAATATCTATGTTTCTATTTCTCTAGTCCACAGGTGACGGCATTCATCAATCGTATGACAACAGGCTCAACAAAAGAAAGCCGTGCCAGATTCAAAAGCGAGCAATTCTTGAAGTTAAGGATTGCTATACCCCATGAGAAAGGTGATTTCTTGAAAATAGTTGCGATGATAAAGCAGATAAAAGATTTCAAAAAAGAAATAAAGTTTCTGAATGAACAGATAGATGATTTACCTGCAGCATATAAGTACAATTTCCCATTCGATATATAGTTCTATTGCAATCTGTCATGAAGGCTTAGAGCAAAAGCTTCAGCACAGACATTGCAAACTGCAAAATTGTTGTTAGGCGAATAGATTAAGATGATTTTATACCATTGAAATTTTGGATGTCATATATCCTCAAAAGAACCGTCCCATTGAGGAAACATAGGAGGGAGTCACACACGCCAGTGCCCCCTCCTATGTTAATCAAACTAAGTAATTAGGCAATGATTGGTATTATTTTAGGCTTATAGTGGCACACTTTTACTTGCGTTGTGTTATTTTCGACTCATAAACTAGATGATAAAATGTTCAAATTAGAGATAAAGGATATAATGTTATTTATGAGATGATAAATGATAATGATTGAGACAAGGACAAAAGCTATTATTCTAAGTGACTTTTTCTTGATTGCAAAAGGAAGAAGGAGTAAAGCAAGATTGAAGAAGACACTTAATATATTCAAAACGATACCTAATTTAGCTTGAAAATAGGTGTATTCCTGAATTGAATATAATTTGAGGTATATGCGAGAAGCAAAAAAAGATATAAAGCCAATTATATTGGATACAAAAAGAATTATAATATAAGCAAAAACGATGTTTTTTTTGCGTTCAGATTTCTTGTTCTTACTATAATTATTTACGGGCAATTCTTCGTTGTAATTATTACTAAGCATACTGATGTTATAACTATGATTACTGATTATTGGATTACAAAAGCAAAAGAAATAATATCTTTAAGAACTAAAAAAATCATTAAGGTTTTGCATCAACGTTCTCAAAAGATTGCCTTCCCTTTGAGGACAGATAAAACTGCTGATTAATCTGATTTGTCTGATAATTAAGTATATATCAAATCTTTTAATTTGTGATTTTCAAAAAGACAACAGTGAATATTTGTTCAGATTAATCAGACCAATCCGTAGTTTTTTCACTATAAGAGCGATGTCATGCATAGAGAAGAAAATTGAGAAAGGGAAGGGTCGTAATAAACTCTTCCCTCTAAACTCTAAACCCTAAATTGTTACTGAGCCATAAACTCTTCTACGTCTTTTGGATGATAAGGAATAATTTCCTTGCCGAGGAAGCGGCAGCCGTCAGACGTGATTAGCACGTCGTCCTCGATGCGTATGCCTCCAAAGTCCTTGTAGGTCTCAATCTTGTCGAAGTTGAGGAACTCGG
>ERZ842401.4663-NODE-4663-length-15775-cov-4.280153_pt1 | contig 15775 bp, 13 predicted proteins | sample MGYA00521270_ERZ842401 | MGnify/ENA primary metagenome ERZ842401 (study PRJEB31892, sample SAMEA3878208) | bioreactor metagenome | biome: Moose rumen | place: Sweden | collected 2011-10 | study: EMG produced TPA metagenomics assembly of the PRJEB12797 data set...
AGGCGGCTACATGGCGACATTGCTTGCCGCCATCCTCGGTGCCGCTGTGGTGCTAGTCATCCTGATGGTGTTCGCGTCGATTGTCAAAAGCTCCACTATGCTCCTGATAATGGGTATCTTAGTGAGCTATCTAGCTTCGAGTGTGATATCATTGCTCAACTCAGTGGCTACCGAGCAGGGACTTCAGAGTTATGTGTATTGGGGCTTCGGAAATTTCACTGGCGTGTCGCTCGACCAGATGCCGATTTTCGCGATAGTGATAGTGCTGTCGCTCGTGGCGGCGATGTTGATGATAAAGCCCCTCAACGCGTTGCTGCTTGGCACCCGCTATGCGCAGAACTTGGGCGTGAACACTCACCGCACCCGCAACCTGCTGCTGCTTATCACTGGCGTGCTGACCGCCGTGGTCACCGCCTTTTGCGGTCCCATAGGCTTCTTGGGCTTGGTGGTGCCTCACATCGCCCGCCTGGCACTTAACACCAGCGACCATAGCCGATTGATGCCCGTGACGATGCTCACCGGCGCTGTAACTGCATTGCTATGTACGCTTATCAGTGTGAGCTCTCCTCATGGCATAATCCCTATCAATGCCATCACGCCCATTATTGGCGTGCCAATAATCATATATATCATCATCAACCGTCGCAAGATTAACTATTTCAACTGATTATGGCAATACTTCAAACACACGATATGGCGGTTGGATTTGGGCAAGGAGGCAAGCGCACCATGTTGCTCAAAGGGTTGAACCTGAAGCTTGAGCAAGGCTCATTGGTTGCTTTGCTGGGACGTAACGGTGCTGGCAAATCGACGCTAATCAGGACCATCACCTGTGACAACGCTCCCATTGAGGGCAGCGTGGAGATTGACGGCAAGCTGTCGTCGGCAATCACTAAGCATCAACTCTCGCGCCTCGTGGCACTCGTGGCTACCGAGCGCATCATGGGAGGGGCGTTCACCATAAGCGAACTCGTGGGGCTGGGCCGTCAGCCGCACACCGGTTTCTTGGGGCGACTGAGCAAGCGTGACAAAGAGGTGGTGAAAGAGTGCCTTGAGGCGGTGGGAATATCGCACAAGGCTCATCAACACGTGGCGAGTCTCAGCGACGGCGAGCGTCAAAAGGCGATGATTGCTAAGGCTCTTGCGCAAGAGACGCCTATCATCGTGCTCGACGAGCCTACTGCCTTCCTCGATGTGGCGAGCCGCATCGAGACTATGCAGCTGTTGCACAAACTGGCTCACGAGCAGAACAAAGCCGTGCTGCTCTCAAGCCACGACATCTCGCAATCGCTCCTGCTTGCCGACGAGCTGTGGGTCATCACCAGGGACCGAGATGTGGTGACTGGCACTACCGAGCAGGTGGTGATGAGTGGCGCTATGGACCGCGTGTTTGGCGACACGTCAATCTTCTTCAACGGCAATCTGTGCGACTATGAGGCGCAGTTGCCCACAAGAGTGAAGGTGAAACTCCTGTGTGACGATGCAAACTTGGCTCGCTGCATGACCAATGCCTTGCTGCGCAACGGTGTAGCTATTGATGCTACATCGCCCTTTGAGCTTAATGTCGCTGCCGCCAATCACATAACTCTGCCCGATGGCAAAATAGTGGATAGCGTGAAAGAAGTTGTCGAGTATTTCAAATAAATAGATTATAAATACGTTTATATATTATTATGATTGACAAAGTAGAAGTTAAGATAGTGAACAAGAGTCCCAATGCTCTGCCAGCCTACAGCACCGAGCTGAGCGCGGGAATGGACCTCAGGGCGTGGCTCAGCGAACCAGTAGTGCTGCAACCAATGGAGAGGGCTTTAATTCCCACAGGAATCTACATTGAGCTGCCGCCAGGCTATGAATGTCAAATCAGACCTCGCAGCGGACTGGCGCTGAAGCGCGGACTTACAGTTTTGAATTCACCTGGTACAATCGATGCCGACTATCGTGGCGAGGTGTGCGTGATACTCGCCAACCTCGGCAACGAGCCGCAGACCATAGAGAATGGCGAGCGCGTGTGCCAAATGGTGGTGGCGCGGCACTCTACCGTGGAGTGGGTTCAGGTTGATGTGCTAGGCGACACAGAGCGTGGTGCGGGAGGCTTTGGGCACACAGGAAGCAAGTGATCTTTTTAATATTAATGAATGATGAAGAAATTTATCAGCATAGCAATATTGGCATTTATCGTGATGGCTGTGGTGGGTCAGGCGATGGCAAAAAACGGTAAAGGCACAAATGCCACCTCTGGGGTGTCGCAGCAAGACAAGCGTAAGGCCGATTACATCTATATGCAGGCTCATGTATTGAAGGAGAGTGACAGCATCGCGGCATATTTCGACCTTTTGAAATATGCTCACAAACTTGACAGCACCAACACTGCCGCGTCTTTTTACTATGGCTATCTGTTGATGTTGAAGGATAATGCAACCGATGAAGACCAGCAACGTGGACTTGCCTTGATGAAGAAGCATGTGGATGCCCACCCCGAGGACTACTACGAGGCGACCTATTTCAGCGATGCTTGCATGGATATGGGCCGCACCGATATGGCTTTAGAGGTGGTGGAGAAACTGGCGGAGCTGAATCCCCATAAGACCGAAGTGCAGTTGCGACTGGCGGCAGCGTATCTGCGAAACAAGAATTATGAGAAAGCACTAGAGGTGTATGAGCGCATCGAGGAGTTTGAGGGGCAGTCGGTTCAGACCGCAGCTTTTAAAGTGGCATTGTGTTCCCAACTCGGCGACACGTTGGGAGCTATACAGCAGATGCGTAACCTCTACAACACGGCTCCGTCTAATGTGAGTTACAATCTTGTGATGAGCGAGATGTTCTTGCAGTTTGAGCAGAATGACAGCGCGCTCTACTACCTTGACCGCGCCCAGGAATTGGAGCCTGACAACGGCAATGTGTATTTCTCCAAGGCGCAATATTATGACGCTATTGGCGACTCTATCAACTACGACAAGCAAATCTATAACGCTCTCGTAGCCCCAGGTCTCGATGTGGATACCAAGCTTGATGTGCTCACACAATACACGACAACTCAAATCATGCGCAACGATTCTTCTGACCGGGTGAACAATCTCTTCAAGGTTATGATAGAACAGCATCCGCTTGAGCCAAAGGTTCACGAGCTTTACAGCATGTATTTCTCTACTATCAAGGACTATAAGCATGCTGTTGAGGAATTGGGGTATGAACTTGACCTCGACCCTACCAATGCCGAGGCATGGCAACGGCTTATGGTGGTCAATGTCATGGATGAGAATTACCCTAAAGCCATTGAAGCCGCCAAGAAAGCTTTGGAGTATAACCCTGAGAATATGGATTTATACCGTTATATCGCTCCGCTCTACTATCAGATGAAGGAATATGACAAGGCTATCGCCACCTACGATGATGCCTTGGCGATGGTCGATAGCGTGAAAGACAATGAGCTTTACAGCGACCTTCTAGGTGGTAGGGGTGATGTGCTGGTGGAGATGGGCGACACAATAGCTGCCTATCAGCTCTATGACGATGCCTTGAGGATATGCCCTGGGAACACCGGCGTGATGAACAACTATGCCTACTTCCTATCGCTCAGCGACAAGAACCTCGACAAGGCCGAGAGTATGGCGGCAAAGGCGGTCAACGCCAATCCCAACAATGCCACTTTCATCGACACCTACGCCTGGGTGTATTTCAAGAAGAAGAACTATGACATGGCACTGTTCTATATCAAGTCGGCAATTTCCAATGCCGATGACCCAAGCTCCGACATATTGGAGCATTATGGCGATATCTTGTATATGACCGGTGACAAGGATGAGGCTGTTAAGCAGTGGGAGAAAGCTCTTGAACTCAGTCCTGATAGCGATATCCTGAAACGTAAGGTTGAGAATAAGACTTATTTTGAAAAATAGACAAAAATGAAAAGATATTCAATTAAGATAGCATTATTGCTGTTCGCCATAGCGGCTTTGGCATCATGCTCTAAGAAAGTGGTGCCTGTTGACGATGACAATGGAACGGTAATCGTGACCAACGAAAACGTGGATATGTCGGTGTTCTATCAGGCCGATTGGCGCACCTTCAAGAGCGGAGGCAATGTGGAAATAGGCTCAAGCAGCAAGTCGTTGAACTCATCCATGCAGATGAAGATGATTAGAAACAAGAGCATTTATGTGTCGCTAAGACCCGTACTTGGCATTGAGGCTGCCAAAATGCTGATTAATGGCGACTCTATATTGCTCGTTGATAAGCTTCATAAGCGCTACATATATGAGAAAGCGTCTCTGCTCACAAATGGCATACCAGTTACTGTGGGTGCTCTGCAAGATATTTTCCTGGGACGTGCTTTTGAGTTGGGGAAGGGTTCGTTAACGCAAGACATGAAAGATGATTTCACAATTTCGGTGAAAGATAATAAAGTTGTCTTGACTCCCAAAAATCAGTTCAATGGTTTTGACTACAATTTTGTGTACGACAGCCGCAACAACATCGTGTCGCTAAACGTGATTCCAAGCAATTCTGGTGCTTCGACCTATAGCGTGACCTATCGCAAAGTGCAGGGCAGCGTGGCGGGAAAAGTGGCTACCGAGGCGAGCGTATCGACAAAACTCAACGGCAATTCGCTGAACCTTGACTTGGAATATAAGGACATGGTTTGGAACGAGAGCTTCACAATCGACACCAATATTCCCAAGAACTATAAGCGCATTGATGGTAAGGATATTATGCAACTGTTGGGCGGGAAATGATGATTAGAATAGAGAAATATACTACACAGAGCAAGCTGGAATGGGACGAGGTTGTGAGAAACTCACGCAACGGCACGTTCATGCATCTGCGTGACTATATGGACTATCACAGCGACCGTTTTGCCGACTTCTCGCTGATGGCTCGTGACGGCGACAAGATTGTTGCTGTGCTGCCGGCTTGTCGCGAGGGCAACAAGCTCTTTAGTCATCGAGGTCTCACCTACGGCGGTTGGCTGGTGCCGTTACGGCATTTCGATGTCACCACTATGATGGAGGTGTGGGATGCCGCCACGCAGTTTTTGCTGGATGCGGGCATTGAAGAAATCATCTATAAGCCCGTTCCGCACATCTACCACCGCTATCCCTGCGAGGAGGATCTTTATGCTCTCTTCAGAGCTGGTGGCGTGATAGTTGAGAGCAACATTTCCACCACTATCGACCTTGATGAGCCACTGCCTTTTGACCGTGGCAACAAGCGCAATGTGAATCTTGCCCTCAAGAGTGGGGTAGAGGTGACTGAGTCGAGCGACTGGCAAGGCTACTGGGAGATGCTTGACGCATTACTCATGGAGAAGTATAACAGGCATCCTGTTCATTCGCTTGATGAGATAAAGTTGCTGCACTCCCGCTTTCCTGAGAATATAAAACTCTATACCGCAAAGCTTGGCGACGAGTTGCTTGCTGGCGTGGTGATGTATTATTGCGGCAACGAGGTCGCCCACTGCCAGTATATTGCCTCTACAGAGCATGGTCGAGAGGTCAAGGCATTGACGTTGCTCTTCTCCCATCTTATAAATGAGGCATCCCAAGCAGGATACCGTTATTTTGACTTCGGTATATCCACCGAGAATGGCGGTTTGTATCTCAATGAAGGTCTAGTGCGACAAAAGTGCCGCTTGGGCGGGCGAGGGATAGTATATCAAGTTTTAAGTGTTAAGTGTTAAGTTTTAAGTGTTAAGTAGGGACAAGGCGTGCCTTGTCCGATAGTGTTAAGCGCCACCGATAACCAATAAACGATAACCGATAACCAATAACCGATAACCAAATAATATGAGCAAGCGTGACGGATTATCTAAAGTAATACTCAAGGCGATGGGCATCTTTGGTGGTGTTCAGGTCTTGACGATATTATGCTCGATAATCCGCACCAAGCTTGTGGCATTGTGGATAGGACCATTAGGCGTTGGGCTTTTCGGCATCTACAACCAGGCGCTGGAGATGATGAACACCGCCACCAATCTGGGAGTGCGCAACAGTAGCGTGCGTGACATCTCTCAGGCGGTGGAGCAGCGTGATGCAACTCTTATAGCGCGCATAGTCACTGTGGTACGCCGTTGGTCGCTATGGCTGGGACTTGGCGGAGCATTGATTACAATGGGTTTGGCACCCCTGCTCAGCCGTTTCTCGTTTGGCGACTACACCCACGAGTGGCATTTTGTGGCTCTGGCGGTGGCTGTGCTGTTTATGGCGTTGACCAATGGCGAGTATGCCGTGCTACAGGGACTGTCGAAACTCAAACGCCTGGCACGTGTCACGGTGAGTGGTGTGCTTGGCGGACTGTTCATCTCCATTCCACTGTTTTATTTCCTACGTGAGAATAGTGTGTTGCCGTCAATAATCGCCTACGCGTTGTGTGTGGTAGTAGCGGCATATATCTATAAAGACAAAGAATATCCCACTGCTCAGGTTTCTCCTCGTGAGACAGAGCAGATGGGTGCCGGATTTATCAAGCTTGGCGTGTATATGACCCTTGGGTCGTTTGTGAGCATGCTTGCGTCTTACACTTTTGTCTCTTGGCTAAATATCTACAACGGCACCAATTCGGTGGGTTTTTATCAAGCTGGCTACACGTTGATTGACAAATATGCCGGCTTAGTGTTTGCCGCACTTGGCATGGAGTTTTATCCCCGTTTGGCTCGTGTGGCTAATAATTCTCGCCGCATTCGTGTCTTTGTCTCTCAGGAGATGAACATCGCTTTCATGGTGCTCACGCCATTCCTGTTGGCATTTATCTTGCTGCGCTCCCAGTTGGTGTGGCTGCTCTATAGCAGGGAGTTTGAGGTTATTATCACCTATATCTCATGGGGAGCGGTAGGCACTGTGTTGCGTGCCATGTCGTGGTGCATGGCGTTTGTGATGCTGGCAAAAGGCGATGGCAAGATATTCCTCATCACCGAGTCGCTGAGTGCAGTGATGGGTCTGGCACTCAACATTGTGTGCTTTATTTTGTGGGGTGTTGACGGCTTAGGATATTCTTACCTTGCGTGGTATGTATTCTACACTATCGTTGTTGGGGTGGTATATTTCAAGATTTATCATCTTACATTGAGTGTGAAGTGCTATCGCAACCTTGCCACCACCCTGCTGGTGTGCGTCGTCGCCGTCCTCGCCATGCAATTTGGAATTTGGTACTTGGCGCTGATAGTGTTTGCTGTGGCGGCACCATTCTGCCTGCGGCAAGCCTACCGCGTTTGGGTAAAATGAAAACTATAGTTAAACACTTTCGGACAAGGCAGACCTTGTCCCTACTAAAAAAACGACAACTCATAAATGAAATATTTTATCATAGCAGGTGAGGCCTCGGGCGACATTCATGGCAGTGCGCTGATTGAGGCTCTCAAGGAGCAGGATAGTCAAGCCCAATTTGACTTTCTTGGCGGTGACTTGATGGCTCGCAGTGCCGGTCATGAGCCGCTAATCCATTACCGCGACATGGCGTTTATGGGTTTCATTGAGGTGATAAAGCACTTGGGTAGCATCTTGGGCTTTATGAAACGCGCCAAGCGCGCCATGACCGACAATCGTCCCGACGCTCTGATTCTCATAGATTATCCGTCGTTTAACCTCAAGATGGCGAAGTGGGCCGATAAGCAAGGCATACCAGTGTTCTACTTCATCTCTCCAAAGGTGTGGGCGTGGAAGGAGTATCGTGTGAAAGACATCAAGCGATATGTGAAACGTTTGTACTCGATATTGCCGTTTGAAACCGAATTTTACCGCAAGCATGACTACGTGGTGGAATATGTTGGGAATCCCACCGTCAAAGAGATTTCCGCCGCTTTAGCCAAGATGCGCCCTGCCGCCGAATTCCGTGCTGCAAATGGTCTCGACCCCGACAAACCCATTATCGCCATAGTCCCCGGTTCGCGCAAGAAAGAGATACGCGACAATCTGCCCACGATGCTTGCTGCCGCGCGTCGCCACAGCGATTGCCAAGTTGTGATAGCCGCCGCACCAAGCATTGATGATGAGTTGTATGACGAGGTGATGGGCGAAATGGAGAGTGGAGCATCGGGAATCGGGGATCGAGGATCGTGGATCGTGGACCGATATCCCATCTCCGATCCCCGATCTCCGCTAAACGTGCTTAGGGGGCAGACTTTTGAGTTGGTGCGTAATGCCCGAGTGGCATTGGTGACCTCTGGAACCGCTACCCTCGAGACAGCCCTGTTAGGCACTCCGCAGGTGGCTTGCTACCGCATGAACGGCAGCCGGCGCGTGTATTGGTTCTACAGCCATCTCATAAAAGGCAATTATGTGACACTTCCCAACCTCATTGCCGATGCGCCGCTGATTCCTGAGTTGCTGTTGCATCACTGTTCGGAGGAGAATGTGGATTCCTGGCTCGCTAAGCTGCTCAATGACGGCTCTGAACGCCAAGAAATGCTTGAAGGCTATAAACGCATGGCTGAGATACTAACTGAGAAAGACTGTGCCTCAACCACCGCCCAACGCATAATAGAACAATTGAAATGAACGACAGATATAACGAAATAGCAAGTTTTATTGAGCAGGAGATAGTGCCTCGCTACGATGCCTTCGACGCTGGGCATCGCCGTGACCATGTGCATTATGTTATGGAGGAGAGTCAGCGGCTGGCGCAGTATTATCCCGAGGTAGATTGTGCCATGCTGCTTGTGGCTGCCGCCTATCATGACTTGGGGCTGGAAGTGGGCCGCAAGACGCATCACACCGAGAGCGCACGCATCATCCGTGAGGACAAGAGGCTGCTGAGTTGGTTCACTGCCGAGGAGATTGAGACCATCGCGCAGGCTGCTGAGGATCACCGCGCCTCGAGCGACCATGACCCACGCACCATCTATGGCCGCCTCGTTGCCGAAGCCGACCGCCAGATTGACGGTGACACCATAATCCGCCGCACCATCCAGTTCTCGTTTAAACATTATCCTTTTCTTGACAAAGAGGAGAACTACAAACGTCTGCTCGAGCACATGGCAGAGAAATATGCCGAGGGCGGCTACTTGAAGCTGTGGATTCCCGAGTCGAGCAACGCCAAGCGGCTCCGGGAGTTCCGCAACTTGCTTCACGACAGCGACGCAATGAGGGCGAAATTTGATGAAATATATGACTCACTTATAAAACAGAATAATATGACAACTATCTTAAAACCCGGCATCCCTGTGGCATTGTGCAGCGACCATGCTGGCTTTGCCACCAAGCAAGCAGTTATAAACTACTTGAAAGAGAACAACATCGAGTACAAGGACTTCGGCACCTACAGCGAGGACAGCTGCGACTATCCCGACTTTGCCCATCCCTGCGCATTGGCAGTGGAGAGCGGCGAGTGCTACCCAGGTATTGCTGTGTGCGGTAGCGGTGAGGGCATAAATATCACTCTCAACAAGCATCAGGGCATCCGTTCGGCACTGTGCTGGCTGCCCGAACTGGCACGCTTAGCGCGCCAGCACAACGACGCCAACGTGCTCGCCATGCCAGGGCGTTTCGTGACAAATGAAGAAGCATTAGAGATGGTGAAGACATTCCTCTCAACTGAGTTTGAAGGCGGCCGCCACCAGAAAAGAGTGGATAAAATAAGTGTTAAGTCATAAGTGTTAAGTTTTAAGTGAAGCCGCGTTGCGGCTTTTATTTCTTTGCCACTTAATACTTAATTTGGCGCAGCCCACTTAACACTTAACACTTAACACTTAACACTTAACACTTAACACTTAACACTTAACCTACAGGCTGCCTATTATGATAAGTGTCATACCTGCGATGAGGATTATCTGGTCGATGACTTTGAGTCGCAGGTTTTTTTCTTTGAGCACAAGTGCGCCGTAGAAGAATGCCACGAGTGCGCTGCCGCGACGTATCATCGAGGCTATCGACACCAGCGACTCGGGATAGGAGAGGCTATAGAAGTAACTCAGGTCGGCGATGACAATAAAAATGGAGATTACAATGATGTTCTTGTTCCAATGGAACGTGTCGGGGTTGAATTTGCCATTGTGGATTACCGCCACCACCACAGCCATGATAAGCGTCTGATAGAAAGGATACCATGCCTCGATTGCCAGTGGGGTATATCCATTGCTGATAAGCCATTTGTCATATAGCCCGCTTGCCGCCCACAGCACTATCGACAGAATGCCGAGCACTATCCAGATGCTTACACCCTTCTCGGTTTTCTCCCTGCGACCTATGAACCCCACCCACAGCAGTGACACAAACCCCAGGATGATACCTATCCACTGGATGGCATTTGGGCTTTCTCCAAAGATGGCGATGGCTCCCACCAGCACGAGGATGGGGCGCGCGGCATTAATTGAGCCGCTGATGCTCAACGGCAGGTATTTTATTGATATGAATCCCAGCAGCCACGACAGCGTGACTATCACCGATTTCAAGAATATCAGCAGATGACCATGAGCGGTTAGCGTGCAATGGTCATTGCCCGTGAGCGACATGATGATAAGTGGCGATACCAGTATAGTACACAGCAGCACGTTGATAAACAGCACAACATACACGTTGTTGCGCTCCAGCGACAGTTTCTTGAAAACATCAAAGAAACCCAGGCTAATCGACGATATCACTGCCAGCAAAATCCACATAGGTTCTGATTTTGGGGTGCAAAGGTACAAAAAAATTCACAATCATGCAATTTTATGCAAAACAGAAGAAAAAACGAGAGAAATTATTGACAATCCTTGCTTTTGTCGTTACTTTGTCCTTAATTTGCAAACAAAAACTTTAGGACTATGAAGAAGATTTTATCGATTATGTTTTGCCTGTGCGCTATCATGGCGGTGCAGGCGCAGGTGATTGAAGAGGGAGACATGTTCTGGGACGGTCAAGTTCTCTATACTGTCTCTGAGATTAGGCTGGGAAAGATTGTGTATATGCAGGGTGTTGATGCCTCTGGCAATGACTATGAGCTCACTCTTGAGAAAGTGGGCAAGAAGGCTGGAAACTACAAGCTTATTCCTAGCCGTCAGGCCGAGGAGCCGCCCTTCCGCTGCACGTGGAACAGCAGCGTGACGTATGTCAGGAAAAACGGCATGTATTTCTTGGCAGTTAAAAACGCCAGCAAACAAATTGTTGAGACACTGCTGCTAACTCCCGACAATCTTGAAAATAACATCGCACATCAAGAGGAAGCCCAGAACCGCACTCTTGCGAGCATGGCATCGGGTTATCTGATGAATAAGGAATTGACATCACATTTCTCTACTGCCGAGTTGAAGAAATATATCAACAAACTGTCACGCAAGAAGAGCCGCACAGTTATCGAGGACACCAATTTGCAGCTTATGAAGAGCGAGATACAGTCGCGCAAATGATAAGGAAGCTAACAAGCAGACAAGGAACAAGCAGACAAGGCAATGCGCTTTTACGCAGTTTAGAGTACGCAGCCACTTAACATTTAACACTTAAGACTTGTCGTTTCTAGTCGTTTTACTCTTCTGGCAAGTATGAAAAAACAAATGGCGGCCTTCGGTCATGACGGTCGCCATTCTTGTGATTTGGGAGAATATCAAATTAGTTGAAATTCGTTTAATTCGTGTGCTTTTTTTAGTGGACTCTTTTATCCCGATTCGGAATTATTTAAATTGCGCGCAGATTTTTTTGCAGATCTCCTGCATTTCCTCGGCGGGAAGTGTGAGTTTCTGACGGAAGAAGTTCATGTCGGTCTCCTTCTGCAAGGGCACGAGGTGTACATGAGCGTGTGGCACTTCAAGACCGAGCACGGTAACGCCCACTTTCACGCAGGGCATAGCCTCCTTGATAGCGGCTGCCACACGTTTGGCGAATGCCATGAGTCCGGCATACTCCTCGTCGTCGAGGTCAAAGATGTAATCTACTTCGTGTTTGGGTATCACGAGTGTGTGGCCTGGTGCCACTGGGTTGATGTCGAGGAACGCGTAGTAGTTTTCGTCCTCGGCAATCTTATAGCTGGGAATCTCGCCAGCAACGATTCTGCTGAATATAGAAGCCATAGTAGTTGTGAGTTGTGAGTTATGAGTTATATTATATATCGTGAGTTATGAGTTTTGAGTTTTTTCACACAGTGTCGTTTCACTCCACAATGTGTTTCGCACATAGCTAAGTCTACGACTTGCAGTTATGTTAGTTTTTGAAAATCTCTAAACACTAAACTCTAACCTCTAACCTGCGCGAAGCGCTATTACACTGCAATGTCAAGGATCTCAAATTTCATCATTCCGGCCGGGGCCTGGATTTCCACTACGTCGCCCACTTTGTGACCCACAAGGCCCTTGGCGATAGGGGTAGTAATCGAGATTTTGCCCTCTTTGAGGTTGGACTCGGTCTCGGTGACGATGGTATAAGTCATCTTGATGTTGTTGCCCAGGTTCTTTATAGTGACTTTGGTGAGAAGTTGCACTTCGTCGGTGTTGATTTTGCTCTCGTCGATGATGCGTGCACCGGCAATCAGGCTCTTAAGCTCGGCAATCTTCGCCTCAAGCATGCCCTGACGCTCACGTGCGGCGTCATACTCGGCGTTCTCGCTCAGGTCGCCTTTCTCGCGTGCCTCAACGATAGCTTGCACAACTGCTGGACGTTCAACATTCTCTAAATGAGCAAGTTCTTGCATCTTTTTGTCATAACCAGCCTTGGTCATATAACTAATAGCCATGGTAAAGTAATTTTATTTTTTTATTGTTAAAACATAGATTAAAAACCGAAGAATCTCAGTTGTGTATGAGACTCTCCGCGTGTCATTCTTTTTTATTTCTGCTGCAAAAGTACTCACTTTTCAACACCCACGCAAACAAAAACGCCATTAGTTATTAACAATTCAGTTTTATTAACCAAAAGACTACCTATTATGATTATTTGATGCCTTTTTAACCCGAATAGGTCATTAGGATTTATGCCAGAACAGAATTTTTATTTAGCAGATTGTAACATTGTCATTGAGGTCATAGCGGGCTATGGCAAAATGACAATGGCAACAAGATGCCAACAAAATGCCAACAAAAAACTGTTATGGCATAAACAACCTTAAAATAATGACCCACAGTGGCCTAATGACCGATTTCGGTTTAATTAAGTTCTGTTACAGGAAAATGCGGTAGAGACTCTGGCTCCAATAGTGATGAAAACCGCTTTATATTTTCAACGTGCCACTCTTGCGGCAAAACATTATATGGCGCTCAATGTTATTTCTAATATAGTGAAACTCTCCTCGAGGGATAGTTTTTGAAAAATATTTGAATCACTTGTAACGTAAACATTACCAAAAAACTATAAAAACCGCTGAAAAATGTCCAGCGGTTTTATAGTTATGTGAGAAGTCTCAGAGATATCTAGTGAAATTGTCACTTCTTGAATACTTTCTTGCCATTGTAGATATATATACCCGTGGTCGGGTTCTTCACTGGCTGGCCAAGCAGGTTGTAGTAGATGCCGTCGCTCTTGTGGTCGGTGGCGATGTTGTCGATGCTGGTCATATCCTCGACGATGTTTGTGAATGCGCTCCACTGGTCAGCGGCGCGGTAAGATTCCGTCGTCCCTGTAGGCACATGCAATAGGCAGGTCGTGGTCGGAACATTCATGAAAACATCAGAACCCAGTGAAACACTGGATGGATTCTCTATATATGTATAGAAATCCCTCAAACGAATGCAATTATAGAAAGCATTGTATCCAATCGACGTGACCGAGTTGGGGATGCTCACCGAGGTTAAATATCTGCAACCCGCGAATGCATTTTCACCAATCGAGGTTACCGAGTTGGGTATGGTCACCGAGGTCAAGCCATGGCAATTACAGAAGGCCCAGTCGCCAATCGACGTGATCGAGTTGGGTATGGTCACCGAGGTCAAGCCACTGCCATAGAAGGTGCTCCCACCAATCTCTGTCACCGAGTTGGGGATGGTCACCGAGGTCAAACTATTGCACTCAGCGAATGCGTATTCACCGATGGTGGTAACTGAGTTGGGGATGGAGATTGAGGCCAAGTTTCTGCAAATGTAAAAAGCTTGTCTGTCGATGGTTGTAACTGAGTTGGGGATGGAGACTTCGGTCAAACCCCAGCAATCTCTAAACGCTGCGAGTCCGATGGTGATTACTGAGTTGGGGATGGTCACCGAGGTCAAGTCATGGCAACCTGAGAATGCATTCTGGCCAATAGATGTGACCAAGTATGCAGTGCCACCATAAATCACACTGGTAGGAATACTGAGATCACCGCTTAGATTTGGGTAGTTTGGATAATTTTCTAGATAAGTCACTGTCACCGATGTGCCATCGCTGTTAATGTTGTAGCACAGCTCGTCGACCATAAAGTCGTAGGCACTTGCTGGCAGATAGGCTGTGATCAGAGCCAGCAGAAGGGGTAAGATTTTTTGTTTCATACCGAATAAATGGCGGGAAGTGTGGTTGTCCCTCCGTTGCCATGCAATCCCCGACTTTGTTAAAAGGTTGATTTAAATGGGAAAAAATAAAGCGTGAGGAACTTGTTCTGATTATTGATTCTAAGGTATCGCCAAACACCCCACTCGAAATAAACAGCCCACCCCACGCCTTGCCGCTATATCAGCCCCTCCTGTGGGGTGGATACAAGCAAGCGAAAGGCGTTTTGTGACTGCTTGATCCTTCGAGTAAAATAAAGGCGATTTTTAGAATCAGGATAAGCAAAAACGCTTTCAAATATGTCTTCTAGCAAGAGCTTGTCTCTACAAGTTTGCTAGAATTATTGCAAAATTACACATTATTTTCAATATAAACAAATCCTAATAATATTTTTTTGAATTGTATAAAAAATCCAAACATAACTTTTAAAAAAAGATCTTTGAAATTATTCGAAAGAGGACAAGAGAACAAGGGGTTGTCTAACGAAATTCGCACAATTTGCCATTTTTTGCCATTTTTGAGTTTTGAGTTCAATCCTCAAAATTTTTAAATTATGAAATAAATTTGGCAGTTCATTAAGGTTGTTGTAATTTTGCACGATTATTCGGCTTTGCCCAAGTTTAGAGCTATGAACTCTGAACTGTGAACTCTGAACTCTGAACTCTGAACTAACAAGATATGGACTACAAACTGGTAGCGACAAATAAAGATACTAAGGCTCGTGCGGGTTTGATAAGCACCGACCATGGTGATATAGAGACTCCCATCTTTATGCCAGTGGGCACTGTTGGGAGCGTTAAGGCGGTGCACATGAGTGAGTTGCGCGATGATATCAAGGCGCAAATTATTCTTGGCAACACCTATCACCTCTATCTGCGCCCTGGCATGGACATCATTGAGCAGGCGGGCGGACTTCACAAGTTCAACAGCTGGGACCGTCCCATCTTGACCGACAGCGGCGGCTTTCAGGTGTTCTCGCTGAGCGAAAACCGAAAGTTGAAAGAGGAGGGTGTGACCTTCCGCAGCCACATCGACGGTTCGAAGCATCTGTTCACCCCTGAGAAAGTGGTTGACATCCAGCGCAGTATAGGCAGCGACATCATGATGGCGCTTGACGAGTGTCCGCCAGGTACCAGCGACTACAAGTATTCGGAGAAGTCGCTGCGTCTAACCCAGCGTTGGCTTGAGCGAGGGTGGAAGCATTTCAACGAGACCCAGCCCCGCTATGGTCACAGTCAGGCGTTTTTCCCTATCGTTCAGGGCTGCACCTATACCGACCTGCGACAAGACGCCGCCAAGCACGTAGCTGACCTTGGTGCTGAGGGCAATGCCATTGGCGGACTGGCGGTGGGAGAGCCGGTGGAGGTGATGTATGAGATGATAGAGGTAGTGAACGAGATATTGCCCGAAGACCGTCC